>Ga0182024_10025816_pt1 | contig 10344 bp, 10 predicted proteins | sample P32metaG_FD_120480 | JGI IMG/M metagenome (GOLD analysis project Ga0182024, IMG submission 120480) | Permafrost microbial communities from Stordalen Mire, Sweden - P3-2 metaG (Illumina Assembly) | ecosystem: Environmental > Terrestrial > Soil > Wetlands > Permafrost | place: Sweden: Stordalen...
CACCGTCGGCGAGGAGCAGCGATACCTCGACGCGCGGCACTGTGCCGGGCGAGGAACCATGCGTGACGACGTTCATGAAAACCTCCTCGAGTGCGAGTTCGAAGTTCATGGCCTGCGCGGGCGGCAAAGAGGCCGCGGACCAAAACTCCTGCAGGAACTTAGTCAGCACCGGCAGCTGCGCCGCATCAGCCGGCACGCAGGTGCGTCGCTCATTCACGCGTAGGTCCGGTGTGCGCGAGCGCCGTCGCACGATCCGCGAACACCGTCATGATGCGGCTGAAGCCGCTGACGTCAAATACCTCGCGCACCGCGGGCTGCAATGCGCACAGTGCAAACGCAATGCCGGCACGCTGCGCCGCCCGCGCGCTCGTGAGGAAGACGCGCAGGCCGGCACTCGAGACGTAGTCGAGCGCGCTGCAATCGACGATCATCGCCCAAGGCCCCGATCCTGCGCCAGCGAGGCCCTCTTCGAGCTGCTTTTGAAATCCGTTGGCGGCCCCGAAATCAAGCCGCCCCTGCGGGATAACGAGCGTGCTGCGAGCGAGAGTTTCGAAAGTCACGTTCAACCCAAATACTCCTGCGCTTGGACGTGGGAGCTTAACTTCAGAAATCCGCTAGCGCGGCGGCCGCGCCAGCGAGTCCGCCACCACCCAGGCGGCACCGGTGAGGGCGATATTCAAGGCGTTCTCGCTCCAGTTCATGCGGCTCGCGGGATCAGCGAGGAGCATAGGCAAATGCACGAGCGGCGTGAAGGATGCGAACATCACCGTCAAGAGGATGGCGGCGAGGCGCGCCTGCACGCCGGTCACAATTGCAACGCCCGCGGCGATGTGGCCAAGCCCGGTCGCATACGCCCAGAATTCCTGGCTCGGCGGCAGCCATGCGGGTACCAGCGGAACGGTGAGGTTCATATAGAAAAAATGCGCTCCGCCAAATAGCAGCGCACAAACCCCGAACAGCCGTTGCCCGAGGCGCGTCAGGCGTGCGGCGAGAGCCGCATCGATCCTGGCGTTGCTGGCGCAGACGATGAGCCCGCCCGCGCAGATCGCGAGCTGCTCGGCAACGCCGCTGTAGCTGCCGAACTCGGTGTAATCGGCGAGTACTACGCGGCCGTTCATGAGAATGGCGACAATGAGCGCGTAGTAGGCGCTGAGCGCGCCGGCGCCCAAGGCCGCGGTCCGCCGCCACTCGACGGCCGCGCCGGCAACGAGCATGAATACAGCGGCCGCATACGCGAGCACGGTGCGGCCGGGAATTCCCTCGGGCACCGGCTGCCCCAGGTCGAAGTCCCCCCACGCGAGGCAAACCAAAGCCAACGCCATGACGCCCAGCCCGTAGACGCGCCAGCCGAACGCGAGCGGCGTTTTATCCGCGCTCATGACTTCCCCCTCAGCGCTTGCTGCTCTTATGCGCTGAGCATGAACCGCTTCGGTCATTCAGGGAATTCTCTCAATGGATCCGTTTATTCGCTCCGCTGCGCCGGGCTTGCGATGCGAGGCGCGCCCCACGTCAGCACGGTGAGCGTGATGTCGTCGGACTGTGCAGCCGCCCCGGCAAAGAGCGTGACGCTGCGGCAGATGCGTTCGACGAGCGCTGCCGCCGCGCCGTCGCCGTGCGCTCGGACCTCGGCGATCAGCCGTTCTTCGCCGTAGGCCTCATCGGCCGGATTGAAGGCCTCCGTCACGCCGTCGGTATAGAGCACCAGGCGGTCACCGGGCAGAAGCTGAAGCGTGTGATCCGGATACTTCATGCCCGGCATCGCTCCGAGCACGAGCCCTCCCGCCCCATTCAGGGCCTCGACCGAGCCGTCGGCGCGCCGCACACACGGCGGAATGTGGCCGCCGTTCGCGTAATGGAGCATTCCGGTGCTCGCGTCGAACACGCAGTAGAACACGGTCACGAAGAGGTCCAGCGGATTCTGCGCGCACAGCATGTCGTTGGTGCGGGCGAGACAGGCGCCGGGTGCGGCGAAATGCGCAGCCACGTCACGCAGGTTGGTGCGGGCCACCGCCATGAAGAATGCGGCGGGCACTCCTTTGCCCGAGACGTCAGCCATCACGAGCCCGATGCGGCCGTCCGGCAACTCGATGAAGTCGTAGAAATCCCCGCCCATGGTGGTTGCCGGGATCATGCGCGCCGCGCCATCGCAGCCTGCTTTCGCCGGGAACGTAGCCGGCAGGATTGCGATCTGCAGGGCGCGCGCCACTTCGAGCTCGGCCTTGAGTTGCGCCTGTGCCGCCTCTAGCGAGGCATTCTTCTCGGCGAGTTCGCGGGTGCGCGTGGCGACGGTGGTCTCGAGGATGTGCGTTTGCAGTTTCAAGACGCGCAGGAGCCGCAGCAATCGCAGTGCCCGCACAGCGCGCGCGTCAACACCCGCAAGGTAAAACGGAGCGATGGCGAGCAGATCAACCAGGCCCTGGAAGCTGAAGACGAACGCCAGTGCTTCCTTGGCCGCCACGAGGCGCAGCAGGTACTCGAACGTGAATACGACGACGACAGCAATCTCTTCAATGTGCAACGCACGCTTCGCCCATTCGGGAAGGTTGGGCGTCTCTTCGAGGATTACGGAGGCGACGCTGAGAACGATCAGCGCCAGGATCAGATTTTCGAACCAGCGGCCAAAGAGCCCGTCGGGCGCAAGCCACCGTTGTGTGCGCGCGCGCACGGCTTGCCTGGCGGACTGTAGCGCCAGCAGCGGCGAAGTCTTGTTCATCTTTGGGCGTGCTCCGTAGCGCGGGCCGGCGGATTCTAATCCTACTCTGACTCGGCAGTATCTCTGCGGAGTTCCCGATCATTGTCAGCGCAAGCTGTTGACTCGCGCTCTTAAGGGCGTAAGTTTTCTCTTTTCAGCCGCCGCCGTCCGGACGACGGCATAGATGATCGCTTTCAACTAGAGGGTTCGTAAATGACAATCGATGACAAGGCTCGCGAGCGATCCGACGCGTTGCTGGATGACCGTTCGCGGCGCGATTTCGTCGCCCTGTCGGCGGCCGCGGGGCTCGCCGCTGCGACGGGTTCGATATCAGCCGCGCAATCGCAGCTCGTCGAGGAAGACGTCGAGATCAAGACGGCCGACGGTATCTGTGACGCGGCGTTCATTCATCCGGCGAGCGGCTCTCATCCCGGCGTACTCATTTGGACGGATGCATTTGGGCTGCGACCGGCGTTCCGTGAATTCGGCAAGCGCCTTGCCGCGGACGGTTACTCGGTACTGGTGCCAAATCCCTTCTATCGATCGGCCAAGGCTCCCCTTTATGGCGACGTCACATCCATCGATTTTCAAAACGATGCCACCCGCGCCAAGATGATGGGATTCATGGGTCCGGTGACCGCAGACGGGGCAGCCGAATCAGATGCCAAGTCCTATCTTGCGTTTCTAAGCGCTCACAAACAGGTCAATCAGTCTAAGAAGATGGGAACCCAGGGCTACTGCATGGGCGGCCCGCTGGTGATGAGGACTGCCGCGGCATTCCCGGATCAAATAGGCGCGGGCGGGTCATTTCATGGCGGAGGCTTGGTCACCGACAAGCCGAACAGTCCGCATCTGCTCGCGCCGAGAATAAAAGCGCGGCTCTACATCGCGATCGCGGCGAATGACGATCAGAAGCAACCGGATGCGAAAGACAAATTACGCGAGGCCTTCGCCGCCGCGAAGGTTGCCGCTCAGATCGAGGTCTATCCCGGTACCAAGCATGGATGGTGCGTGCCGGACATGCCGCAGCAGAATGGTGAGCCGATCTACAGCAAGCCTGATGCAGAGCGCGCGTGGAGCAAATTGATGGCGTTGTACAAAGCGGCTCTCGTGTGAGGGTTACAGGCACTCCTGCGCCCAGCATACGAGGCCACAGCGATACGCCGGCCGGACGAAACTAACCGGCAAGCGCGCTATTCCTTCTTGGCGCTACCCGAAGGAGCGGACGCGGGCGCGAAATCCAAAGCTGCGCCGTTCATGCAATAGCGCTCGCCGGTCGGCTGCGGGCCGTCGGGAAATACGTGACCGAGATGTCGGCGGCAGCGCGAGCAATGCACCTCGGTGCGTTGCATGTTGTAGGCGCCATCGTTCGACGTCCCAACCGCCCCGTCGAGCGGCTTGTAGAAGCTCGGCCAACCCGTGCCGCTGTCGAACTTCGTGTCGGATTCAAAGAGCGGTTGCCCGCAGGCCGCGCAGCGGAACATCCCCGGCCGGTGTTCTGCATTGAGTGGGCTCGTTCCGGCGCGCTCGGTGCCATGAGCGCGCAATACGCGGTATTGCTCCGGGGTGAGCTCACGCCGCCATTCCTCGTCCGTTTTTTCGACGCCGCTCGGCGGGCTTGCGGATGGCTGCTGTGACGACATGACGGTTCTCCAGAAGGTGGTGTTGCGGGGGATACTCATCGTAACGTTTGATCGGGTTATTGGGATGAATCTCAATGGGCGGCCATAAAAAAATCCGCGACCAGGAATCGGCATGAGCTTTGGCGGAGACTCTTGCGTGCGCATCAGAAAATCGACGGGCCTGGACCTAAAGAATCGTCATTCGACGCCTGGCGCCGCCGCACGACGCGTGAGCGCATGCCAGGCAGATAATGTCTGCGCGACGCTCCAGGCCTGCGCGAAACAACCGCGCGGGGTATGAGGCGCATTGCCATCAAATATCTCGCCAATGCTCCCGAGACATCCCTCGGCGAGATGGGGCGCGAGGCCCGCGAGCACACTCAAGGCATGGTCTGCATCCTGATAGACGCGATGGTGGGCGAGGGCGAAGGGACCTAAGAGCCAGGCCCAAACGGTGCCTTGGTGATAGGCGGCAGCGCGCTCATCGGGGCCGCCCTGATACACGCCGACATATTGCGGATCGCTCGCGGCCAGAGTGCGCAAGCCGACGGGGGTCAATAGTTCGCGGGCGCAGACATCGACCACGGCGCGCGCGCGGCGCGCATCGAGGAGCTTCGTCCCGAGGGCCACCGCGAATATCTGGTTCGGGCGCAGGCTCGCGTCCACGAACCGCCCGCGTGCATCGAGCGCGCCCTGCTCGGCGTCGACGACGTCGTAGAGATAAGCACGCGCTTCGCACCAGAAAGCACGGGCAAAGTTGCGCGCCACCTGCGCGGCGGCGCGCTCGAACTGTTTTGCCACCTGCTGCTCGCGTAAGGTCTGCGCCCAGCGCGCCATGCTGGCAAGCGCAAAATGCCACAGCGCGTTCACTTCGACCGCTTTGCCGATGCGCGCGGTTATGACGCGATTGCCGACCTTGGCATCCATCCAGGTGAGCTGCACTCCCGGCTCGCCGGCGCGCAACAGGCCATCTTCCGGGTCCACCTTGATGCCGAAGCGCGTGCCGCGCCGATGCCATTCGATGCTGTCGAGCAGCACCGGAAACAATTCACGCAAGAGCTCCTGATCGGCGCTCGCCTCGACGTAGGCGTTCAGAGCGTGGAAATACCAAAGCGTTGCATCGACGGTGTTGTATTCAGGGGCTTCGCCGCGCTCGGGTAAGCGATTGGGCAGCATGCCGTCGCTTGCGAAGGCGGCAAAGGTTCGCAGGATGGCAGCGGCTTCCGCGTGGCGCTGCGTCGCAAGTGTAAGACCGGGCAGCGCAATCATCGTGTCACGACCCCAGTCGCCGAACCAAGGATAGCCTGCGATGATGCTCGTGCCCGGGGCGTCGGGGTTCGCCGTTGTGCGCGTCACTACGAATGGGTCGGCGGCCAGCGTCAACTCGCGTATCCACGGCGGCGCTGCCGCAGCGACGTTCGCGATAAGCGCCTGACGGCGGCTCATTTCCTCGGCGAGTGCGGCTGGCGCGGGCGTCGGCACCTCGCTCTCGACGGTCGCGATCCAGGTGACCGTTTCATTGGGCGCGAGGCGCGCATGAAAAGTGCCCGGGCGGTAGAGATCCTCCAGTGCGTCGAGCCCGCGCGCCGCTTCGGTACGATGAAGGAAATGCCAATACCAGTCTGAACCTGAGAGAAACCTGCCGCGATCAATCAGCAGCCGGTAGGCACGGGCGCTCGAGGATGCGCTGATGCGGCAGCCGCGCGCTTCTGCTGCAACGTCCAACTCCCAGCCGCCCTGGGTATGCGCGTGATAATCGCGATAGGTGCACAGCGGCAACAAAGAAAGATCAAGCGCCGCGGTGGCGTGCCGCAGCGTGAAGCTGACATACGTCGTGTTACGGCCGTGCGCCATCCAGATGCGCTCCTCGAGGCGAGCATCGGCAAGCGCGTAGGTCCATACCGGTATGCCCTTCTCAAGATGAAAGGCGCACAGCAAGCCAAAGCCGTGGGGCGCAATGGTGCCGTCGGCGTACTCGTTGCACGCCAACGCATATAGGCATTCGCGGTAGCTCGCCGTGGCATCGAGCTTCGCGACCAGGAGCGTGCGCTCAGCCGGTGGGGCAAGTGCAGCGACCAGAAGTCCGTGATAGCGGCGCGTGTTGGCCTGGGCAACCGTACCGCAGGCGAAGCCTCCCAAACCGTTCGTCACCAGCCACTCGCGCGCGAGCGCGCTGTCGAGGTCCACGAAGTCCGATCGCGGTAAGTTCAGTAAGTCCATGAGGCTCCTGCGCCCGTGGGCGAACGGGGATGTGTGCCTGACGTCGCCGCGACGGCGCGGCGGATATTTCGCAACCCAGCGCGATCACGCGGCGTCATTGCTTGGGATCTGCGGGAGCTTGGCCGCCGTCAGCACATGCAGTGCCACGCAGCGGCGCAGCGCACTCCCTGAGTCAAATGCCGCATGAACGCCATGCGCCGTGTCGAGCGCCGTACCCAGGCAGCAGTCTTGGTAGAGCTTTTCCAGAAATGCGAACTCAGGAGCGCTCAACGCGTGAAACATGATGGCCTCGGCGCTGCGTTGCACCAGCACGCGCGTCGCACCGCTGCCAAGGTCAATGATCGTCTCTGCGCTGCAGCCCTTTTGATTGGCGCGCCAAATATCAAGCACCGGGTAGCAGGAGCTCACCAGACGGCACGCCGGATGAAACTCAAACAGCAGATCCGCGTACTGGGCAGGAGCGACGCTGCTGAGCGCCTGCGGATCAAACGCCGGCGCCGCGGGGGCGATGCTTGATTCCTCGATGGCCCACTCCAAATCCGCGACGTCCGCAAAGTACTCATATGGGCCGCCGTTGAAGCGTTGCTTGAGAAACGCGGCGAACGGCGCGCCGATGTGCTGCAGATCACCGCTTCGCGACGGCTGCACAGTCTGGAACTCACGTGACAGCCGTTGAAAATATTCACCGCCCACCAGACGCTCGATGACCGGAAATTGGAGCGCGAGAGTGCGCGCAAAAGTCGCGTGCCATTGCCGGCGGTAGATGCCGAGTCTTGCACGCGCGTCGATGCCGCAAGCGCGCAGCTCCGCGCTCACCGGGCCGCAGTCATCGCCCGTGACCGCCGCGGCGAAGCGGCGCTGCAATTCACGCAGCGTCGGCACGGCATACTCGCAGCGCTTGTTCGGTTTTACGGACTTCGCTGAGCAGCACATCGAGCGTTGGCAGCTGCGCATCCCACTCAATGAGTGTGTACACGGGCCCGAAGCGCTCGAGCGCCGCGCCGTAGAGCTCCCAAACGGCGCTGCATACGGGCGCCGCATGAGTATCGATCAGGAGCTCGCGCGTTCCCAAGCGCTCGACGCCGTGGCCGGCAAGATGGATTTCCTGCACCGCACGGCGCGGAATGCAGTTCAAATACTCGCGCGGATCGAAACCATGATTGACCGCATTCACATAGAGATTATTGACGTCGAGCAGAATGGCGCAGCCGGATTCGGCTGCGAGCGTGGCGAGGAATTCCCATTCCGCCATCTCGGAGCTCTCGAATTGCAGGTAGCTGGAGACATTCTCGATCAGGATTTGACGGCCGAGGATGTCCTGGACTGTGCCGACGCGCGCCGCCATATGGCGCAGAGCTTCTGCCGTGTAGGGGAGCGGCAGCAAATCATTCATGTAGCGCCCGTCGACGGATCCCCACGCGAGGTGCTCGGAAACGAGGATCGGCTTGAAGTCGCGCTCCAGGCGCGCGAGCTCCGCGAGGTGCGTTCGATCGAGCGGATCAGTCGAGCCGATGGACAGGCCCACCCCGTGCAGGCTCAACGGATAGTGAGCACACACCGCGGCGAGAACGTCGCGCTGCATCCCGCCGCGCGCGAAAAAATTCTCGCTGTGCACCTCCACCCAGCCCAGTGCCGGGCGGCGCTCGAGGAATTCGGCATGGTGCTGCGGGCGCAGGCCGATGCCGCCGCAGTGCGCCGCGACTCTCATGGCATCAGGGTGCAGCGCCTTTGAGGACGCCGCCGACGATGCGCTCGCAAGTCCCCTTCGGCAGATTCACGTACTCGTCGGGGCTGCCGTCCGTCTTCGCAAGCCCCGAGCACACATGACCCGGGCCGGCGCAGTCATTCTTGCCGGCCTTGGCGACGCCGTAGCACTTTTCAGTCGCGGGGTCGTCGGCCGCCAGGAGGGAACTCGCGCCGAGGGCGAAGAGGCTCCCTACTGCGGCCACGAGCACGACGGTTTTCGAATTCATCTAGGGCTCCTCAAGAATTGTCTTGCAATGCATCAAGCCGCAGGCGCGCGCGGTTGCGGATGGGTCCAAGAAACAACAGGGTTGCCACCTAACAAAGGCCGTGGACAATCAGTTACTTATTGCATCCGTCGCGATCTACCTTGGCAGACTGAGGTTTATTACCCTCACATTGGGTGTCAGATCGGGGGCGATCGCCGTTTATCGCGACAGTGCAGTCGCGCGGCGAGCGTGGTAATAAGGTCGCCGGAAATAACGATAACAACAGCTCAAGGATACTACGGTATGCAGCTTGCGCGATTGTGGCGCCAGCACCTGGAAGCTGGCTACCCCCGCGAACTCACCGGCGTCGAAATTGCCGGCACCGATGCACGGGCGCTGGATGCCGAAATCACTTCGTGTGTGAGTGCGCTGCTCACTCACACCATGACCGTTGACGATCGCATCGAACGGCGGCTCACCGAAATCAGTTCGGCGCTTGCTCATAAGCAGGCCGCGGCAGATGCACCGGTCGCCGAGTTCTGTCAGCGCCTGAACAGCCTCGTGAGCGCGATGCTGACCGAAACACGCGCGGGACGCGGCTGAAACTTCTGCGCTACAGCAAGGGCACGAGCAAGAGTGCCACTATATTGATGATCTTGATCAGCGGGTTGATGGCGGGGCCCGCCGTATCCTTGTAGGGATCGCCCACGGTGTCGCCGGTCACGGCCGCCTTATGCGCATCCGAGCCCTTGCCGCCGAAATTGCCTTCCTCGATGTATTTCTTCGCGTTGTCCCACGCGCCGCCACCCGTCGTCATGGAAATCGCCACGAAGAATCCCGTGACGATCGTCCCGATCAGCAGCCCGCCGAGAGCTTTGACGCCCGCACCGGGGCCCATCATTGCATTGAGCAGGAAGACGAGAACGATGGGCACGAGAATCGGCAGGAGCGAAGGGATGATCATTTCGCGAATGGCTGCGCGCGTTAGCAGATCCACCGCGCGGGAATAATCGGGCTTGCCGGTGCCATCCATGATTCCCTTGATTTCGCGGAACTGGCGGCGCACCTCGTTGACGACCGCGCCCGCGGCGCGACCGACGGCTTCCATGGCCATGGCGCCGAATAGATACGGCACGAGCCCGCCGATGAAGAGCCCGATGATCACGGCCGGATCCGACAGCGAGAAATCCACAAGCTTGCCTGCGGCCTGCAGGTTGTGGGTGTAATCGGCGAACAGCACGAGAGCCGCGAGCGCTGCGGAGCCGATAGCGTAGCCTTTGGTGACGGCCTTGGTCGTATTGCCCACCGCGTCCAGAGGATCGGTGATGTCACGCACCTGTTTGGGCAGGCCCGCCATCTCGGCGATGCCACCGGCGTTGTCGGTGATGGGTCCGTAGGCATCGAGCGCCACAATCATGCCGGTCATCGACAGCATCGCGGTGGCGGCAATGGCGATGCCGTACAAACCGATGCCCTGCGGTGCGCCAAAGCGATAGGCACCCCAAATGGCGAAACACACGGCGATGACCGGCAGCGCCGTCGATTTCATGGAGATCCCGAGGCCGGCGATGATGTTGGTCGCGTGGCCGGTCTGCGATGCGGCGGCGATCCCGCGCACCGGCGAATACTCAGTTGCGGTGTAGTACTCCGTGATCATCATGAGTGCCGCGGTCAGGGCGAGACCAATGAGCGCGCAGCCGAAGAGCGCGGAGGCTTGTGCGGGCATCAGCGATTTCGTGATGAAGTAGAACATCACCGCCGACACGACCCCGGAGACGACCACGCCCTTGTAGAGCGCATTCATGATCTTGCCGCCATCCTTCGTGGAAACGAAGAACGTGCCGATGATTGAAGACAC
>Ga0182024_10025817_pt1 | contig 10344 bp, 7 predicted proteins | sample P32metaG_FD_120480 | JGI IMG/M metagenome (GOLD analysis project Ga0182024, IMG submission 120480) | Permafrost microbial communities from Stordalen Mire, Sweden - P3-2 metaG (Illumina Assembly) | ecosystem: Environmental > Terrestrial > Soil > Wetlands > Permafrost | place: Sweden: Stordalen...
CTGGCGGTCATGCTGGCGCGGTCGGGCGCGCGGGTGTTGCTGGTGGACGCGGACTTGCGCCGTGGCAGAATCCACACACAATTTGAATTGCCGGCCGCTCCAGGACTGGCGGAAGTGTTGCGTGAGCAGCAGGCTTGGACCAGCGTGGTCACACGAAATTCTGTTCCCAATCTTTTTATAGTGCCGCGCGGAACGGCGCCACGCCATCCAGGCGAACTGTTCGTGAAGTCCATCAAGCAGCAGTTCTTGAAGGAGGCTGGCGGCAAGTACGATTTTATCCTGTTGGACAGCCCTCCGGTTATGGCGGCGGATGATGTTTCCAACCTTGTGCCGTTCGTGGACGGTGTTTTGATGATCGTTCGGGCAAATTACACATCCGGCCGCATGGCGCGGGCCGCGTTGGATTTGTTATACTTGCGCCAGGCCAAAGTCCTGGGAATTGTATTTAACGGAGTGAGCGGCGATTACTACTACTACAAATACAAGGAGTACTACGCCACCACCCCGGCCGCTTGACGGCTGGGATTTCCGTGCTTGCCCGCGAAACAACGCAGTCCTAATCTTGGCTGGCTTGAATCCAGAGAAACTAGAAAGCGCCGAATCAAAACCGCGACTGGTGCGCGCGGACACTCCTTCTTCTCCAGTAAACGACCATGGTGCTCAGCATGGTCTCAAAAACCAGATTTTACCGGCAATTATCCTTGTGCTTTGTGTGGCCTTTTTCCTAGTAAAGGCGGTGACAAGCTTGATTCAGGAATCGTCAACCTGGGACGAGACATGTTATTTCGGACTGGGCAAATATCTTCTCCAAAACCATCGCTGGGATGTGCCCGGTTCCATTCTGCACCCGCCGCTTTCGTATTATATTCATAGCATTCCACTGCTGTTCTTTCCCACCGATCAGAGTCTTTGGAAGAACGATCCATTGCGAGTGAAGGACCCTGAATACCTTGGAAGCAGCGATGTTTTCAGAGGGCAAGCATTGCTTTCAAGTCCGCAAAACCAAGGGGATCGATTGCTGGATTTGGCGCGCCTTATGATGGTGCTGACCGCCGTGGTGTTGGGCTGCTTTGTGTACTTGTGGAGTTATTCGCTCTATGGGAAGTGGAGCGCAGTATTAGCGGCGGTGCTGTATTTCTTCTGTCCCAATATCCTGGCTCACGCCCGTTTGATCACGCCTGACATTTCACTCACCACATTCTCGTTCATGACTCTGTACTATTTTTGGTGTCTGTTACGACGCGAACACATTGTCGATGCGGTTCTGGCTGGAATTTGCCTCGGTCTCGCGTTGCTTGCGAAGTTCACAAGCGTATTGTTGTTGCCAATTTGCTTTGCGTTAATGATCCTATGGAGGACAAGGATGAAAGCCCCGAATTTGCTTCACATCCTTATCTTTGGGTCAACTGGAATTGGGGTTCTATATCTGGGATACGGAATGCATCTTGGACCTTACGTTGCCGGAATACTGTATCAACAGGAACATCAAAATGTAGCTTATAGACGCTTTCTCATCGGGCAATACTCAACCAGCGGATGGTGGTATTATTATATCGTCGTATTCCTTATCAAAACCCCGATTTCGGCGATACTGTTTCTCGCGATATCGATGGTTTTATTCTTTCGCAAGATGGCGAAAGGCGAATGGATGAACGAAGCATTTCTTCTGATGCCAGCAGTTGTCATTTTTTGCTTTTTCAGCCTGAATAGTCACGAAATCGGACTGCGTTACATCTTGCCGATTTATCCCTTCCTGTTCGTGTTTGCGAGCAAGGCAGCTCAATGGTTTTCATCCAGCAAAATGCTCGTAGGACTTTATGTTGCGGCGATTATCTGGTATATAGGCGCTTCTTGCTACATACACCCGCACTATCTTGCATATTTCAATGAACTGGTCGGCGGGCCGAACAACGGATACAAATATCTTGTGGATTCCAATCTTGATTGGGGACAAGACCTCAAGGGCTTAAAGGCATACATGCAAAAACACGGCATTTCCAGGATTAGCTTAAGCTACTTCGGATCCGATGCGCCTGAGCGTTACGGTATTGCCTATAATTGGCTTCCCAGCTTCTATTTGCGAGATACTGATCCTGCGCACCATGAAACCGCTCTGAAAGGATGGGTCGCCATAAGTGCCACGAACCTTCAAGGGGTTTATTTCGAGAATAGAGATATATTTGCATGGTTCAGAGCGCGCAAACCAGTCGCAAAACTCGGTTACAGCATTTTTATTTACAATATGGACGACTAGGAGATGTGGAGTAGTGCTTTGCGGGCGGAATGAACGTTGTTTTCGAATCAAGCAATCCATTCGGCATTTATGCCAGTCCGTGTCCGCGGCTCGGCGCCAAGGCGTAGCGGTGGCTAATTGCTTACAGCCGCTCCAACTCGGCAATGATGCGTGGCAGCAAGGTGCTCTTCGAAAAGGCGGCGGCCACCTCGACTGGTACTTGTCGCGAGCCATTTCGCGCACGATCCATCAACCGCTGAATTTGATCCGAAGCCCTTGTTGCATCTCCATGCGGACATGACTCCCACGGATGGCCCTGGCCGAGGCTGTTCAAGATCTCCGTGACATGGCTTGGTTGCGGCCCGATATAGAGCAAAGGCGCGCCTACCGCCAAAATGTTATAAATCTTGCATGGATGAACAATCCCCACGAATGCGCCGCCCATCACCACGATGTGGAGGTCTGCGGCGGATAGAGAACCGGCGAGTTGGTGCAGCGGCTGATAGGGAAGGCACAACGCTTGCCCTTTCCCGTCTCTTACCCATTGTTTGACACGTTCAAATTCGCCACCGCCGCCGATAAAACAAAACACGATATCAGGATGGTCCCGCAATGTTTCCGCTGCCTGCAACAACGTATCCAATGGATGCACCAGGCTGTGATTGCCCGCGTACATGACCACGAATTTTTCTTCAAGGCCGTGCGCCTTGCGAAATTGATTTCGTCCGGAGGCATCAAATCGCACTGCGTCGTCATGAGACCAGGGCGGAATCACAGAAATTTTCTGCGGCGCAATCCCCTTCGCCACAATTCGATCCTTCATGAATCGATCCAAGGCAACCACAGCATCCGCCTGTCGAAGACTGAACCGCGACATTCTCTCCAGAATCCGCGCTGGCGCGGAATCAGGGCGCAACCAACCCGCCGCGATAGCCTCATCGGGATTGAAATCCATCACCCAATAGCAAAACCGGGATCTCCACAACCGCGCCCGCCAGGCGCCGACGAATGAAATCAACGGCGGCGTCGTCAAAGCGACGACCACGTCGTGTCTCGGCATGGTGGCCAGCCGTCCGCAACACGACATGATAAAACTACCAAAATCCTCCGCCCTCCTCCATTTCGTTTTTTTGCGATAACCTGTGGAATAGACCCGGTGAATCTCCACCCCACCCCAATTCTCCCGTGGAGCAAAAGTAACCTGGCGATCATCATAAGCCTGGCGTCCGGTGACAACCGTGATTGCATGTCCCCGCTTCACCAGTTCCGACGCCAGTTCACTCAGATGTTGGCCCGTCGATGCGACGTCAGGATGGAATGTTTGGTTTAGCAAAAGAAATCTCATGCGAACCTCCGCCGTGAGGGAGCGACGGCGCACCACAAAAGTTATAACGGGCCTGTAGGGGGCTTATACCACCCCGAATCCAACACCCAACAAACACTTAGAACTCCTAGTTAGCGCCGAATATCGCGTTTCTTGACAAAGGTCGCGGGATTTCCACGGTAAATACCGTATGGCTCCAAGTCATTTGCGGTTACGGAACCAGCAGTCAGAACCGCATGGCCGCCAACGCAAACTCCCGGGCCTACCCACGCGCTCGCGCCAATCCACGCTCCGTCCTCAATTTGTATCGGCTTTAATATAAGATCGAAACTCTGCGACTTATAATCGTGATTCCCAGTGCATAGAAACGCGCGCTGGGAAATGCACACATTGTTTCCGATCGTGATCCAATCTAGATTTAGCAGCCAGCATTCTTCGCCCAGCCAGACGTTATTTCCCAACGTCAGTTTCCAGGGAAACGTGATGGCGACTCGCGGCTTGATCACGACTCCCCGGCCTACCTTAGCCCCAAAGCCTCTAAGAATCCACGTTTTCACGGCCGAGAATTTTAAGGGGCAGAGTCGAAATAATATCAAGCTCGCAAGAATCCAAAGACCTTCTCGCACGAAACTCGCGCCCCGATCAAATTGACTGGCGCGGAATCTTGCAAGATCAACCGCTCCGCCTTCAAAAGTAGTTCTCAAAAAAACTCCATGGTGCTGGGTTTCGGACCGCCGCCAGCCACCCAAGTGTACAAGTCGCGCATTTGAGACGCAACTCTTGACCACGTAAATCGTTCGGAAACCAATTTAAGGCCCCGTTGCCCCATCGCTTGCCGATCGGCTTCTGACATCTCAAACAAAACTTGAAGTCCCTGGCGGATACTTTCGGGTCTTGTTTCGACACGGACTGCGGCATGGGCCGCAAAACCTTCCGGCAGATTGCACTCCGGAGTCATCAAAATAGGTTTGCCATAGGACCACGCTTCCAAGACAACCATGGGTGTTCCTTCACTGAATGACGGAAGAACAAGAGCGTCGCAGTTTCGATAACATGCGGCCTTTTCATCTTTGAATCGCGGTCCCAAGAACAAAACCGAATGCTCCATCCCGTATTCTGCGGCCCGGCGGCGCAATTCATTTTCATAGTTCCCTTGATCCCAACCCGCAATAGCCAGGAACCACTGAGATGGTTGATGATCGGCAATTGAGGATGGGGATGACTGAATGGAAGCCCATGATTTTAGAAGATTCGCGATGCCTTTCTTCGGATGAAGGCGTCCCAGATAAAGAAGAATTTTCTTTCCCTCCTTCTTGACAATACTGAATGGATGTTTCTCACCCAAGCAGCGCCCATGTTGAGCCTCTGGCAGATCAATTCCGTACGGAATTATGCAAACGGGATTCTTCAGGCCGTAGGCGCGAATAGATTGGGCTTCGCTGTGGCAAATCGCGCGCAGACATACGACTTTTCTCAGTTGGGCAGTTTGGTAAAGCCAGCCTGCGATCATTTTCTTGGATCCGGAATTGCGTAAAGCCCACGCATCTAGCATGCCGTGCGGAGCAACAATCATGGGATGGCCGGTTTCGTTGGCCCATCGGAGGACCGCCCATGAAGGATATTTCCACAGCCCGGCACAATAGGCCAAGTCGCTTTTCGAATCCAAAAGGATCTTCATCAATTCGCTCGAATATCCAAAAGCGCTCGGACCACGCACAGAGCAAACCACCGGAGTCAAAGGCAACCATTCCGGCAAATCGACATCGCTGAACTGATCGCGCAATCCGACAACCTGAACCCGGTAATTCGGTCCACGAGCCAGCTCTCGCTGCAAATTCCTCTCGGCCTCAAACACGCCTCCGTTGAGGCGCGACACCGATCCCATGACGCACAAGGTCTTCATCGAGCGAATTCCATGAAATCCCTACTCATTAATGATTCCAAGCAGCCTAATCTTCTGAGAGTTTCCGTGAAATCGACTCTTGTACGACTTGAGACCGCTTCCGTCTGATTGCCTCACTCTCATTAGGCCGGTCGGCTGCGGCCATCGCCGCCAACATCCAAAAGGCCCAAAACGATTTGTAGTGGACATAGGAAAGGCTCATCCAAAAAATGAACATGGCCAGGTGAGTAAGCAGAAACGGCGTATAAGAAGCCCAGTGATCGTTAAATGTCATCTTGCATGCCGGATAAAAGAAAAAAAGCGCGAGTAAGACCATACCCGGTATGCCGCCATAGCGTCCGTAATCCAGAAACACATTATGAGATACGTAACCTTCGGGATTATCAATGTATTCTGGAGCGATTTCCTCCGGATCATGACTATTGACAACTCCGAAAACGGGATACTTCATTATTGTCTTCATTGAATATGTCCACACCTCATTACGAGATGCCAACATGCCCGTTTCCTGCGCCGCTTCCTCATAGTAATCTTTCAGCGCTTTTACTTCGGTACGAAGACTAAAGACGTCGTTCGAATAGCCGGCCAAAGCAAAAAGCACCGCAAATACGACGAGAGTGACGCCCAGGCGAACACGTCCTCGGGCAAATCCCCCAGCCCAGACTACTCTGACACATACGGCGATGATGCCGATTGATAGCAACGCCAGAGACACGATACCGGCATGAGTCATCGTCGCAATTAGGGGTGGGAGCGCGCCCATGCAAAGTATCGCAGACAACCATGTCAGCCAAGCAGGTGACGGTCGTGGACTCCGGGACATCCCTAGAGCCAACTGAAGCCCTATCAGCCCCGAGACGCCGATTAGTAGGGCGGGCCATACCATGACCGAGTCCGCGCGCGTTCCGCCTGTCCGCGCAATGCCCTCGCGGCTGTTTCCCCAATCGCTCAATTCAACGGGGAGGCCTGCCTGATTAGCCCAATAAGCGGACATGATGAGCACGGCACCCAGGCAAAGACCGAAGAGGCATTTTAAATGCTGGCCTCGTGCTTCATTGGCCAATTGGCATGCAATCACAGCATAGCATAAGGCTTTAAAGTAGTTGTTTCCAGGTAAATAAACCTTCTCGCCGGTCATAAGCATATACCACGTCAAACATGGCAGCACTGGCCAAAGCCGCCAAAGACCCTTGAGCCGGACTCGAGAATAGCGAAATAAAACAACCGGCAACCAAACAAGGAAACCGATTTGCGATGGATTCAATGATGCTTCCTCAGGAAACGGAAGATACTGAGAGCAAGCAATGAACAGAAAACCGGTCACAGGGGACAAATAACACGTTGCCGCCAAAAGGACGGTAAGTGGGAGCGCGAATCTTGAATGCAGTACCGGCCCCAGATGAATCGTCAAAATAAGAACGAAGGCAGAACCTAGAAGAAAGACTTCAATCCACGTCGGCCTTACATTCCAATATGAAGCGTTTTGAAATTGTTTTGCCGGCTGTGAGGTAGTCGAGTGCATGCGTGCCTCTTGTTTGGCAATTAGTCACATAAGGCTGCAGATCTTCGCTTCGACACGCAGATGTTGCGAATGGGAGGAAGGTGCGGTTCTTGCAAAGACTGCAGATACATTTGGTGGTACTGTTGGAGTATGCGACTCAACTCAAAGGATTGCAGAAAGAGGCGGCGCCCTTCGGAGCCAAGGCGGGCATGCTCCGTCGGATAATCGAAAAGCCGCAAAATGGCTTTCGTAAGGGATTCTAAATCGCGAGAAACAAGCAGCCCGCTAATGTCATCCTTAACTGCTTCAGGAATTCCTCCCACGCGTGTTGCTACGACGGGCAACCCAATCGACAGCGCTTCGATAACAGACATGGGCAGGCCCTCGTTGGACGACATGAGCGCAAGCGCGTGGAGCTTTGGCAGCAGGTTCTTGCGGGGCTGGGAAACGTGGCCAAGGTATTCGATGACGCCGGGATGTCTTTGTTGCCATGCTTTCGCCTGTTCGCTCTGCGGACCTCCGCCGGCGATGATGTAACGAATTTGCTTTCCCTGGGCTGTCAACTCAAGTGCCGCCTTCGCTCCGATTTGCCAGCCTTTGCGATCTTCCAGATTGCCGAGATAACCTAATTGGAACACGCCTTCGCCCGTCCACCTATTTGCGCTCAGGGTTTGATCTTCTGCAACCCCGTTGGGAATGACCGTGAACAGCTCGTGGGGGATTCCGAGAAGCCTTTCCGCCTGAATCGTTCCTGGTCTATCCACCGAGGTCAATCGAGCATGGTAGCGAGTCAATCTGGATGCCATCCAGCGATGCAACCAATGGCGGAATGGCTTCCGATCAAAATTAGCGAACATACCGTGCATCGTTGCCACGACTTTTACGCTTCCATGAGCAACCATTCCCAATGGAAGGAAAGCTCCCGTCATCCAGGCGTTGTGAAAATGAACTATGGCCTGCGAGACTTTCGACATCTTCATCAAATCTCCTACCCATTCAGCAATAGGCGGAGGTTGCAATCGTTGCCAAAGAAACTGTGCCGTGCCGGGCATTTTCATCGTTTTGCAGCGGTAGCAGGGCAGCCCAATCCCGGCCAATTCCCTGGCATACCATTCCGGCCACGCTGCTGAAGCGACTACACCAATCCCCACGGCCGCATAGCGCCGCGAGGCTGCCTGTGCCAAGGCCAGATCGCGCATGACGCTCCACGCACCGGTGATGGGATCCAGGGCCACGTGAAGAATGACAGCATTCAAGCGGTCGGATGGCATAAGGTCTGGGATCGCTGAATTTGGCTATTCCTGTGTTTGTTGATAATCTCGACCAGGCGAGCGCCGCAGTTGGCAATCGAGAATTCCCGTGCCGCGCCGCGGCATTGCGGTGCCATTTTTGCCGCCAATGTTCGATCGCGCACGAATCGGAGTAGCGCCTGAGCCAGCGCCTCCGGATTTCTTGGAGGAACAATGAATCCCGTTACTCCGTCCTCCACCACCTGGCCACAGTTCGGCGTAACGATGACTGGAAGACCGTGAGCCAGCGCTTCAAGTTGGGTCATGGCAAAGCCATCCGAAATTGTGGGCAAGAGAAAGACGTCGCCTTGCTGATAAAATGTCCGAGCCTGACTGCGCGGCACTTGCCCAAGAAACTTAATGTTGCGGGGCGACTCCCTTCTGGACGAGGCGGAGATTTCCAACGAGCCGCCGACCAGAAATTCAATCTGATGCGAAACCAAAAGTTTGGCAGCCTCGACCAAATATTGAATGCCTTTCCTGAGGCACACCGTTCCAAGCCACATGACTCGAAGATTCCCGGCATCGTGATTGACCCGGCGAGGCGGATCGGCCATGTCAGCTTCGTATGCGAGCGGCAAAACTTCCAGTTTATTTCTCGGAGCGCCGCTGGTGATCAGCGCTTGTTTGGACCATTCCGAATTCACAACGATCACATCCGCAGCCTGCCACTCCAGCCGATTTCTGCGAAAATAAGCTTCCGGCGGTTGCGTCTCAGAAATGGCGTAGGACTTCCATCTCCTTGCCTCTTCCACGACTAGCTCGTGCTCGAATGCTCCGGGATCGATTTGATCAACCACAGTTAAAACCCCGCGGGTTCTCTCTGCCTTAAGGGCATCCAGCGAATCATAGGAGTATCCAAAAAAAACGTCGTGCGGAGGCAAAGGCATGGACGAAACTTTACGGGCAAAAATTGCGCCTGAAATCACATAGCCATCATACGGGCGTCTCCTCCTCCGTGACCAGGCTTCGGGAATTCTGCGCCATAGACCGAGGCCATTTAAACCCCGGACCAACTCGTGCGGCAACTCCGGCGCTTCCGCAGCCAGCGCTCGCCGGGCAATCCGCCTTGGAAGACAATTTAAGAGCAGGCGCGCAAAACGAGATCGCGGGGCATACCAGTCCGAGACCAGCAGGGCCAGCAGACGCTGCCGGTGCAGAGCGCGAGCTATTGCGAAATGTTCTCTCGAGCTTTTCTGGGCGACGACAACTTTCATCAGGCTTTGTTCTCTCACGGTTCCTGAACAGCTCTATAAAATCGGAGTGGGTAATTGGTGGCAGCAGGATCAAACACAGAGAATGGACTAGTCGCGGAGACAGTCGTCTGCAACGGAATCCAACTCACCAAATCGGTGGACGTTTGGATGACATAGGGTTGACCGGGTAATCCGCAGATTTGCATCTCGAACATGCCGTTAGCAAATGATCCGGGCGATGTGAACGACACACCAGGCAATACAACAATCAGATCGCTGGGCGCAACGCTGTTGACGAAGTTGGTCTCAAACGCGTTCGCGCTCACCGTCGCCGTGTTCGTCAAGTTGAACGGCCCTGTGTACGCAAGGGAATTAGTCGTCGGAAGGCTTCCGTCCAAAGTATAATAGACTGTCGCGTCAGGATCGGGCGGCAGAATGGTGACGGTGACTCCCCCCGTGAACGTTCCTCCGGCAGGGCTGATGGTAGGCGGCGCATCCGCAGGAGTGCCCGGCAGGCTGTTAATCCAATCGGCCATAACCTGGACCGCATTGGTGTCAATAAGATTGCGCGCCAGCGGCGGCATCTGGATGCCCGGAGTGACCATGTTCATCCGGTCGTAGATGCTGGAACGCCACACGTCATCGGGTGTCACAATATCCAGGTTGTCGTAGCCCAAACTGCCCTTGAGTGCCGGGGTGTTGATCATGTTTTGATTGGCCAACGGCGTGTCGTAGCGAGCGTCGAAGGTCGGCCCGGTCCCTCCGGGTTGGTGGCATTGAGCGCAATTGGCATCCAGATAGGAGCGCGCGCGCTGGACGTAAGAGGCCGCGGGATTTGTCACTGAGGAGAGTTGCTCGATGCCGGGGATTTGGGATTCGTCTATGGCGGGATAGAACA
>Ga0182024_10025818_pt1 | contig 10344 bp, 8 predicted proteins | sample P32metaG_FD_120480 | JGI IMG/M metagenome (GOLD analysis project Ga0182024, IMG submission 120480) | Permafrost microbial communities from Stordalen Mire, Sweden - P3-2 metaG (Illumina Assembly) | ecosystem: Environmental > Terrestrial > Soil > Wetlands > Permafrost | place: Sweden: Stordalen...
CTCGGGCGTCGGCAAGACCGCGCACGAGCTGGCGCTGGCGATCGACGAAGGCATTCTGTGCGTCAACGTCGAGTCCGAGCCGGAGCTCGAATTGCTGTCCTCGATCGCGCAACAGAAGGGCCGCACCGCCCATGTCTCGCTGCGCGTCAACCCGGACATCGACGCCCGCACCCATGCCAAGATCGCCACCGGCAAGGCTGAGAACAAGTTCGGCATCCCGATCAGCCATGCGCGCGAGGTCTATGCCCGCGCCGCCAAGCTGCCGGGCCTGCAGGCGACCGGCGTCGACATGCATATCGGCAGCCAGATCACGCAATTGGCGCCGTTCGACGACGCCTTTGCGCTGCTGTCCGAATTCGTACGCACGTTGCGCGGCGACGGCCACGCCATTTCCCATCTCGATCTCGGCGGCGGGCTTGGCATTCCCTACCGCGAGGACAACGAGCCGCCGCCGCATCCGGACGCCTATGCGGCCATCGTGAAGCGCGCGACGCGGGACCTCGGTTGCAGGCTGATTTTCGAGCCTGGCCGCCTGATCGTCGGCAATGCGGGGATCCTGGTCACCCGGGTTCTCTATCTCAAGCGCGGCGAGACCAAGAGCTTCGTCATCGTCGACGCCGCCATGAATGATCTCATCCGCCCGACATTGTACGAGGCCCACCATGATATCCGGCCGGTGCGCGAGGCCGATCCAGCCCAACGGCGGATCATCGCCGATGTGGTCGGGCCGGTCTGCGAATCGGGCGATTTTTTGGCTCTCGACCGCGACTTGCCGGAGCCGCGGCCCGGCGACCTCCTGGCGATCATGTCCGCCGGCGCCTATGGGGCGGTGCAGGCCGGCACTTATAACACCCGCCCATTGGTGCCGGAAGTGCTTGTCCGGCAAGCAGAATGGGCGCTGGTGCGGCCGCGGCTCGACGCCGAGGCGCTGATCGGTCTTGATCGTCTGGCGCCTTGGCAATGAATTTTAGCGCTGGTTTTTGAACAGTGCAGCCATGCTCGCGTTTTCATCAAGGTGCCCTTGATTTGCCTGGTGGTTCGGGTCTGGTAGCGTGTTAAGATGCGAAACGTGGCAGATTCTAGCTTCGGGAGATGCGCTTGAACGACCGTGCCCAGGAAAGCGCCAGCCAGGAAAGCGCCGACCAGCAAAGCCCCATAACGAGCAGGCTGGTTTCGAACGGACGCAACCCAGACAAACGCGGCGGTGATGCCGCCCTGTCCCGCGCCTACGATCGCGCGCGCCTGGCGATACTGTGGGAGCGCCTGTGGCCGGCGCTGGCGGCGCCGGCGACGGCCATCGGTCTGTTTCTGGCGGCCTCGTGGCTGGGCCTCTGGCTATGGCTCCCGGCCATCGGCCGCGCCATCGGGCTCTGCGTGTTCTTCCTGCTTGCCGCCGCCGCCATGGTGCCGCTCCTGCGGCTTCGCCTCCCGACGCGGGACGATGCGTTGCGCCGCCTCGATGGCAAGTCCGGCTTGCCGCATCGGCCGGCGACCACGATTGCGGACGACCTCGCGGCCAGCACCAGCGACCCCACCTCGGTCGTGCTTTGGCGTGCCCATATGGAGCGCGCCTTGCGGGCGGCCAAGCAGCTCAAGGCCGGTCAGCCGACGCCGCGCTTGGCAGAACGCGATCCGTTCGCGCTGCGCGCGCTGGTGCTGCTGCTGGTGATCGCGACCTTCATGGCCGCGGGCGGCGAGCGCATGCGGCGCATCACGGCGGCCTTCGATTGGTCGGGCGTGATGGCGCCGGCCAATTTCCGCATCGACGCCTGGGTGAGCCCGCCGACCTATACGGGCAAGCCTCCGGTGATCTTGGCCGGCCTGCGGCCCGGCGAGGCGGCCCCGGTTCCCGCCAATCCTGCCGCCGCGTTGGCGGTGCCGGCGGGCAGCACGCTGGTCATCCGCGCCACCGGCGATGTCCGTCTCGACGTCGTCGTCGCCGGCGGTCTTGCCGACCAGAAAGACGCGGCGCCCGGGGCTGCGAAGTCCGACGATGCGAAGCCTGTCGCGCGCAGCAATGCCCCGAAGGGCACCGAGGAGCGCCGCTTCACCATCAACGATGCCGGCAGCGCCACCGTTCGCGGCATCGGCGCCAACGATATGACCTGGCAATTCACCGCCATCCCGGATCGGCCGCCGACCATCGCGCTCACCAAGGACCCGGAGGTGCAGGCGCGCGGCGGCTTGCAACTCTCCTACAAGCTCGAGGACGACTACGGGGTCGTCGACGCGCGCGCCACGTTCAAGCTCAAGAACGAGGCGGCCGCCGCCGGCCAATCGCCGCCGCGCTCGCTGTTCGAGGCGCCCGAATTCCCGCTGTCCTTGCCGCAGGCGCGCACCCGCAACGGCGTCGGCCAGACCACCAAGGATTTGACCGACAACCCCTGGGCCGGCGCTACCACCGACATGACGCTCGTCGCCCGCGACGAAGCCGGCAATGAGGGCAGGAGCGAGCCGTTCGAGCTCCGCTTGCCGGAACGCCCGTTCTCCAAGCCGATGGCGCGTGCGCTGATCGAGCAGCGGCGGATTCTGGCGCTCGATGCCGATGCCCAGGCCCGCGTGCTCACCGCGCTCGACGCGCTCACGCTCGCCCCCGATCGCTTCAACGTGGAGACCAACGTCTATCTCGGCCTGCGCTCGATCTTCTATCAGCTCGCCAACGCCAAGAGCGACGATTCGCTGCGCGATGTCGTTTCGCGCATGTGGGACATGGCGGTCAATCTCGAGGACGGCAACGTTTCCGATGCGCAGCAGGCGCTGCGCAATGCCGAGGATGCCTTGCGCCAGGCGCTCGAGCGTGGCGCCAGCGACGAGGAGATCAAACGCCTCACCGACGAATTGCGCGCGGCCATCGACAAGTTCATGCAGGCCCTGGCCGACCAGATGCGGCAGAATCCGCAGCAGAGCCCGCTCGATCGCAATGCGCAAATGATGCGGCCGCAAGACCTGCAGAGCATGCTCGACCGGCTCGAGCAGATGGCGCGCTCCGGTGCGCGCGACGCCGCGCGCCAAATGCTGCAGGATTTGCAGGCGATGCTCGACAACCTGCAAATGGCGCAGCCCGGCCAGATGCAGAACGACGGCGACGACGAAATGGCCCAGATGATGGATGAGCTGGGCGACATGATCCGCCAGCAGCAGGAGTTGCGCGACAAGACCTTCGAGCAGGGACAGGACCAGCGCCGCCAGCGCGGTCAACAGGGGCAGCAAGGTCAGCGCGGCCAGCAAAACCAGCAAAGCCAACGCGGCCAGCAGGGTCAACGCGGCCAACAGGGTCAGCAAGGCCAGCAGGGCCAGCAGGGCCAGCAAGGCATGGGCGACCTGCAGAAGCAGCAACAGGCGCTGCGCGACCAGCTCAACAAGCTGCTCGAGGAGATGCGCAAGAAGGGCATGGGCCAGCAGCCCGGCCAGGAGCAGGGCCAAGGGCAGGGGCAAGGGGAATCGGATCAGCTGGGCCAGGCCGGCGAAGCGATGGGAGACGCGCAAGGCCAGCTCGGACAGGGCAATGCCGACAGCGCGGTTGATTCCCAGGGCCGCGCCCTCGATGCGATGCGCCGGGGCCAGCAGAGTATGGCGCAGGCGATGCAGCAACAGCAGGGCAGGGGCCCTGGCGGTCGTCCCGGTGGTCCCGGCGGCCGCATGGGTCGCCTGGGCCAGCAGCAGGGGCGGGCCGACCAGGAGACTGATCCGCTCGGCCGCCCGTTGCGGGGCCACGACTATGGCGACGACTCGACCGTCAAGGTTCCGGGCGAGATCGACGTGCAGCGCGCCCGCCGCATTCTCGAGGAATTGCGTCGGCGCTTCGGAGAGCTCGCTCGTCCCCAGCTCGAGCTCGATTATATCGAGCGACTGCTCAAGGATTACTGATAGCGAGCCGGCCGGCGCGCGTTCCTGCGCGCCCGCAACGGAAGCTGCCTTAACGCCATCGGTCCGCGCCGGCGACGAGCGCCTCATCCACGGCCGCCCGAATGGTTGCGAGCGTGAACGGCTTGGTGACCACGTCGTGGATCAGCGTATTGAGGCCTGAGGCGCGCTCGCGCTGGTCGGCGTAGGCGGTCATCAGCAGGATGGTGATGGAGGGGTGGTCGCGCGCGACCGCCAGCGCCAGCGCGATGCCATCCATCACCGGCATGCGAATGTCGGCAAGCAGTAACTCGAACGCTCCCTGCTCCCGGACCAGCACGTCGAGCGCCTCGGCGCCATCGTTCGCGGTCATCACGTCATGGCCGTCCTGCAACAGGGCGCGCGCGACCAGGCCGCGGATCGCGTCCTCGTCCTCTGCAATCAGGATCCGGGCCACTTCGTCCTCACTGGCTGCCGACGCCAAGGTCATGGCGGTTGAAGAATCGCACCACCACGTCGCGGGTCTCGGGCGGCGGCGAAGCCAGCCGCGACTGGAAGCCGAGCGTCTCGCCGGGCGCCAGGATGCTGCGTTCAGGCAGCGCGGTCCAAGTGTAGATCTCGTTCCCGCTGCGGTCGCGAATGGCGAATCGCAGCCGCGGCACCTCGATCATGCGCTTTGCGGTGCTCACGATCCGGCCCTGGACCAGCAGCACCTGCGCGCCATCGTTGGTCAGCGGCTCGGTCGTGACATCGGTGAGGACGAGGCCGCGCAAATTGACCGGCAGCCCGATAGCTGCATAGAGCGACGCGGTCTGCGGGACCAACCGCACGATCTCGGCGCGCCAGCCGATCAAGCCCAGGTCGAGCAGGATGAGCGCCAGTATGGCGGTAGGCAGCCCGGGCAACCGCAGACGGAAGCGCCGATTGCGGGCCTCCTTCCTGGCGCGGCGGGCCGCAACCGTCTCGATGTCTTCTGCTTGGCCGGGGTCGCCGGCGCCAGGCGATTGCTCGATCGGGGCGAGAGCCGGGGATTCGACCAACGGTCCGCCCAAAGGATATTCGGCCTGCGGATCTTCCGCCGGTGAGTCGGCCGCTATCGGGGGCGCGTCGCGCACAAATCCGACGGGTTCGGATGCGGCCGATTCGTCCACCGTCCCGTAGGCCGGCGCTGCCGGCTGCGGCCACTCCTCGGCTGCATCGGGCCCCGCCGGGGTGGCGGCAAACTGTGCCATCTCGGCCCGATGGGATGCGGCGATATCCGCTAGCGCCGCCGAATTGGCTACGAACCAAACGGTCCGGCAACGCGCGCACCGGACCGACCGTCCGGCGGGTCCCACCGTGAACGGGTCGACTTGATACGCGGTCTGGCAATTGGGACAGACAATCTGCATCGGGACTCGCCGCGGAAACAATGGCTCGGAGCCTAGCAGGTGATCCGTTAACGGATCGGAAACCATGTCGAGCTTTGGCCGCCGGCGCGTGGCCGGTTCCGGACGGGCGCCCTGGCGGGTAGCCCTCTACCGCTCGACGCGCGGCAGCAAGCCCCGTCCCCGTCCGGCTCGCCTTGGGGGAAAGAACAACGTTCGGCCGGCACGCGAAAAGTCAGGTATCGAGACCGCTGATATAAACGCGAATCAGGGGCGGCAGCTTATCTTGGTTGCGGCCGCGGGGGCCGTCCATCGGAGAACGACGTGGTTCGATTCGAGAATGTCGGCTTGCGTTACGGGCTGGGACCGGAGGTCCTGCGCGACCTGAGTTTCCGGATCGATTCGCATTCGTTCCAATTCCTGACCGGGCCCTCGGGCGCGGGCAAGACGTCGCTCCTGCGCATGCTGTTCCTCTCGCTGCGGCCCACCCGCGGTCTCATCACCTTGTTCGGGCACGATGTCGCGACCTTGAGCAAGGATGCGCTGGCAACGCTGCGGCGTCGGATCGGCATCGTGTTTCAGGATTTTCGTCTGCTCGACCACATGACCACCTACGAAAATGTCGCGCTGCCGTTCCGGGTCATGGGACGGACCGAGGAGAGCTTTCGCGACGAGGTGGTGGAGCTTCTGCATTGGGTGGGTCTCGGCGATCGCATGTGGGCCCTGCCGCCGATCCTCTCGGGCGGCGAGAAGCAGCGCGCGGCGATTGCACGGGCCGTGATCGCGCGTCCGCAGCTGCTGCTTGCCGACGAGCCGACCGGCAATGTCGATCCCAACCATGCGCAGCGCCTGTTGCGGCTGTTCATCGAGCTCAACAAATCCGGCACTTCGGTGCTGCTCGCCACCCACGATATCGCGCTGATGGATCAGTACGATGCCCGCCGGCTCGTGCTGCACGAAGGCCGGCTGCATGTCTATGATTGAGACCGGGCGAGGGGCGGACGAGGCCGATCCCAGGGGTGGGGCGGCGGCCCCCGCGCCGCTGCCGCTGCCGCGCTTCGAGGCCTCGATCGTGCCGAAGGCCACCATTGCGGGGCGGGCCCTGATCGCGGTCATCGCCATCATGACCTTCCTGGCCTCGATCACGATCGGTGGCGTCATGCTGTTGCGGGCGGCGGCGGGCGATTGGCAGGCCGAGCTGGCGCGCGAGGTCACCGTCCAGGTTCGCCCGGTCGCGGGCCGCGACATCGAAGCCGATGTCGCCAAGGCCGCCGCCATCGCCGGCGCAGTGCCCGGCATTGCGGGCGTTCGGCCTTATTCCAAGCAGGAGTCCGCGCAATTGCTGCAACCATGGCTGGGCGGATTGGCGCTCGACGAGTTGCCGGTGCCTCGCATCGTCGCGGTCGCCATAGCTCCGGGTCAATCGCCCGATCTCGCCAAGCTGCGCGGCGCGCTGGCCGAGCAGGTGCCGCCCGCAAGCCTCGACGACCATCGCGAGTTCGTCGACCATATGCGGGTGATGACCCGCGCGATCGTCCTGGGCGCCACCGGCGTGCTCGCGCTGGTGATGATCGCGACCGTATTGTCGGTGACGTTTGCAACCCGCGGCGTGATGGCGACCAACCGTCAGGTCATCGAAGTGCTGCATTTCATCGGCGCCAAGAGCAACTTCATCGCCGGGCATTTCCAGCGCCATTTCCTGCTGCTCGGCCTCCAGGGCGGCGCGATCGGCGGCGGGCTTGCGCTGCTCTTGTTCGCCTCGATCGATGCCGCCAACGGCTGGCTCCTGGGCAGTGGGGCGGGCGGCCAGCTGGCCGCGCTGTTCGGGACCTATTCGATCGGGCTCGCCGGCTATGCGGCGGTGCTGGCGCAGATCGTCTTGACCGCGCTCGTCACCGCGGCGACCTCGCGCCACACCGTCAACCGTATGCTCGAAACGGTTCAATGACGTCTCGCCCTGCCACCACCATGCCGAATTTTAGGCTATGATTCCTGCGGATGGGATCGATGGCGATGGTCGAATCAAAGACCGATGGCGGCGGGGCTCACAGTTGCTCGGCCCAGGGACTGGAGCCATCGGGGCGCCGCCGCGCGGCGCCCTGGCTGCTGCGGCGCATGGGGCGGTCGGCGCTCGCGCTCTGCGCGCTTGCGGTGCTGTCGCTGGCGGCCGGGTTCGGCTGGTTCCTGTGGAGCCTGCCCGCCGACGAGATCGTGCTGCAGCACGGCGCGGACGGGATCGTCGTGCTCACCGGCGGCGCCTCGCGCATCTCCGACGCGATCGAGTTGCTCGCCGCCGGCCGCGGCAAGCGCCTGTTGATCAGCGGCGCCAACCGGGCGACCACCCCGCTCGAGATATCGCGCCTCAATCCCGAATATGAACGTATCGTCAGCTGTTGCGTCGATTTCGACCGGTCCCTGAACACGCTTGGCAATGCCATCGAGACCAAGCATTGGGCGGAGAGCCGCGGGTTCCGCTCGCTGATCGTCGTCACCTCGAACTACCACATGCCGCGCGCCCTGGCGGAGATCGCCCATCAGCTCCCGGACGTCGCCCTGCTGCCATTTCCGGTCATTGCCGAAAAGCTGCACGCGGAACCCTGGTGGACGCACGGCACGATGATGAAGCTGATGCTGTCGGAATATCTCAAATACATGGTTGCCCGCATGCGCATCCGGTTCGATCCGCCGTCCGCGGTGTCCGCGGCCCGTGCGGCCGCAGCGGCGCCGCCAACCCGGCTCGCGCGCCTCGACTGAGGATTTTCAGGCATTGATGATTTTCCGCTCTGTTCTTTTCAACGTGCTGTTCTATCTCAACCTGCTCGCGCTCATGTGCATGGCGCTGCCGACACTGGTGCTGCCACGCGGCGCCATCCTGGCGGTCGTGCGATTCTGGGCGCGCAGCAACAACTGGCTACTGCGGACCGTGTGCGGCATCACGGTCGAATTGCGCGGGTTGGAGCGGATTCCGCCGGGCCCCTTGCTGGTCGCCTCCAAGCACCAGTCGCTGTGGGAGACCTTTGCGCTGGTGCCGCTGTTCGCCGACCCGGCCTTCATCCTCAAGCGCGAGCTGATGTGGCTGCCGTTGTTCGGCTGGTATGCCTGGAAGGCCGAGATGATCCCGGTCGATCGCGGGGCGCGCTCCCAGGCGCTCGCCGCCATCGGCGCCCGCGCCCGGATCGAGCTCGCGCGCAACCGCCAGATCGTCATCTTTCCGGAAGGCACACGCCGGCCTCCCGGGGCGCCGCCGAGCTACAAATACGGCGTCGTGCACCTGTATGCCGAGAGCGGGGTACCTTGCCTGCCGATCGCGCTCAATTCCGGCCTGTTCTGGCCGCGCCGCTCGATCCGTCGCCATCCTGGCACCATCGTTGCCGAGTTCCTCGATCCGATTGCGCCCGGGCTCGACAAGCAGGTCTTCTCCGAGCGCCTGCAGCAGGAGATCGAGACCGCCACCGCCCGGCTGATCGCGGAAGGCGAGCGCCAGCTTGCTGCGAAGATCCCGCGGTCCTAAGGCAGCGCCTTAGGCGGTTCCCCGGAGCCGCTCCGCCAGGAGATGCAGGTCGGTCTCGCGCAGGCCCAGGGCCTCCATGGCCGAGACGGTCGCAATCACATAGTCGCGGTTGGGGCCCGACTGCCCATGACCCTGGCGGATGTAGTGCAGCTGCTCGGCCAGCGGCAGGCGGCCGGCATACTGGACATGGCTGCGGTCGACCACGTAGCACAGCGCCGGGACCTGGCGCGCGGGCTCGCCCTTGAGCGTGATGCGACGCACACTCTCGCGATAGACGCTGGTGACCTGCTCGCGCGCCCGCAAATAGGCGATGGTCTTGGCCCGGTCGGCGGATGCTACCCGGAACGCGATCCCCTGGCAGGCGCCGCCGCGGTCGAGACCGAGCACCAGGCCGGGCCGCTCGGGGGTGCCGCGGTGAACGAAAGAATAGACGCAAAGCGCCCGGTGCGCGCCGGTCAGGCGCGCCTCGATGCGCTCGCGGAAATCGAATCCGGGCCGCCACATCAGCGAGCCGTAGCCGAATACCCAGAGGTCTTCGGCGGCATGTGCGAGGTCGGGGTCCATGATGAAACGAGAAGATCCGGTCCGGCGCCGCCCGCGCAACTCATCGAGCCAGCGGGCGCGGGGGGCGCAATGCTCAACATGCCGAGCTGGACCTTTTCAGGAAAAGCCGGCCGCGCGCAAGCGATCGTGAAGCCCCCCTCGCCACCGCGAAAGCCCGCCCGAACGCAGCAGGGCATCGGCCGATCGCGGGACTTGGAAACGCCGCAATCCACCGCTTGTGAAGACGGCCCGGCTCCAGGAGCGTCGCCGAATGCCTTATACCGCGAGTGGCTCGCGCCGCCGCCGCTGGCCGATCTTCCTGCCCTTTGGCTTGATGGTCATGATCGCCGCGCTGTGGACGGGCGGATGGTTCTACGTTGCGGCGCGGATGCCGGACGTGATCGCCCAGTGGCGCGCGCGCGAGGCGAGGGAAGGCCGCGTCCATGCCTGCGGCACCCAGTCGATCGGCGGCTTCCCGTTCCGCATCGAGGTGCGCTGCTCCGATCCGAGCGCGCAGCTGTCGGACATGGCGCCGCCCATTGCCCTCAAGGCTGCGGATGCCCTGATCGCCTGGCAGGTCTATGAGCCGACCCTGTTGATCGGCGAGTTCACCGGACCGCTCGCGCTCGGCGAGGTCGGCGAGGTCGGCAAGCCGGCGAGCTTCATGGCCCATTGGCGGCTCGCGCAAGCCAGCGTGCGGGCCTCGCGCGCGGGCGTGGAGCGCGTCTCGATCGTATCCGAGAGCCCAAGCGTCGATCGCACCGATGCGGGCGGCACCCCGGTGTTCAAGGCCGAGCATGTCGAGCTGCACGGCCGCCAGGCTGCGGGCGCGGGGCCCGACAATCCGGCCGTCGATCTGGTCTTGCGGCTGGTGGGCGCGTCCGCGCCGGCGCTCCATCCGATCCTGGCGCAGCCGCTCGATGCCGAGGTCGCGGGCGTGCTGAGCGGGCTCGCCGATGTTGCGCCCAAGCCGTGGCCCGTCCTGTTCAAGCAATGGCAGGCGCACGGCGGCAGCCTGGACATCAGCAAGGCGCGCGTGCAGCAGGGCGATGTCATCGCGGTGGGCGAGGGCTCGCTCAG
>Ga0182024_10025819_pt1 | contig 10344 bp, 5 predicted proteins | sample P32metaG_FD_120480 | JGI IMG/M metagenome (GOLD analysis project Ga0182024, IMG submission 120480) | Permafrost microbial communities from Stordalen Mire, Sweden - P3-2 metaG (Illumina Assembly) | ecosystem: Environmental > Terrestrial > Soil > Wetlands > Permafrost | place: Sweden: Stordalen...
ATGAACGTGCCGTTCTTGCTCACGGTGTCAATAAGCCAATGGATAACGTCGCGCGGGGGCAGATAGCCGCCATATTCACCCGGCTTCTCGTAGAGGAAGCGCAGATAGTGCCAAGCGCCGAGGCAGGTCTCCGACTGCCAGGGATGCTTCATGATCTCCGCAGTCAGCCCACTCTCATAATCAGCGACAACAGCTTTGGCCAGCCTGTCTGGAACATCCTTGACGTTCAGCACGGCTTCCAACTTGCCGTGCGTCTTCAGACTGTTGTTGTAGAAATACGCGCCGATGTTCATCCCGCTCCAGCCGAGCGGCAGCAGCGAATCGTCGAAGTAAAGCAAATCGGGATTGTGCTGGTCGATGAGATCGCGAGTCCGGTCGTAGAAGTTCTTCACATAGGACGTGTCGGGGAGTGCAGCCGCTGGGTGCTTCACGCCGTACAGGCGCTGGGGATCGAGCCCCTGCCACCACTGGTCCTTCCCATCAGCTTGAGTGAGACGGCCATCGTAAGGGACGCCGGCCCATGGTCCGGACTTGTCGGCGCCATGCGAAGGCTGGAACCACCACCAGTTGCGCGCCTGATGTACCGTCACACCGAACCGCAGACCTTGTTTTCGCGCTGAGGCGGCCCATGTGCCGACAACATCGCGATGGGGACCGATCGCGGCGGCATTCCACGGCTGATGCTTTGAATTCCAGGCGTCAAAACTGTCATGGTGATTGGCCAACGCGATGAATATCCTCGCGCCGGCGTTCTTGTAGCGCGTAATCAACTCGTCAGGCTCCCAGTTCAGCAGGGTCCACTGCGCGCAAAGGTCCTTGTACCCGAATCGCGATGGCGGCCCGTAATGTTCGAGTTGATATTTGTATTGCCGCTGATCCTCCACATACATGTTGCGTGCGTACCAGTCCCCGGCTTCGGCCACGCACTGCGGACTCCAATGAGCCCAGATGCCGAATTTGGCATCCTGGTACCATTCCGGGGCCTCGTAATCAAGCAATGACTCCCACGTGGGTTTGAACGGCCCATCTCCTGCCAGATCGGGGATCGGGGACGTCACGGGCACATCGTCCCAGAGGCCGCCTGCGACGGATTGAGCTACCGGGTTGTAGTTCCACGCCGATTGTTGCCAGGCCGACTCATCGAGCCGCTCCTCGACGATCTTTCCATCGCTGACCTTGTAGAAGACTCTCTTGTCTGGCGGCAATGCGCAGAACTGAGCGTAGTCCTGCGTGTACCGGTTGAACCCGCCCGGCGACACCAGTTGGCTCTCTGGCGCGGTCTGTCCATAGGATGGAACAGTTTGAGATGCCGCTGCGATTGCAAGCAGTTTGCAGAAATCCCGTCGATGCACGAATCCTCCTTTGGGTTTGCCGCAGTTACTTGATTCGATTCGCGACGAGGTCTTCTTCAGCAAACTCGCCCACCTTGCGGTGCAGCTTTATCGAGTCACCGGAGACCGTGCCGGTGTACTTGATCGCAATGGTCTGCCCATTGAAGTCCAGGGTTTCATCGAAAGAAATCTGGTCACCCTTGATCGTGCCGTTGGTGATATCGATTGTCCCGCGGTCGTTCTTCGCCGTGCCGGTGAGCTTTTCGCCGTCTACCTTAAAGGTGTAGGTGTAATGCTGCTCGCCTATCTGCGTGTTGAAGGTTGCGGTCCATTGCCCGGTCAAGTCTGCGGCCCATGCAGTCAGAGCAAGTCCCGCCGCTAATATCGTCAAAACCACTGTATTGCGAAGTTTGTTCACTGGATTCTCCTTTTCGATTGTTGAGTCATGATTGCCCAGTCTATTGCTTGCTGACGCTACTCGGGTAAGTCCACCTGACCCTCAATATGGAATTTGCCATTTACGGTCGGTGCGCCTGTGTCGGGCTGGCCTCCGCCGATGCTGATGGTGTAATCCCCTTGAGCGATGATTGGATTTCCATTCTCGGTGACGATGCCCAGGTCGCGGTCCTTCAGTTCAAAGTGAACTTTCTGGCTCGCGCCCGCTTCAAGATGAATGCGTTGAAATCCGCGTAGTGCAATTTGAGGCGCGCCCTTGAAGTCGGGGAATTTGAGATAGACCTGCACGACTTCATCGCCCGGAACCTTGCCACTGTTGGTTACTGTTACATCTGCGCCGACTGGCTGGCCGGCAGAAACAGCCTGCGTTGGGATATTGAGACCGCTGTAACTGAAGGTCGTGTAACTGAGTCCGTATCCGAACGGGTAAAGTGGCTTGCCGCTGAAGTAGCGGTAGGTCCGGTTGGCCATCCCGTAATCTTCAAAGTTGGGCAACTGGTCGACGCCGGCGTAGAACGTAACTGGCAACCTTCCCGCGGGATTGTTTTTGCCGCTCAGTGTTTCAGCTACCGCTGCTCCACCCTCTTCGCCGGGATACCACGCTTCGAGAACAGCGTTGGCGTGCCCGTTGATCCAGTTGACAGCCAGGGCACTGCCATTCATGAGAACCACGGCCAGCGGCTTTCCCGTGGCTGCCACTGCTTCCACCAGTTCTTCTTCCGGTTGAGGAAGATCGATGCTGGTGCGATCGCCTCCGAGGAATCCCGGCTCGGTGACCGGCATTTCTTCACCCTCAAGCTGGCTTGTGATGCCCACGACTGCGATGACGGCATCGGCGTCTTTCGCTGCTGCGATGGCTTCAGGAGACGGCGCGCTGCTGTACTTCGTCCAGATCAATTCCGCATGGGCCTTGCCGTCCCGGCTGCCGTAGGCGATCTCGAGCGCGACCTTGCGGCCCTTCTCAAGGTGAACGCGGCCGACGCTCGATGAGATTTCGCCCCCGCCTCCACCGAACGCCATGGCTACCTGCTTGCCGCCGACAGTAAGCCTTGCGAAACCCGCGGCGCGAATACCGAGGAGGAAGTCGCCCGAATCGGTTGGCGTGAGGAATCCTGACCATTGCACGCCGAAGGTTTTTTTGCCTTCAATCTCCGGCGGCAGGTTTTTGCCAGTCAGGTTGACGTTGGGCTCGGTGCGGCTGGTGATCGGCGTGGTACTCGTTCCAGGGACAGGTGGCCCTCTCCGCATCCCTTCGTTGTAATCAGCCTTGAGGCCGGGCTTGCCGTCGGGGGTGGTGAGAAGACTGCCGGGTACGGGCGTTCCATCGGTACGCAGGAACTGGGTTCCGGTGACATACGTGATAGCGGCGGTTGGGAACTCAGCATGTAGGCCGTCGAGGATGGAGACAATGTGCGTGGGCTGGCCGGCATAGTTTCCGATCAGCGGCCTGGTCTGGTCGGCGAGCGGACCAACGACGACGATATTTTTGATCCCTGGTTTGAGGGGAAGCAGGCCGTCGTTTTTCATGAGGACCATGGATTCATTGGCGAGCCTGCGAGCATGCGCGCGATGTTCGGCGCTGTCCAGTTCCTTCTCGTCGATCTTGGTGAAGGGAACCATATCCGGCGGATCGAACATGCCGAGCTTTATGCGGGCGGTGAACAGACGAATCAGCGCCGTGTCCAGTGTGCTTTCCGGCAGGTAGCCTTGCTGCACCGCATCGATATAGGCTTTTTCGACCGGTTCGCCAAACCTGGAAGTAAAGGTGACGCACTCGTTGTCCATGCCGCGGATGACGGAGATGGCGGCGCCTTGTGCCTGTGTTGGACGATAGCGATGATTTGCGGCGACGTCCCTGACAGCGTCGCAGTCCGATACCACATATCCCTGAAATCCCCATTTGCCGCGTAACTGGTCCTGGAGCAGGAACTGATTGGCGCACGCCGGTTGGCCATTGATGGCGTTGTACGCGCACATGACTGAACCGGCGTTGCCTTCCACAACGGCCGCACGGAAGGCCGGCGTGTAGGTATCGACCTCATCATGCTTGCTCACATCCACATCGGCAAAGTGGCGCGTCGGCTCCGGCCCGCTGTGTACGGCATAGTGCTTTGGCGTTGCAATGGCCAGATAGTACTTTGGATCGTCGCCCTGCAATCCGGTCACGTAGGCAACGCCCATGCGGCCGGTGAGGAAGGGGTCTTCGCCGTATGTCTCCTGTCCGCGGCCCCAGCGCGGATCGCGGAAGATGTTCAGATTCGGGGACCAGAAATCCAGGCCCCCCATGATCCCGGTATGCCCTTCGCGCAGGTTTTGCACGTGCTTGATGCGCCCCTCAATGCCAATCTGTGCCGCCATGGTGTGAATTCCCGGCGCATCGAAGGTGGCAGCCAAGCCGATAGGCTCGGGATACTCGGTTACGCCCTCGTTGATGACGCCATGGAGAGCCTCGCTCCACCATTGGTATGCGGGAACATCGAGACGCGTCACTGCGGCAGAATTGTTCTGCATTTGCGTAGCTTTCTCGGCGAGAGTCATCCGGTGCACGAGGTCGGCAGCCCTTTGTTCAGGCGTCAAACTGGTGTCCAAATACGGCGGAGTCGCTGCACTTTGAGCGACCGAGGGCTGTGCCGCCATGACAAGGGAAAGCGTTCCAGCTCCCAGGACAAATCCCTGCAACATCCGGGTCACGCGTTTCTTCATTTTTGAACCTCAAGTTGGGGACGCAGGCAGCCGTCTTTTGGCCGCGCTATTCGTAAACAAAAAATCAGCCTGGCGATCCGTAGACGCCGGCCGGAACGGTTTGAGACTCGCCTTCTTCTCGGCGGCTTTACCGCGCCGCAACAGCCGGGGCGCTCGCCGACTGGAATAGCCGCGGGGCAAAGTCTTTCAAGTCGCGACGCCACGTCTGCCATTCGTGATCGGTACCGGGTGACTCGTAAAACACGTGTTGGATCTTCCCTTCGTCGAGCGAAGAGTGCAGATTCTCCAATCCGGCCTTCATCCGGTCAGGCTCATTCGTTCCCACACCAATCCAGAGCAGGTGGACCTTTTTTGCAAAGGCCGCGGGGTCGGCCAAAGCGCCGTTGAACGCTGTCTTCAAATCGGGCTTTTCGCCGCTGCGCATCATCATCATCCCGCCCGCTCCGCTGAAGCCGCCAATATAGGAGAAGAGATCGAGGTGATCGAAGGTGACCTGGAAGGTCTGCATGCCGCCCATGGACAGCCCCGCCATGGCCCGGTGCTCGCGATCGGGAATCGTTCGAAACGTTTTGTCGATGAACGGAATCAGCGCCTTTGTCATGTCGTCTTCGAACGCGCCCATCCGTTCCTGCATCACCTTCATGAATTCCGGCGAGCCGAAAGCAGTTCCCGACATGTCAGGAAGAACGTAACCGGCACGGGTGGCATACCCGTTCGCCATGACGATAATCATTGGCTTCGTGCTGCCGCCAGCGATCAGGTTGTCGAGAATGAAATTCGCTTTTCCCTGCCTGATCCAACCCGACTCGTCCTCGCCTCCGCCGTGCTGCAGATAAAGCACCGGGTAGCGGGTCTTCGCAGAATCATAGTCCGGCGGCAGGTATACCAGCGCGTGCCGCCAGGAATCTGTCACTCCGGAGTGGTACCAGACCTCACGCACCTGTCCATGCGGAACGTCTTTCGGCTGGTAGTAATCCACTCCGGCTTCAGGCACTTCAACGGCGCTGGCCCATTTGCTGCCGCCGAAATAGGCTGTGCTGCCGGGATCGCTCACCTCGGCGCCATCCACATTGATTACGTAGTAGTGAAGCCCCGGCGCCATGGGAGGGGTCGTGGCAGTCCAGAACCCGTCGGCCTGCTTCTCCATGTCGACTTTCGGGCCGCTCCAGAAATTAAGCTTCACCTTTGACGCATCGGGAGCCTTGAACCGAATCTGGACCCGTGAGTTGCCGTCGACCTTCGGATACTGCGCGTCCAGCACATTCGACAATGCGGGCTGAAATCCATCGGCGGTTTGCGCGTAGCAGTAGCTCGAAAGCAAGAGTAGTGCGATTGCATATCCCTTCATCAAATATTCTCCTTTTCGAATGCGTCTCAGGGGACGCTCGCCTCGAAGATTGCCCCGACCGCCTGCTTCAATCGGGATCGGACACCTCTTGGTAATCGTTTTCCGGGCTCCCCATATCGCGTCGCGGGTAATGCCTGCCTTCCCGGACAGAAGCATGGTACGCGATAGCGATGGTTGAAGGAAAGTCTCTTTTTCCATTGAGTACATCGATTTATTAAACTTGCTTACCACCTGAGGGATTCTGTATAGTTCGAATCCCAGAGAACGTTTACGCTAATCGATCAGTCGTTCCGCAGTCTGCCGCTCGGTGCGACGGGTATTCGCGACCGATCTGCGGCGTTCTTCAGGGAGTAGTCATGAAGTTCTGTGCGGGTGCTCGGGTCGTCATCCTCATCCTTCTTCTGGTGGCATCGTCTGGGCCAGTTTTGGCCGCAGAGACTGTGCATCTTTCCATCGATGCTTCCAAGCCTGGAGCCAAGATCGATCGCAATATCTTCGGACAGTTTGCCGAGAATCTTGGACACGGACTGTACGAAGGCATCTGGGTTGGGCCGGATTCGCCCATCCCAAATACGCGCGGGATCCGAAATGATGTGGTCTCCGCACTCCAGGAACTCAAAGTCCCCAACGTCCGCTGGCCTGGCGGCTGCTTCGCCGACCAGTACCACTGGCGCAAGGGCATCGGCCCGCGCGACAAGCGTCCCGCGATTGTGAATTCGGCATGGGGCGATGTCATCGATACGAATGCATTCGGCACAGATGAGTTCATGGATTTTATCCAGCAGATCGGCAGCACGCCGTATGTGTCCGTTAATGTCGGCTCCGGAACACCCCAAGAGGCGGCTGAGTGGCTGGAATATATGACAGCCGCAGCGCCCACTGCTCTTGCCAAAGAGCGAGCCGCCAATGGCCATCCTGAGCCCTATAAAGTCGGAATCCTCGGCATCGGCAACGAGAGCTGGGATTGCGGCGGCGCCATGACGCCCGACTACTACGTGAGCCTGATGAAGGTGTACAGCCGCTTCGTGCTCAACATGAATCCCGCGCAGCGCGCAAACGACCAGATGCTGAAGATCGCCGTCGGTCCCGGCACGCCGGACACTGAGTGGACTGAAGCCGTAATGAAAGCCTGGAAGAAACATACCTGGGCGTGGGACATCAACGGTGTCTCGCTTCACTGGTATACCGTTCCTAACGGCTGGCCGCCGTCAACCAATTCCGAAAAATTCGGACTGGACGACTACGCGAAGACTCTCAAATCGACGCTCTTCATGGATGAGTTCCTGCGCAAGCAGGAGGCCGTGATGGACAAGTACGACTCGGAGAAAAAGGTGACCGTGAGCGTGGATGAATGGGGAGCCTGGCACGCTCCGCTGGCGGGTTCAAATCCCGCATTTCTGGTCCAGCAGAACAGCATCCGCGATGCCATACTCGCCTCGCTCAACCTGAACATCTTCGCTCGTCACGCCGATCGCGTGCGCATGGCCAACATCGCGCAGATGATCAACGTGCTTCAGGCAATGATCCTGACGGACAAGGAGAAGATGGTCCTGACTCCTACCTACTACGTCTTCAAAATGTACGTTCCGTTCCAGGATGCTACGTTCGTTCCTGTTGCCTTCGATTCCGGCGCCTACACGAATGGCGGCATATCTCTGCCACGCATCGATGCCATCGCCGCAAAAGCCGCGGACGGAAAGTTGTTGCTTGAAATCACCAACCTTGACGCGGAAAATCCAGTCACCATCGATGCAGATACGACCGGCATAACCGCGAAGTCAGCCAATGCTGAGACGTTGAAGGGAGCCGCAGTCGACAGTATCAATACCTTTGCATCGCCAAACACAGTTGTGCCGAAGCCGACAGCAGTGAATATTCTGCACGGCAAGCTCTCACTAACGGTAGCTCCTCGGTCGGTGACCGTCGTCTCGATTGAGCCGTAATCGCACACATCGTCATTTTGCTCTTCCAGATTGAGGAGAAAACGGTCCATGCTTCCGTTCCCAAAGCTCGCATTCGCGAAAACGCTTTCCCAACGCCAGGCAGCGTGTCTTCTGTTCCTGCTTGCGCTGCCATGCGCCCTATGGTCTCAGGCTCGCATTGTCAACGCAACTATCGATGCTTCAAAGACCGGCGCACCCATTTCGAAGAACATCTACGGCCAGTTTCTCGAACACGGCGGAGACATCGTCAACGCCGGCGTCTGGTCTGAGATGCTCGTCGATCGCAAGTTCTTTTACCCGGTCTCAACCAGCGCGCCCAAGCCGCCGCCTGTGATGGGCAATGCGGCGGGGAACCCTCGTTTCAACCGCACTCCTACGCGGTGGTGGGCTCCCATCGGCGGCGACGACGTGGTCACCATGGACACCAATTCGCCCTTCACCGGAGATCACACGCCGCTGGTCAAGCTCAGCGCGAAAGGGCCCCACGGCATCAGCCAATCCGGAATCGCGGTTCGCAAAGGCAGGCCATACACGGGACACATCCAACTGGCCGGCTCTCCCGGCGCCGTGGTCAAGGTCACGCTCATCTGGGGCAAGGAGGCCGCGGATCGCCAGACAGTCACGCTACGAACGCTCGGCGCCGCGTTCCGCAAGTTCCCGTTGCGCTACGCCGCTGCGGCCGACACCGATGACGCAACTCTGGAAATCACTGGCACAGGCGCCGGTTCCTTCCATATCGGCACGGTTTCGCTCATGCCCGCGGACAACATCGAAGGCTTCCGCCCCGAGATCATCGCTGCGCTCAAGCAACTGCGCTTCGGCGTCCTCCGCTTTCCGGGCGGCAATTTCGTATCCTCGTACGAGTGGCGCTATGGCGTTGGCGACATCGACAAGCGCCCGCCCATCTTCGACCCCGTGTGGCACGCGGTGCAGCCCAACGATGTGGGCACAGATGAACTCCTCACGCTCTGCCGCCTGCTGGGCGTCGACCCTTACATCACCGTCAACGCAGGTTTCGGAGATGCCTGGTCCGCGCGCGAACTGGTTGAATACACCAACAGCGCGGCCACTACGCCCATGGGCAAATGGCGCGCCGAGAATGGCCATCCAGCGCCATATCACGTAGAGTTCTGGGGCGTCGGCAACGAGCCCTGGGGCGACTACCAGATGGGTTCCATGTCGCTTCCGCAATTTGAAGTGAAGCACAACCTCTTCGCCAAGGAAATGCGTAAGGTCGATCCGTCCATCAAGCTCATCGCCGGCGGCGCCATGCCCGACGTGATGGAGGGCGCAGACCAGGCGAGACGTATCAATGGTCAATATGTCCCCGACTATCTATCGACAGCGGACTGGACAGGCCAGATGATCCTCAACTGCCTCGACAACATCGACATGATCAGCGAGCACTACTACGCATCCGGCACGCAGCACACTGATATGAAGCTGCAGAAGAAAGTGACCATCGATCCTCCTTTGTCGTTCATCGAGTGGCAGCGCGCGCCGGCAGTCCAGGTCCGCGCCAAATATGAGCACTACCAGGAGTACCTCAAGCGCATTCCCGCACTTCGCGCCAAGCCCGTTCCCATCGCCATTGACGAGTGGGCCTACTTCGGCGGCGGACCCGGCTCGTACAAGACTGTCCCGGCCTACGCCTGGGCCTTCCACGAAATGTTCCGCCATTCCGACGTATTCCAGATGGGCGCACTCACCTTCGCAACTGCAACCATAAGTTCCAACCGCACCGAAGCTATCCTCAACCCCACCGGAATGCTTTTCAAGATGTATCGCGATCACTTTGGCGTCATCCCGGTCGATGTGACGGGAGACTCACCGCAGCCGAAGCCAACCTTCCCGGCCGGTGGCGATCAGCCTGCGATCAATCCCGGCAGCGATACCTATCCGCTCGATGTCAGCGCCGCTTTGAGCGAAGATCGCAAGACGCTGACGTTCGCCGTACTCAATCCGTCCGAATCCGAACAGAGCATACGGATCGCAATCAACGGAACCAGGCTCGCGAGTGCCGGGAAGCTGTGGCGCATGGCTCCCGATTCCGTCGACGCAACGGTGCAGGTGGATAAGAAGCCGGAGGTCCAGGTGGAGGAACAGACGCTTGGCGCTCTGCCCGACACCATTACCGTGCGTCCGTTTAGCGTGAACCTTTATTCCTACACGGTCAAGTAAATGGGTTTCTAAGAGAGGGTACAGATGATAGTACAGAAGCAATTCATTGCGTGCGCAATCACATGGGCGGTCGTGTCGGGATCGATTCTCGCGGCCCAGGTGCAGACGATCGTTCCCGAAGTTGTCTCCGGCGCAAAGCCGGTCACGGTGGAGTACATCAAGATTCACGGCGCGGCTCTTGAAGGCAATCTCGAAGGCGACGCTGTCGATCGCGACGCAATCGTCTTCCTGCCACCGAGCTATGAGAAGGACAAGAAGCGCCATTATCCGGTGGTCTACGCGCTGCATGGCTATTCGATTGGCGCCGAACAATGGTCGCACGAGATTCACGTCCCGCAGACCGTAGAAGGCGCATTCGCGAAGGGGTCGCATGAGGTGATTG
>Ga0182024_10025820_pt1 | contig 10343 bp, 12 predicted proteins | sample P32metaG_FD_120480 | JGI IMG/M metagenome (GOLD analysis project Ga0182024, IMG submission 120480) | Permafrost microbial communities from Stordalen Mire, Sweden - P3-2 metaG (Illumina Assembly) | ecosystem: Environmental > Terrestrial > Soil > Wetlands > Permafrost | place: Sweden: Stordalen...
ACGCGATCCCCAACCGGCGTCTCTCCATGCGCGAGAATCCCGAGGGAGAGCGCAAAGATCAGGATTTTTTGAAGCGCACCGCGCTTTACTCCGTTCAGGAGCGTCCGGTAAAAATCTCGCCAGAACTCGTGCTCGAATGCGGTCCCGGCATTTTCGAGCGCCCACACTTCGTGTCCGTGCGCGATCATGCGTTCCCGTATGTCGGCGAGTTCGCGGCGGAGTGCCAAGGCGTCTTCGCCCGTGGCGGACAGTTGGCTTGCCTCATGGAAGGCAATCCCTGCGCCAATCTCAATCGCGAATGCAAGGAACGCCATAACGAGGCGCAGGAGACCGAGGGTGTGGTCATAGAAAGTGTTCTCGGGTGCGGGCGTGGGCGATGCCTCGGCATTATCAATCGTCACCGAAGGCGAACTCGTGACTTGCTGCGCAAGGAGGTCTCCGCGAATCTCAGCGAGCAGTATCAGGCTCACGATAGCGGAAACGCCGGCGACGGTCGCGAGCACGTTTACGAGCCGCGGACTTGCCCATCGCTCAAGGATGCGATCCACGAGGAACGGCGTCACAATCGCAATGCCCACGCAATAGAGCCACGCTTTCCATCCGAGTTGATACGGATCGAAGGCGATCACCGAAAAGATGAAGGCGGCAACGGTGAGGAGCGCGGCAATCAGATAGCGGAAGATCGCTTTGCGTCTGCGCATCCGAAAGTCCCCCGGCGGCGGAGCTTGATAGATGCGCTCTTCGAGGTCCCGCGCCTGCGCCTGTAGATGGCCGACTCGCGCGCGCAATGCGAGAATCGCAGGCCGGTTCACCGTTTCGATCCGCTGGCGTTCCGATTTGCAATAGCTCTCGCTGTGGCGGTCAGCGTGCATCGCGGCTTCCGTTCCGATGACGCCGCCGGTCCCATGTTGATCATGACTATCGCTCATTGTGTTCTCTCCTTTACTTCTTTCCCATGCATCTTGCCGGGAGGGTCTATTCCCCGTCGTTCCTTGTTCGCGGCTCATGTCGTCTCTGCCGTAGTCGCCACACGCCGAGCGCAATCACGGCCAAAACGATCTTTTGCCACGCGGACATATTCGCCCACAGGCTGACAAGAACGGAAACAAGGAGGACCAGGACGATGGTGAAGCCGACAATGACGCCGCAGTATTTGAGGGCCTCGGCAGGCGTTAAGAGACGAACCATAGTCCCCATTGCGATCACAATGATCGCAATTGTCGCGAACGATCCAAGAATTGACATGCATCCGTGAATGAAATTCGCTTCGTGCATTCGCCACCTCCACCAACAAAAAGGAGCCTTCACGATGAAGGCTCCGGTTAAAGAGCTAGGTTGCCTCCAGGATCTTCTTCGCCTGGAGCAATTTGGTGAGCATGGATTTCTCGGTGTCGAGCTCGATTTGCAGGTCGGCAACCTTTTTCTCCTGCTTGCCGATCTGTTCGAGCACGACTTCCACGGGAGATCTCGGCGTCCACGCTTTGCGTCCGCCTTCGGTCACTGCGGTGGAAGGCTTCTGGGTTTGGTCAGTTTTCTTTTCAGGTGTCACAACGTCCTCCTTTGGGACTGCGGTTATGGCTGCGAGCCTGAGGGCCGAGCCGTGATGGGTTGTAGGCCTACACGCCGCTCAAAGCGACGAGCCTCGGTTTACGGTGCGGGATTCACGTCTCCCGGTTCGGTGCTATTCGTGTCTGTCGCTTGTCCGTTGGTATCCTCCTTTTCTGCCTTTTCCTTAGCGGCCTTGCGCTCTCTCGCTGCCCAGCATTCGAGCTTCTGGATCGCTTCGCGTTTGAGGCCGATTTCGACGTGGGTATAGATCGAGTTCACGTCCTCGCCGGTCGAGTGACCCATGAGCGCCTTTCGAATCTCCTGCTGCACTCCGGCTTCGAGCAATCTCGTGTTATATGCGTGGCGAAGGTCGTGGAACCGTACGTAACGCAATCCGGCGCGCCGCAACGCGCCTTTCCACGCCGTTTTGATCCGACTGATCGGCTCCCCGTCGAACGTGAATACGGTGCCCTCGGGTTTTCGGCGAGCTTCGAGATCCGCGAATAACCGCTCGGTGAGCGGAATTTCGCGCGCTTCACCGCCCGCCGTTTTCGAGTGCGTGACGTACAACAGACGCCGCGTGAAGTCCACGTGCTGCCATTGCTCGGTGAGGATTTCTCCCCGCCGCATCCCGGAATCAAGCGCGGCGATGATGATCGAGCGCAAGTGCGGGGCGGCAGCGGTGAGAAGCCGGTCCTCTTCTGTGACCGTGAGCATGATGCGCGGCTTGCGGCGCTCACGCACCATCGGCACGCGGCTCAGCGGGTTTGCGAGAAGGACGCCCTCGTCCACTGCCCAAAAGAGCATGTGGCGAAGGGCTTCGAGATCGCGGTTCACGGTCGTGTCAGAGAGGTTCTTTTTTGTTTCGTGCCGGTATGCCCGGTACTGTTTTGCGCCCGCCTTCGTGATGCGACCAATTGCGGTCGTACCCCAATACGGTAGGAGCAGTTTGAGCCGGTCAACGTGGTAAGACCGGGGAGAACCGTCGGCGAGGAAGCGTGCAGCCAACTCGCTGAACGTCATCTCTGGCTTCGGTTCCACAACGCCCAGGCGCGCAAGGTTCAACTCTTCCTTGTAGCGCTGGTCGATGCCTTCTGCCGTTCTCCGATTTGTGCTTCCCGTAGACTTCGCGTGCCGGACGCCGTCTACCCAGACGTAGCTCCAGAACACATTGCCGCGCTTGTAGAGTGCCAGCGGACTCACCTCCTTCCTGATATTTGGTTTTCAATGATCCATCGCACTACCTGGTTCCGGTAGAACGTGATCTTCCCGGTCTTGCCGATCCGGAAATACGGCAAGCCCGACGGCAGATACCGCTGCCGTACGGTCCACACCGAGCAGCCGAGCAAACGGGCCACCTCGGTGATCGCGAGCGGTTCTCCCAAAATGTCCGGTGCCGTGCTCATCGCGCACCTCGCACCCTCGGGCAATGCTGCGGGCAGCACTGCCCGAGGGGAGATTGAAAGAAGCCCAACCCATGCAAGCGTTTTGCGCGAATGATGAAATGTGACTTCAGCATTTCCGCTATGCATCCGCTCCCCACCCTCTTGCTATCAATCTTCACGGTGTCCTCCTTTGCCGAGCGACTTCCGAACGAGGCGTTTGAACCAGTCAGGCAACGCGGTCCAGAGAATCAAGAGGGCGCAGAGGAGCAGTCCTAAAGCTGTGAGCGCGTCACCCGTCCTGGGGGTCGCGACCATCCCATACACAAAACTCAAAACCACATACACGATGAGCAATCCGACGATCACCCGAGCCAAAAACTCCATGACCTTCCACACGAAGGAAACCTTTGGTTGCGGGGTCGAGAGTTCCCGACTCCCGCACTGCGAGCAAACCTCGGCGAAGCGTGGATTTTCGTGCCGCCGAGGACAGAGCTTCACGTCATAAGTCCGGCCGCAAAACTGGCAATAGCGTGGTTCCCCTGCTGTTATCCGTCCGCATTCGTAGCAGTACTTCATTAGTGTTCCTCGATAAGGTGGGTGGGCGTTTCGCCCGTCGGCCGATACCACACGGGAGCAAAGAATCCTTGGTCGCGAACCGCGCCGAGCGTTGCAAACCAGAAAATCTTTTGCGTGATTGCTCCCACCGTTTTCTGGAGGGAACGCAGCCGCCGCTCGGAGTGTGCGAGAACAAGGACGCGGAAACGATTCGTGCCAAAGCGCCGTTCGAAGTCTCCGGAGAGCGCGAGCTGCACGTAGTTCCGCGCCTTCTCCTGCCACACCGGCCCCCGTTCGTGCCCGAGATCGACTTCGAGAAATGCCCCGAGCGTTTCCCGTGAGGTGGCAAACTCGACGTATCCGTCGGGGATCAAGCGGATGTTCTTTGTGATTGACTCCTGGAACGCCAGCCAGCGACGAAAGCTGACACCCGCGACCGGAATCACTCTGCATTTCAATGCGCAATACACGTCGTTGATCGCCAATTGGTGTTCAACGAAGAAGTCCGCGACGAGCGTTTCGTCAGCCCTGCGATGCGGTCCACGGAATGGCACCCCGGCACGCTGCGCCCCCTTCTCCGAAAGCGCATAGAGGGATTTCCCGCCGTCGAGAAAAAAGCGCCGCAAGAGCCCTGCACGGGTGAGTGCCAAGAGACGCGTATTCGCGCGCGTCGTGGAACCGAATCCTGCCACGATCTTTGCCTGCTCGCGATCAACAACCCGCATGACGGCCAACTCGCATAGCAACCGCATGTCGCGCGGTTGCACAATGAGCCCTCTCTTCCGATCAGTCCCAGTCATTGAGTGCCTCACTTTTGGTTTGCGTATACCGCTTTTGGCGTTCTGCAATGTCGCGCTCGATATGCGCGCGCACGCGGCTGCGCACGTACCGGGTCCGGCTCACGAGGTCGGTGTAATCGACCTTCGGCTCAACGACGGTTGGAACGACGATCTCGGTCCAGCGATCCGATGAGCTCTTGACGATGGCGTGACGGACCGGAAGGTTCTTCAGTCGTTCGGCCAGCGGCTTCCCGCCGTCGAGTGCTTGGGAGACCTGCGTGGCGTCGCTGCTTGAAAGCTGGAAGAAGACGTGCGTACCGATGGCGAGGATGGCGGCGCGCGTCTCCTGCGGGTACTGTTCAAGGAACTGGTTTGCGGCGACAAACGCAACGCCGAACTTGCGCGCCTCCGAGAGCATCGTCTCGATGCCGTTCCCTTGGGCGACGAAGTTCTGTATCTCGTCGCAATACACGGTGAAGAGCGAGCGCTTCGCACGAGAGAACAAAGCATTTTTCAGCATCGTGAGGATGAGACTTCCCAAAGTGAGTGCGTTTTCGCCGAGCCGCCCTTTCTCGAGGTTCACCACGATCCATGCACCGTCATCCATTGCCTCACGAAGCGAGAAGCTCGATTGCGTCTGCCCCACGATGTGGCGGAAGTGCGGATCGGCGGTGAAGGCGGAAGTCTTGTTGAGAATCGGCTCGCGCATCGTGGCGCGCATCGCGTCGCTCAGTGGATCGAAGCGAAGTTCGAAGTATTGCCGGACCTCCCCATTCGAGACCTTCTTCATGCACTCCGCACGGAATCCTGCGTGCGTGAGCAGGAGCGAGAGTTCGAGAAGAGTCAGGCCGTTTGCCGCGAGGACGAACAGGGAATTCCGCAGGAGTTCCTCCGTGCGAGCGCCGAAATGATCCAACGCCCAGCGCTCACGGAGAATCTGCGAGAACTCCGCCACCCGGACAAAGTCGTCCGCACCTTCGAGCGGATTGAGTCCGACCGACATCTCCCGGTCGCCCGGCGAAATGACAATCAGCTTGTCGCTCAGGTGGCGATGCTCCGTCCGTTCGCGAGCGTTGATCGTTCGCAGGATGAACGGGGTTAGCTCGCCGTGGATGTCGAGGACAAGGAACCCGCGATCTTGTGCGATGTCCTGCCGCATGAGATGGCGCAGAAGCGAACTCTTGCCCGTGCCGGTCTTTCCAAGGACCGCCAGATGCATCGCACGGCGTGCGTTGCTAATCGTTTCGTGCCGATGCGTAGCGCGTCCGTCCGCCACACGGAATCCGAGGTCGAGGAGACCGCTTTCCCTCCGCGCTCCGCGTCCCCGTCCTTGGAGGCGATTCCAGAGTCGAACGAAAAGTTGTTCGAGGAACTGTTCCATGATGTGAAGCAGTGTGGGTGACCCTGTGACAAAAACGGAAACATCGACGTATGCGCGGTGGTGAATCAGGAGCGGAGGACGGAATCGCCCGGATTTGCCCGGTCAGCGGTCATGCGGATTGATCTACGGTGCGAAGTTCGTGATGAGAACCTCCCGGAACCGCCGTCCGGCAATCTTCTGCGCGGTGTACGCAAGACTGATCTCCCGGATGCGGAATCTCTTGAAGATCGCGCGGACCTCCGGAACGTCGTTGAGAGACAATACGAACTTGCCTTTCAATTCCTTCAGGCGGTCCGCCATGATCACGAATTCGTCGTGCGTAAGGTTGTGCCGATAGAGTGTCCGCGCGTAGTAAGGAGGATCGAGGTAGAAGAGTGTTTCCGGTCGGTCGTATTTCGCGAGGACCTCTTCGTACGGAAGGCACTCAATCTGCACACGGGCGAGCCGCGCATGGGTTTCCTCGATGAGTTCCGGCAGTCGTTCGGGATTGAAGCTCGGTGGCTGGACGACGCTATAGCGGTAATGCGGGCGGCTGACGAGTCCCGCGTAGCAGTTCTTAAGGATGTAGAAATAGCGTGCCGCCCGCTGAATATCCGTAAGCGTCGCCGGGTCCGTGGCCACGAGGTCGTCAAACCATGCACGGCTCACAACCACGTATCGCAGGTAACGGAGGAACTCCTCGTAATGTGACTGCCAGACGCGATACAGGTTGACGAGGTCGCGGTCGAGGTCATTGACGACCTCTATTCTTGTGGGCTCCTTGCGGAAAAAAACCTGCAGGCCTCCCCCGAACCCTTCCACGTACGCGGAGTGCTTCGGGAATACGGCAATAATCTGCTTCGCAATCGCGCGTTTGCCCCCGATGTAGGGCAGGGGTCCGATCATGTCTGGATGTGGCTGGATTGTCCGGCGTGGATAAACAGCGCTTCGACTCGACTTTTATGTATCGAAGCGTCAGGTCATCATAAGGCCGCTGAGGGGAAATGAAAGGTGGCACAAATTGCGCACCGCGCAACTTCTTCGCATTGCGATAGTGATGAATTGATTTTGTTTTGCTTTCAGAGCCAAGCGCTACAAATGTTATGACTAACGTGGAGGGAGAGTGGGCCGCTCGTCCTTTCCGAGCACGGGGTGAAGGGCCGCAACCCTAGAAGAGGGCTGCGTCTTAGCCACCTTCGCTCCTCGGATAGCGAACACCCGTCGAACGGCCCGCTCTGATGCTACGCTGCGTAGTCTTCAATAAAAGGTGGCGCTTGTTGCGCATGGCGCAATTGCAGGTATTCAAGAATGGAAATATCAGACGAGATCCCGCTCATAAATTAGCCGCAGGGCATCTGAAAGTGGCGATTGTGAACTGACGCGGCGAAAGCTTATCTTCTTGACAAGCGTTTGCTATCGAGTAGAATAAGAACAAGTCTTACTCAGTAAGACTCATAAACCCATGAGAACTACCGAAACTATGACCATCTCCCTCCCTCCGGCACTCGTCCGCCAGTTCGAGGAAGTACGCAAGAAAGAGTCGCGGACCCGCTCCGAACTTGTCCGGGAGGCGCTGCGCGCATACTTTGAGAGCCGCTATCCCGCCGTAGAGCCAACCAATGCAGAGCTTGTTGCACTGCGCCGTGGCCGGGCTGCCTTTCGGCGCGGCGATGCGGTACCATTAAAGGCATTCCTCCATGACGTGGAATCTATCAATCACCGGTCCGGCACAAAAGGACTTCCAAAGGCTCCCGCAAAAAGATCAGGCACGCGTTAAAGCGGCGTTGATTGCCATGCAAGTTGACCCATTCCAGGGCGACATCAAACGGCTCAAGGGCAAAGACACTGCGTGGCGGCGAAGGGTAGGCAATTACCGAATTATCTATGACCTGTACTTTGACGAATACTTGATCGTTGTTTTAGGCATACTTCGGAGAACTTCGACGACATACGAGTGATGCACGCGACTGAATGTTGAGTTCCGCGCAACATGTGCCACCTTTCCAGAAAAAACGCATTCGATAAAATCAACACAGCACCCTGTGAGGGGTGCTGTGTTGCAGTTGAACCGCGCCCGAGAAAAGTTTTTGTGAGATACGTGGATCGACATCATCACGCGTGGATAGGTGGCATGACACCCAGGGGTAATCGAACTTTTCTCATCAATGTGTTTGCTCGTGCCACCAAGGCCAAAAACTCAATTGCTACGCGGCCTGTTCGTGCTCGAAGACATTCACGAGACGCGTCAAGAGTTGGTCCCAAGTTCGAGGTACGCCCCGATTGGGGCTACCACTCAGAACTTGACGGCGATTTGCGATCAATTGAGCCGCGTTTCTTAGCGTAATTACTGCACTTTCTGGGCCAAGAGCCAAGTTCGAGGTTAGCTTTTTCACCAAAGTGCGCTTTTCTTGTGGCATCGTCATCTTTTGTAGGTTTGACGCGGTTTGTACGAGTTCGAGGTATTCTTCAAGGCGCGATAGGGCTAGGTCATTTCCGGCCTCCAAATCATGCATTCGCTGTTTGACTCCAGCCTCTTCGAGGAGTAAGCTGGCGCGCCGCTCATCGAGCAGAGATTTGTCGATTGCACCGTCAAGGTACGCATCAGTGAGGCGTGTGAGACGCTCTCGCAATTGAGCAAGTTGTAAAGCGCAGGCTTCAAGTTCTTGCTTGGCCCTTTCCTGTTTGTGAGAGCGCGCCCAATCAAACCATTGATGAACGTACGCCATCTCCTCTCCGTTTAGCTGTAATGGCGCAAAGGCTTGTGCCATTACATTCTCAATCCGATCCTCGCGCATCGTCTTTGTTTCGCAGTCTCTTGTGTGACATCGGTAGTAGGTGTGGCCCTTTTGGAGTTCTGCCATTGCTGTACAGCCGCACAGAATGCATCGGATCATTCTGCTGAATGGGAACTCATGCTTGTGGGTGCGGACCACCGTCTTGCCGTCCAGAATCCATCGCACGGTATCAAAGACCTGCTTACTAACGACGGGCGCATGAATACCGGGAAAGCTTTCGCCGGTCTTTCTGATGCGTATCAGTCCGACGTAGAAAGGATTGTTGAGCATCGTAGATATGCCGTTCAGTGATACCTTATTGCCCCGCCGGTTGCGCAGTCCACGCCGATACATCTCCTCTACCAGGTGCGGCAAAGAGAAATTGCCAGTCGCATAGACATCGAACGCCTCGCGGACAAGCCCGGCCATCTTTGGATTAGGGATTTTTGCTTGACCGCCGCCGCGATCAAGGTACCCAATGGGAGCACAGATGGGATACAACCCTTGTTTGAGTCGTCCGTAAAATCCCTTCTTGGTTTCTTCCCGCAGATTGCGGATAAAGTCGGCGGCAACGACAGCCTGAATGTCCGCCGACAGGCGCCCACCCCGGGTGTTGAGATCGAGGCTTTCGTTGGCGAAGTGAACTTCGACTCCAACATCAATCAACTCGGCGAGATCGGCCCAGTCCTTGAGGTTTCGCGCTCCTCGATCAATCTTGTGGATTACCACGCCGCTGGCCTTGCCGTGTTTAAGCAAGCGCATCATCTCCGAAAAGACAGGGCGTCCGCGCTTGGCAGCAGTCTCCTGCTCATCGAACGAGCGAACAATCCGCAGGTTCTGCCGCTGCGCGTACCGCACAATCGCATCGTGCTGTTCTTGAAGGGACACTCCGTAATCGCCTTGTTTCGTCGTGGATACTCGGATATACGAGAAATATTGCTTCTCCATAGTTGTGGATAATTTATTTGGGGGAATCGACCTTTCCTTAACTCTAGGAACTCTGATGAGAACGGTCAATGCTGGACCGGCGCTCTCGTTCCAGCCGCTCAAATACCTGAAGTGCTATTTCACAATACCCGTCCAGAAAGTCGCGCATCTCCTCGCGCCGGTCCTCCGGCAGAGATGGGAAGAGTAAGCCAAGATCGATCTCATGCGGGTCGCGGGGTGCAGTCATCGTGATCATCTTACCGCGATAGTGATGTTCTCCAAGGTGGCACTTCCTGCATAGCGACCGCATCAGGCTCTGTACCATGGGAGAATCCAGACGATGTTCAGCGTGAATCCACAGAGCCGACAGTCGTGAGCATCCAGTAATTCTGGCCTCGTGCTCACGATCTTGTGGAAAACCGACTTCGTGATCCTGAGGACCATCCTCCCCGCGCAGAAAGTGCCACCTTGAGCCACGCCTCTTGGTTGCTACACTTAAGGCACAATCAAACAAAACTGATCTTTACAAGATTCATGACAACGGACCCAAACGTCGCCCGCCTTCGCACCCTTCGCAAGAAAAGCGGGCTGAGCCAAAAGGAGCTTTCGCATATTCTTGGGTTCCGTTCCGGGATTCCAATTTCCCGGCACGAGCGTGCCGACACGGTGCCAGATCTCCTGACAGCGTTCGGCTACGAGGTCATCTTCCGGGTGCCAATCTCGAAATTATTCCCCGAACTTTATCAAACCGTCGAGGTGGGAATTGAAGAGCGCCTGGCGAAGATGGAAGATGAACTGCATCAGAGCACCGCTAAAGGTCGAGGCGCGGTTCCCATTGCCTGTAAGTTGGAATTCTTTTACGAAAGAAAAAATCCGGAGTCGAACACCACCTCTTCATGAACCTCCGGATTTACGATCCCACAATATTGGCAATTGATCTCCGGCATCGTCGATTTGGCTACGCAGTGTTTGAAGGTCACAGGCAATTGCGCGATTCGGGTCTGAAAGTGTACCG
>Ga0182024_10025821_pt1 | contig 10343 bp, 6 predicted proteins | sample P32metaG_FD_120480 | JGI IMG/M metagenome (GOLD analysis project Ga0182024, IMG submission 120480) | Permafrost microbial communities from Stordalen Mire, Sweden - P3-2 metaG (Illumina Assembly) | ecosystem: Environmental > Terrestrial > Soil > Wetlands > Permafrost | place: Sweden: Stordalen...
CCAGCCCTGCCGCGCCGCGCACGTTGAGAGGAATCACCGCCATTTCCGTTAAGCAGGCAATGCATTTTACGGAGGCCGTCCGGCGAAACGCCGAAGGGCCAATGCAGGTGCCTTCGAGATCCGGGCGCCGCGAGTTGCGAATTGTAATGGGAATGCCTTGTCGCACAGCGGGGGCTACCGTAGCGGGATGTAAAACCTTGGCGCCGAGCCGCGCCAGTTCGGCGGCTTCCTCATAGCCAACGGCGCGCAGGCGGTATCCGCCGCGCAGCACGCGGGGGTCGCACGAGAGAATACCATCGACATCGGTCCAGATCTGAATTTCAGAAGCGGAAATGCCGGCGCCGACCAGCGATGCCGTGAGATCGGAGCCGCCACGGCCCAAGGTTGGCTGGCCCCGTCACGTTCCCATCAACGTCGTTCGATCCTGGCTACCTCGAACCCGGCACGCCTTCTGCCGCGGTCTGCCAATCGCGGGGTGAGCCCAAAATCTGACAGGGGCGGCTATCTCTCTTGGGGCGGGGTTTCGCCACAAGCTCGAAGCACACAATTTCTCTGCGGCGTCCGTCATCTTGGGATTGCGAGCGGCCGCAAAGACAGAACGAAGCGACGCCGTTGCCTTGGCCTTTTCGCTTATCGCCTCCGCTGGTGGAATATATTGAATGTATCCCGCTTTCACCGCCCGGCGCTTCCAGGCGTCCAAGATCTTTTCTACTCGCCCGGGGCTCAGCGCATGCTTCGCGCCGATGTCGCGGCAAGTTCCACCCCGACACAAAGTAGAGTTGGACTATCCTCCTTTCTAACTCGGGCCGGTCAAATCTTGTAAACGTGGGAACCTGGGAAGGAAAGCTGGCCCGGTTCGCGTGAATGGCCTTCCGCAAAATTCCGATGGATGCCTGCTCCAGTTCGAGAACACTTGGATCGAGTTGGTTCAGCCGCGCGGCCAACGCGTCCTGGGGCCACTTCGTATCTCTTGCCAGCCCGCGGGGAAGCCATGCAACCATCCGGCAGATGATTCCGGGATGTGCGTTGGTATCACCGTCGATGCCATCCTCGAGTTGCGCACCCCCTGTTTGGGCGCAATAGAAGAAGAGTTCCCCGGCAGCCTCACTATATACGATCTTTTCGTAAGCTGCCCTTTGCCCGCCATACAAGGCGCTCTTGATACGCAACTCCCACCATCGGTCCCTGATAAGGACACGAACCACAGGTTGGCCTTCAACGATTTCTGCGTACCAAGTTCTATTGCCGAGAGCGGCGTCCTCGCCCCGCTCTGCGAGCGCCGCACGCAACTCCTGCACCGCAACCCCATTGGGTTCCGCCACCGTCACCGTAATGGACCTGAGCCGGAATTGCCGGCGACGGCATTGCGGGCAGTAAATAGTGTCACCGCACACTTTCCAACCACGGGGTAGCCGGTCCCCTCTCCCACACCGAGGGCAAGACCTGCAAGACACCGGCAACATAACCCTCCTATAGCGCGCGACCGAACAACTCTACGATGACGACCACCGCGCGGTTCTAACACTAATCCAATGAAGTGACCATCCTGCAGCCGAGGCACGGATTGAGACAGTCTCTTCAGTTGTAATTCGCCTCTTCACTCATCGCTCAGTTATGCACAGTGTGACTGAAGTTATCGGTGAACTGCATGGTTTGGGAGATGGTGGTTCCGGTTCTATCCTGGCCGATCGAGGAGATAGAGCCATCGCTGAAGCTGAATGTCGGAAACGCGGAGGCCGTTGAGTGCTGGCTGGTATCGATGCCCTGCAGTCCAAGCTGCGAAATTGCGGCGCTGCCCTGTATCGGGAACCCGTCGTTCTCCTGAAAGTTGGTGAATCCGAACCGGAATTCGTTAATCGAGGTGGGAGTGATCGAGTAATTGTAGGAGATGAGAAAGCTACGATTTTGATCGTGAGCGGTAACATTCGGCAGAAACTCGTTTGCCAGGATTTCGCCGTGGGTGGCGCTGTGTCATCCCAGGTAGGCTTACCGGCCGCCAGATGCGGGCGCGCTGCACCATTTGTGCCCAGAGCGGCCGGCAGGCTCCGCCCACGCGCTTACCGTGCCCCCGCTCCTTGCGAAGCCCTTCCTGTTTGGTCCTCTCAGGACGGCGCCCCGCTCTCGTGCGATATAGCAACGCACGGCTGGCCCCAAACGGCCCAAACTCCGCCGCACGTCGTTGTGCCGGATTAAACCTGGCTGGGTACGGCGGTTAGTTTTCGGCTCTTCAAGCGAACTATGCCTCCCAGTCCGGCCAGACTCAAGGCAAGCATCAATATGCTGCCTGGTTCGGGTGTTCCTTCGGATTGCCCAAATTGGATCTGATCCACTCCCGTGAAGCGCATGGCTGTTGATGGGGATAATATGACCGACCCGATGGTATCGCTGCCGTCCGTAGTCACACCGAAGAATTCACCAACTCCGGACGAGGGAGCGCTGGATATGGTGAAGGAACCGAGTAACAACGACGCGGGATCGTAAACGGAAATCGTTGCGTCTGCGAGGCTGGGGTAGGACAACACCCCCAAGGAAAAGGCCGTAACGCCCGGGTCCAGCGTGAAGTCCAAGCCTTGGAACACGGAGTAGTTCGTTCTTTCGGAACCTTCGAAATCAGGGCCCAGAAGGGCGATTTCGCCTGCAGTCGGGGAGATGCTCAATCCCGCGAGTATATCCCCCGGCGAAACAAAGCCGTCGTTTGTCGCGCTGTTCAGTATACTAGTTTCCGATACACCGCCCCCTATCCCGATGGTGCTCGAAAGAAAGCCGAAGGTTTGGGTTGCCACGGTAGTGGTTGCGTTAAACGCTGTCTGATCGGTATATGTCGTGAGTGTTGTGGCCCTGGCGGGTTGATTACTCGCGATCCCAACCAATACCGCAAATCCCACAGCTAACGCTCTCGTCTTCATTACTGTAAGTTATCATGCCTCTTTGGTTATGTACTATATTTAGCAATCACTTGAGTACTATCGTGGCCTTACTCTAAGTACTAAGAACTCGATTTGAGTCTCTAAGGGGCGAACAGCTATCCCTCTGTCCTAAACGCCGATCATCCTGTCTTACACCGGGGCTGCATGCTCCGCGTCACAGAGACAATTCGGGCAAGCGGGCCTGGTCCGTTGTGTGAAGTGTTCGGCATAGCCACGGCACACAGCGATCTAGAGATTTCCCCACCGTCGAGATGAAGCCGTACCGGTCACGCGCGGTCAAGGAACTATCGGCAGCTCTCCGCCGCCATCAGTGCAGCTTACGCTACCCGAGGGCCTCGGATGAAATGCGGTTGGGGTTGCGGCGCTCAGCTTACCGGGCGCAGTATGCGCGTGCGTTTCACAATATGCGCGAAGCGGCCGGCAGGTTCCGGCGACGTGGAGCGACGACGGGGGACCTTGAAAGTTAAGCGTGGGCGGCCGGCGGGACCGCTGATGAAATGCGGTTGGGGCCGCGGCGAGCAGCTTACCGGGCCCAGTATGCGCACCCACTTTAACAATAGGCGCGAAGCGGCCCGCAGGTTCCGAGCACGGGAAGCGGCGCTAGGGAGGTGCTCGAAGGTTACGGGCGGACGCGCACGGTGTAGGCAACATTCAACGAATCGTATCACCCAGGCACACGGAGCACGGACGAGTATCCATAAACAGCCGCTTTCGCCAATGCTCAAGAGATAAGCTCGGGCTAAGGCACGGTCCTGGGCGGATCGCCGGCCACTCGTACAATGCCCGGCCGAAGGTGCTAAGCGTTGGTCCCGTTAAGTCCGGCTCACGTCAAGAGGACGGGAAACGCCATCCCATCAAAGTACCGCTACGCGTGCCGATGAAATACGGCTGGGGTTGCGGGGCTCAGCTTGCCGGACGCAATGTGCGCGCGCACTTCACAATATGCGCGAAGCGGCCGGCGGCCTCCGGCCAAGTGGACCGATGGCGGGGTACCTTGAAGGTTAAGCGTGGACGGCCGGTGGGACCGTTGATGAAATGCGGTTGGGACTGCGGCGCCCAGCTGACCGGGCGCAATATGCGGGCGCACTTCACCATATGCCCGAAGCGGCAGGCAGCCTCCGACCACGTAGACCCTCGAAGGAGGAATTCGAAAGTTAAGCGCGGACGCCCACCGGGGCCGCGAAATGAAATCGGTTGGGGTTGCGATGCTCCCTTGACGCGGTGGTGCGCGGGAACTAGAATTAATGAAACTGTATTACGGCGCCGCGGCCGCGCCTTTTGCCTACGCCTGTTCCGTAGAGTTCGAACCACTTATTCTAAACGGGGTGTCCACCGCTTGACGAACGAACTTCTTCCGGCGCGGTCGAAGACTACTTGTTCAAAGGTAAACGGGGTGGTGGTGCGCTTGGCCGCGCTCGCGAGCTTTTGCGCAGTTTGTAGTCCGTTGCATTCCGCTCCACCCCCTGCGGCGCCCTCTGCCCTTATTCGCCAGTATTGCTATGGTTGCCATAACCTGAAGGTACGTTCCGGAAATCTCGCTCTGGCAGCGCTTGATGTGACTCACGTGGGGCAGGATCCTGCATTATGGGAAAAGGTAGTGCGCAAGCTGAGAGCGGGCGTGATGCCGCCCATCGGCATGCCTCGACCGGCGAAACTCGACTACGACGGACTTGCGTCCTGGCTGGAGACCGAGCTGGACAAGGCCGAGGCGGCGCATCCCAATCCGGGCCGCACAGAAGCTCTGCATCGTCTCAACCGCGCCGAGTATCAGAATACCGTTCGCGACCTGTTGGGGCTCGAAATCGACGCCGCGAAACTGCTTCCCGCTGACGACGGCAGCTATGGCTTCGACAACATTGCGGGCGTGCTCAAAATGTCGCCCACGCTGATGGAGCGCTATCTTGCAGCCGCTGGCGTGATCAGCCATCTTGCCGTGGGCGCTCCGGTGAAGTCTCCGGAGGCCGCCATTTTTCGCGTTTCGCCGGCCTTGCCGCAATACGATCACATAGAAGGTTTGCCTTTCGGTACACGCGGTGGCGCGCTGGTTAAATACAACTTCCCGGTGGACGCCGAATACGAGATTCACGTTGAGTTGCAGCGTTCGGGTACGTCGGGCGGCATCAGTGGCCTCGCCGAGGCCCAGGACATGGAAGTCAGTATCGGCGGCGAACAGGTGAAGCTGTTCTCTCTCAAGCCGCAGGCCGGACGCAGCGGAGCGCAAGCCGAAGGCGAGGGTCAGAAAAAGGAGGCGGATGCAGACCTGCGCTTCCGTATTCCGGTCCAGGCAGGGCCGCATGAAGTGGGGGTCGCGTTCCTGCTCAAGACCCACGCCGAGGATACGGCCATGCGGGAACCGTTCCGGCGTACGGACAATTCCGGCGGCAACGGCGTCAATCTTTCGCAGCCCCATGTGGCGGCGCTGATCGTCACCGGACCGTTCCCTAAGCCGAGCATGGCTCGTACGGAAACCCCCGGCCGCAAGCTGATTTTCGCATGCCATCCCGCGAGCGCCGCGGCCGAAGAGCCGTGCGCCCGAGAGATTCTTGCGAACCTGGCGCGGCGCGGCTACCGGCGCTCCGTGAGCGATCGCGATCTGGCGCCGTTGCTGGCCGAATACAAGGCGGGTCGCGAGGGCGTGAACTCCGATTCCGGCAATGCCGCAAGCTCCGATTCCGGCATTGCCGCGAGCTTCGATTCCGGCATTGAAATGGCTGTTCGCCGCCTGCTGGTGAGTCCCGAATTCCTGTTTCGGGTGGAACGCGATCCGGCCGGGATCGCGCCTAAAACCAATTACCGGGTGAGCGATCTGGAATTGGCTTCCCGGCTGTCCTTCTTTCTATGGAGCAGCATTCCCGATGACGAATTGCTCGGTTTGGCTACCCAGGGCAAACTGAAAGACCCCAAGGTATTCGAACAGCAGGCGCGGCGCATGCTGGCGGACGCGCGTTCGCAGGCTCTGGTTGAGAATTTCGCTGGACAATGGCTGTACCTTCGCAACGTGCCAGCGGTGACTCCGAACCTCGACATGTTCCCGGATTTCGACGAGGGGCTGCGGCAGGATCTGCGTCATGAAACCGAGCTGTTCTTCGGCTCCGTCGTCAGTGAAAATCGCAGCGCGCTGGAGTTGATCAACGCCAACTACACCTACCTCAATGAGCGCCTGGCGCGGCATTACGGCATTCCTAACATTTACGGCAGCCGGTTCCGCCGCGTGGAACTGGGCGATCTGGCGCCGGTGCGGGGCGGCCTGCTGGGGCAGGGCAGCATCTTAACCGTGACGTCGCATGCCGATCGCACTTCGCCGGTCTTACGCGGCAAGTGGATTTTGGAAAACATTCTGGGCACGCCGCCCGCGCCGCCGCCGGCGAATATTCCGCCGTTGAACGAAAACAATCGAGTGGGCGACAAGGTGCTGTCGATGCGCGAACGCATGGCCGAACATCGCTCCAACCCGGCGTGCGCTGGTTGCCACAAGATCATCGATCCCGCGGGCTTCGCGCTGGAGAATTTCGACGCGGTGGGGCGCTGGAGGGATGCGGACAACACGCCGGCTGTCACCTGGGTTCGCAGTGAAGCCACTGCCCACATTGACGCTTCGGGCGTATTGCCAGATGGCTCCAAATTCAACGGTCCGGCCGAATTACGGCAGGCGTTACTCAGCGACCCGTCGCGTTTCGCTACCACCTTGACCACCAAGCTGATGACGTATGCCCTGGGCCGCGGACTTGAGTATTACGATATGCCGGCGGTTCGCGCCATCGTGCGCGACGCCGCGGCTAACAACTACCGCTTTCAGACGCTGATTATGGATGTAGCCGAAAGCCAGCCGTTTCAGATGAGGAGATCGCCAGAATGAATTTCATTACCAAGAAAGCTTTGCCACGGAGAGCCTTCCTGCGCGGCGCCGGCAGCGCGCTGATTGGTTTGCCGCTGCTCGAATCGATGATTCCGGCGCTTTCGGCCATGTCCTCCACGCCTGCCAATCCGGTCAAGCGGCTGGGATTCATCTACATTCCCAACGGCGTTTGCCAGGGACCATGGTGGCCTAAAAGCGGCGGGCCCGGCGATTCCAAACTCGAGTTATCGCCCACGCTCAGCCCGCTGGCTCCATTTCGCGACCAGGTAACAGTGCTTCGCGGCCTTGCGCATCACCAGGCGGAAGGGCTGGGCGATGGAGATGCCGAACATACGCGCGCCGGTTCGGTGTGGCTGAACGGAGTCCATCCCAAATTGACCGAAGGCGCCGATGTGCGCGCGGGCAAGACCGCGGACCAGATTGCGGCCGACCAGATCTGCAAAGATACGGCGCTCACTTCTCTGGAACTTGCGCTGGAGCCCAACTATATGGTGGGCAATTGCAACGACGGCTACAGTTGCGTCTATATGAACACGTTCGTGTGGAAGACGGCGACCATGCCGTTGCCGATGGAAAATAATCCACGAGTGGTGTTTGAACGGCTGTTCGGCATGGGCGGAAGCGCGGCTGAGCGGTTGGCGGAGATTCGCAGGAACCGCAGCATTCTCGATTCGGTCTCGGAAGAGATGGCAAGTTTGCAGAAATCACTGGGGGCGAGCGATCGCGTGATAGTGAGCGAGTATCTCGATTCGGTCCGCGAGATTGAGCAGCGCATTCGCAAAGCCGAGGCTCGAACCGACGGCGGCGCGCTGCCGGAGGTTTTGGAGCGGCCCGCGGGCATTCCGGAATCGTTCGAGGAGCACGCTAAGTTGATGTTCGACCTGCAGTGGCTGGCCTATCGGACGGATGTGACGCGCGTGATCACTTTCCAACTGGCGCGTGAATTCAGCAACCGTTCCTACCCCAACATTGGCGTGACGGATGGCCACCACACGGTGTCGCACCACGAAAATACGGCAGCCAAGCAGGAGAAATACGCCAAGATCAACAAGTATCATATGGAGCTGTTCGCGTACTTTCTGGGCAAAATGCAATCTACGCCGGATGGCGACGGGTCGCTGCTGGACCATTCGATGTTCCTTTATGGCGGCGGGATCAGCGACGGCAACAAACACGATCACACTAATCTGCCGCTGCTGGTGGCAGGCGGCGGAGCGGGCAGTCTCAAGGGCGGACGCTACCTCGAGTATCCCGAGGCAACGCCGATGTCTAACCTGCTGATCAGCCTTTTGGACAAGGCAGGAGTGAAGCTCGATAAGCTGGGCGATAGCACCGGGCCATTGAAATTGGACGGCCTTGCAGCGCTATAGCATGCAAAGGAGGGAGACGCGATGCGAATCAAGTTCACGGCCGGATTATGGCTGGCGTCGATAGCACTCTGCGCCTGGGGTTTTCAAATTAGCCCGCAACCCGCCGCGGCGGATGGTTCGACCCGTCTGCACAACGCGGTTTATCAGGACGACTTCCAGCAAGCGCAAGCGCTGCTGCGCGCCGGCGCCAACGCTAAGGCCGCCACGCGCTATGGGGTGACTCCGCTGTCACTCGCCTGCACCAACGGCAATGCGGCGATGATCGAACTGCTGCTGAATGCCGGGGCCGATGCGAACGAAACGCTGCCGGGGGGCGAGACGGCGCTGATGACGGCTGCTCGCACCGGGAACGCGGATGCAGTGGCGGCGCTGGTGCGCCACGGCGCGAACGTCAATGCGAAGGAGGGTTGGCGTGGGCAAACGGCGCTGATGTGGGCGGCGGCGGAGGGTCACGCGGCCGCGGTCAGAGTGCTGCTGGATCATGGGGCCGACATGCACATGCGCTCGCAAGGGGCGCCGGCGAGAGTAAACCCGGCAACCGGCGTAGTAACTACAGAGGACGGCGCTCAAGTGGTTTCCATCGCCGCTCCAGCAACGGGTGGCAAAGCTACAGAAGCCGGCAAGACCGCGGCTGAGAATAGGCCAGCCGCTGGTCGAGGCGCCGGGCGTGCATTGTCAAGCGATTTCACTCCGTTCCTATTCGCCGTGCGCGGGGGGCATATCGACGTAGTGAAAGTTCTACTGGCCGCGGGCGCGGACCCCAACGAGACTCTCGGCGATGGCACGAGCGCCCTGGTGTTGGCTACAACGAACGCGCGGTACGAACTGGGAGCGTTGTTGCTGGACAAGGGCGCCAACGCCAACGCTGACAAGCAAGGATGGACGGCGCTGCATCAGGTGGCGTGGACCCGCCGGCCGAACATTCACAAGACCCCGGCGGCGGTTCCCTCCGGCAATATGGATAGCGTGACGTTCGTCAAAGCGCTGGTGGCGCATGGGGCGAATCCCAACGCGAGGGAAACCAAGGAACCGCGCGATGGTAACCTGGGCAAACTGCGGCGAATCGGAGCTACGCCTTACCTGCTGGCGGCCAAGTCGGCGGATACCGAGTTGATGCGCTGCCTGGTGCTAAATGGCGCGGACCCCACCTTGATGACAGCGGAAAAAGTGACGCCGCTGGAGGCCGCTTCGGGCGTTGGCGTATACCGCGTGTCGGAGAGTCCAGGCTCGAATGAGGATGCGACGGAAGCGGTGCTGCTGGCTTACGAACTTGGCAGCAGAGATGTCAACTGGGTGGATGACAACGGCAATACTGCGATGCACGGAGCCGCGATGCGAGGGGCCAATTCCATCGTGCAGTTCCTGTTCGACAAAGGCGCGAAGATTGACGTGGTCAACAAGATCGGATGGACGCCGCTAACTATCGCGGAAGGAGTCTTCTACCCGGACGTTTTCAAAACCGAGGCTCAGACCGAGGCCTTGCTGTTGAAACTGGGCGCGAAAAAAATAGTTGTGCCCGAAGATGTTCGTTATGCCGGCATGGACAAGGATGGCCGTGAGACGACCGTCGGCGGCGGAGGGGACGGAGCGCCAGCCGCCAAACCCAAAGTGGATGAGACTAAGCCGCCCAGTAATAAGAACTAACTTTAGATAGCCCCGGACAGCCGCCATACACGGTGGTGCTGAGCTGGCAGGCGGGCTTCAAGAGATACTCTCGTTGTCCGAAATCATGGCTGTACCGAGCAACGGTCACCCGGAATCGGGCCTCCGGCCGGTTGGTCGGCCATCCGGAAGTTGGTCCGGAAACGATCTGGGAAACGACGCCTTGGCCTGGCTAACTGGCGTCGATCCCTATACCACCAGCAAACATGGACCGCCGAGGGAGGAGCCCGAAAGGTTAAGCGCGGACTCCCACTCTGGCCGCACAGACGGCCGCGCCCGCCAAATCGCCCGCACCCATACTCCTCGGAGGCCTCCGACGATTGATCCTGGGCCACGCCAGCGCGAGGAAATTGCCGGCTTCGGGCACTAAACTCAGCTTTCGTGGGATTTGTCGGGTTCTCATATCGTTCGGCGAAAAGCGGGATAGGACCGTTCTGCGCGTCATTCTTGAGGTCGAAGCCAACGGCCGGGGCAGCAAAAAAAGATTTCTAGCGGTGTCGTACACCAATTGCCCGCAGATCTAAAGAA
>Ga0182024_10025822_pt1 | contig 10343 bp, 6 predicted proteins | sample P32metaG_FD_120480 | JGI IMG/M metagenome (GOLD analysis project Ga0182024, IMG submission 120480) | Permafrost microbial communities from Stordalen Mire, Sweden - P3-2 metaG (Illumina Assembly) | ecosystem: Environmental > Terrestrial > Soil > Wetlands > Permafrost | place: Sweden: Stordalen...
AAAGTCGAAACCCGGCGCCGCGCCGACGCCTTGGCCGAGGATCATTCGCGGGTGGCGGCCGCCTATGCCCAAGCGCCCGCGGCGGGGCTCTCCACGGCGGACGCCTACGCGCAGGCGCCGACCGAAGAGGTTTCGACCATGGCCGCCGCGTATGCGCAAGCCCCGGGCGGGGTCGCCTCCGCGCCGGGGGCGTCCATGCGGGCGATGTTGGCCGCGCCCTCCGCTGCCCGCCGCGCGTTTCTGCTGCGGGAACTGCTCGGCGCTCCGGTGGGCGAACGGGCCAGCCTCTCCGGTGGGCACGAGGCCTGGTGAAAATTCCACGGCGCTCCGCGCGGGGTCAGTAGGCCCGGTGATGGGCCTGATTAAATCCGCCTTCGGAACGCGCCGTTTTTTGTTATTTTGACCGTTTTGGGTTACATTTGCTTGTCGTGGTTCCGTCCTCCCCATTGATTCAGACCCCATGGCCCTGACCCCTTTTTCCAGCCACCTTATCGCCGACGTTGGCATCAGCATGGGCGACGAAGGCAAAGGCCGGCTCGTGTACGAGATTGCCGCCGAGTTGCGCGCGCACGCGCGGCGCGACGACGCCGTGGCCATGGTGCTCAAGGTCAACGGCGGCGCCAACTCCGGTCACACCGTCGGCGGCTTGAAGCTGAATTTGCTGCCCGCCGGCGTGATTGACCAGCACGTGCCCTGCCTGGCGGTGGGCGCGGGCGTGGTGGCCGACCCGCGCAAATTTTTGTGGGAGATCGAGCCGCTGGAAAAACGCGGCTACAAAATCATGGACCGGCTGCTGATTGACGAGCGCACGCAGTTGTCCGATCTCTTGCACCGGCTGCTCGATCTGGCGTGGGAGGATTACCGTGTGCATGTGCTGGGCGAAACCGCCCGCGGCTCGACCGGCCGCGGCATCACCCCCGCCTACAGCGACGAGGTGAACCATTGGCAGGTCCCCTTCGCCATCTTCCGCGGCGAGCGGTCCGAATTCGCGCACGTCTTCAACCGCCGCCTGAACCGCGCGCTGCGCGTCATCCGCGACATCTGCCAGGTGATGCCGGAACGCTGGGAGCATTTCTTCGAACGGCTGACCCTGGCGGAAAAGCGGGCGAACCAGGCGTCCATCGCCGCGGGCGTGTTTCCGGAACTCGAATTCGACTTCCTGCGTTTTCGCGGGCCGGAGCCGTTCACGCTCAACCGCGAGCTGCTGGTCGAGACGTACTGGCAAGCGGGGCGCCGGCTGGTGCACCGCGTGGGCGAGGTGCGCGAAGCGGTGCTCGCGGCGCTGGCCGCCGGGCGCTACGTCATCGGCGAATTCGGCCAAAGCTACTGGCTCGACAAGCGGCAGGGCTTCGCGCCGAACGTCACCGCTTCGCACACCTACACGCCGGAGTTGTTCCAGAGCGCGGGCATTCCGGTCCAGCCGGTGCATGTCGTCGGCTGCTGCAAGGCCTACGATACCAAGGTCGGCACCCACATTTTTTTGACGGAGATGGAGGAGGCGCACCCGCTCGGCCGCCTGCTGCGCGAGCTCGAGTTCGGCACCAGCACCGGCCGCCAGCGCATGGTCGGCTGGTTCGACGCCGTCGAAAAAGGCGACGCTCTCCGCTACGGCGGCTTCCAGGATCTCGCACTCAACAAGCTTGACGCGCTCACCTACCGCGGCGAGTGGCGCGAGGGCGACTTGCTCGTCTGCACCGGCTACCGCGCGCCGCACGGCGCGACCACCCTGGGCGTGCCGCGCGACGACCAGGTGCGCTCCCGGCTCCATCCCGTGTACGCGCGCCTGCCCGGCTGGAGCGAGGACATCGCGGGCGTGCGCTCCTTCGCCCAATTGCCGGCCAACGCCCGGCGCTACGTCGCCTTCGTGGTGAAAAGCATTTTGCACGTGGCCACCCGCGGCGGTCACTCCAGCGTCCCCGTGCCCAACCTGCGCTACATCGGCACCGGCCCCGACCCGGACCAAATCATCCGCGATGTGCCCGCGACGGGCGAGCTGCTGAAACTGGCGGAGTGAAGGATGCGCCGGCGGATAGACGATATCCGATTTTGGATACAAGCATTCGGAAGTTCCCATTTTTTGAACAGAAGGCAGCAAAGGCAGCAGAGCAATATTCAAACAAGAAGCGAAATTGTTTTTCCTTCGCTTCCTTTGCTGCCTTCTGTTCAAATTCTTCTAATTCAAGTCCCCCCAATACAGCCGCTCGACCACGAGGTCGCCGTTGCGCACGCAGGTTTTGAGGAACGCGGGGAAAAAACGGTAAGTGTCGAACCGGGCGAGTTCCAGCCATTCCACGCCGACCTGGCGGTTGTCGCGCCCCGCGCCCGCGCAGGGCGCGGCATTCGGCGGCAACACGCAGCGGAAGACGATTTCAACCTGGTGGAAATTCCGGTGCTCGCGCGCGAAGGTGTGGTTTTTGCCGATGTATTCGCGCACGTACAGCAGCGGACCAGGGTCGAGCGCGACGCCGATTTCCTCACGCGTCTCGCGCCGCAGGGCGTCGGCCAGCGTTTCGCTATGGCGCTGCCCGCCGCCGGGGAGGATGTAAAAAATCCCCTCTTGGTCGCGCATAGTGATGGCCAGCAGCCGGCCTTCGCGCACCACCACCGCGCGCGCGGCGGTGCGGACGGTGAGCGGGCGCGGGGTCATGGCGCGCATTGTAGCGAAAACCGCGCCGTTGCAAATCGCGGAATGCGCCCGCGGGTGGATTTTAAGTCCAGGATCGGTGGAGCGCGCACTCCGTGCGCGCTTTGCTGCTACTTAAGAAACGCGCGCTCTGCTGGCCAGCAGAGCGTTCCACCCAAATTGAGACATCACCGGCCGACTCTTACGCAGCCGCCCGCCGCCGCCGCACCGTCAGGCCCACCGAACCGAGCACCGCGGAGAGCGTGCCCAGGCCCACGGCCAGCCCCGTATCGGCCGGCTCGGGGACGACCTGCCATTGGCCGATCACCGCTCCGACATTCCCGGACCATCCCGACAGGACGTTGCCCTGAGCGCCGACGGCGGGCAGGAACGCGGATTCGTTGGACAAATCCGCGGTGGCCGTGCCGGTGTAGGCCGCGAGGAAGGGGGAAAACTGCTGCTCGACGCTCTCGCCGGGATCACCAGAGCCCGAGCCGTAGTAGTAGAAATTCAAATCCACATTGCCGCCGGAATAGTTATCAACATAAAAACTGTCGTAGGGCACGATGCCGGAGGTGCCCGAGGGGGTCAAAGTGCCACTGGAAAGCGAACTATCAAAATTGCCGCCCAGGTCGGCGGTGAAAAAACCCAGCAATTCCGAGCCATCGTACTCGGTGGTGTTGGAGTTGAAGACGGTGGCGAAATTGCCCGTGGACGTGATGATCACGTCGGCAGGGTCGGAGTCGTCAACCGTCAACAAGATATCCTGGGCGCGCAAGAACGCGGGCAGGACGAGGAGCAAAAGAAGGAAAAGCGCTTTTTTCATGTGGGCATGAAAACTCCGGTTTTATCCGAAGGTCAAGTGGTTTTTCTTGGCAATTTCTCCGTAGCCCTAGGATGGGAAGAATCGAAGTGTCGGGCCGACAAACGGCGGCTCGTCGTGCTTCAGCGAACGCAGTCAACCGGTCACCCTCCCGCCGGCGAGCCGCAGTGTGCGGTTCACGCACGCCGGCAGATCCTCCGGCCGGTGCGCGGCGACAATGATTTGCGCGCCCGCTCGTGCCGCCCGCTCGACCGCGCGCAAAAACCGCGCCCGCGCGGCTGGCGCGAGGCCGTCGGCCGGTTCGTCGAGCAGGAGCAGGCGCGGCCGGTGGACAAGCGCGCGGGCCAGCAGCGCCAGGCGCGCCTCGCCAAACGATAATTCCCCCCAGGGCCGCGGTGCCAGCGAACCGGCGCGCAAGCGGCGCAACGTCGCGCCCGCGGTCGCGAGTTCGACCGGGCGCGGCGGCCGCGCCAGCCCGATGCTGGCTTGGAAACCCGAGGCCACGACCGCCGCGACGGTCGCGTCAGCCGCGTAGTGGTGTTGCAGCGCGGGCGAAACGTAGCCGAGCCAACGCCGTGCCGCCGGCAGCGGGAGCGCGCGGCCGTCGCAACCGAAGCGTTCGAGCAGCCCGCCGCGCGCGACCGGCAGCTCGCCGTAAATCGCGCGCAGCAGCGTGGATTTCCCACTGCCATTCGGCCCGAGCACGGCCCAATGTTCGCCCGGCCGGACGATCCAATCAATCTCGTGCAAGATGCGGCGCACGCGCCGATGGTCGCCGACGGCCACCGAAGCCCGCACCAGCCGCAGCGTGGGCGGCGCGGCGGGCGCGAGGTTGTGGGAAACCTTCGCCGGCTTGCGCGCGACGCGTGGCGCAACCGCTCGCGCGGGTGCGGAAACCTTCGGTCGCACGTCGCGCACGCTTTCCACCCGCGCGCGTCCGCCGCGCAGCACGAGACCATGGGTCAAACCGGGCAGGGCATCAGAGGCGCGATGCGTGGCCACGACCACCGCCGTGCCGGCGCGCCGCATCGCCGCCAGGGCCGTGGTCGCGCGGGCGCGCGCCGCGTTGTCCAGACCATCGGAAAACTCATCCAGCACCAGCAGCCGCGGCTGCGGCGCCAACGCGCGCGCGAGCAAAACCAAGCGCTGCTGGCCCTGCGAAAGTTCCGCGAACGGGCGTTGCCACAGCGTCTCGAGCCCGAGCCGCCGGGCCACGCGGCGGGCGGACGCGCGTTGCGCGGGGGTGGGGCGCTCAGTTAGTAAAAGCGTGCCGGCAAAGCCGGTGCATATCGCTTCGCCGGCGGTGAGTGGCGCGTCCAGCCGCGCGAAGCGCTGGTGCATCTCGGGCGAGAACCAGGCGATGGCGCCGGGGTGGCCCAGCGGTGTGGACGACGCCCGCCGTGAAAAAAAATAGCGCCGCGTGCCACCACGCGGGCCGGGGTCGGGCCAGACGCGCCCGGCCAGCACGCGCAAGAGGCTGGTCTTGCCCGCGCCATTCGGGCCGGTCACCAGCCAGCCTTCGCCGCGCCGGACCGTCCAGGAAATCCCGCGCAAGACCGGCCGGCCGGCGAGGGTCAGGCGCACGTCGCGGAGTTCGACCAACGGCGCGGCGCTCGCGCGGGCTTTCATGGGACGCGTGGGCAACGGAGCGGACTCAATTCACTTCCAGGTGCGGTTCCTGGCCGCCCTTTCCGGTGGGCGGAGGCGGGTTAAACGGTTTGACGGACGCCAGTTCGGCGGTGAACGCCCCGTCGCCGACTTTGCCCGCGAAGCGCACGGGCCGGCGGGTGTTATCGTCGGCAATCCAGATGCGCAATGGCGCGGGCGGATGTTTCGGGCCGTAAAGAAATAAGCCCGCTCCGGGCAAATCGGGCTCGATGATCCACGCGTTCACGTCGCCGGTGGGCGTCGAAACCTTCTCGTAACCGACCACGCGCACCGTCACATCGTGCACGCCGCTAATGTCGCAAACAGTGGTGTGCTGGACGAAATTATTCGCCAAGGCTAAGGTGCGGTAAAAAGCCAGCGCACTGATGGGATCGAGGACGACACCCTCGAAGGGCCAGGTCGCACTGCGCGGCTTGGCTTGGGCGGTAATATTGCCGGACGGCGGAGGCAACACTTGGCCGGGTGTCACCAGCAAGTGCGGTGGGATTTGGCGGAGATTGACCTCGCTGTGCTTGTTGTCGAAGCGCAGCTCAAAATCGCGAAAGCGCGTGCGCTGGGCCTGTTCGGTGATGTACTGCTCGGATTCATCCAGGTCGGGCGCGGCCCAGGCGATTGATTCGGCGCGGACGCGGATTTTGGAATCAACGCTGGCGTTGGTGCGCACAAAGATCACGCTGCGCAGGACTTTTTCCCCGCTGGAACGTTGGCCGGGCCAAACATACCAATCCGCATGGCCAACTTCGATCAGCCCCCAATACAAGACATAAGAAAGCTGCTCGCCTCGGCGAAAGAGCTTTTGCGGAGGAATGCTCGCGGCCGGCACCGGGGAGGAACTGGACGAAGCCGCGGGAGCTCCCGCATGGCTGTCCGCCCGGGCCATCCAGCCCGCGGCCAGCCCCAGGAGCACGAGGGCGGAGGTTTTTCGCCGGAGGGATGAATGGTAAGACATCAAGGTGAGGCGAAAGGGAAACGAAGGCGGCGGGCGGCGACGCGCGAAAAGTTAGCGCTTCTCTCTGATAAACCGCAATTTGAGCAAAATGTTTGCCCGAGCGTCGCGACGCAACCGGCTTTTTCACCCAATTTCTCACAAATTCGAGTTTACAAATGCCTTGATTGGCGTAAGTTAAGGAAGAATGCCAGCCAGGGAATCCAGGCACGGGTGGAAGAGTTTGGCCGCCGTCGGGGTGGCGCTACTGGCATTGGGCGCGGCCCTGGCCGCTTGTACCTCCGACCAGGATCCGGCCAAAACCCCGATGGGTTCGGTGCTCACCGGCAATACCGATTCAGCCAGTGGTTATTTCGATAAAGTGCAGCAGGCCAATCAGGAACACCAGCAATCCGGCCAGCCCGGGGCGCCCTAGCGCCCTTCCGCTCACACCGGTGCCTCGCTTTCCGTGGCGCTGACAAATTGCAGGTAAAGTTTGGCGTACACCCCGCCCTGCGCCAGCAGTTGCGGGTGCGTGCCGCGTTCGATGAGATGCCCGTGGTCGAGCACCAGCACCTGGTCCGCGCGTCGGATGGTGCTCAACCGGTGCGCGACGACGAAACTCGTGCGCCCTTGCAACAGCCGCGCGAGGGCGTGTTGAAGCCGCGCTTCGGTGATGGTGTCAATCGCGCTGGTCGCTTCGTCGAGAATCAGGAGGCGCGGGTCGGCCAGCATCGCGCGGGCAAAACAGACCAGTTGCTGCTGGCCCACCGACAGGCCGCGTCCCTTTTCGCCGACCCGCGTGCGCAGGCCGTCGGGCAGCGCTTCGAGCAAATCGGCGCAATCAAGCTGGCGCAAAACTTCCGCGACCGCTTCGTCGGAAACCTCGGGCCGCGGCAGGCGGATGTTGTCCACCACCGTGCCGGAAAAGAGAAAATTTTGCTGGAGCACGATGCCCATCTGGCGACGCAGCGAGTCGGCCGTCGCCGCCTGGATTTCGTGCCCGTCGAGCAGGATTTGGCCGGACTGGGCGAGGTAGAATTTGGAGAGCAGGTTGATGATGCTCGTCTTGCCGCTGCCGGTGTGGCCGACCAACGCGATCGTCTGCCCGGGCGCGGCCAGGAAGGAGATGCCGTGCAACACCGGCCGGGCGGGGTCGTAGCCGAAGGTCACCTCGCGAAACTCGACCCGGCCGCGCAGCGGCGGCAGCGGGCGGGCGTCGGGGGCGTCGCGCCAGTCGGGCGGCGTGTCGAGCGTGCGGAACAGGCGCTCGGCGCCAGCCATGGCGGTGAGGGCCTGGGCAAATTGGTTGCCCAGCACCGTGATCGGCCCGAAGAACTGGTTGGCGAGGAAGAAGAAGACGATCAGGTCGCCCACCGGCATGTGCCAGCCGGGCTGCAGCGCCCCATAGCCGCCGGCCAGCAGCACGGTGGCGACGAAGAACTGCGAGTTCACATCGAGCAGCGGGATGAACAATCCGCTCTGGCGCGCGAAATTCAGGCTGTAGAGCGAATGGTCCTCGACCAGGCGGCGGAAGATGCCCGCGTTGACGGCTTCGCGGCTGAAGCTTTGCGTCACGCGGATGCCCGCGACCGTCTCGGCCAGCGACGCGGTCACGCGCGAAAAACTTTCCTGCATTTGGCGCGTGGCCCAGCTCAGGCGGCTGCGGAAATAGCGGTCGAGCAGCCAGGCCATCGGCGTCGTCAGCAGCACGACCGCAAACAGCCGCCAACTGTACCACGCCATCAGCGCGCACGCGCAAATCATCTGCCCGCCCTGCACCAGGCCGACGAAGAGGAAGTTCTGCACCCCGACGCGCACCGCCTCGATGTCGCTCGTCATCCGGCTGATGATGCGGCCGAGCTTGGTGCGGTTGAAATAGGCCATCGGCAGGCCGAGCAGATGTTCGAGCAGAAATTGGCGCAGGTCGCGCACGACCCATTCGCCCAGCTCGAGCGCCAGGCGCTGCCGGTAGTAGAACACCCAGTCGGTGGAAATCGCCAGCGCGGCGAAACCGGCCAGCGCCGACCACAACCCCGGCCGGTTCGCGTGCGCCACCGGCCCGCGAATGGTCGCGCCGACCGCCCAGGCCAGCAGCGGCAGTTGCATCGAGCGCACGATCACGAGACCGAACAGCCAGTTGCGCCGTGTCGCGTACGGGCGCGTGTAGGTGAAGAGCCGGCGCAGGATGCGCCAGTCGAGCGTCTTGGGCTCGTTGCGCCGCTCCTCCTCTTCCTCGACCGGCCGCGCCCCGCGTGCCAGCGACATCTCGTGGCGCACGACCGGCGCGGGCCGCGCGGGTTGGCGCGAACCGGTGCGGAATAATTCAAGCCAGTTCACGGCGCGCCTCCTTCCCCCGGCAACAAGTCTTCCGGCGGGCGCGGCGGTAGGTTGGCGCGCGGCGCGCCCCACGGGAAACGCGTGCGCTGGAGCAATTGCAGGCTCTCCGCGTCGAGGCCTTGCAAACTCACCGCGCGGCGGTACGGCCCGGGAAGCTCCATCAATTCCCGGTGGGTGCCCACTTGCACCAGGCTCCCGCGCTCGAGCACGAGGATGCGGTCGGCCCGGCGCAGGGTGCTCAGCCGGTGCGCGACGATGAACGTCGTGCGCCCTTGCACGGCCGTGTCGAGCGCCTCGATAATTTCATGCTCGGTGCCGGGATCCACCGCCGCGGTAGGGTCGTCGAGCAGGAGCAGCGGCGGATCGAGCAGCAGCGCGCGCGCGAGCGCAAGGCGCTGGCGCTGCCCGCCGGAAAGATTCGCGCCGCTTTCGCCCAAAACGGTTTCGTAACCCTCGGGCAGCTCGCGGATGAAGCGGTCGGCCGCCGCGATGCGCGCGGCGCGCTCGATTTGCGCGGGCGTCGCGGCGGGATGGCCGAACGCGATGTTGGCCGCGATGGTGTTGGAAAAAAGAAAATTCTCCTGGAACACCAGCCCGATGCTTTTGCGCAATTCCTCCAGCGCCAGTTCGCGCAGGTCAATCCCGTCGAGCAGGATGCGCCCCGCGCTCGGGTCGTAAAAGCGCGGCAGCAGCGACATCAGCGCGCTCTTGCCCGAGCCGGTGGCGCCGGCGATGGCGATGAATTCCCCCGGCCGCACGGCGAAGGAGACGTCGCGCAGCACGGCGTTGTCGGCCTGGAACTGGAAGCTGACGTGGTCGAAGACCACCTCGCCCTGGGCGCGGCCCAGCGGGCGCGGGTGCGCCGGCGATTGGACTTCCAGCGGGGCGTCGAGGATTTCAAAGACGCGCCGCGCGCTGGTCAGGCTTTGCTGGATCGAGTCCGCGACGGTGGCGAGGGTGTTGACCTGGCTGGAGAATTGTTGCAACAGCCCGGCGAACACCACCAGCCCGGTGCCCAGCGCGATCTCGCCGTGGATGGCCAGCACGCCGCCGTAGCCGAGCAGGACGAGCATGTTGAACTGCGTCAGCAAATCCATCGTCGGCGAATAAATGCTCACGCGCTGGAAGATGCCCTCGCGTTGTCGGGCGACCTGGTTGTTCTCCGCCGCGAAGCGTGCCGCCGCCGGCCCCTCCAGCGCGAAGCCCTTGATCGTGTTGATGCCCTGGATGCTCTCGGCGAAGGACAGCACGAGATCGTCCATCAGGTTGCGGCTTTCTTCGTAGTCCGGGCGGATCGCCTGCGCGAAGCGCACCGAGCGCACCCACAGGATCGGCATCGTCGCCAGGCAGGCGAGCGTCAGCCGCGGCGAAATATGCGCCATGTACGCGACATACACGGAAAGCGACACGAGCATGATGAAGCCCTGGATCAGCACCCCGTCCACAAACAGGCGCGTGTTTTGCACGTCGCTGGTGCAGCGGTTGATGATCGAACCGCTGGCGTTCTCGTCGAAAAAGCGGAAGCTCAGCCGCTGCAGCTTGTCGTACACCTGCCCGCGCAGGTCCACCACCAGCTCGTGCTGGGTCAGCTGCGCCACCGCGACCGAGTAGGCGTAGTTGAGGAACGCCCGCAACAGCGCCAGGCCGAGGATCGTCCCCGCCAGCAGCAGCAGCCCGTGCAGCGCGGGTGCGCCGGGGTGGGGGCGCGGCAGCCAGACCGGCCAGACGACCGGCGGGGCCGCGGCGTCCACCGCGTCGCGCACGAAGTCAATCCCCACGCCGGTGAGGTTCAGGCCCATCAACCCCAGCGTCAGCAGCACCAATTGCAGCAACAGCACCCGGATGCACAGGCCCTTGTAGTTCCACGTCAGCCGCAGCAGACGCAGGATTAACTCGCGGTTCGGGTAATCGCGTGCGCCGGCCGGCGCGCCGCCGGCGGGTGGCGGCGCGGTTGCGCCGGTGGT
>Ga0182024_10025823_pt1 | contig 10342 bp, 6 predicted proteins | sample P32metaG_FD_120480 | JGI IMG/M metagenome (GOLD analysis project Ga0182024, IMG submission 120480) | Permafrost microbial communities from Stordalen Mire, Sweden - P3-2 metaG (Illumina Assembly) | ecosystem: Environmental > Terrestrial > Soil > Wetlands > Permafrost | place: Sweden: Stordalen...
TGCGCGGCAAAGAGGAATTGTCCTTGCTTCCTGTTTGCCACGCGGAGGTATTCATCGACAGCTTGCCGGGTTTGTTCTGTGACCTCGAACCGCACCGGTCGGCCGGTCTTCTTCTGGCGGACAGTCACTCGCTCAATGGCGTATCCGTGCGGGGCAATGTCTTCGACTTTGAGGGCGACTACATCGCAACCGCGCAGCTTGCTGTCGATGGCGAGATTGAACAGTGCCAGGTCCCGTTTGCGCTCTGCCATTTGGAGTTTGGTGCGGATCGACCAGACGTGTTTTGGCCGCAGTGGTGGCTTGGCTCCGGTCAGCTTGCCCTTGTTCCAAGGGGTGCGCTTGGACGCGGCGGGCGTTGGATTTTCGTAGTTTTGCATGGTCATTCTCCTCGTTTGCGAGAACGACCAGGATGGTCTCAATTTAACGGCTGCCGCTCGCGGATTGGCGTCCGCTTACGGGGGTGAACCTGCCGCGCCAGCCTGTAGCCGGGGCGGCAGTTGATGACCCAGAGCGTCATTTCGCCACCGCCAATTGGCGCACTGCGAAAAAGACAGTTTCAATCGCTGGCAGGGCGAGAGCACAGCCGGACCATCCGTTAGCCGAAGTGACGTTGCGTTACCTAAGCTTCGATCCCTAGCGCGGCGGGCCCGCTCCATGGGCCAGAACCCTCAACCAAAAGCTCGGTTGGCCATCCGGGGCCGTCGGTTCCGGACTCATTGAGAATGAACACGTTCGTACGGTTCGTCGCGCCGAACTGCTGTGACGGGCGACATAAGCGCCTTTGGACGAAATTTTTGCCGAAGGAGCAATGCTCGCCGGAGCAATCGGCTCAGGCCCGTTTCAGGCACCCGCGCCCTCGGCCCAGAACAAGTTCAACGTCCCATTTCTATCGACCAGGAATACGTCGGTCTCGTCTTTAGCACCAAATCGCTGCGACGCTGCGAGCGGTGCGCCAGACACGGCAAAATCCTTCGGACTGATAACAACAGGCTGATTGCTCCTACAACCTAATACGCGCCGACGGTTGTCGAATACTCCCGGCGACAGCCTTGGTCGACCCCTACGAAATACACTGGGCGCTCAACTCTAAAGCGGCCAGCAACTCGACTGGGTTTGCGATTGGGCGACTGTGCGCAGTCCGTTGATCGGTCGCGCCGACGAGATGATTGAATGTGTAACTGCTCACTCGATCACCTCGCCGGCGCGCAATGAGGGCGCGAACGCACTAAGACAATGGCCGTCACATCAAAATCCGACTCCAATCGTGACGGGGCTGTGGCCGCTGTTGCCAGACGTTTGCTGTGTGACGCGAGGGGGTGGTGCGGACTTTTGTTCCTGCTTTGCAAGATTGTGCTTCGCCGGTCTCCCATGGTCATCTTCGTCCTTCCGACGAGCCACCGCCGGTGACTTGCCAATGTCGACGCACTTTTTGCCCTCGGCAATCTTGCCAGCCGGACAAACAACTACGCAAACCTCGGCGGTCCGCTGCTTCAGTTCGGCGACGAAGTCGTCGGTGATTTCCGCGTCGCCGCTGGGATTTTGCCCGCGCGCGCTTTGATAAAGACGAATGGCCGCCTTGGTCGCGGCATCCAATGAGCCGTCGGCCGCACCGGAAAAGCAACCGAGCCGGGTCAATTCCTGCTGCGCCACAGCTACCTGGCCGGGCGAATTCACCTCGGGCAAGCTGCCGGGGGGCGCAGTCACAGGCGGCACTCCCTCGAGCGAAGCGATGGGGCCCAGGACCGTCGGGCGCGTTGCCGCAGGCTTTGCCGGCTGCGTCTCGGCGATGCGCAACTCCTCACGGGCGACGGTGGAATAGAATCCCGTGGGGTGCTGCACCAGAAACACTTCATAGGCGCGAGCCAAACCGATTTTCTGAACGACTCCGTAGTCGGTCTTTTCGCCTTCGAGATCGCGCGACGGCCGGTCGCGCGGTGCCGGCACCAGCGCGATATTCCCGCCTCCGAATGAGCCATAAACAAGCGGATTCTGCCGCTTGCTTGTTTTCTTGAGCACGTCGACGAGGATGCGTCCGAAGGCGAGGCGAATATCAAGTCCCGGCGTGAAGAGATTATGCAGCACCGCGCCGGTGTACGTGCTGTGCTCGCCGTCGCCATCCTCGGCTGCCGTACCCGCTATCGCCGCATAGGCAATGACTTCACCGGGCGTCGGTTCGGGCTCGGCCAAGCCCGGATCGGCCGCCTGCTGCCGCATGGCCGGCACAAACGGATCGCCGCGGGACGCATCGACAATGACCAGGCGCAGCCGCTTGGCCTTGTCGGTGGATTTGGCCAGACCATCGAGCGTGATCGCCGCAACCGGGGCGTCGCGGTCGCTTGCAAGCTTGGCGTCCACGGGAACCAGATAATTGATGCCGCCGACGTCGATCCCATAACCGGAGTAATACACTATGGCGATGTCGGAACGGCTTGCCTCGTCCGCGAACTGCGCGATCGCGCGCTTGAACTGCGCAATTCCGACGTCGGATTCGGCGCTGACGACGTCGAAGCCGGCCTTCTGAAACATCGCCGCCATGGCCTGCGCGTCCCGCCGCGGGTTGGCAAGCGCCGGCGCATTCTGATAAGCGGAATTGCCGATCACGAGCGCGACGCGGCGTTCGGCAAACGCCGGATCGGCCCACATGAGCAGCAAGCCGAGCGCCAAACCGATTGCGGAAAGAACGAGCCTGCTCATCGGTTCATGCGTCAGCCGTACCGGAAATTGCGACTGGATCCCCGTTTCATACTACTAGCATTCCAACAAAAGCAGGACAATTGCCGCAAACTGCTCTTTGGGTCGGAGGTCAGCCGCGCGGCGGCAGGCCCGATCACTGGGCCCTGGATGATGCAAAGACGTTGCCGGCGTCACCGAGCGCCAATATCATCAATTGCGATTGGTCAGGCGGCTGTAGCACCCAGTCAGAGACGACTATTCGAAAGGACCGGATGCCGACCCATGATAATCAGGCACTCACTTAGCGTGTCTCTCATTACTGCGGTCCTGGTCGCGGGCGGTGTCTTGTCGGCGTCGGCGACCGAATTGCCGACTCCCTCGATCCGCAAAGTCGTCACGGTCGCCGCCACCGTGAAGAAGCCTGCGCGAGAACGCCTCATCAAAGTCTCGAGCGTGCAGTGGCCGAGCTCGGGGTGCGGTCTTGGGTGTTCCATCCCCCTTATACTCGGCGTTGGGTACTGACCTTCCGAGATTCGCTCCGGCGCTCGAACTCCGACGCCGCCACACGCTGCGAGGGTTGTGAATAACCCGGGACATGCCCGGGTTATTGCTGATTTTCAGTCGGTTTCCGAGGACGAGCGGCCTCAGTAACTGGCAACGCCCGGTCCGACATTGAACCGATAGTCGAGGCCGACCTTGGTCTCCCACAAATGCATGCCGACGTTGAGGACACTGCCGTCCGAGGCGGTGACGCTGCGGTCGCCAAAGCTGATGTAGTCGGTTTCGGCCTTGGCGGCCCAACTGCGGGTCAAAGCGTATTCGGCGCCATAGCCGATCACCCATCCCGCACGGCCGGTGCTGGCCGTGAAACCAGTCGACGCCGCGGCGGCGGGGTTAGTGCATCCGAAGGGGCCTGTGGGAAAATTGCAGGTCGCCGAAAATCTCTCGTCGGTCCAAGCTCCGCCGCCCTTCACGTAGAACAGCGCACGGTCCCATGTATAGCCGACCCGCGCGGTTGCGGCCGCAAGCCAGTCGGCCTTGGCGTTGCAGGTCATCTGGAACATTGGTCCGGCAGTGGCAACCGCTGGTCCGGTGGGAACGGCAAAGATTGGACCGCAAGCGGTACCGCCGTTGAGGTTGGTCTTTTCGAGGTCGCCCTCGATGCCGAGCACCCACCGGCCGGTCTGCCAATTATAGCCTGCATCACCGCCCACATCGTAGCCACCGATGTGAGGAGCAGCGCTGCCACCAACGAAATTCCAATCGGCGGTGCCCAAGTTGGCACCGCCGTAGCCGCCGACATAGAATCCGGTCCAGCTGACCGCTTCGGCGACCGGCGCTTTGAAGACCGGCGCCTTGACGGGCATGACCCCCCTTGCGGTCGCCTCGGGGGCGAACTGATAACGAATGCCGCCAGTCCCGCTCAAACCCTCAAGCTGAGATCCGTCGCGGTAATCGACGCGAGCGAATCCGAGCCAGCCCGTGCCTGCAAGCGCCGCGGACATGCCAATCGAATATTGTCCGTAGGTTCCAAAGGTCGAGGTTGAGGAGTTGGCTGAGACTGTAACGAACGACGCCCCAAAAGCCGCAGTACCCGGGGCTGTCGCGTAATTCGAAGTCACATTTGGGCCGAATTCATGCCAAACGCTAACGGCACCAAAGGGCTGCCAAATCACCTGGCCGCCGTCGATCGTGGTGCCAAACCGAAGACCGACGCGGCCAATGTCGCTATTTATTTGGTTCAACCTCAGGGTCCCGCTGACTCGGTCATCTATAATAGTCGGCGGAGCGGCGAGGTTCACACCTACGGTGCCTGCTGTCGCAAAATTGAACGGGTCGACTGTTACGCGCGATATGATAATTCCGGCTGAAGGCTCGATGAACCATTTGGAATTGGGCACATTCCATTGGTACGCCATCGAGCTACTAAATGAGTAGCCGTGCGCGTCGATGTTTTGGCCAACAAGATTGGCACCCGGGGCATTCAGGCTTGTCTGATAATACTCGGCGCGGAGGAGCGCATCGACAGAAAACCCGCCGTAGGTGGCGGCCGCATAGGCACCGAAGAACGGCACCTGCGTGGTGCCGGTGAACGAACCCCCGCCAGCGGGTAACCCTGTGGCAGGATCGGTGAACGCGAACGCGCCACCGACCAGATTGTCCTTCGTTCCCAGGTAACCTACGGTAGTTCCGACGTGGAAATTCCATCCGTTGATGTTGAGCCTCGCCAAATCGCTGCCTAACTGCACGCCCGCGAAGCTCTCGTCCACCTGTTGCGAGCACGTGACCGTCGAGGTAGCACCCGCAGGAACCGGTGTTTGTGAAACCGTAGTATTAGTGTTGCTCTTTATGTCGACTTGGCCGCCGACGCCCCGGACCCAGATGCCCCCGCCTTGCTGGTCGGGCGCGGGGTTGGCGGGGCTGCCGATAAAGGCGGTGCTCTGGAGCAAGAAGGCGGTGTTGGCGGTCGTAATCGTGGCACTGAGCATGCTGGAAATGGACGCGGGGGACGAGCCAATTGCCGCCAAGTTGTTAACGCCGTTGGTGGGTCCGAGCACACAATTCTGAGCCTGCGCGCCTGAGGCGGCGAACAGCGATATGGTCAGCACAACCCCGGCGACGGCCCCAATGCCGCATCCGCGCGTAGCGCTCGCCGAGCCTTTCGGCTTCATCGACCGGCGACCGTCCTCAAACCAACCAACGAAATTATTGATCATCTGAACGCCCCAGGATCATGCGACTCCCATAAGGAGGCGGTACTATAATCAGTTATTCGATGCGCGCGCGCCGGTTGAGTCCGGTAAATCTGTGAAATGGCGCGCGATTTCCAGGGTACGTGCTTATTCTGCAACAACGGGCTCAAATTGGCCCCCGACGACGGAGTGACTCCAGCTCAGCGCGGCAGGAGCGATGAATTGCTCAGCTAAAAGATCAACGGGCAAGCGTCCGCCCGACGCGGAAACCCAGGCCCTCGTAGCGGTTGACGGGAGGCGTGCGCAGGCGGAAGGCGGTGCGCAGGAGAATCTGTGGCAGGTCGCCCCAAGAGCCGCCGCGGCTGACACGCTCTTTGCAATCGGCATCGGTCCAAGCCGAGCCATCCTTGGGCGCGGTGTCGTAGCTTTCGTGATAGCAGTCCTCGACCCACTCCCACACGTTGCCGAGCATGTCGTTGAGGCCAAACGCATTGGCCGCGAACGAGCCGACCGGTGCGGTTTCCTTGTCGTCCCAACGGCTGCCGCAGTCGAAGCAGTTCGCCATGGCCGTGCCGTCCCGCTTGACGTTGTCGCCCCAGGAATAGGCCGTTGCGGTGCCGGCGCGCGCCGCATATTCCCATTCCGCCTCGGTCAGGAGCCGGTAGCTTTTGCCGGTCTGCTTTGAGAGCCAGTCGACATATTGCTGGGCGTCATCCCAGTCGACTCCGACCACCGGGCGGTCGCCGCGTCCCCAGCCATAATCATCAGGCCTGATCCTGCAGCCGCCAAGCTCGTAGCAGGTGTCCCAATTTTCAAACGTGACCTCGAACTTCGAGACCGCGAACGGCTCGGCGATGGCGACCGGATGTTGCGGAAATTCGTCGCTGTCGGCGACGGTATCGCTATTCGAAGAACCCATCATGAAGCTGCCGCCCGGCACCACCACCATCGCCGGACACCTGGTACATTCGCGGAATTGATCGGCCGGTTTGAGCGCGTGTTCCTTTTCGAGCGACAGCGGCGTGCGGCGCAAATACAGGTCGGCCAGCATTTCCAACCGGACGCGGTTTGTCGCCGCCGCATAGGCGACGCCGGCAATGCTGATGACGAGCAGCACGACTATCAACAGTCCTCGCTGCTGCCGTTTGCCCCGTGCACTCTGGCGGCTGGCATCGATCAGCGCTTTGGCGAGGCTGAAGTTGTCGCCATATCTTTCGGCCCAGGCGCCGTTCAATTTCCGCAGCTGCCACCAATCCCATCGTTCCTCGGTCGTTGCCGGCGACAGGATACGACGCTTGCTGGTCTTGAAGCCTTTGGCCTCGACCACAAGGGATCTCCAGATCAAGCCGTCGTCGAACTCGTGCTTCAACCAGCCGTCCTGCGGGTCGGCCAATCGTTTCCAGCAGCGGATGAGCGCCTCGTGACTGATGTCGATTGTCGTTGCGTCCGTGATCGGCTGCCGCGAATACGGCGTCAGGAAAGAGACACCCTCGCGCCGCAGCGCGTCGATGATGTCGCGGAGCTTGGCGTCACCGATTTCCGTCAGCGCCACAAGATCGCGAAAGACCTGCGGCCGGCGGACCGCATGTCCCTCGGCATTCAAATCCGTAAGCGCGCGGAATAGGCGCTCGACCGCGTAGCGGCGCTCTGGGTCGGGCGCGGCCTCATCGACGATCGCATCGGCGTGGCGCGACAACAGGCTCGCCAGGCCGCCCGCTTCTTCGAGCGGCAACGGCTCGAGGACAAGCTTGCCGCCGAATGGCGTCTTGGCCGCTGCGGTGTTCCACATGTACATGAGGCCGTGCTGGATCAACGGCAGCTCGTCCTCGCGTCCGCCGACGTCCGATATCAGCCGCTCTGCCAGTTCCAGGCTGACTTCGCCGCCGTAAAGCAGCGCCGGGCGGCGGATTGCCCGCAACAGCGAGTCGCGATCCATGCGCGGTACCAGATATTGCGTTCGATTGACGGCTTCCGCGAGCCCACCGAAGCGCGCGCATTCGCCGAGAAATTCCGAACGCATGGTGACGGCGATATGGACCGCGGTTGCCTGGTCGCCAGGCTGCGTCGTTGCGCCATTCGTCTCTTTGGCTTCAACATTGCCGCGAACCAACAGATCGACGAAGAGCTCGGCCTCCTCGCGGCTGGTTTCTTTCTCGAAGCGAAACAGCTCTTCAAATTGGTCGACCAAGATGCACAGGCGCTGGCCCTTGAGGCTTTCAATCGAACCGGCGATGGCGGACAGCGTCGCCCCGGACCGGTTGAATTGACTCATGATTTGACCGGTGCGCTCGACGTCTTCGGCCTTTCCACCCAGCCGCGCGAATTCCTTCGCCAGATTCCACAACGGGCCGCCGGAAGGACGGATGCTGCAGGTCCGCCATGGCGCACTGGCGCGCAGATGCTGCCGCGCCAGCTTCGGCAGCACGCCGGCGCGCACCAGCGAGGACTTGCCGGAGCCGGACGAGCCGTGAATCATCACAAGACGATGGGCGGCGAGCCGATCGATCACGTCGTCGATCATCTGCTCGCGGCCGAAGAAGATCGACCATTCTTCGATTTCAAAGGGGCGCAGGCCGGGATAAGGACCTTTCGGCCGTGCCGTGCTAATAAAATCCACGCTCACGGAGTCGGCGGTCACGACGTCGCGGCCGACCGTTCTTGCGCCTGTTTCAGCCAGCCTTGAAACTGACCGCGCCAATCTTCGCGGCCGACATCGAAACGCTCGATACCGTAGCCAGACACGTCGATCGGCAAGCCCTGGCCCGACTGGTCGAGCACGGCGCACGGCAGCGGGCTGCCGCGCGCGGACTGGATCCGCTCCCGTTCGTCGACGCCAATTTCCAAAAGGTCGCCGATGAACCGATCGTCGCCGTCGGCGCGCACCAGCGCCATGGCATCGCAACGCTTCGCGGTCTCGATTCTCGCGCGGCTTTCTCGCATCCAGTCGGCGATATCGCGCCCTGGATCGGCCACCGTGCTGAGCGAGGCGATGCCGTCCTGCGAAAGGACGCGCTTGATATCGTCATAGGCCGAAGCGTTCTCGGGACGAGCATGAAGATAAATGCGCTGTTGGGCGGTACCCGGCATGGCAGTCCTGGCGATCTGCGGCTTGGCCCGGCGCTCGGCATTGGCGAACAATTCCCGCAGCCGTCTGGTCAGGGCCGTTTGCAGCCGCCAAAGCTCTCGCACGTAGGCTTCGCGATTTTCGCTGCTGCCGCGCCAGCCGAACGGCATCGAATCCAGCTTGTCGTGAAATTGGAAGCCGGACAGCGTATGGCCGCGAGCGTCGCGCAAAAACTCGGGCCAGCGATTTTCGTCGGTGCGCAGCACGCGGACGACAAAGACGCGGCCCTGGTCGCGCTCCCGGTCCAGTACCTGCTGTTTGAACCACTCGAGCTCGTCTTTGCACCAAGCCGAGGTGAGGTAACGCGGCGACATCACGATCAGCAGAATACCAGACGACCTTACCTTGCCGCGCAGCTCGTCCGTGAGGTGCATTGTGGGATCGATTTGTTCATCCCGCCAAACGTGCAAATCGTCGAATTCCGTATCGACCGCCCGGATATCCGTTTCGAGTCTGCGAATCAGCTCGAGCGTCCAGTCCTTGAGGGGGGCATCATTGTCACCTCCAAGAACGCCGTGCGAATAGCTGACGAAAACGTCATATTCGAAATGCGGCAGCAGAAATGCCATTCCGTCGATCCAGATGCGGTGCAGTAATTTGTTTCAAACGGCGTTGATCTTACCAATTGGCTTGATGTTGTCGAGCCCCGTACAGGCGACCTGGCTCAGGCGTCAAAATCGAGCCGCCGGCAGTAGGGGTCACGTTTTTCAGACTGCCAAATCCGGGCTTGGGGTTAGAGGTCGTCCGAAACGCGAATAGTCCACGTAAGACGCCCCAAAGCCCAGCATTCTTGTTAGTCTTTCCCCTGGGCAAACCGGTGGACTTCCCCCGCCGACGCTTGGGCAATTGAAGCAGAAGCCAAAACGAATGTCTCCTCTGGCTCGTTGCGTCACTTAGCGCGACGCAGCGATGTGGTCGCTTTCAGGGGCAAAGCGGAAGTCGCACGACCATCGCCAATCGGGCGCTTGTGACCCATCACGTCAGCTTGCTAAGCGACTTCGCTGCAACGCAGCACAGGCAGCGCACAGCGCTCCCCCACTTGTTCGATCAGTTACTCGATTACCTCATTGGCCGCGGCTGGATCGCCGTTGGCAGTTCGACACCAATAGCCCTGCCAAATCGAACTTGGTCCGTTGCTCGATGGGAATATCGGCAGGCTTTGTCCCATTGAGTATGTTGACTGCGCAAAAGCCGAGCTGCCGAAAGGCAGAATCGCCAGCTCGGCGATATGCGCGCGCTGAGGTGTAAACAAAGACTCAAGATATACCGAGCCTAGTGGCCTGCTAGGAGTTCAGAGGCCGCCCGAAGGCGGCCTCGAAGTTTGATCTCCTGCCATTTACCAGCAGCGGACGCACCGATAACCATTCCATACCCATCCCGGGCCGCAGCCATAGACACCTGTCGTTCCGTTGCATGCCGCCTTTTTGACGATCGGCGTGGCGTTCTTAAGCTGCGCGTGGAAGCTCGCCGCACCCAGCGCTTGGGTCTGTGCATTGGCGGTTATGGCCATCGTTCCCAACACAAGTACCGCTGCCGTCAATGTCACGGTAAGTTTTCTCATGAGCCCCTCCTCGATTTGCTGAATACCCGAGCATAAGTAAAGTAGCACGCCGCGCCCTTAAGTACAGGCCGATAGCGTCAATGCTGTGAAACGCGATCGGCAAAACCAAGAATATCCTACCTCCACCATAGCGACTCCGATTGGGCAGGCTGTTGATGAAAACGCCCACTGTCTTTCCGCATTGCAAACGGTCGCTTTTGGCCGATACTGTTGATAAAGTGGATTTGCCGATTGGCGTCAGGTCGTTCGGTATTTTTTAAGCCGCTCGATTGCGGGCGACGTCGACTCGAA
>Ga0182024_10025824_pt1 | contig 10342 bp, 8 predicted proteins | sample P32metaG_FD_120480 | JGI IMG/M metagenome (GOLD analysis project Ga0182024, IMG submission 120480) | Permafrost microbial communities from Stordalen Mire, Sweden - P3-2 metaG (Illumina Assembly) | ecosystem: Environmental > Terrestrial > Soil > Wetlands > Permafrost | place: Sweden: Stordalen...
AGTAGTAAATCGAGCCAACGTGCATAAGTTGGAAGGAATTGTCACCCTGCGCGACGTATTGAATTCATACGGCGTCAGCCGCGCCTGAGCTTTGTTCATCTTTGGTTCGCGGAATCCAACGCGTCTTCAAACTCATCTATGCATCATGCAATTAGATAGTGTTTTTGTCGCTCCCATGTCTTCGCAGTCTATGGACGGAACTCTGTCCACGGAGACAATGCGAGTCGCGACTGTCGATTCCCCAGACGCGGCTTTGCTTGACTCCTACTCGCGCGCAGTGACATCGGCCGTGGAGAGAGTCAATCCCTCGGTGGTGAACGTTGAAGTACATCATCGAGACAAGGGCCGCACGCGTTCGGGTGAGCCCCGCGAGCGTCACGGTGGCGGATCCGGGTTTGTATTCACTCCCGACGGATTAATCCTGACTAATAGCCATGTGGTGCATGACGCCACGCGAATCGAGGTGACGATCGCCGACGGACGCAGGGCTCCGGCACATATGATCGGCGACGATCCGGCGACCGATCTTGCCGTCATTCGAATCGACGCTTCAGGGTTGCAAGCGGTCGGCCTTGGAGATTCGCAGCAATTGCGGCCGGGGCAAGTTGCAATTGCGATCGGCAACCCTTACGGATTTCAGTCCACCGTAACAGCGGGCGTAATTAGCGCGCTGGGTCGTTCCCTGCGCTCGTTCTCAGGCCGACTAATAGAAGATGTTATTCAAACCGATGCTGCATTGAATCCCGGCAATTCCGGAGGCCCGCTCGTCGATTCGCGCGGCCAGGTGATCGGCGTTAATACGGCGACGATTCTGCCGGCGCAGGGCATCTGTTTTGCCATCGGAATCAATACCGCGAAATTCGTTGCTGGCCGTTTACTCCGGGATGGCAGGATCAGGCGCAGTTACATCGGCGTTTCGGCGCAGACGGTTCCCATTCATCGGCGCGTAGTGCGTTTCTATTCTCTCGCCCGGGAAAGCGGCGTGGTGGTGGTTGGGACGGAAGATCGAAGCCCGGCACGTGCATCTGGATTGCGCGAGGGCGACGTCATTGTGGCACTCGACGGGAAACCTGTAGCCGGCGTGGACGACCTCCATCGATTGCTCACCGATGCGCAGGTCGGTGCACGCTCTACTCTGACGGTTATTCGGCACACGGAGAAGCTGGAGATGACGATCATTCCCCAGGAAGCGGCAGCGTAATGTGGAGCGACGGGCGTCTCGCCCGTCTTAATAACCCTCGAAAGGTGGCCGGAATTGGGACGATGCGCGCTCAACAAGTCAGTCATTGCTCCGCCTATCGCATTGCACGAGCAGGATTTCTTTGGTAGCTTCGATTCGGAGAGTTCCACTTGCGACACACGGTTCCGGCTGGATTGAACCGCAAAGAATCGGACGTTTACCTGCGGCTTGATCCGGCGCGTATTCCCCAGCATATCGCTATCATCATGGACGGAAACGGGCGATGGGCCCGCCGCCGGCATATGCCACGCGTGGCTGGGCATCGCGAAGGCGTCGCCTCCGTACGCGACACCGTTGAGACTGCGGCCTGCATCGGAATTCCTGCTTTAACGCTCTACGCTTTTTCCGAAGAGAACTGGAAACGGCGCCCCAAGACGGAAGTCGATTTCCTCATGCGTCTCCTCTGCCACTTCCTCAAGGCAGAAATCAAAGCGCTGAAAAAAAACAACGTGCGGTTGAATTTCATTGGACGCCAGCACGAGCTACCAGAATCGGTGCAGCGCGAAATGGAAGAGGCGAGTCTTGCAACATCGAAAAATACTGGCCTGCTGTTAACGCTGGCGTTGAATTACAGCGCCCGCAGCGAGATTGTTGACGCCTTTCGTTCCCTGGCAGAAGCTGCGTCCCGCAATGGCGGCCTCGCCCACATGGAGGTCGATGAGCAGTCGATCAGCGATCACCTTTATACCCGCGGTCTGCCAGATCCCGACTTAGTAATAAGGACTAGCGGCGAGATGCGCCTTAGTAACTTCCTCCTATGGCAACTTGCCTACTCCGAAATCTATGTAACTCAAACTCTGTGGCCGGATTTTCGTGGTGTTCAATTACTCGAAAGCATCGAGGAATATCAGAAGCGAGATCGCCGTTATGGAGGCTTAGGCCCTGACGGTCACAATCGGCCGCACCCGTCCCACCGCACCCATGCCGAGGCGAAGCGTTGAATAAGCGGAAAAAAAACTTCGTCATACTGAATCGTTTCGTCACCCTTAATAGCTTTGTCATCCTGAACGGAGCGAAGAACCTGCTTCTTCCTGCGAACAGCAGGTCCTTCGCTTCGCTCAGGATGACAAATAGTGAACCACGAGAGCGTAGTTACGAGGCGAAGCGTAACTTTTTGCCATGACCAAGCGCATCGCGACCGCCGTCATATTAATTCCCATCGTTCTGCTGCTCGTGCTGAAGGCGCCGATTTACATCCTCACGATCGTGGCCGCCGCCGTAGCCCTACTCGCGGCCGCCGAGTTCCTGAAACTCATAACCCATTACGCAGTGCAGCCGATGACTGCGGCTACTTATATCTTCACTGCGCTGTTCTTTGTATTCGTAGTCCTTGCATCCAGCAATCGCACACCCCTGGTGGAGACGACCGCGATGCTTTACGGAATTGCCGTCGCCGCGGCCCTCGCACCCTTTATCTTTCTCACTCTAGCGATGCGGCGATCCGACTTAAAGACCGGTTATCCCGCGGCTGCAGCTTCGACGTTCGCCTTCGCTTACATCGCCATTCCCATGGCACTACTCGTCGCCATTCGGCAGCAGCCGGCGGGAGCCATCTGGACCATCTTTACTTTGCTCGCCGTCTGGGCCGGAGATATCTTCGCCTACTTTGTTGGCAAGTCGATTGGACGCCACCGCATGTCGCCCGAAATCAGTCCGAAGAAAACTTGGGAAGGCGCGGTAGCATCGATCCTCGCCAGCATGATCATTGGTACGCTCTGGATTCAACACGCGCCAGGGATCAGTGCCGCGCTCCTCCGAGTAGGATTGATCGAACGCCGTGATGGCATGTTTGGACTGGAGCAGCCGCAACTCTGGCCCGTCATTTTGCTTTCCGCGATGGTGAATATCGCGGCCCAGTTGGGCGATCTGGTCGAATCCTTAATCAAGCGCGGCGCCGGCGTAAAAGATTCCGGCACTATTCTTCCCGGCCACGGCGGAATGCTCGATCGCATCGATGCCATGCTGTTCGCCGTGCCCGTCGTTTGGGCGTACGGCGCCTGGCGCCTCATGCAGTGATCTTCTGTCGTTAGGAGGGTCATCAGAAGGTCGTCATTGTGTCATTTAAGCCGCGTTATACCCAAAGACCTTACATCCAATCGTCCCGTCATCGATTATTGTGGGTTTGTGTTGAATTTTTCATCAAGTATTGTGGGTTTGTGTTGAATTTTTCATCAAGAGCCGCCGAGCTCGAACTCCTTATTCGTAGCGGCTTCTGGACGGTCCCGGTAATGAGCAGCCTACAGTAAATACCTAACCAACCAACCTTGATTGACCTTCATCTTATTTTGCGGGGGAGCTGTCGCGCCATGTTAACTATGAAAAAGTTGTGCCTCATTTCGTCGATTGCAGTAAGTTTGCTTCTGGCCGGTTGCGGATCCGGTAAATCATCGCAGGGCGGTGGCGGCGGATCTCAATACCAGTTGACGGTCGCAGCCCCGGCTACGAATTCGGGAACCGTCAGCAGCACTCCAGCCGGAATTACCTGTCCAGGTCATTGCACCGCCAGTTTCGCGAGTAATACTCAAGTCACTCTGACGGCTACGGCATCCACCGGCTATTCTTTTGGTGGCTGGAGCGGCGGTGGTTGTTCGGGCACGAGCACTTGCGTGGTGACCTTGAATTCCAACATGACCGTCACCCCTACGTTTAATTCCGTCGCGACCAGTTACACGCTGACTGTCACCGCGCCCGCTGCCAACACCGGAGCGGTTGCAAGCACTCCCGCCGGTATCAATTGCAGCGGCAGCATTGGTGGTAACGGCTTCGGACAATGCTCCGCCTCCTTTAACGCGGGCACGCAGGTGACGCTGACTGCCACCGCGATGACCGGTTATGCTTTTGGAGGATGGAGTGGAGGCGGTTGTTCGGGCACGAGCAATTGCGTGGTAACGCTAAATTCAGCTGTCACCGTTACCCCCACATTTGTTGCTGCGACTTCGTATGCTTTGACTGTCACTCCCACTCCTGCCAACTCTGGAGTGGTGATCAGCAATCCCACTGGAATCAATTGCCCGGTAAGCGGCTGCACCGCCAATTTCGTGAGCGGGACTGCAGTGATCCTGACCGAAACTCCGAATACCAATTATTCCTTCGTCGGTTGGAGCGGCGGCGGATGTGCAGGCACCAGCACCACTTGCACTGTGAACGTAACTGCCGCAACGAATGTGACCGCGACATTTCAGTCCACTGCCACCAGTTATGCGTTAACTGTGAACGTTCAAGGGAGTGGCACTGTGACCAGCAACCCGGCAGGGATCAATTGTTCAACTTCAACCTGCTCTGCGACTTTCCCGGCAAATACGCCGATAACGCTCACCGAGACTGCGGGAGCCAACTATACTTTCCTGGATTGGGGCGGCGCGTGCTCTGGCACGGGAGCTTGCACTGTCACGTTGACGGCAGCAGGATCGGTTGCCGCCAACTTCACTCCCAATACCCCGAGCCTGCAAAGCATCAATCACATCCTGATCTTTGCGCAGGAGAATCGCTCGCTCGATCACTACTTCGGATACATGCGCCAATACTGGGCAAATAACGGCATTCCTGACCAGACATTCGACGGTTTGCCGCAATTTAACCCGCAAACGGGAACGATTCCGCCCGCTTACGGTCCTCCTCCGACCGTACCAGGATGCGATCCCACTCTGGGGAGTTCGACCGACTGTCAGGCAAGTAGTACCGCCCCCGTAGTCACTTCTTTCCACGCGCAGTCCGTTTGCACGGAGGCAATGAGTCCATTCTGGAATGAAGCGCACATAGATTGGGATTACAACAATCCGATCGGAACCGGCCCGTTCCAAAGCAACGGCTGGGTACAGGCTGCCGCCAACGATGCACGTCAAGTCATCCCGCAGCTAAACGATGTCAACGGCTACCGGGGAATGGAATACTTCACCTACAGCGAATTGAATTACTACTACTTCATGGCGAGCAACTTCGCTACGTCGGATCGCTGGTTTGCTCCTATTATGAGCCGCACCCAGCTCAACCGTATGTTCCTTTTGGCCGGCACCACGGGCGGACACGTGTATCCACTCGCGCCTCCGTATAACGCGCTAAGCAATACCACCATCTTCGAAGCGCTTCAGAATGCGGGAATCACGTGGAAGATTTATGTCGATTCCACGGACACCGGTTGTACGGATTCCGATTCCGGATGCCTCATCAAGTCTTCGTATATCAACATGTTCACCTACTACAAGACAATCAATGGCAATCCAGCGTTGTTAGCAAATATCGCCTCGATCACTCAATTGAAAACCGATATGGCGAATAACAGCCTGCCTCAGGTCGCTCTCATCGAGCCTCCATCCAACGCGGGATTAGACGAACACCCCACCGACACCGACACCGCTGGGCCAGTCAACATCCAGCATGGCGCCCAGTTCAGCGAGAGCCTGATGAATGCGCTAATGACCAGTCCCAGTTGGAAAGATTCCGCCATGATCTTCACCTACGATGAGCCGGGAGGTTTCTACGATCACGTTTCTCCACAACCCGCGACCCCTCCTGATCCGCCAACGTCGTCGACCTACTTGCCGATAGACTTGAAGATGTACGACATCTGCGATGGGACCGGACAACTCGGAACCGGCACCTGTAATTTCGCCTACACCGGATACCGTGTGCCGCTCATCGTCGTCTCCCCATACAGCAAGAAAAACTACGTGTCTCACAAAGTGTATGACCACACGGCCATACTGAAGCTGATCGAGACTCGTTTCAACATTCCTCCGCTAACCGCTCGCGACGCGGCCCAGGCAGACATGAGCACTGATTTCTTCGATTTCACAAATATGCCCTGGTCTACTCCTCCCACGCCTCCCACTCAATTCACCGGAGCCGCGTGCAATCTGAATGCTCCAATTCCATGACGACTCGCTAACCGGCGACGCCATGGCATTCTGAGCCGCGGAACTAATAAGTTCCGCGGCTCTTAACATTACAGAACAGTCGTCGCAGAACGCTCGTCGCAATGGGATAATGATCCCGTGAGAATCGCGCGCGCGTTCAGATTGGGATTGTTCTGTGTTCTCTTCGCCGCTTCCTCCTGCCTCGCAGCCACCCGTCATTACTACATCGCAGCCGAAGACATAAGTTGGAACTACGCGCCCAGCGGCCATAATCTGATGAACGGCAATCCCATCCCACAGCCGTGGTCAACAAAACTGCAATGGGCCAAGACTCGTTTCATCGAATACACAGATGACACCTTCACCACTCCGAAGCGTCAGCCTGACTGGCTGGGAATTCTCGGCCCCATAATTCGAGCGGAAGTGGGAGACGAAATTGTCGTTGATTTTCTGAATCGCAGCAGTCGCGGTCACGACATCCATCCGCACGGTTTGCGCTACGACAAGAACAATGAAGGGTCGCTCTATCTGCCCATCGCCAAGGGAGGGTTTGTCGCTCCCGGCGCGCGCTATACCTATCACTGGTTTGCCAACGCCGGCAGTGGACCCGGTCCGGGACAGCCCAGTTCCATCGTCTGGTGGTATCACGCGCACGTCGACGCGGCCATCGAAATTAACGCCGGCCTCCTAGGTCCGATCATTGTCACCGCCAAGGGCAAAGCAAATCCCGACGGAACTCCAAAAGATGTTGACCGCGAATTTATTGCCTCCTTCATGGTATTCGACGAAATGGGAGGGAAACCGCCGGGCCTCTTTTATGCCATCAATGGTTTCATCTTCGGCAATCTCCCCGGCCTGATCATGAAGCAAGGAGAGAAAGTGCGCTGGTATTTGCTGGGAATGGGAAATGAAATCGATCTGCACACTCCCCACTGGCACGGCGAAGTCGTGACCGACCAAGGCAGAAATACCGATGTGATCGAACTTCTTCCCGGAAGCATGAAGACCGTTGACATGCTCGCGGACAACCCCGGCACCTGGATGTTCCATTGCCACGTCGAAGATCACATGGAGGGAGGAATGATGGCCGTGTATACCATCTACGCGCCTCCGAAACGGTCCTGCCCGATTGCAATTGTTGGAGGAGATTTCTGGAAGCATCCGGAGAAATTTACGCTGACGATCAAGAACATAAGCGGCAAAACCATCAGCAACGTGACGCTCACGTCCGAAATGCTATTGGCGCCAAATGATTTGCAGCGGCCATTCACCGCCACGTGGCAATCGTCGAAACCGATCTCGCCCGGCGAAGAGCCAACTCTTGAAAAGCCCGGCAGCCGTAGCTCGAGCGCGCAAACCGTGATGGGATGGGTCTTCTTCCCCTCTGGCGTGAAGTATCAAGATGGAAGCAGTTGGCACTCAGAGAGCGAAGGCGAATGTTTCGGCACGATATGGCGCGATGAGCAGCATCCCGATATGCCGGCTTTGCCGCCGCGGCAGATCGAGATGAATCCGGATTAACCGCACCGGCAATGCCTAGGTCGAGCCCCTAATAACGCTGGGCGACAAAATAAGAGTCGGTGGCGGGCAGGTTGAGATATCCACCGGGGGTTACCTCCGAGCTGGTCAAATTGAATCCATAAATTCCAAGATCATAATTAAGTGGCATACACCCAAATATGCTGCGCTGACTCGGAAGTATCATCGTAAGCCCTGTAATAAATAAAGTGATCGTTCGCGGAGGGGACGATGGTGGGATAAGTGGATTCTTGCAGCGTGATGGTGCCCACTTGGGTGGCGTAAAGAGCTTGCGGGTCCACATTGTAAGTAGTGAGAGTCGCCCCGTCGATCACATATACGACTTGCACCGCGGACGAGGACTGAGTGGCAAAATTATTTTGCGAGTTAGGATTCTGAGCACATACAACGATCGAAAGGGAAACGATCAGACAAAGGCAAGCTGCGCGCAACATAAGTACCTCCTGCGGGCCGAGGTGAGATGAAACGCAAAGATAAAGAGGTTGCCGACTTCCGCAGGGGTGCTCCAGCCGCGCCTCGCGTCCGCAGGGTGCCCCGCTCAGTTATTTGTAGAGCCCCTTCCCTCCCTTACAATAAGAAAATAGATGAAACGCATCGCCATTCTAGGTTCGACGGGATCCATCGGCCGCAGCACTCTGAGTGTGGTTGAGAGTTATCCAGACCGCTTTCAGATCGCAACTCTAGCCGCTGGCAACAATGCCGATCTTGCCTTCGAGCAAGCCGTTCGCTGGAAGCCGCGAGTAATCTCGCTGGCGACAGAGCTAAGTTCGGAAATGCTGCGCACCAAACTCCGCGGCGCTGGACTCGCAGAGATCGAAGTGGTGCACGGCGCGGCGGGCACGGTGCGAGTGGCAACCCACGCCGACGTGGATTTCGTGGTGAGCGCTATCGTCGGAGTTTCCGGTCTGGAGGCAACCTACGAAGCCGTGCGCGCAGGCAAGACCGTCGGCCTGGCGAATAAAGAATGCATGGTGGTTGCGGGCGAGTTAATCACCGCCGAGGCGCGGAAACAAGGCAAGCCCCTCTTGCCGATCGACAGCGAGCATAACGCCATCCATCAATGCCTGCGCGGCGGGCGCATGGACGCCGAGGCCAACGAGGTCGAGCGCATCTGGCTGACAGCCTCCGGCGGGCCGTTTCTGCACACACCTAAGTCGGAGTTTGGATCAATTACGGTGCAGCAGGCACTGAATCATCCCACCTGGAAGATGGGAAAGAGAATCACCATCGACTCGGCTACTTTGATGAACAAGGGTTTCGAGGTTATCGAGGCCTGCCGGTTGTTCAATGTTCCGCCCGATCGCGTGCAAGTCATTGTGCATCCGCAATCGACCATCCATTCTCTGGTGGAATTTGTCGATGGCAGCATTCTTGCCCAAATTTCGGTAACGGACATGCGTCTGCCCATCCTCTATGCGCTGACCTACCCGGAACGCATTCCTTCGGATCTGCGGTTCTCCCTGAGTGACCTAAGGCATCTCGATTTTTACCCCCCGGATATGGCTAAATTCCCTTGTCTGGAGTTGGCCTATGAAGCCGCCCGGACCGGAGGAGCGCAGACGATCGCGTTGAACGCCGCCGATGAGGTCGTGGTAGGGGCGTTTCTCGAGGAGCAGATCGGATTCGAGGACATCCCTAAAATTATCAAGGAAGTAATGGCTGCAACGCCAGCGGCCCATTTGGAATCTATACAAGAGGTACTTCGTGCGGACACTGAGGCACGCCTTTTGGCAAGAGAAATCGTAAAGCAGCGTAGTCGAAAGGGATTGCCCATCAGGGCCATTTCGTAATCGGAATTAGGGAGTAATCTAAGTAATATGCCCCAGCTTTTATCCATCCTTCACACCATCTTTGACATGGGAATTGTGCTCGGGTTCATGATCCTTATTCATGAATTCGGGCATTACGCTGCCGCCAAGTATTTTGGGGTGCGAGTGGAAGTGTTTTCTATCGGCTTCGGCAAGCGTCTCCTCGGCTTTACGCGGGGCGAAACCGACTATCGCATTAGCGCCATTCCGCTCGGCGGTTACGTCAAAATGTCGGGCGAAAACCCAATGGATAAGCACTCGGACGATCCCGGCGAGTTTTTGAATCACCCCCGCTGGCAGCGCTTCGTCGTAGCCATTGCCGGGCCGGCGATGAACATTATGCTGGCCGTCGCCCTCCTGACGGGCGTCTACATGGTGCATTACGAATATCCCGCAGTGCTGGATGAACCCGCGGTCGTGGGATGGGTGAATGCCAATACTCCTGCGGAGAAGGCCGGAATTCAGAAGGGTGACCGAATCGTTCAGGTCGATGACATCCAGAATCCGAACTGGGAGCAGGTCGATGTTAAGGATGCGCTGAGCCCGAATCAGCCTCTAAAATTCAGCATTCTGCGCGACGGCAAGATTAGCGAGAAGACACTTACGCCCGAGCCCTTTGGTCCGAATCAATATGGCTCGATGGGTTGGGTGCCGCAAGAACCCAGCGTTATTTTGACTACTGTTGAACCCGGAATGCCTGCGGACAAGGCTGGTCTCAAAATTGGAGATCAGATACTTACCGCAAACGGGCAGGAGATTCCCGCCCTTGAAGCGCTGGTGCAGTTGTTGAATCGCACCAAGGATCAACCGCTGGAGCTGATCGTCCTCCGCAATGGCCAGAAAAAGAACTTTACGGTGAAGCCGACACTCGCTCCCGGAGGTGCGTCCCAGGAAGTTCGCTA
>Ga0182024_10025825_pt1 | contig 10342 bp, 7 predicted proteins | sample P32metaG_FD_120480 | JGI IMG/M metagenome (GOLD analysis project Ga0182024, IMG submission 120480) | Permafrost microbial communities from Stordalen Mire, Sweden - P3-2 metaG (Illumina Assembly) | ecosystem: Environmental > Terrestrial > Soil > Wetlands > Permafrost | place: Sweden: Stordalen...
AAGCGCGAAGAGCCGAAAAAAGCAGCTCATGCGGCGACGCCGAAAGTGAATGAAGATGTTATCGGTGAGAGTTTTGAATGTCAGCTTCACATTCCACCTCCTTGCCCGGCAACAGGATTCATGGCGCCCCCTCGACCGGCCTCTTCAGCGCGGGCAGCATTAGGCCGAGAAGCGCGATGGACCAGAGCGGGAACGACAGATCGAAGCGCTCCGTATCGCCGAGGCCGCGGATGGCAATGAATGCGACAAGGCTGAGAAGGAGTGTCCGGTGCTCCGGCCGCGCGACGCGGCGCACCTCGGTGCAAAAGCTCCAATAGAGGCCAGCGAGCAGGACAATACCCACGACGCCGTAGGCGTAGAACTGTTGCAGCAGCTCATTGTGCGCGTGCCAAGCCTCGAACTGGTCGATTCCAAAGGGCGGGATCACCTTCCAGACGGAGTCGAAACCGTGCCCGAACCACGGCCGCTCTAGTGCACGATCCAGAATGAAGGCCCAGATTCCGATGCGGCCGGTGAGAGTTTCAGCCTGATCGCCGGAATTTGTGTAGACCTGGTAATAGGCTGCAATCAGCCCGGAAAATGCGACTAGCATCAGTCCCGCCGCAGTTACGATGAGCACCTTGCTGCGACGCCGGATGGTTGTGCTGAAGATAAGTAAGAACGCCTGGCTCAACAGGAATGCGATGATCGTGGTCTTACTCAGGCTGCGGAGCAGCGAGATGGCCAGAAAGAGCGCGGGGTACCGCCAGCTTTTCGAATGGACCATCAGATACTCCGCCATGAAGACACCGAAAGCGCAGGTAAAGCCGATCAGGTTGGGACTGAAGAATTCATCGTTGCCCGGCCGGAGGTCTTGCATGATTGGCGAGAGCCACATAACGCATGCGATGAAGCACGCACCCACGACATAACCTTGCATCATGGATGTGGCGATTTCTACAAGCGATCCCGACCGAAGAAGCAAGAGCACGATAGCGACGTCGGCAGTCATTCCGCACCAATAGGCAAGGGCGGCGGGAAGGGACACTGCCTGCGTCCAAAGCAGGCTGCAAAAGGAGAAGCCAAGAAATGCCGCCGCCCAGCGAAAGCTCGCAACACGCCAGGGAGAGAGCTGAGTGCTCCGGGTTGGCCCAAAGGAGTTGAATATTGCAACAAGCAGCAGCATCATATTCAATGCCAGACCCAGAATGGCTCCCTGCTGCGGGTTGGACTGAAAGAACAAAAACGTAAGACAGAGACGAGCCGCAAAATAGGCGCCCACCGTCGTGGCAAGGGATGGAAGGAGGGCAGGCGCAGCGCTCTTGGTCGTCACTGTCGCGGAGGCCGTGTTCATAACTCCTCCTTAACTGGCCGCAGTGCGCACATATCTTGCTGCATAACTCGTCTTCCCGGAAAATGGCCGAACAGAGGGATATAGAGAAGAAGTGAAATAAGTGCGTAGCTCAGCCGCGCGAACGCAATGCCCTGGATGCCAAAGCGTGGAGTGAGATAGAACATGAGAAGCAGCATGATTGCGCCGCTGGCCAGGTTGAACCACGTAACGACACGGACACGCCCCAACGCAAGCAGCGCATAGCTCGCAGTCACATTCAAGCCCAGCAGAGCCGAGCTCCATACGATAACGGGCATAATGGGAGCGGCGCTGCGAGCGATCTCTGCTCCTGCCCAGGCATGCAGGATGCGATTCCCGAGAAAAAGGAGAGCTCCGGCGCTGGCTGCAACAAACACCAGGTTGAACGCGAAGGCAATCAGCAGTGGCCGTCGCAGAGCCGCGGGACTCGCGGATGCGCTGCGATTGGAAAGATAAGGGAAAAGGAAATGCAGCCCCGAAGCCGCAAAACCATAGATGGGCTGCGCCATCTGCGCACAGAGCGCGTAAGATGCCACCGCCGCGGCGCCTAATGAGATGCCAAGCGTAAGCCGGTCCACCTGGCTGAAGACAACACCCGACACCGCCTGCAGCCAACTAAAGATGCCGAAGCCCATCAAGGCGCTCATTGTGCCGCGATCAAATGCAGGCATCAAGGAATCTGCCGAGATGAGCCGCTTCAAGCGGCTTAACTGCAACCCCAAACCCGCCAATGTGAGCACGCAGGTGACACCCATAAGCAACACCACGCTGCGACTCAAGAAAGTGAGCCCTGCGACTGTGGCAAGCGCCAGCAATCTTGCCACAACGCTTACACGCACCGCGGCTCCGTAGCGCTCAAACGCCCGCTGCGTGGTGATGCAGACGCTTTCGATTGCCCTCACCGTCAGCATGACGCAAGCAATGCGGAGCGACCACAGACAGGACTGCCGCAATGCTGGAGAAGAGCCGGACACATGCACTGCTGCCAGCGGAGAGAGCATCCAGCCCAATGCAGCGATGGCGATGCCCAGCATCAGGTTGATGCCCATCAGGGCGCGTGCTGCGCGCAACGGTGCATCCAGGTCGCCCGCTCCTCGCCGGCTTGCTACATGCTGTATGTTTGCATCGCCAAAGCCAGAGGCGATGATGCCGCCCGTGCTCACAACTGCGTTGGCCACGGTCCAGACGCCAAACAATTCAACGCCTAAGTTATGCAGCACTACCGGCGCTACTACGAGCATCCCGATGGGATAGGCTCCGTAATCGAGAGCGCCGTACATCGCATTGGAAAAGTGCGTCTTCATTGCCGGCTCCTTGCCCAATGTCGCCAGCCCAGACGCTCTGGGATGTCTTCGCCGATATACTGCACGAGGGCTTTCCGTGGATCTTGCGCCGGAATCTGCATCCATTGAAATCGCAAAAGATGAAAGAAGGCCGCTGCGATCACGGCGGCAAGCGGTACCAACAGCACAATCAAGGCTCTCGGCGGAAACGATTTTTTCTCAGGGATGCCCGGCGCGTCAATGACGCTTATGACAGGCACATCCTTCGCCTCTTGTATGCGCGCAATCTCAAATTGACGCGTCAGCAGCTCATAGACCGTCTCCTGCACCTGGACTTCGCGATACAGGTTGGCGTACGGCACCGCGAGACGCGGCAGCTGGCGTAACGCAGGAAATGGCTCATCGCTGTTGCCGCCCGTTGTAGTATCTACGCCTGGGTCGCCTTCGGTTGCGGGGAGGGCCATCGATGAGCCGCCCATCTTCGAGATCTCCGCCTGCAATGAGGCGATGCGCGCCTGCGAGGAGCGCACGCGAATATTTTCATCGCCGTAGATCTGGCGCAAAGAGTTCAGGTTCGTCTGTTCGACGATCAACTCCCCCTGAACCTTCGCAGCTGCATCTACCATGGAACGGGATTCCTCTTTGATGTCGACTGTGGCATGCGTGCTGGAGAAGTCGCTGAGGCGCTCTTGAGCGGTTTCAAGGTCATGCTCGACTCCGAGAAGCCGCTTTTCAATAAACAGCCGCTCCTGATGAGCAGACGAAGTGTTGGTGCGGTTTACCAGCTTATTTAGCTCATCCAGATAACCCTGAGCGATATCGCGAGCGCGCACAGGATCGGTGTCAGAGACGGTCAGAGTAATGATCCCGCTCTTTTTGTCGTCCGAAATCTTGGTGCGGCTGGCGAGAAACTTTGCAGTATCGATCCGGTAACGTTTTTTGTAAACGTGCTGAAGATCGAAGCGATCGATGAGGTCGCTGCTAACCGATCCGCTGCGCAACAGGTCGACGAACAGCGATGTATTGCCCACACCGCCCTGGAACAAACTCGCCAGAGATCCAAGGCTGCCGAGGCTGTTGCCACCGCCCCCCGCAATGGCCGCCAACAACGCTGAGCCGCTCATAGAGTTGGCCGGCGGCATGATCTGCGCGCTGGATTCATATCGCTTGGGAATCATCAAGGCGGCGCCGAGCGCAAGCATGGCCGCGATTCCTGCCGTCCAAGCTAATGCGCGCCGCTTTTCCCACAGCAGAACGCCATTCGAGACCCAGTTCGGAGCCGTCGGAGCGTCTTCGGTGGGATCGCCGACGGCGGGCGTTCGCCTCTCTTCGGCCGGAGAGGAGCCAATGCCGCTCTGGTTCGGCAAATCAGATTCAGAATGCGTCGCTGCGCTCATAGCAAACCTGCCACAGCCGCGGTGACGGCAATTGACGAGCTGAATTGCGCAATCGTGAGCAGATTGCGCCAGTAGACCGAAGCGCCGATGATTTTTTGGGGAACAACAACAGCGTCTCCCGGATCGAGTTTGGTCGCGAGCACATCGTGATCGAACCATGAGCCCGAGTTGCGGCCAATCACGGATCCATTGGCGCGGACGATAAAGATCCGTCCGTTGTTCGCGACTTCGGTGGGGCCTCCGGCGCGCTCGAGATACCACCTGGCGGTCTTATCCGGCGAGAACGTAATTGCGGTGGCGTTATAGACCTGCCCGCTTACAAGGACAAACCCGGGCCGCTTGGGGATGCGAAGCACATCGCCGGCGCGCACCTCAATATCGTCTGGAGTGTTCTCCCAACTGGCGATGTCGCTGCTGATGTGGATGACCAGCCGTCCGCTTACGGGCGCATTTTTCAAACGCGCAATTGCATCTTGCTGTTGCTGCGTAATCATTTGCGCGGTTGCTGCTGGATCTTTGTCGCCGGAACTGAGACCTGGATTGATGGCAGCAGCGGTCGCACTGGTCTCGATCTGCCGGATCAGTTCCTCTCGGCTCTTTTGCTCCAGCCGCCGCACTTCATCCCGCTCGAGCACTGCCCCTTCCGGGTAGCTTGTGTCTCGCAACCCGCCTGCCCGACGCAGAATGGAACTCAACCGCTCGCCCTGCTGAATACCATAGCTGCCAGGATGCGCGACCTCGCCGGTGATGGTGATCGAAGCCCCAATGTCGCTCCACCCAGTGATCTGGTGCACTGTCAGCACGTCACCTGGTTTGAGCGTTACATCCGCGGCGCTGCCCGGATGATCGACAGCATCACCGATAGAAACCGATGTGCGTTCGCTGACTACTGAGGACTTTCCTTCGATCTGGTAGCTCGTGAGGTCAGCGTTGTCGAGGAGAGCGTCGCGCTTGAAGCCTCCGGCCATCAGCACGAGTTGTGCTGCGGTCATGCCGGCCGGAAGCGAATATATACCCGGCCGAAGAACCTCGCCACCGATGGTCACCTTCGGTGCATCAGCCTCGTAACGGCCAAAGACGCGAATCGTATCAAATGGCTGCAGAAGGAGATTGTTGTTGCCAATCAGTGCATCAGGCACATTGAACTCGATCGTCTCCGGATGCAAATCAGGAGGCCTCAAGCGCACAATCTCTCCTTTATCGGCGGGCTCTGGGAGCAGATCCCGATAGCTTTGCAAGACGTCACCCAAGCGCATTCCATCGCGGTAGGAAACACTCCCCGGGCGCGCCACATGTCCCTGCATATAAATGACACGCTGGCTGTAAGGAAGAATCGGAGACACATGCACGCGGTCACCGTCGAATACGGCGAAAGTTGTTATCGCTGCCCGGGCGCTTTCGGGACTGCTCGAAGCGGGTAGGTCAACGGTCACCGTCTCGCGCTCTTTGTTGGCATCGATTCTGTCAACTTCTATATGGCCCAATGCAGCGGCCGCAGTGGCGCCTCCCGCTTCATCGAGGACAGTGGCAAGTGTGGCGTTGCCGTTCAATTCATAAATTGCCGGCCGCCTGACCGCTCCGTAGACGGCTATCTGCGGGCCGGCCGGAGGAACCAGCACAGTATCACCGGCCTGAAGGCGATCCTCACTTTGCACCCCGTGAAGCAGAAAGTCGTAGAGGTCAATTTCGCCGATGAGTTCTTTGCCTCTGTAATGACGAAGCACACGCAGCGATCCAATGTTCGTTGGGCCGCCGGCGGCGTAAAGCGCATTCAAAGGAGTCGACAGAGAGCTGATGTCGTAGGCACCGGGCCATTGCACATCGCCTACTACATAAATACGAATGCTCCGCAGGCCAGCGACGGTTACTGCGACCTGCACGTTGCGATACTGCTCCTTCAGCGTCTCCGCCACTACACTCTGCACGCGCTCCAGCGTGAGCCCCGCAACGGAGACGGCGCCGGACTCCGGCAACGCGATCCTGCCTTCGCGGTCGATCACCCGCGTAAAGTTCTGGGAGACGCCGCCCCAGATGTCGATGGAAAGACTGTCGCCAGGTCCGACGACATACCCGGGTCCGGCCGGCACATCGAGCGGCATCACGCGCTCATTGGGCGAGATCTGATTTGTTGCATTCGCATTGCGCCGCAGAAATACTTCGGAGCCGAAGCGCTTCAGCTGTCCGCTCTGCTCCGGAAGTTGCGTGTAGAGGTCGTGCAACGATCGAAGATTGTAAGGTGCGGGCTGGCGAAGTACCCGCGGCTCGCTGGTGGTACTTTCCGGTTGGTTGCTCAGATGATCGACGCCAGTGACGCGCGCGGGGCTGGGGTTGGGGTAGAGGCTGGAGTTGGGGCGCATTGTGTTCCAATGGTTGGTGCTGTTCATCCCGACGGAAATCTGCCCATTCAGTTCGTTGGATAAATCCTCAATCGGAAGGCCGCCTTCCGGCATTGCAGAATTCGCAAGGCGGTCCTGAACTGGACTGCTTACTTTGGAGTTTTCAGCGGCAAAGGCTTGTACGTCGGCTTCCGATAAATAGCCGCGCGACAGCAGGAACGTTACGATGTTGGAGCGAAGGGCCGGACTTGATGCGATCTTGCTGTAGAGCGTCTCATCGGTAATCGCGTCTACTTGAACGGGCGTGCCCTCTTGTTGTGCACGTTCTGACATGAGGGACTTCAGCTCGACGAGCGCGTCTGGGTTGTTTTCGAGAACGGTGATGATCTGATCGCTGGAGAGAGGCGAAGGGGCGCGAGGATTCTGTTCGATTCCGTTCCCGGCGCCAAGCTCATTTCCAGCATTCTGGCCCGTTCTCGAGTTCACGCTTGTTCCCGTGTTCACGCCTGACTCTGCGTCCGGTTCGTTTGTGGGGTTTGAGGTCTGGCCAATGTCATCTGTGTAAGGCGCGGGCTGAGATGAGGATGGCGATGGTTTAGTCGTTGTCGGCGAATTCTGTGGGATCTGTGCTTGTGAGAAAAGGGCAGGTGCGCAGGCCAACAAGACAGCCTGCAAACCGAGATATCGCAGCGCTCGAATGGGACGACTCGGACGAATCATCGCGAGACTCCATTCCGGCATTTACGCCAGAGAATTGACTGGCAGAAATACCGAATCCCTTCCAGGATGTGAAAGCGCAGTCTGAAAGCGAGAAAAACCAATTGCCTGTAATAGCGGTTCATACGCGCAGCCAAAGTCTCATTAGCCACGGCATGCACGATGAACGGCGGCAGGCGGAGAGGCACCAGAACCCGCGAGGGCAGTCGTTTGGGGGCCACCCCCGAGCCTTCCAATTCCTTCTCCAGAAGCAGATACAACTTGGTGCCTGGAAATGCCGCCAGTGCTGCACGGCGTGCGTACAAATCCACCCAAAGCTTTGCTCTGGGGGGCACCTGATCGGCTGTCCAACGCGTCAGCGCCTCGGGCGCGAATGTCCCCATCACACGCGTGATGACGAGGATCGCTACGCCCAGCCGTATGCGTGTTTGCGCGTGCCCCGCGACGTGTTCCTCAAGCTGATTCCAGAAGGCAAGATCGTCGTATCGCGCGATCACGTGGCGTCGAAACTCTATCATGTGCGCGGCTCGACAGTAGGGAAGGCAAATGTGCTTAAAAAGGTGCAGGCCTTGCCCAAGAAAGAGATCCAGCGGCGCGAGGACGGGCATTTGGATTCCGTCAAAGCTCAGGATCTGCGTGCGCGTGAGGATCGATGGACGCCCGGCAGCAACATGTTCCTTGTGCAGCTCAGCGGATCGCATTTTGCCGGCCTTATAAAGATCCTTGAGAGAAGTCGTTCGGCCTTCATTGGCTTTGAAGTCCAGATTTTTCGCATCCTGAGCGTGCAGCCGGTAGCCGAAATCCTCAAGAATGCGCCGAGCCTCGCCGACACATTCGTTGGCGACCAAAAAGTCGAGGTCGAGTTGCGAGCGCAGCTCCAGTTTTGGAACCGAAGTTGGCCACAGCGAAAAACCTTTCAGCACCGCGTAGGAAAGCCCATCCTTCTGAAAGCGGCGTTGAATGGCGGTCGACTCCGCCGTCATCTCTTCCAATCGTTTCGTGTTGTCAACGAGGTTCTTCTCGAGCCGCGCAGTCACCGACGGCGGCGGGGCATTCAGAAGGCCGGCTTCCTGCAGGCGATCGAGAAAATAGAGTGCAAGGCCGCTGGTATCCAACCAGGTCAGCAGATCTTCCCACTCCTTGAGGGGTAGATGCAGCAACCGCGTGAACTCTGCCGGAACGGGATTGCAGACGACCATAAGTACGGCCTCGCGCAATTGCATTGCGCGGCTTAGTGAGTGGTCTTCCGAGTTTGTACGCAGCATGCCCATATCGCTATTGGCTGTACATTTGCGGTTCGCCCAGGCTGCCGGCCGGTGGCAGATGGCGTAGATAAAGCACGATCGACCAGATTTCGTCATCGCTGAGCATGCCTTTCGAACCCGGCATGCCCGAGGGCCAGATGCCAAAATCGATCACCCACTTCAACTGTCCGTCGGTATAAGACTGCACATCCTTTCCGGCAAGCGATGGCACGGGCGGTGACATGCGATCCGCAAAGGGCACGCCCGTGTTCTGGGCGTCTAGCCCGTGGCATGCCGCGCAGTAATGCGAAAACGCTTCCCTGCCGTCGGCGATCCCTGCAGGAGTGTTCTGGATCGGGTTCTCCTCTTTCTTGTTATGCACAAACATTTTGTGCTTGGCCCAACTCATGACCGCCGTTTCCGCTTTTCCAGGAGGCTTGGCCTTGCAGCCCGTAAGAGGCAGCATGAGGATGAAGGCGGTCGCGATAGCGGGAACGGCTCTGGGCATGCCCTCACTCCACAACGTGCAGCGTGAGCGTCATGCTTCCATGTCCTTCTCCGCAAAACACGGAGCAATGGCCAACGAAGGTTCCAGTTTTATCAGGCGTGAAGGCCAACTCCGTGGTTTGGCCCTTGCGGATTTTGGTCTCGAGACCCAGTTCCTTGACCAGGAGCCCGTGTGTCGTGTCCATACTGCTCAGTACAAATACGACCGGCTGTCCTTTCTTCAGCGTGATCTCTGCAGGCGTGTATTGAAACCGCTGGGCGAGCACTTCAATGCGCCGCGGAGCGACCTCGGCGGGAGTAACGGGAACAAACAATTGCACGGTCCCGAGTATCACGAGCAATACTGTGGGCAATGTGGACTTCAGCTTCATCTCGAAATCCTCGACTGGGAATAGCTACACGATTCATGCGCGACGGACGGCGATCCGCGAGCGCCAGAGTCGCAGGCTGCAAGCTGATCTAACTCTAGCCATGTGCAGTTAGCCGGTTGTCATGAGGCTGTAAGCCGAATGTCACTGCATTACTGCGGCTTAAGAATGACCAGTAGATGTCACGGAAATGTCAAAAGGCACTGTCTGCCCGCGCCGTCGACCTGCGAACGATGTGTTCCGGGACGAGCAGCGCAAAGTGACAATCGATTTACAAGTATTAGACCTTCGAGCGACACCCTGCCGCGCGTGATCGGCTAATGTCGCTCCTATGCAGCGTCTGACTCTGGAAATCACGCCTCGCGCATCGGCACACGCAATTCGCTGCATCTGTTTCGCGCTGGCGGTTCTGCCGCTTGCGCATCACGGTTCAGCACAGAACACACCGCTCATCTCCGGGGGTGGCGCATTCTTCACCAGCACCAATGGTGGAAGCACCGACTACAATCCCATCACGGAGCCTGTGCTTGCCGCTCCACTTGGCGAACATATTCTTGTGGAGTCGCGTGCCGCCTTCCTCGAGACGTTCTCTCCGGCGAGCGGGTCACAGTCTGGGTACAATCACACTCATTTCATCGGAGAAACTTACCTGCAGGGCGATTTTATTGTTGCGCCACGCTTGACGATCATTGCCGGCCACTTTCTCGTCCCTTTCGACTCTTACAATGAGCGCCTTTCGCCGCCCTGGATCGCCAACTTTCAGGATTCCCCGCTGATTTTGCCTCTCGGCCTTCTGCAAGGCACCAGCAGTCTCGGCGGCATGCTGCGCGGAACCGCGTTTGTGAACGACAAGCGCACGATCAGCTACGCCTACTTCTATTCGGCGCGCAGAAGCGCGGAGGAGTTCGCTGCCCATCGTGGATCGGGAGGCCGGGCCAGTCTCTACTTGCCAGAGCAGCGACTTGAGCTGGGGCTTTCCTATGATCGTCTGTTGCAAGGAACACATGAGAACTTCTACGGCGGATATGCATGGTGGGAGCCCAAGGACACCGGGCTGCGGTTGCGCTCCGAAGCCGCGCGCGGCCATCACGCCCAGGGATACTGGGTCGAGGCAGACTATCGACTAAAGGCGTTTGGCG
>Ga0182024_10025826_pt1 | contig 10342 bp, 3 predicted proteins | sample P32metaG_FD_120480 | JGI IMG/M metagenome (GOLD analysis project Ga0182024, IMG submission 120480) | Permafrost microbial communities from Stordalen Mire, Sweden - P3-2 metaG (Illumina Assembly) | ecosystem: Environmental > Terrestrial > Soil > Wetlands > Permafrost | place: Sweden: Stordalen...
CACGGAGACAGTCGCCGGCGAAGAAGCGAGGCTGAAGCCCGCCACCGGCAAGGCATTGACGGTGAGCGCGATGGTGGTGCTTGCTGTCGTGGTGCCAGAGGTTCCGGTGACGGTGACCGTGACGGGTCCGCCTGCTGTAGCCGTGCTGCTGGCCGTGAGTGTGAGCACGCTGGAGGTCGCCGACGAAGTCGGGCTGAAGGACGCAGTCACGCCACTGGGCAGACCAGTTGCGACAAAGGATACGGCCCCGGTGAATCCACCGGCGTCCGTCACCGAGATGGTGTCGGTCGCGCTGCTTCCCTGAGTGACGGGCAGAGTGGAGGCGGCAGGCGACAGCGTAAAGCTGGGCGAGACGGACCCTGTCGTCCCCACGAATGTAGTAATGCTCTGTGCCGGCAGGGTGTAACTGAATGCGCCGCCCGATAAGCTCACGGCGGTCTGTTGCGCCAACATCCCACTGGCTGAAGTCTCGTATGGCGTCACTGAACTAAGCGTTTCGCCCGAAGTAGCAAAGGTAACTGTGCTTGGCGAGCCGTTAGCATTGATCGCAACGATCTCGGATTGCCCGTTGCCCGTGTAGGCCGAGACATCCACGCCTGAAACCGGGTTCGCCGTGGCGCTGACGCGAACAGAGCCTGGTCTCACATACTTCGAGTATTGGGCCAAGGCAGCGCCGTAGTATGTTGGATTGCTATTACTATCAATCAATCCGTAGTTGATAACTCCGCCGCCTGGGTTCCAGTCAAGAATCCACCACCATACATAAGCGTTGTACTGGCCCGTCACCATGGACGCATGAAACTCCTGGGCTGCCGCGATCGCATCGGCGATGGCCGGCTGTGCGCCCGATGGCGTCAGGTAGTGTTCCGTCTCCCACACCTCTTTGCCTTTGTTTTCGGCGTTGGTGTAAAAGGACGGCGAAGCTCCATAGAGGTGGCCGGCGACGATCGATATCTTGCCCACAGCGTTTGCGTCGTCCAGCGCAGGATCGGAAAGACTGGTGATGAAGCTCTCCGACTCCGGCATCATGAGCTTCGTCGTCAATACTCCTGCGTTGTTGGCCACCCATGTATCCATCGTTGCCCCAGTCCAGACGCAGGACTCGTAAGTCACATTCGCGTCAGGCTCGTTCTGCATGGATATCGCATAGAGGGGCACGCCCCCGGCCGCCATGTAAGCAGTGAAGGCATTGAGATAGTTGGCGAAGGCACCGTATTCGGAGGTGTTCAGCACACCCTCGACGGTGCTGTTGCTGCTCTTCCAGGCCGCCGGCGGGGTCCAGGGCGTCGCAAAGACAAGTGCGCCCCGGGAATGGGCCGCCTGGGCATTAGCCAACTCGGTGGCCCAGTTGGAACCGCCGGTGGTCGAACTTGGGTCAATGCGCACGCGCAGGATGCTGAGGCCAAGCTGGTTATTGGCCGTGCCGAAAAGGGCATTCGACTGTGCGGTGGTGAACGCCGGCATCCAGGACTCAGCACCGCCAAAGCCGTGAATCGTTTGGAAGGTTGTGTTGAAGTTTACCGTTGCCGTTTGCGCACTGGCCATTGCGGATGCCAGTAAGACTGAGGAGACAACAATACTTGCCAAGGGGATTTTCATGATCGACCTTCTTCACTTAGAACTGTTATTGCAAGCGTGGAGCAGGAGTATTTACTGCTCCACGCATGCATTGGTTGCCGCGTTGCGCATAGTTCAGCGCTATTTGCAAGTCGTTCCATTCACCGCGAACGACGCAGGCACAGCGTTGGTTGTGTTCCAGCTCCCGTTGAATCCCATGCCTGTATAACTGCCTCCGGCGGGGATGCTTCCGTTGTAACTCAGGTTGGTCACCGTTACGTTCGCGCCGCTCTGCGTTTCCGTACCGTTCCAGAGTTGCGTAACGGTCTGCCCATTAGCGAAGGCCCAAGTCAGCGTCCAATTGGAGATGGCCGTCGTGCCGGTGTTGTTAATGGTGATTGCGGCTCCAAAACCTCCCTGCCATTGGCTCGAAATGGTATAGCCGATGTGGCACGCAAAGCCGCCCGTACCAGTTCCAACAGTCAGGGCGATGGGGGTTGTTGCCGTCAGCGTACCGGAGGTTCCGGTGATGGTCACCGTAGAGGTTCCGAGCGTAGCCGTGCTGCTAGCCGTGAACGTAACCACGCTGGAACCAGTGGTGGGATTGGTGGAGAATGTGGCAGTCACTCCGCTGGGCAGGCCGGATGCGGCAAGAGTGACACTACCAGTGAATCCACCCACAGCCGTTACCGTCACCGTAGATGTATTCGTGGCTCCCTGGTTAACAGTCAGAGAAGCAGGCGCTGCTCCTAGAGTGAAAGTCTTAGGCGTCACAGTAACCGTCGTCATTTGCGTAATCGCTGCCCCAGTAGCGGGCGTGACCGTGAGGGTATAAGTGGTGGTCGCAGTGGGGCTGACACTTACCGCTGTTCCACTGGTGACGGAGATGTTGCCCGGCGTAATCACTCCAGTACCGCCGGCAAATACGCCTGTCAGGCTGGAGCTAGCTCCAGCGGCAATCGTCGCCGGGCTTGCCACGAAGCTTGTGATAGTGGGCCCGCTCGATGTCACCGTAACCGTCGCAGTTCGCGTAATGGCGGCCCCAGTAGTAGGTGTGACCGTGAGGGTATAGGTGGTGGTCGCAGTGGGGCTGACACTTACCGCCGTTCCACTGGTGACGGAGATGTTGCCCGGTGTAATCACTCCAGTACCGCCGGTAAATACGCCTGTCAGGCTGGAGCTTGCTCCGGCCGCAATCGTCGCCGGGCTTGCCACGAAGCTTGTGATAGCGGGCCCGCTCGATGTGACCGTAACCGTCGCCGTTTGCGTAATCGCTGCGCCGGTAGCGGGTGTGACCGTGAGGGTATAGGTGGTGGTCGTAGTGGGGCTGACACTTACCGCCGTTCCACTGGTGACGGAGATGTTGCCCGGCGTGATCACACCAGTACCGTTCGCAAATACTCCCGTCAGGCTGGAGCTAGCGCCTGAAGTGATTGTCGCCGGGGATGCCGCAAAACTTGTAATAGTCGGCATGGATGCAGCGCTGACGGTAAGTGCAATGGTGGTAGTGGCTGGTGTGAGTGCACCGGAGGTCCCTGTGATGGTTACTACCGTGTTTCCTTGAGGGGCCGAGGCGATCGCCGTAAATGTAACTACGCTGGTCCCTGTTGCGGGGTTCGTACCGAATGTCGCGGTGACTCCGCTGGGTAAGCCGGTGGCAGCAAGCGTGACGGCACCCGTGAAGCCGCCAGCATCAGCCACCGAGATGGTGTCGGTGCCGCTGCCGCCCTGGGCAATTGTCAACGCCGACGAGGAAGAAGAAATCGTGAAGCTCGGCGAAGGAGTCCCACCTAGCGGGAACTGGATGCTTGCCAGCAGGGATTGCTTCAATGAGCTTGTCGGCGTGGCGTCATAGTTATTGTCGAGCAAGTCGTATGTGTCTTCACCGTTCAGCGCCCAATAGGTCCAGTTGATCGACGAATTGTTTTGCAGATAGCCGACCAGGCTTTGGAACCACTGGCCCTGGCTGCCTGCCGTGGTGCTTTCGATGTCCGTGCTGGTGTTGTCAGTGCCGAATTCACCCAGCCAAACCGGCGCGGTGTCATTGACGCTGATATATCCCCAATATTTATTCCAAACCGCATCCAGGCTGGCCGGAGTCGTGTTGCCGTTAAACCAGGCTTGCTCGAACAGGTTAGGACCGTAATCGTGCGCAGAGTAGACCAACTGGTTTGCGACGCTCAGAGTCACCGGATTGCTCGCAACGCCAATCAGATTTCCACCTTGCCAACCGCAAACGCCGCTATAGCAATCATTGCCCTCAACAAAGATCAACAGCTTAGGATTGACGGCGAGAATTGCATTGCCTGCTGCTTCAGCAGCCACGGGCCAGTTTTGCGTAGTCAGACTTGTCGGGCAGCCATTGGTCGCGGTGTCACCAGTCCAGCAAGAACCGGTCGTCGCGCCAGTCCCAGACAGGTGGGGCTCATTGCGCAGGTCCATACCGATAACCGTAGGATTGCCATTGAAGGTGAACTGGCTCGCGCTGTAGCGTGTGGCCATTGTCTTCCAATCGGCGATCCAGTTTGCCTGCGGATACGCGCTCGTGTACCAAAGGCCGTTGGCTTCATTCGTCTCTCCAGCCTCGGAGCGGTGGTTATCGAGAATGACGCGCAGCCCGATCGATCCGGCATACGCGATAATCGTGTCCATATCTTGTAATGCTGTTTGCCCGTCGAGAGCCTGGTTGGCGGTAGCGCCATTTGCGAATGTCGTGTAGTTAGTGGGAACTGGGTTGCTTTCCACTAGCTGGTTGGAAAATGGGATGCGGATCACGTTATAGCCCAAGCTCTTGATCGTGTTCAAAACCGTGTGGTAGTCCTGCGCCCACAGTCCGTGGACAAGATAGTCGGGGGTCTCGGCGCCATACCAATTCACTCCGGCTATGCGCACCTCTGTGCCACTGGAGTCGAGAATCTTGTTTCCGCTGGTATGCCAGTAACCTGTTCCCTGGGCCCACGCACTGGGCGTTACGAGTGCTAGTAAGAGAGCGGCAAGTACAAACATGCCCAGCAGCACGCGCTGACCGGTGCGTGCCCGATTATGCGATGTGATTGCGAAATGCATCGATGATCCTCCACTTATAGATTTCTGCTGGCATCAATTGCCGCCGGTTGTGAGCGGAACAGGTCAATCGACCCGTTCCGCCCCTTCCCGTTTGTTGCTCTTCGTTGCGATTGCTTGCTAGTTGACTGTGCAGGCGGTGCCGTTGAGCGAGATCGCCGTTGGTATTGCGTTTGTGACGTTGTTCCAGCTGCCGTTGAAGCCCATGCCGGTGTAACTGCCGCCGGCCGGAATGCTGCCGTTGTAGCTCAGGTTGTTGATCGTCACGTTGGCACCGCTCTGAGTCTCAGCGCCATTCCAGAGCTGGGTGATGGTCTGGCCATTGGCAAAGGACCAGGTCAATGTCCAATTCGTGAGGGCTGTCGAGCCGTTGTTGACGATGGTGAGGGCTGCTCCAAAGCCACCGGGCCATTGGCTCGAAATCACATAGTCAACGGTGCATTTGCTGGACGATGTGGAAGTGATGGTCAGGGCAATGGTCGTCGTTGCAGTCAGCGTTCCGGAGGTTCCCGTAATGGTGACCGTGGAGGTTCCAGCCGCTGCCGTGCTGCTAGCTGTCAGCGTGAGCACGCTGGAGGTTGTGGAGGATGCCGGACTGAACGAAGCGGTGACTCCAGTGGGCAGACCGGATACGGCAAACGATACGCTACCGGTAAACGGGCTGACGTCCGTTACCGTAATCGTGTCGGTGCCGCTGGCGCCTTGAGCTATCGACAGTGCGGCCGCCGAAGCCTTCAGCGTGAAGCTCCCTGTCGATGTGGAGGTCACGGTAAGCGCGATGGTGGTGGTTGCAGTCAGCGTTCCGGAGGTTCCCGTGATGGTGACCGTGGAGGTTCCAGCCGTGGCCGTGCTGCTGGCCGTCAGCGTAAGCACACTCGAGGTTGTCGAGGATGCCGGGCTGAACGAAGCAGTGACGCCGGTTGGCAGACCAGATGCGGCCAGCGCTACGCTGCCGGTGAACGGGCTCACGTCCGTTACCGAAATCGTGTCGGTGCCGCTGGCGCCTTGAGCTATCGACAGTGTGGCCGCCGAAGCCTTCAGCGTGAAGCTCCCTGTCGATGTGGAGGTCACCGTAAGTGCGACGGTGGTGGTTGCAGTCAGCGTTCCGGAGGTTCCCGTAATGGTGACCGTGGAGGTTCCGGCCGTGGCCGTGCTGCTGGCCGTCAGCGTTAGAACACTCGATGTAGTAGAAGACGCTGGGCTGAACGAAGCGGTCACGCCAGCGGGCAGACCGGATGCGGCAAACGTTACGCTACCCGTGAAGGGGCTCACGTCCGTTACCGTGACGGTGTCGGTGCCACTAGCACCTTGAGCTACGGACAACGTGGCCGCCGAGGGCTTCAGCGTGAAGCTCCCTGTACCTGCTGCAACCACGGTTAGTGTGAAGGTGGTAGTTGCTGTCGTAGACCCAGAGGTTCCGGTAACGGTAATGGTAGACGCGCCGGTGGTGGCCGTGCTGCTGGCCGTTAGCGTGAGTACGCTGGAGGTGGTGGAGGATGCCGGGCTGAACGAAGCAGTTACGCCATTGGGCAGGCCGGATGCGGTAAACGAGACTGTGCCGGTGAATCCAGCCAGGTCGGTTACCGTGATGGTGTCGGTAGCGCTTGTGCCTTGCGTCACCGAAAGGCTGGTGGCCGAAGGTGCAAGCGTGAAGCCCGTTCCCGGAACGGTGACAGTGATGGTGACGGAGTTCGTGACTGTGCCGTTGGTTCCGACAATCTTGATCGGATAAGATCCAGCGGGTGTGCTGGTCTGCGCGCTGAAGTTCGCGACGATCGAACCGCCGGGAGCATTCACCGAAGAAGGAGCAAAGTTGGCTTGCATGCCAGAAGGCAGGCCGCTTGCGCTGACCGATACGCTTCCGGTGAGTCCGCCCAAGAAGGTGATGGTGAACGTGTCGGTGGGGTTGGTTCCGACCGGCAAGTTAACAGTCGATGAAGAGGCGGTAATCGTGAACGTGGGCGCGGAAACCACGGTGAGATTGAGTGAAGCGGTTTCAGTGGTTGAGCCGCTGGTCCCAGTCACAGTCAAGGGATAAGTTCCCGGAACGGCCGTGGCAGAGACGGTAAAGGTGAGCGTGCTGCCTGCCGAGCCAGAGACTGAAGTCGGGTTGAAGGCCGCGGTAACGCCTGTCGGCGGTGTGCTTAGAGTCAATGCTACGGTGCCGCTAAACGTTCCAAATTCGCTGACGGCGACGCTGCTTGTCCCGGTCGTTCCCTGCACCGCGCTCACTGCGCCGGCCGTGATTGAGAAACCATTGCCAACTGGAATCGCCGGGAAGGCATTTTCTACGTCTTCAAGGAACTCGGTAAGCCAGAAGGTGCCGGCCGGGGGCGAGTTCGGGATCGAAGCAACAGCATCACCGTTGGCCAGCGTATTGTCATGCGCCGGGTCGCAGTTCTCATCGCCATGGGTAGCGCCAAGGGCGAGGTGCGCTGCGTTTGTATCGCCATTAGGATAGTCGCCGTCCGATTCTCCCGGAGGCTTGACCCAGACGTAGGCAATCAGATTGGTGGCGCCGCCAGGATTCACCGTCGGGAACGAGCCGATTCCCTGTCCCTCCTGGTTGCACCATTGACCCATGTCGTCGCGCTCGTCGATTTTGGTTGCATCGACAAAGGTGTTCAGCACGGTGCTGGTGCTTGGACCGGTCGGACGGAGCGGTCCGCCCCAGCCATTGCGCGAGGTATCGATGATGAACCCGATTGAGGAGGAGAAACCGACGCCTGTCAGGCCTGTATAAAATTCCTGAGCATAGTCCGCCTCATCGATTTCGGGATTGAACGAGTAGAAGGTGGCGTTATCGACTGGCGTACCGCCAATCGATTCAGTCGCGGTCATGTACGGTTCTTTGGTGGGGCCGTAGTTGGCGGTATTGGTGATAATTCCATCAAGGCTGGCGACGCCGGCCGTCGTTCCCTTGACCACGCTGGCATAGAAGGGGAAGGCAAGTCCCGCGCCCTCTGTCCAGCCGAGCCATCCATGGTGGCCAATGTCGAGGTAGTTATACGCATTCGGGAGCGAATGGAATTGGTTGAGCGCGTATTGAATCGCCTGTACATATACGCCGGTCGTCGAGTAGGTCGGATAGCTCTCGCCGCCGTTGGCCGCGACGCAGTTAGCGATCGAAAAGCTATAGCCGGTGTTGGTAACGATATTGGGAAGCGAGTCGTCCTCGACGACCAGTACGAAGCGGATATTCGAGGGCGCCGCGGACATGGCCTCGAAGATGGGAGTGATGTAATCGTTCTCGTATTCCTGCAGGCCGGTTCCGGTTAGCGTTTCTTTGGCTCCCGTAGGACCGGTAACCGTGTCGCCTCCGGCAATGCTCAACTCGCCGTTCGAGGCCAAAGCTGCGCAGTCGCGATCGGGAAGATCGTAAATGACAAGCTGGACGACGATCGGCGCACCATTGGCTTGAGTAGCTGCCGCGGCAATATGCTGCGCGAGGCTCATCCGTCCGCCGCCCGCCGCGCCGCCGTAGATCGCGCCGATATGGTCCATCCAAACGAAGGTCGGGGTATTTCCGACAACAGCCATCTGGCTCGCGAGCGTGGAGCCGGCCGGTTCGGTCGCGACCGCGGTGCCAACTTCGTTGGTCCAGTCCGGACTGACGTACACCTTTGCGCCGACATAGGGATTAGAGACGTGCGTTACCTGAGCCGATGCACTCGACGCAAGGAGCGTGATAGATAGTGCCGCGAGTACTGAAAAGTACCCGCTCAGCCGGCGAGAGTGTTCCCGCAGACAGGGTGGATTGAGTGACTGAAACATTGCTTCTCCTTTGCATCACATAGCCCATTCCCGACACCCAAAGAACGAGTGCCTTTTGCAATATGATGGCGGTATGAAAGTCTTTTTTAGACAGCACGGGGCGATAGCATGAGCAGCGCTCAACGCGTGTGCGGTCAGTCAAGACCTAGAAAAGAAATGATAAGAAAAGAAGAATGTGAACCTAAAAAGAAATGAGAAGAAAAAGGTGAGTGTTACCCTGTGCTGTCAGCGGTCGCGGCCTCTTGAGATAACCTGCGCATTCAGATTTAGAATGCGATCTCGCATATCTGCGGGATAAGAAATGTATGAAACAGCAATCAAGAAACCGGTCCGAAATCCTCCAACAAGCAGCACGTTTACCAATGGAAAATGTCCCACCAAAGTTGTACTCGTGCGACTGCGGAATGAACACTAAAACGTTTGAGCACTCCGGGCAAGTTACGATAGGACCCTAGACTAAGGTAATGAATTTGTTCGGATCGCCAACGATCTCACGGACCGATTTTCATCGATGCGTCTCGGACCTCTTTGAAATAGCGCTTAATTTGAGTGCAACTCGAGCAATGCAAAGGTGTTGCAGCGACTTACCAGACACATAATAGTTCGCGTGCGTGAAACATTGTTGCACGGATAACGTTGCAGTTGGGTTCTTTGTGAAAGCTCACAGGTTAGACCACACAGGCCGATTAATAAGGCAGAGTGCCGTGTGTTTGGAGTAGGAGTATCTGACATGGGAGACTACGAACCGCAATCGCAGTTCCTCGGCGCTTGAGTGTTGGTCTGTTGGTGGCTTTGTTCCCCAACGAATCGTCTGTCGGTAACAGATCGCAGGGCGCTGACCGGCGCCTGCACCAGAGGCAATGGGCGACTATAGCGCCGCGGTCGTACGACCGCTACAAACCTTCTTTGGAGATACCAATTGCATCGACCATCACGAATCCTTGGCTTCCATGGGATGCCTTTGGGCGTAACAATACGAAATCTCCAATATGTATTGGGGATTTTTTGCGCTTATCAGGATTTGCCTGAATGGTTTGAAACTAGTCTATGGCAGTGAGGGACTCACATCTCAACGTAATCTGTTGATTATACGTTCGATGATTTTAGTTCCAAGAAAAATACCCCCAAATGTACCCCGAGCGAAGCAGGGCCGGCACCGTTCGGCGGCGACAATACTGCCAATTGCGAGTCGGGCCCCGGGAGAAACTCTACTCGTTGGCCGGTCTTGACTCCTCAGAGTCGGCAACAATTCTTATGGGATTCTATTGGACCGCTCTAAACTACTTTAGATTCGATTTTTGGCTGCCCCGAGGCAGCCAACCTTGGCAACCGTACCGGTAAGGAGGGTTGCATAGCAGTGAATCCGGTATCGAACGGCGACTGCGCCACGGCAAGCGCCGGGAAGAGGATCAGCAGGGTGAAAAGGCTAAGGCTGGGGCGAATCCGGCGCAAGCTGCCCCTGAGGGCAGCCTGGAACCGACGTATGGGCGTGAGAGCGGCGATCATCGGCACCTCCAACGGCTTGAACTTTTGCCGTTATGTGTCGGAAGGTAGCCCGCGCATTCTCGTTTGTCCAAGACTTCCTGTCTATGCCGCCATAGTTTTTATCTATGGATGTCCCAGGCAGTGAGAGCAGAATTCAGCGATCTAAGGCAGCCCAGCGGATTCCTTTGAAGCAATGGGCTGTATGGTCCGGTTCGCAAGTCAACCGCGCGGAACCCGGAAACGTCGGGATTCATCCGTCATCAGCGACTGCGGAAGTCGATGAGTGCCTCGGCGGATTTTAGCGAAAAGCGAGAAACACTCGAGGCGGGTGAACGCTTACCAATCCCTGAGCGACAACTTCAGCTTTCGCCAACAGCCCTGTTCACTCATCGAGCCGGTGCGCGGGTCTCTATCGCACACGTACGACGCAAATGAGATGTGGAGGATTTGATTGTTTTCAGTA
>Ga0182024_10025827_pt1 | contig 10342 bp, 7 predicted proteins | sample P32metaG_FD_120480 | JGI IMG/M metagenome (GOLD analysis project Ga0182024, IMG submission 120480) | Permafrost microbial communities from Stordalen Mire, Sweden - P3-2 metaG (Illumina Assembly) | ecosystem: Environmental > Terrestrial > Soil > Wetlands > Permafrost | place: Sweden: Stordalen...
CGGCCCGCCGCATACCCACGCCGAGCGGGGAAGCGGCGGTCTGAGCGGAGTTCGGTTCAGTGCTCCTTTGCGCGACCGGGACGGTGACCGCCTCCGTGGCGCGCGAAGCCACCGGCATGACCGGACGGCAGCAGCAGGTGCGCGGGGTCAACCCGGGGCGTATTCCCTACGTGTTCCCAACTCGGGTGATCCCAGAGCATTTGAGAGCACCTAACGATCGCCAACGTGCCGCAGCTGAGCGGAGATGACGGGATCTCTCTGGGTACTTCTAATCCGAGGGTCCCAGGTTCGAGTCCTGGCGGGGGCGCTGGGAAAGTTCAGGAAAACGGCGGGTTTTGCATTTCCGCGCTCTGGCGTGGGTGGCGGGTCGCTTCTGGAAACGCCGTCGTGTACGATGGCGGTTCGGGGCCGGGCGTGCACCTCGCCCACGCGCTTGAGATCCCGTGCAAGGCGAACGCCGCGCGCGATGGCTGGGAGAACGTGATCGAGATTACGGCAGCTATGGTCATGAGCCGCTCGCGAGCGCGGTTATGCGGCTTAGCGGCTGTGTTCTCTGTCTGCGCGTTGCTGCTGCCGGTGCCGCTGGCTCGTGCGGATACGCCGGCACCGGCTTGGTATGTGAGCGCGGTCTCCTATCCGACGGTGTGGGCGGCGGGGTCGACGAATGCGGCCGACCAGGATCAATACTTCGTGACGGTGACCAACACCGGCGGGGCTGCCAGCGCCGGGGTGATCACGATCACCGACACCCTGCCGGCGGGGGTCACGCTGGACGGGTCGCCCAGCGCGCGGGACAGCAGCCTCGGCTCGGGGGATTCATCGCTGTCGTGCGCGAGCGCTTCGCAGACGATCACCTGCACGATCAGCACGCAGATAACGCAGGGCCAGATCTTTCAGCTGCGGATCCCGGTCGATGTCGCGGCGGATGCGTCGGGCGCGCCGGCCAATCAGGTGAGCGTGACGGGTGGGGGAGCGGCGAGCTCGGCGTCTGTGAGCCAGCCGACGACGATCGACTCCTCGCCGGCGCCGGTCGGGTTCGTCGCCGGACCGGCGGGTTTGGGCGAGGCGGTCACCAGCGCGGGCGGGTCGACCGACACCCAGGCTGGCTCGCATCCCTACCAAGGGACGGTCGACGTGAACTTCCCCGCCGTCTTTGATCAGGCCACGGGCGGCTATGCGGCAGACGGTCAGCTCGACGACTTGACGGTCAACTTGCCGGCGGGGGGCATCGTGAACCCGAACCCGACGCTGACACAGTGCACCGCCGCGGAGCTTGCCCAGAGCGGCGATTGTCCCCTCTCTTCGCAGGTGGGGACGGTCGCGGTACAGACATTCCTGGGGGGCACTTCCGGCGACCTGAGCATCCAGCCGTTGTTCAACATGGTGCCGCCGGCGGGAGTGCCGGCCGTGTTCGGCTTTTACGTCAACGGGCTCGGGAAGGACTTTCAGATCCAGGGCGGGGTGCGCACCGGCGGGGACTACGGGCTGAGCTTCAGCTCGAGCGGCATCAATGACCAGTATCCGATCGTGGGCATTCAGCTCTCGCTTTGGGGCGACCCGTCCGACTCCAGCCATGACCTGAATCGGGGAAGCTGCTCCTCCGGCGGCGGGTCCTGCCCAGTCGGGGGTTTCTCGGTTCCGTCTAGCACGATGCCGCTATTGGCGATGCCCTCGCAGTGCTCGGGTCCCCTGACGGGCACAGCCAGCATGGACACGTGGCAGGATCCGGGCAGCTTCGTCTCCGCCAGCGCGCAGACCGAGGATGCCAACGGCAACCCGGTCGGGGTGACCGGGTGCGGCCAGCTCAGCTTCGCCCCGCAAATCACGGTAACGCCGGATACGACCGTCGCGGACTCACCTGCCGGACTCAGCGTCGATGTCAGCGTTCCGCAACCGGAGAGCCAAACCGAGCTGGCGGAGGCCAACCTCGAGCAAGCCACCATCACCCTGCCGGTCGGAATCTCCGTCGATCCCGCAGCGGCGGGCGGCCTGGGGGCGTGCATGCCGGCCGAGATCGGCCTTGAGAACGCGACCGAGCCGGCGTGCCCGGCGTCGTCGCAGATCGGCAGCGTACAAGCGACCACGCCGTCGCTGTCCGACCCGCTGACCGGCGCCGTGTACCTGGCACAGCAGTACGACAACCCGTTCAACAGCCTGCTCGCGGTGTACGTGACCGCCCAAGCCGACGGCGTGCTGCTCAAGCTGGCCGGCCAGGTCCACGCCGATCCGATCACCGGACAACTGACCCTCAGCTTCGACGGTATTCCCCAGCTGCCGTTGTCAGAGCTCACGCTCGACTTGCCGGGCGGGCCGGGCGCTGTGCTGGCGACCCCGGACGATTGCGGCAGCTACCTGACCGCGAGCTCGCTGTCGCCGTGGTCGGGCACCCCGGCGGTCGCCTCCTCCGACGCGTTTGGGATCAGCTCCGGGTGCGTGACCGGCTTCGCGCCCGCGTTCACGGCCGCCGCCCAGGACAAGCAGGCGGGTGCCTACTCGCCGCTGTTGGTGTCGTTCTCGCGCACCGATGCCGACCAGAACTTCTCCGGTGCGAGCGTGGGCCTGTCGCCGGGGCTGCTTGCGAAGCTCGCCGGCGTCCATGAGTGCTCGGATGCGCAGCTGGCAGCGGCCGCGGCGAGCAGTGGCACGCAGGAGCAGGCGAGTCCGTCGTGTCCCGCCGCCTCGCAGGTCGGCACTGTGCAGATCGCCGCGGGCGCCGGGCCTGACCCGCTCGGGCTGGTCGGCAGCGCGTACCTCACGGGCCCGTACAAGAACGCGCCGTACGGCCTCGCGTTGGTGGTGCCGGCCCTCGCCGGGCCGTACGACCTCGGCACCATGGTCGTGCGCCAGGCACTGGCGGTGAATCCGGTCACGGCGCAGCTCACCGACACCTCCGATTCGCTGCCGACGATCCTGCAGGGAATCCCGCTCCGAATCCGCAGCGTCCAGGTCGACCTCGACCGCCCGCAGTTCACGCTCAATCCCACCAGCTGCAGCCCGATGAGCCTGAGTGGGACGTTGACCTCGACCGACGGTCGCTCCGCCGCGATCAGCTCTCCCTCCCAGGCGAGCGGCTGTCAGACGCTCCCGTTCTCGCCGACGCTGAAGCTGACGCTCGCCGGCAAGGGGCAGACGTACTCGGGCGACCACCCCACGCTGTCCGCGACGCTGACCCAACGCGCCGGCCAAGCGAACATCCGCGCGATCAGGCTCGTGCTTCCGCGGTCACTGGCGCTGGATCCCCGCAACCCGCATCTCTGTCCGTACGCGACGGCTCAGCAGGTCCACGGCGGGGCCGTGGGATGCCCGGGCTCGTCGATCATCGGCACCGCGACGACGGTCACGCCGCTGCTGTCCCAGGCGCTCAGCGGCAAGGTGTACCTGGTACAGGGCATCCGATTCGAGCGCGGGCGACGGATCCGAACGCTGCCCACGGTGCTGATCCCGCTCAGAGGTCAGATCGCGATTGACCTGCGCGCCGAGACCTCGGTCAACAGCGCCAGCCAGCTCGTCACCACGTTCTCCACCATCCCCGACGCCGCCGTCTCCAAGCTCACGCTTCAGATCAACGGCGGACCGAAGGGGATCCTGGTGATCACCGGCCGCGGGCGGTCAATCTGCGGCAAGAAGCAGGTCGCCACCGTCACGATGGGTGCGCAGTCGGGCAAGAGCGAGGCGCTCAAACGAACGCTCGGGACCCCGGCCTGCCGCGGGCTCCACAAGCCCAAACAGCACAAGCAGCGCCACTAGCAGCTCGCCGGGCACAGGCGCTCTGACGTGACGGGGCGCAAGCCGTGAACGGTGCCATGCGGCTGCTGTTTGGCGCCCGCCCTCGTGGTTGCTTGTCTGCTGTTGATGTTGCTTTGGGCGCCACCTGCCGCGTTGGTGTCCGCGAACGCGAACTGGGGGCTGGGGTTGAAACGCAACATGGAGCCAGCGGTCATAACGGCCCTGACGGACATCACCGAGATCGGCGCAACGCCTGCGTCGATGGCCAGCGCGGCCGCTTGCTTGCTGGCGTGCTGCTTCTGAGGAGACAGCGCCACGACGCCATAGCGGCCTAGATCGGACACATGACTGCTCTTGAACGGACGCACTGATAATGTACAATGGACACATGACGGAACTGACGTTTCTTGCCGAGGATGTGGGGGTGAGCGAGAGGACGCTGCGACGGGCGGTCAGCGAGGGCAGCATCCGGGGGGTCAGGCCGACTCCGCGGAAGCTGCTGTTGCCGTTGTCCGAGCGGGGCTATATCCGACGTTCTTGGCCGCTGATCTCCGCATTGCGAGCGGCGCTGCGCACCGAGCCGAACGTCCGCTTCGCACTCCTGTTTGGCTCGGCGGCGAGGGGCACTGACACGTCGGCCAGCGATGTCGACATCCTCGTGCAGATGCGTGACTCGAGCTTGGAGCGGATGGGCGAACTTGGCTCCAAGCTCACTGCGATCGTCGGTCGCCGCGTTGAACTTGTCCGGCTTGAAGACGCCGAGGGCGAGCCATCGTTTCTCGCCGAGCTCGCGTCGGATGGGCGAGTGCTCGTCGACCGGGAGGGGCTTTGGGCTCACTTGAGCCGGCGTGAGGCCGATCTGCGACAGCGCGGTCGCCGGTATGAAGCGCGCAGAACAAAGGCAGCTCTAGCTGGGATTGACCGGCTGCTTGGCGCACGAGGGTGAGCGAGCGAACACCTCGCAAGGTGGACCGGCAGCGGTGGCGCCGCGAGATCGTGCGGCACCTTGAGGACTTCCCGCGACAGTACGCGGCTCTCGAGGGCGCGATGGCTGCGTTCGGCGGTGATTTCGACTTGCCGGAGTTCAAGAAGGCATTCGAGACCACTGACGACATGGAGGCCTACAACCGGGTCCAGGCGGTGGAGCGCGCGGTCGGTCGAGTGCAGAACTACGTCGCTGAGCTTGCGCGGACTGGAGCGAAGCTCGCCGAGCTGTCGCGTTCGCCGACTGGGGCCGAGGGGTCAGAAGCTGCCCAGGCGTTTGAGGCCTTGCGCGACGCGGGCGTCATCAATCGCAGCCTCTGCAAGAGACTCGAGCGAGCGCAAGGGGCGCGGACGAGGATCGAGCACAGCTACGTTCAAACTCCTGCGGGCGACGTGCATCGGGCGGCAATACTCGTGCATGACGCGGCCCGAGAATTTCTTAGCGCTTATCGCCCCTGGATTGTCGTCCACCTCGGTCGCCCTGACGACTAGCCAGTGGCGCGTTCTGCTGCTGGTGAGGGCTCCTTTCAGCCGATCGTGATCTTGACCTGCCGGGTGATCCACCCGCGGTGCTGGCGGATACGCAACGTCAGCGTGTAGCGCCCGCGGCCGAGCGGCCGCAGCTCTGTGAGCACCAATTGCGAGCCGCCGTGACCGTTCGGGAGGCTCGCGCCGGTTGCGTAGATCACCCGCCCGCGGGAGATGCTCGCGCGGGCGCTCGCGCCGGTCGCGGTGAACTTGACCGTGCCGGATACAAGCCGGCCGGTGCACTTCTGCTGCTTGACGTGCACCTTGTGGCCGTTGTGCTTGACGATCTTGGTGGTCGTTTTGCAGGTGATCAGCTCGACCTTGCCGGCGGCACCGGGTTTGCCCGGCTGCCCGTTGGTGCCGTTGGTGCCACTGGTGCCGTTGGTGCCGTTGATGCCGGCCGGGCCCTGCGGCAGCTGGCCGCCGGTGCCAGACAGCGCCACCGGCGCGGGCGCGGTCGGCGCGTTGGTCAACAGCGTCAGGGTCGCCGAGCTCGCGCCATGCGCCTGCGGGGAGAACCGCACCCCGATCTGGCAGCTCGAGGTTGCCGGCACAGCTTGTTGGCAGCGATCGTCAATCAAATAGTCGCCAGGGTTGGAGCCCCCCAACAACACACCGGAGACGACCAGCGGCGCCGAGCCGTTGTTCGTGACCGTGATTACCTGCTCGGCGCTGGCCACGCCCTGTGGTTGGGTACCGGGAAAGCTGATCGGCGTGCCGCTGAGGTCCGCGGTTGGCGTTGCGTAGGTCAGTGCAACCTGCGAGGCGAAGCCGGTCGGCGCGGGCGCTGTGACGTTCGACGCCGAGTCGATGATGAAGCTCGATCCGCCACCTCCACCGCCGCCAAAGCACACGCCGCTGCCTCCGCCGCCACCGCCAAAGTAGCCGCCACCGCCACCGCCGCCATCGCCCGAGATCGTGACGGCTCCGATGCCCCCCTGACCGAACGAGCCAGCGCCGCCGGTGTTGCCAGGGCCGCATAGGCTGCCCGCGGGGCCGCCCGCGCCGCCGCCGGTCGCCGTTCCGGGGCTGCCGCCATCGCCATCGCCGCCGCCGCCGCTGGCTCCCGCGTTGCCGCCGCCACCCCCGCTACCAAACCCGACGCCCCCGCCGCCGCCACCGGCGCCAACGACGAACAACGACCCGAAGCCCTGCGCGATCGAAGTGCCAAGCGCCGAAGCCCCGCCCCCTCCGCCGCCACCATTGGGCGCGTTGCCACCGCCGCCTACTCCGCCCGGCGAATCACCGCCGGCACAGCTGCCGTTCGCGCCCGTCCCCCCGACGAGCACGTCGAGCACCTCTCCTCCAGACACGGGCACCGTTGCCGTAAGCAAGGCGCCCTGGCCCCCACCACCGCCGGTGCAACCGCCCTGGCCGCCAGCGGCGCCGACGGCCGTCACCGTAACGCTCGACACCCCCGCAGGGACGGTGAACGGGTAGCTGCCTGGCAAGCTGAACGTCGTCGTCGGCGCCACCACCGCGCCAGCCACACCGGCGCCCGGCCACCCCCACACCACAAGCGTCCCAACCACGCTCAGCACCCACACAACAGCACGCGCCCGCACAAGCGAAGCGCACCTGGAGCGCAATACACAACCGGCCATCGAGCAACTCCTTAGATCGAACCGCCAACACCAGCGAAGCGCCACCAGCAGTGCCGTCCGGCCCCAGCATCACAGGCACGCGCCAACGGCGGCGGAAGCCTATACCCGACAGCCACGAGGAGGACCAGTAGAGAGGCCGCTTGCGGTGTCCTCACGCTCGCTCTGTTATCGCTTGGGACGGCCGATGCGCAGCGACCGACGCGGTTGCTGGCGGGTCGTGCGAGGGGGTCGTTGGCCGGCTGCGCTGGCCGTCTGTAGGTTCGCTGGTGAGAGCCAGTTCGGTGGGTCATGGAGCAGCGCGGTGAGCTGTTCGGGTGCCCTGGGTGGCGCGAAGTAGAAGCCCTGGGCGATATCGCAGCCGAGTGCTTGGAGCCGATCTGCTTGCTCCTGGGTTTCGATGCCTTCGGCGATCACCTGGAGTGCGAGGGAGTGGCCCATGTGGATGATGGCGGCGGCGAGCGCGGCGGACCGTGGCGTGTCGACGATGTTTCTGATCAGCGATCGATCGATCTTGACGCTGTCGAAGTCCAGATCGTGCAGGTAGCTCAGTGAGCTGTAGCCCGTGCCGAAGTCGTCGAGCGAGAGGTGGACGCCGAGCTCTTTGAGCGATGCGAGAGCGGGCCGCGCGGACTCGAGCTGTTCGATCAGCAGGGTCTCGGTGACCTCGAGTGCGAGGAAGCCCGGTGTGATGCCCTCCGCGGCAATCACGTCGCGCACAAGCGTCGGCACCTCGTCAGGCTGGACGAGTTGCCGGATCGAGACGTTGACGGCGATACCGGCGAAGTGGGGATCGTCCTGCCAGGCGGCGGATTCGCGCGCTGCTCGGCGCAGGACGTGCGCGCCGAGCTCGTGGACCAGGCCGCTGTCCTCGGCGACCGCCACGAACTCCAGGGGCGAGACGGGACCCCAGTCGGGGTGGCACCAACGGGCCAGAGCCTCCGCGCCGACGATCTGGCCGTTGCTCAGAGACACCAAGGGTTGATAGTCGACGTAGATCTCATCCTCGTTGGCGAGCGCGGCACGCAGAGCCGACTCGGTCTGAACGCGGCCGAGCACGCGCGCGCGCATCTTCGTGTCAAACAACTCAAATCGAGCACGCCCGGCCGTCTTGGCATGACGCAGGGCCGCGTCCGCGTCACGGAGCAGCTCAGCGGCGGAGGACTCGCCGTTGCTGAGCGCGATCCCGATGCTTGCGCTCACGATCTGGTCATCGCTGTCAAGCACGACCGGTTCCTCAAACGCGGCCATCAACTGCTTGGCGATGCGGGTGGCGACCACCTCGGAGGGAAGGTCCTCGCAGAGGACCGCGAACTCGTCGCGCCCGACGCGCGCGAGCGTGTCGCTCCGGCGAATAGCGCTCGCAAGCCGAGTGGCGATGAGCCGCAACAGCTCATCGCCCGCCTCGTGGCCGAGGGTGTCGTTGACCAGCTTGAAATGGTCGACGTCGATGCCGAAGACAGCTAGTTGCTGAGGGTGCCGATCGCTTCGCTCGAGCGCATGGGCGACGCGGTCGAGGAACAGGGTCCGGTTGGGCAGCCCGGTCAGCTCGTCGTGCAGCGCTTGGTGGCGGATCGCCTCTTGCGCGTCGCGGGCCTGGATCGTTTCGGCCAGGACATTCGCGAGCGCGTCGAGGAACGGCAGACAATCCGGTTGCACGGCGTCAGGGCGCGTGTAGTGGACCGCGAGAACCCCGAACGCAGAGCCCGGGTCACCGACGAGCACAGCGACACTGCTGCGCACGCCGCGAGCCGCCAGTGAACCTGAACGCGCCACGCGCGTCTCGTCCTCCCAGTCCGCCACGACAAGCGGCCCCCGTGACCGCAGCGCATACCCCGAGATTGAGCGGGCCTCGCCTTCGATCGACTCGCCCTTGAGCTCATCGGGCCACCCGACCGCCGCCCTGATGACGCAGCCCGGAGCGCTGGGGAGATGCTCAACCAGCCAGGCGCAGTCGGCCGACAGAACCCGCGACGCGGCGCGGACCGCGTGGTCGAAGAGCTCCTCTAACGCCTCTCCTTTGAGCGCCAGCCGGCCGAACTTGGCGATCTCCTCCTGCCGTTCGGCATGGCGCCGGATGGCCTGCTCGGCCTCCCGGCGCGCGCTGATCTCGACCGCCACGCTGATCACGCCGTGGCGTGCGTCGCCCGGACCGTCCAGCGCAACGCCGCGAACACGGACATAGACCGGGAAGACCCGCCCCTGCTTGTCATGCACATCGAGCTCCCCGTCGGCCGACCCGCCGGCCAGTGCGGCACGGCGAAGCCGCAGCAGCTCCGCGCGGCTCTCCTCCGGCACCATCAGATCTACGATCTCGTGACCGACGGCTTCCTTGGCCGAGTAGCCCGAGAGCCGCTCCGCGCCCTGGTTCCAGTAGCGAACCACGCCAGCCGCGTCGGAGAACGTCACGGCCGCGTCGACCTCGTCGAGCAACTGCGCTTGCAACGCGATCTGTTCCCGCGCACGCATCGCAGCCGTCACGTCCCGCGCGACAGTCGAAGCGCCGAGCGTCCGACCCGCGACGTCACGGACGGCGCCTCGATGGCCCTCCCCGGCCGTCCGGGGCACACCAGATCACGCCCACGCCAACGATGCCCGATCCCTCGGGGACAGCGACCCATACCCCAACATCGACCCCGCAAGCGGAGCGCTTTACCCGCGAGCGATTCCGGACGCAACCCCGGCCGTCGCGCGAGTCGCTGATCCCGGACTCAAAGCGGCCGCCGTTGGCGGCCCGCGATGCCCTCGCGCGCGGTCGCCCGGGGCCATCCATGTCGCATCGGGGACTCTCTGCTACGGCGCGGGAACGATGCGGATGTAGGGTCGGGGGGACTTCCAGCCGTCGGGGTAGCGCTCCTTGGCCTGCTCGTCGGTGACCGAGCCCGCGATGATCACGTCGTCACCCGGCTGCCACTGCGCCGGCGTCGCCACCTGATGCTTGGCCGTGAGCTGCAGCGAGTCGATGACGCGAAGCACCTCGTCGAAGTTGCGGCCGGTCGTCATCGGGTAGATGAGCACGAGCTTGATCTTCTTGTCGGGGCCGATAACGAAGACGTTGCGCAACGTCGCGTTCTGCGCCGGGGTGCGCGCCGTCGGGTCGCCTTCCACATCGGAGGGCAGCATTCCGTAGAGCTTCGCGACGTTGAAGTCGGTGTCGGCGATCAGCGGGTAGTTCGGAGCCGTTCCCTGGGTTTCCTCGATGTCCTTGGCCCACTGCTCGTGGTTGGTGCTCGGGTCGACGGACAGTCCGATGATCTTTACGTTGCGGCTGTCGAAATCGGGCTTGATCCGCGCCATGTAGCCGAGCTCGGTGGTGCAGACCGGCGTGAAGTCGCGGGGATGCGAGAACAGGACGGCCCAGCCATCGCCGATCCAGTCGTAGAAGTTGATCCGGCCCTCGGTGGTTTCGGCCTCGAAGTCCGGCGCGGTGTCGCCGATAGTCAGCGCCATGGTGGTAGCTCCTTCATGAGCAAGTCATTTGGTTGTAATTCCGATCGGGTTTC
>Ga0182024_10025829_pt1 | contig 10340 bp, 7 predicted proteins | sample P32metaG_FD_120480 | JGI IMG/M metagenome (GOLD analysis project Ga0182024, IMG submission 120480) | Permafrost microbial communities from Stordalen Mire, Sweden - P3-2 metaG (Illumina Assembly) | ecosystem: Environmental > Terrestrial > Soil > Wetlands > Permafrost | place: Sweden: Stordalen...
CGAGAACACCGAGCTGACCGAAGCAATCCACGACCACTTCATCAAGAACAACGATGCGTAGCCAGCCCTCGCCGCGCGTCCGCGGCGCCCAGGCATCGATGCTGCGCCGTGAATGCCCGAGGATGCGCCGCCCGACCGATCACGACAACACTGCCCCTCGCGCTCAGCTCGCCCAATGAAGCTACTTGTCATTACGAGCGAGCCGATCACGGCTGATCATCTCCGCGACGCGATTGGATCCGACGCAGCCGATGACGCTGAGGTGCTGATCATCGCGCCAGCCCTCCACAGATCAGCCCTGCGGTTCTGGCTATCGGACGCCGACGAAGCGATCGCCCTGGCTCAAACCGTCCAGCAGGAGAGCGTCGACGAGCTTGACCGCGAAGGCGTGACCGCCGAGGGAGACACCGGGGAGTCCGAGCCGATGAAAGCAATCGCCGACTCGCTTGAGACCTTTCCCGCCGACCGCATCGCGCTCTTCATCCATCCCGAGTCCGAGCAGTCCTACCGCGAGAACATCACCGCCGCCGAAATCACCGAGCGCTTCGGACTGCCGGTGACCATCACCGAACTCGAGCACTGAGGTCGCGGAACACTTGCGTCCCTGATGGGGCAGAGCGTGCCGCCCGGAAGAGTCGAGCTACGAACGCCTCACCGAAGCCTGCTCTCTCGACCGAGCAGTCCTCAAGGGAGGCGGACGGCGGCGAGGGCAGAACCAATTGGGGTCTCCTCGAGCTCCATGTGTGAACGCGTGCACGGACTATCCGCGCTCGAGCTGAGGAGGCCCTCCACTTGCCACCTCCGCGCGAGTTCGGACAGGAATCAGCGGCGAGGTCACGCGAAAGAGGCTTGCAGCGGGAACCGGTAGGCCGTGTCAGTCTGCATACGGTCCGGCCGTCTCCGTAGTTTCCGCCGCCGATCTGGCGGTGTTACCCCGAAGGGGCCGCACGCGATCGGCCGATGCGGAGGTGAGGACAGCACGGATGCCGCCGATCGACCACAACCCGCCACCTCAGACCACGGCACCCGCATCGCTCTTAGCAGCAGAGAGGGATAGCGCGCTGCAACGCCGCCTCCACGGTCTGAACGACGGCCTCTACGCGACGAGTTCCTGACGTTCGGCATGCGTTTTTCGCGCCACGCATGGTGGCTTTATCTGGCGGTGATGGTTCCGATCGCGGTCGCCTATCTCGCGGGGCCGTTGAATGCGGGACCGGTGTTCAACGTGATCGGTTTCAGTGGCGTCGCCGCGGTCATCACCGGCGTGCGCATGCATCGTCCGGCGGCCCGCTGGGCGTGGTATCTGATCGCGCTGGGCCTCGCGCTGTTCGTCGCGGGCGACGCGCTCGCGTACAACTACAAGGCGCTGTTCGGTGCAGCGCTGCCGTTTCCCTCGATCGCCGATCCGGTCTACCTCGCGGTTTACCCGGTCACGGTCGCGGGGCTGCTCTTGGTGATCCGGCGCCGCAACCCGGGACGGGACTGGGCGAGTCTGGTCGACGCGACGATCGTCACGATCGGCCTCGCCCTCCTGTCGTGGGTCTTCCTGATGGCGCCATACGCGCACGACCACGCTCTGCATCTCGGAACCAAGCTGGTTTCGATCGCCTACCCGCTGGGAGACATCCTGATACTCGGGGTCGCCGTGCGGATGGCCGTTGGCGCGGGTCGGCGCAGCGCCGCCTACTACATGGTGATCGGGGCAATCGTCGCCGTGCTTGTCACCGACTCGATCTACGGCTGGATTCTCCTGCACGGCAGCTACCACCCCGGCGATCCGCTCGACGGAGGATGGATTGTCTACTACCTGCTGTGGGGAGCCGCCGCGCTCCACCCCTCGATGACGACGGTCTCGCACGCGGCAGCGCCTAAGATCACGCTCACGCGGGTGCGGATTCTCGCAATCGCCGCAGCCGCGCTGGTTGCGCCAGTGATCGAGGTGGTCCGCGCCTCCGTGCGTGGGGGTTCTGACGATGTCGTCGTGGGCTGCGCGGCGGTTGCCCTCTTCGCGCTCGTCGTCGTGCGAATGATAGGTCTCGCTCGCGAGAGCGCCGCGCTGGCCGAGAGCGTGCTGCGCACCGAGAGCGAGGCGCGCTTGAGCGCGCTGGTGCAGCACTCGACGGACGTGATCCTCGTGATCACGCCGGCGACGACCGTCGAGTACGCGAGCGCCTCGGTTCACGCGATGCTCGGATACGACGTGGCGACCTTCGTCGGCCGACTGCTACTCGACTACGTCGCCGAACAGGACCGGACGTTGTTTCAGCCGGCGCTTGCCGTGTTGCTCGCGTGCGAATCGGAGACGTCGCAGGCGTTCGAGTTTCGCATTCGCCACAGCGATGGTCGCATGCTCCAAACCGAGTGTCTTATCACCAACCTGCTAGACAACGCCGCCGTTTCCGGCATCGTTGTCAACCTACGTGACATCACCGAACGCAAGCGCTTCGAAGAGCAGCTGACCTACCTGGCCTTCCACGACCCAATCACCAACCTCGCGAACCGGGCGCTCTTCCGTGATCGCGTCGGACACGCGCTTACGCGCCGACGCACCAACGGCCAGCCGATCGGCGTGCTCTACCTGGACCTAGACGACTTCAAGGCGGTCAACGACACAGTCGGCCACGCCGCCGGCGACCGGGTGCTGCAGATAGTCTCGTCGCGATTGCGCTCCGCGCTACGAGTAGGAGACACCGTGGCGCGGCTGGGCGGCGACGAATTCGCCATCCTGCTAGAGGACGTCGCGCACGAAACCGCCGTCACAGTAATCGTCGAAAAGCTTCTAGACGTCATAAGAGCTCCGCTCCTGATCGACGATCGCGAGGTGTCCGTTCAATGCAGCATCGGGATCGCCGTCGCCCAGTCAGTGGGGGACAGCGGGGAAGCCGTCATGGCCGACGAGCTACTGCGCGACGCTGACGTTGCGATGTACCAAGCGAAGGCCGCCCGCGGCAACACTTACCGCCACTTCAAGCCTGCGATGCATGAGGCCATCGTCGAACAGCTCGCGCTACGCGCCGACCTCAAGGCCGCAATCGCAGGGGAGGAGCTGACGATCGCCTACCAGCCGATCTTCGACCTGCCGACGGGCGAGATCGGAGGCTACGAGGCCCTACTGCGCTGGGAGCACCCTGAGCGCGGCACTGTGCCACCGTCGACGTTCATTCCTGTTGCCGAGGATTCCGGCCTGATAATCGCACTCGGCCGTTGGGTCCTCGACCGCACATGCGAAGACGCAGTCGCGTTCCAGCTGGCCGACGTGCATGAACAGCAGCGCTTCGTCGCGGTCAACATTTCGGCACGGCAGCTGCAACGCCCGGAGATCGTGGAAGAGGTGCGCGGCGCGCTTCGATCAAGCGGTCTCGACCCTAGCCGCCTGCTGCTCGAGATCACCGAGAGCGTGATGATCGACGATGTCGAGCTCGCGATCGAGCGACTGGGTGCTCTGCGCGAGCTCGGCGTGCGAATAGCAGTCGACGACTTCGGCACGGGGCAGTCCTCGCTGAGCTACATCCGCCGCCTCCCCATCGACATCCTGAAGATTGACAAGCGGTTCATCGACAGTGTCGACGCCGACGACACAGACGGCAAGCTCACGGCCGCGATCATCGGCCTGGCACGTCTGCTCGACCTGGGGTGCGTCGCCGAGGGCGTCGAACGGCCCGCGCAACACGAGCGACTCAAGGAACTCGGTTGCGACTACGCCCAGGGCTTCCTGCTCGCCCGCCCAATGACGCCAGCCGCGCTGACCGAGGTTCTCAGCACCCCTATGCCCGAGCTCATCGCGGCCCGCTGAAGACAATCGCGCCCCGATGCCACCGGATGGCGCCTATCGTTGCGCTCGCGGGCACATCACTCGCGGCGTCACGCCACGATGAAGCGCTCGGTGCTCTTTGGCCACCAGTCTTGGTGTGCGTCTTCCTCGTGGCGGCTCGTGGCGGCGCGTCTTGGCTGCCGTGGGTGTATCCGTAGTTTGTTCGGTCTTGGCTCGGGTCGGTGGTTCCGATGGGTGCTGTATGGGTCGTGGCTCCGTCATGTTGGACCGTGCGACGAGGCACCCTGTAGGGGGGCCGGCGGTGGCGTTCGTGGGGGCGCTTGTGGGGTTTGGGGCGCTGGCGTGGTGCGGGGACCAGTTGGTCACCGCGTCGAGTGGCCTGGCAACGTTCTGGCCTCCAAATGGGCTGATCATTGCCCTCCTCGTGGTGATCGCGCCGCGCCTGCGGATGTGGGTCGTCGCGGCGGTGCTGCCGGGTGAGCTGATCATTGACGCGATTCAGGGGAATCCCATCGGGGCGTCGCTCGGGTGGGGGACGGTGAACGTTCTGGAAGTGTGCCTTGCCGCGTGGATGATCCTGCGGCTGATCGGCCGGGACCGCCAGCTCGGGGACACAGCGCGAGACTACCTCGCAGTCGGGGTTGCGGCCGTTGCGGCGCCGCTAGTGTGCGGCTTCCCCGGCGCGGCGGTTTCGGTGTGGTCATTCGGCGGTTCCTACTGGACCGCCTTCTTGGGCTGGTGGCTGGGGGATGTGACCGGCATCACGCTGCTCGTCGCGCTGGTCGTGTCGATCGTGCGGCCGAGCGGGCTGCAGACCGCTCGCCAGCGACTCGGGGGGGTCGGGGCGGTCGGGCTCATGGCCGCCGTCGCGGTAGCGCTTTTCGCCGTCACGAGAGAGCCGCTCGCGTTCCTGGTGCTGCCGCCACTGGTGTTCGTCGCAGTACGGTTCGGACTGCGATCGACGGCCATGGCGAACCTGGCGCTGGCCACCATCGCGACGATCTTTACGGGACGCGGCCTCGGACCAATTTCGAGCGTGCCGACGGGCCTGGGGCGCGTGCTCGCGATGCAGGCGTTCATCGTGACCATATCCTCCGTCGGGTTCCTCGTCTGCGTAACGATGTCCGAGCGCCGGCGCGCCGAAGCGGCGTTCGAGCACCTCGCGAGACACGATCCCCTGACGGGCCTCGCCAATCGACGGTATTTCATGGAGCGGCTCGATCAAGCCACGGCCCGCCTGGGCCGCTCCTTGGGGGGCGCCGCGATCGCCTACTTCGACCTCGACGGGTTCAAGGAGATCAACGACCGCTTCGGTCACAACATAGGCGACGCTGCCCTCATCGAGGTCGGCCGGCGCCTCTCCCAGGCAGTCCGTGGCAGCGACCTCGTCGCTCGCATCGGCGGCGACGAATTCGCCGCGCTGCTCGAACCGGTCGACGGCATCGACGGCGCGCAGGCCGCGGCACGACGCCTCGCCGACGCGGTTGAGCAACCAGTCACGTTTGGCGAGTTCATTATGCCGATCGGCCTTTCCGTGGGGACCGCGCTCGTCGGCAGCAGCAGCGAACTCACGCTCACCGACGCCGACATCGAGCTATACCTGGACAAGGCCAACAGTCATCCGCCCGCAACGCCCCGCAGCGATAGACCCGTCAGCCCCGCCGGGCCCGAGCCCGCACTGGCTTAGCGGGCTTCCACGCGCCGAGCAACAGCGCCACGCCCAACAACGGCACGCGGCTGCGTTCGCGTGGGACCAATCGCGTAGCTCGAATGCAGCGGGCCGTCGCTTTGCCTGGCTGAAGGGACAGCCGTGGGGGGGCCGTGGCTCTCCACGCCGCGACTGCGCGCAGGCGTCGTGCTTGCGTCTCCGGTCCAAACACTCGTCGTCCGCGCAAGGGATGGCACGGCTCCGCCGCGAGCGAATGCCTTACGGGTGATGAAAACGGGTTCCTTTGGGGAGCTCGCTTCGTACTCGTCGTGGCGCCTCACCCACATCGGTTTGGAGGGTCTTCGGCTCGGCCGTTGGGTGTCCGGTCTCAACACGAACGATCGAGACCAAGTCGACACGAACGATCGAGACCAAGTCGGCGCGAACCACAAAAGCAAAAGCCAGATGCGAGCATCACAGAGTTGCATCAACGATGCTCGTTTTGCTAGCTTTGCGTGATCGTGGTGTCTATCGGCAAGATCGCGGTGGGCCAGCACCGCTATTACGAGCAGCAGGTCGCGCAGGGCGCCGACGACTACTACACGGGCCGGGGGGAGGTTCCGGGGGAGTGGCAGGGCGCCGGAGCCCGGGCGCTGGGCCTCTCGGGTCGGGTGGAGGATGGGCAGTTCAACGCGTTGGTTGCGGGGATGGATCCGCGCGACCCGACCGTTCGGTTGCGGTGGTCGGTTCGGGATCCGCAGGTCGCGGCGCTTGATTTGACGTTTTCGGCGCCGAAGTCGGTCAGCGTCCTCGCCGCCGCAGGGTCGAACGATCTGACGCGCGTGCTGGTCGGCGCGCACAACGACGCGGTGACCGCCGCCATCGCGTATCTGGATGAGAGCGCGGTGTTCGTGCGCCGCGGCCACGACGGGACGACAGTCGAGGCGGGGGAGGGGTTGATCGCCGTGGCCTACGTGCACCGGATGAGCCGCTCTCTTGACCCGCAGCTGCACACCCACGTCGTCGCGGCGAACCTCACGCGCGGCCCGGACGGCCGCTTCACGGCGCTCCACGGCGCGCCGCTCTATCGGGCGGCGAAGACCGCCGGCTACCTCTACCAGGCGCAGCTGCGCGCCACGATCAGCGACGAACTCGGCCTCCAATGGGGCGAGGTCCGCAACGGCGCCGCCGAGCTCACCGGTGTCCCCGCGGAGATCCTCACCGAGTTTTCGAAGCGCCGCCAGGAGATGCTGCGCGCGGCCGAGCTCGGCGGGATCAGCCTGAACACGAAGGCGGGCGGTGAGGCGGCCGCGCTCGCGACCCGCGAGCGCAAGGAGTACGGGATCGACACGCACACCTGGCGCGAAGAGATCCAAGCCCGCGCCGCCGAACTCGGGTTCGGACGCGACGAGATCACCGAACTACTCGAGCGCGGCCGCGAACGCCTTGAGCACGGCGTGCCCGAGCTCGACGTGTCCGACGAGCTGGCGTTGGGTGACCGGCTCGCCGGCCCGCACGGGTTGACCGAGCGCGCGAACAGCTTCGATAAGCGCGTTGTGTTGCAGGAGTTCGCCGCAGCCGCCGGCCAGGGCGCCACGGTCGAGGAGATCCGCGCACAGGCCGATCGGTTCACCCAGCGGGCGGACGTGCTCGCGACGCACCTCGGCGAGTTCACGACCGCCGATCTCGTCGACTGCGAGCGGCGGCTGATTGCCTCGGCGGGCGGCCGCGCACAGGACGGGGTGGGGGTGCTCGATACGCGCACGGTTGACCGTGTGATCAACGCAGCCGGACGGCCGTTGACCGACGATCAGGTCGCAGTGGTCGCGGCCGTGGCTGGGAGCGGACGTGGGGTGGAGGTGGTCGAGGCGCTCGCCGGCACCGGAAAGACCTACACCGCCGGCGTCCTACGAGAACTCTACGAACACGCCGGCTACGAGGTCACCGGCGTCGCGCCGACCGGTCGCGCCGCCCGCGAACTGATCGACCAGGCGGGGATCCCGTCGCGGACGCTCGACCGGCTGCTGATCGACCTGGACGAGCTCGGCGACTCGCTGCCGGAACGGTGTGTGGTCGTGTTTGACGAGGCCGGCATGGCAGCGACCCGCACGACCGCACGGCTGCTCGAGGCGGCCGAACGCGCGGGGGCGAAGGTGATCGCGATCGGCGACCCCGGCCAGCTCGCCTCCGTCCATGCCGGCGGGTGGCTGCGCGCGGTGGGACGTGAGCTCGGCCCACTGAGGTTGACCGAGGTGATGCGCCAACGCGACCCCGGCGAACGCCGCGCGCTCGCGGCCCTGCACGACCGCATCCCCGACCGCTACGTCGAATGGGCAACAAAGGCAGGGCGGATCGACACCTTCGACGACACTGCGGCCGCGCGCGATGCCGCCGTCGTCGAATGGGCCGCCGCGGTCGACGAGGTCGGGGTCGAGCAGGCGGTGATGATCGCCCGCGACAACGACACACGCCAAGCCCTCAACACCGCGGCGCGCGATCTGCGTTGCGACCACGGGGAGCTCGGCGAACAGCGCATCTACGGCCGCCGGGAGTTGGCGATCGGTGACCGGGTGATCTGCCGACGAAACGACGCACTCCTCGACGTGGACAACGGGACGCGCGGCACCGTCCGTCACCTCGACGAGCATCGCGTGGTGATCGAAACCGACAGCCGCCTCGTCCGCCAACTGCCCGCGCAGTACGTCGCCGAGCACGTCGAGCACGCCTACGCGCTGACCGGCCACGGGATGCAGGGCGCAACCGTCGAGACAGCGATCGTCCTCGCGAGCCCGCGCGATCTCACGGCGGGTTGGAGCTACACCGCGCTCTCCCGCGCCCGCGAACCCACGCGACTGCTGATCCACGACGACCACGCAACCCATGAGCGTGCCGCGCACGCACCCGAACGAGCACACCAGCTCGCCTCCCGTGACGAGCTGCTGGCGCGTGCGGGCAGGCGGATGCTCGAGCGCGACGACCAGGACCTCGCTATCGACCAGCTCCCGCCCGCCGGCCGCGCGGATGACCACCAGCTCACACTCGCCCTCGACCACACCAGCGAACCAATACCCGCGGTGCCCGGGTTGAGCACGTCGCGGGTGCGCGGGCTCGGCGAACGCCTTGAGCAGCTCACCGCACAGCGCGCCGCACTCCCGAGCTCCCAGCTGAGCCAGCTCGATATCGCGCACGCCCGCGTGCTGGAGCTGACGGCGAACTGTCGCGAGTTGTCCGCAAGCTTCGACCGCTTGCCGACGCCCAAGCGCAACCTGCTCGGCCGTGACCGCGACGAGCACCTCGTCGACCGCACGCGACTCACCTCCGCGCTCAACGCCACCGACGACGCGATCGCACGCGCCCGCGAAACCGAAACCAGGCTCCGGGAACAGCTCGGGAACCCCGAACAGATCCGCTCCGAACTCGACGGCCTCGACCAAGAGTTCCGCCAACTCACCAACGAACGCGACCGGATGCTCGACCAGCTGACCGACCGCGAGCTACAAACGCCAGGAGTGTGGGCGAAGACGCTGCTCGGCGAGCGGCCCGCCGGCTCGCGCGCCGAGGACTGGGACACCGCAGCCCGCCGGGTCGCGCGCTACCGCATCGAGCACCAGATCACCAACCAGGCCGATCCGCTCGGCCCCGAGCCGCACGACCCCCACCAGGCCGGCCAATGGCGCCGCGCGCACGAGACCGTCGAGCGCGCCGAGCGACGCCTCGGCCGCGAACACACCCACGTCCACAACCACGACATCGGCGTCTGAGATGAGCGAACCAAAGCTCCTCACCGTCCCGCAGGTCGCCGCCGAGCTCCAGGTGACCGCTCAGACGATCCGCAACTGGATCGACCACGGCACCCTCCCCGCCGTGCGGATCGGCCGCGCGTTCCGCGTCAAACGCGCGGACGTCGACGCGCTACTCGAACGAGCCAGCGCCGACAGCACCTCGCTCGCCACCCGCCGCGACCTCTGGCAACCAACCACCACAACCCTGCCACACCGCCACGCCCCAGATCAGCCACGATCGATCTGGGACGACACCACCAAACCCCTGCCAGCCAACAAGCCGGCGTAGCCGGCCGGCACGCTACGCCGAGCGGCGCGCTCGAGCTCGCGGCAAAAGGCCGCTCGCGCGATCCTCAGCCTCCACCGCGACCGCCAGCTCCCCGGCCACCTCAGCCAGCTCGTCATACGCGACAGCGACCGCGATCAGGTCCGTCCCGGTCGCAGCACGATTGAGCTCGCTCACCGCACCGTCAAACCGCCGCCACAACTCGCCAGGGCCACGACGCCCGGAACCCGGCTGCAACTCATACGGCGGCGCACTCGACGACGCCCGATGCGGCGGCCACTCAAACCCAGCCGCATCCGCCACACGACAAGCCTGTTCCTCCGCCCGCGCCGCGTCAGAAAGACCCGACAACCGCCCACTGAACCCCGCATCCGGCGGCGCCAACCGATGCGCCTCAAGCGCCCCCCGCCACGCCTGCTGAGCGTCACGAAACGCGGCCTGAGCGGAGCCCTCCGCGGTTACGTCGACCATGCGGGTGAATGATCGCACGCTGCGGCGAGCGATGTGATCTACTATGCTCTGTTTGGCTCGTTTGGCCTAACCCTAAGATGAGTCTGCCAGCCCTCATCGCACCCGGCTACCAGCGGACAGCCCGCAGCAGCCTCGACGTCTCGACGGAGACGCTCGGGACGGCCGCGTGTCGTGCGCATCGTGGGCGCGTCCTCCTACCGGTCACCCCATACCCGTGGATCACCTGCTGAAGCCGTCTGACCTCGTGCGGTGCCTCGGGACGAGCCGTAGTTGGGTCTACGAAGCCGCGAAGCGCGGCGAGATTCCCTCGATTCGGCTCGGCGGTCGGGACGGTCCACTGCGGTTTGTCGAGCGCGATATCGAGGCCTGGATCGATGATGC
>Ga0182024_10025830_pt1 | contig 10340 bp, 9 predicted proteins | sample P32metaG_FD_120480 | JGI IMG/M metagenome (GOLD analysis project Ga0182024, IMG submission 120480) | Permafrost microbial communities from Stordalen Mire, Sweden - P3-2 metaG (Illumina Assembly) | ecosystem: Environmental > Terrestrial > Soil > Wetlands > Permafrost | place: Sweden: Stordalen...
CCGATGAGCCCCATCCCGAGTGCCATGACGGCCTTGGCCGAGGTCTTGGTGACCAGCATCTGCGAGAGGCCGGCGAGGGCCACCGAGGTGAGCGAGGCCGTTAGCCAGGCCAGCCCTGTCTTTAGCGCCGAGTACCCGAGCACCTGCTGCATGTACAGGGTGCCCACGAATATGAACGTGTAGAAGCTCGCCGCGAGCAGGAACCCGACGATGTTGGCTCCAGCCACCGTGCTGGAGCGGAACAGGTGCATGGGGAGCAGCGGCGCTTCGGATCTGGCCTCGATGACGAAGAACCCGACGAGAAGCGCAGCCGACGCGGCCAGCAAGGCCACGGTGCGGGCGGCGCCCCAACCCACCTGCGGGGCTTGGGAGATCGCGTAGACCAGCAGCACGAGGCCTCCCGTGACGCTGAGCGCGCCGAGGGGGTCATAACGCCGTCGCGAGATCGACAGCCGGCTTTCGGGTACGACCCGCGGGGCGAGCGCCATCACGGCGGCTCCGATGGGGATGTTCAGGTAGAAGATGTACTCCCAGCCGAGGTAACGGGTGAGCGCCCCTCCAGCTAGCAAGCCGACCGTGGCCCCTCCGGCTCCGATGCCGCCCCATATCCCGAGCGCCTTGTTGCGCTCGGCACCCTCGGCGAACATGTTCATGACGCTTGACAGGGCTGCCGGCAGCATTAGCGCAGCCCCCAGGCCCTGGACGCCCCGCATGACGATCATGAAGCCGTCGTTGGGCGCCAGGGCGCAAGCGAGCGATGCAGCGGTGAACACGGCGAGGCCGGTCATCAGCAGGCGCCGGCGGCCCAAGAGGTCCGCGGCCCGACCGCCAAGCAGGAGGAACCCACCGAAGGTCAGCCCGTAGGCGGTGACCACCCACTGCAGGTCTGCCTCGGGGAAATGGAGCTTGCGGCCGATAGTGGGGAGGGCGACGTTGGTGATGGTCAAGTCGACGATGGTCATGAAGAAGGCCACGGCCAACAAGGCGAACGCCCGCCAGCGCCTGACCGGGGCCAATGTGTATTCCCCGCCGGGCGCGAGCCCGACCCGTGCGGGCGACGTCGTGGGGGTGACTGATTTATCAGTACGAAGAAAGGACATTTCGCGCCTTCGGTCTCCTTGGATATGTCGGACGAAGGTATAGACACCGCTGGGCGCGGAAATTCATCGCCGGGTGGCGCTTAGTTGGGCGGCCCGCTGGTGTTGTTACTGTCGGAGACCGCCGGCCAAGCGAAGGAGAAGTCCCAAAAGCGCGATGACCGAGAGAACGTTGGCTCTTGCTCAAGGCGGCGACGGCGAAGCCTTCAGGGAACTGACCGACCCCTACCGTCGGGAGCTTCAAGTCCACTGCTACCGGATCCTCGGCTCCGCCCAAGACGCCGAGGACGTGCTACAGGAGGCCCTTTTGTCAGCGTGGCGCTCAATAGGCAGTTTCCACGGGGTCTCTACACGGGCGTGGCTCTACCGCATTGCGACCAACCGCTGCCTCAACCACCTCCGCGACGAGTCCCGCCGTCCCCGCCGAGCTGGCGGGCTGCCTTTCCCTACGGCAGCCGAGCCCGTCCCGGCCGAAGACCCTTCTTGGTTGGAGCCCTACCCCGACCGCTGGATCGACGATGTTACGCCCGGTCCCGAGGCACTCTACGAGGCGCGTGAGTCGGTCGCATTGTCGTTTGTGTCAGCGCTCCAGCACCTGCCCGCCAAGCAGCGGGCCGCCCTCATCCTGCGCGACGTCCTCGGCTTCCCCGCAGCCGAAGCGGCTGACATCCTTGGTACGACTCCCGCATCTGTCAACAGCGCTCTCGTACGGGCGAGGGGCAGTTTCCGTCCCCCTGGGGACAGCGACCTCGTCCCCCTTCCGCGAACCGCCGAGGAAAGAGCCCTCGTCGACCGTTTTGTCGAGGCATTCGAGAGCGCCGACATCGGCCAGGTGTTATCGCTGCTCGCCGAAGACGTAAGGCTGGCGATGCCACCAGAGCCCATCGAGTTCCGCGGCCGGGGGGCGGTTGGCGAGTTCTTCAAGTCGTTTTTGTCCTGGGGCCAAAAGGTCAAGCTCGTCGCGACCCGAGCGAACGGCCAGCCAGCCTTTGGTTACTACCTGTTCGACGCGTCCACGTCGGCTTTCCGGGGCAACGGTCTCTTGGTCGTTTCCTTGAGAGAGGACCAGGTCTCCTGCATCACGCGCTTTGGTGGTGCCGACGTGATAGCCCGCTTCGACCTGCCGGCCGTCATCGGTCCTTAAAAGCTCGTCCGCCGGCCGTCGATGCGGCCGACGGAGCCTGCGTATAGGACATACATTCCTTGCCAAGATGGGCACATGGACGCAGAAGAACTACGCCCGGCTGGCACGCTGATCGACCCTCAGGGCTACGACGTCTCGCCGCTTCCCTGGGAGGAGGCCGAGGCTCGGATCGACGCCGCACGCTGGTACTGGTTGACTACGTTGCACCCCAGCGGCCGTCCCCATACGAGGCCGGTGCTGGCCGTCTGGACCGGCGGAGCGCTGTTCACCACGACCTCCGGAGCAGCACAAAAAGGCAGGAACCTCCGCCGGGACCCGCGGTGCTCGGTCGCGATCATGGCCGACGACATGCACATCGTCATCGAAGGCACGGCATCGCCGGTGGAAAGCAGGCCCGCGCTCGATCGCGTCGCTGAGGCCTACCGCTCGAAGTACAACTGGCCCGTGACGGTGGTCGATGGTGGTTTCGAGGCGCCCTACGCAGCCCCGGGTGCCGGGTCTCCCCCGTACGAGCCCTATGAGATATCTCCGAGCGTTGTTTACGGTCTCGGCACCGCCGATGCCGTAGTGCACCGCCACACCCGCTGGCGCTTCGCCGAGGAAGGGGCCTAATCGGCGGCGCTGGCCCAGCGTTACACTTTCTAAAGACGGGCCGGGCGGCGCTGAGGAAGCCACCCAACGGCTCAGGACGAAACAGTCCCCGAGCCGGTCAGCAAGAGGATCTGGCGGGCGAACGCGTTCCCACAGGGTGGGCTGACCTGGTCCTCGTTGCCCATGAGGCTCAACGAGAAGTTGCCGCTGATCCCGCGGTACGAGCCCGTGCCCGACCCTGCCACGATGGGCACCGGGGCGGTGACGTCGACGTAGTCCGAGCAGGTCCGCGCGAAGACCGGCTCATGGCTTGTTTCGGCACGGAACTTGTTCGCGATCGCCTCGATATGGAGCCGGAACGTCCCGTGACGAAGCTCGAGCTCCATCTCGCTCGTGTGCTCCGGGTCGACCTTGCCGTCGGGCAGGACTGTTACAGCGGGCCCGTAGTCGCCGATGGCCCCGCTGACGATCACCTGGAAGGCAGGGCCGTCGCTGTTGATGCTGTAGATCACGAGGTGCGCCACGCCATGGACAGCGCCGGTCGCCGGCGTGCGGCCCGCGGCAGCGGTCACGGTGCTGGCGGTGGCGCCGGGCGAGGTGGCCCCGACGACGGCGCCGAGCATGGCGGTCCCGAGTACGGCGGTCCCGAGTACGACGGTCCCGAGTACGGCGGCACTACGGGCCCGGAAAAGACGGTCCCTGGGCATATGTGGTCCCTTTCGTAAGGAGCTCCGGCACGGTGGTATTAACCGAGAGTACACTCTAAGTGTATACTTCCGGGCATGCACATCCCTTTTAGACCACCGGCAGCCACCCGCGCGAACATCCTGAGCAGCCGACGGGTTCCCTTCGCGGCAGGCATTGTCCTGACCGGCATCCTGGGCGCAGCCGGCCTGGGGAGCACCACGGCCGCAGCCGCGGGCGCGGCGCCCAGGCCCCAGGCCAACGGCGGCACGGCTGATTGCGCCTCGGTTACAACCTGCTATACCCCGCAGCAGCTCCAGGTCGCTTATGGCGTCGCTCCCTTGCTGGCTCGCGGCATCGACGGGCGGGGCGAGACCGTGGTGCTGCCCGAGCTAGCCGAACCGCAGTTCCCGATCCCGGTGAGCGACATCCGCCAGGACCTGGCCCAGTTCGACAAATTGTTCCACCTGCCCCCGGCCCACCTGCGCTCCGTGACAACGCTCGCTCCCTCGGCCTCGCCCTGGCTGGCCAACGGGGAGGAGGTCCTGGATACCGAGATGGTGCATGCGATCGCACCTGCTGCCACGATCCTGGAGCTAATGGTGGGCGCCACGTCGTTGAACAGCGCCCCCAGCGCCGTCGCCGCCTCGGTAGCAGCGCTCCGCCTCGGCAGCTCGCTTGGGGGCGTCATATCCATAAGCGCCGCGGGCCAGACCGGGGGCGAGCACTGCGACACTCCCACCGAAGTGGCCGCTATCCACTCGGCTCTAGAGGTCGCTTCCGGCCGTCACGTGACGGTCGTCGCCGCATCGGGTGACATTGGCGCCGTCGGCGAACCGTGCGACGTTGTTGAGGGCCTGACCGGAGGCAATTTCCCCCCGTTCAAGGAGGTCAACCTGCCGGCCGCGGACCCGCTCGCGCTCGCGGCGGGCGGCACCAACCTGACCGCCAGCCATAAGAGCGGCGCTTATATCGCCGAGAGCGCTTGGGGCCTCCCCTTCGGGGGCCCAGGGAGCCAGTTCCAGGCGTCGGGAGGGGGTTTCAGCCGCGTGATCGCCAGGCCCAGCTACCAGGATGGCGTGCCTGGCATCGGGGCCTACCGCGGTGTGCCCGACGTCGCCGCTATCGCCTCTCCGCACACCGGCATGGCCGTTATCACGAGCACGGGCGGCGGGAGCTACACCATAGAGGGCCATGGTGGCACGAGCGCCAGCGCCCCCTTATGGGCAGGGCTGGTCGCGCTGGCCGACCAATACGCTGGGCACTACCTCGGCTCGGTGAACTCGGCCATCTACCGGATCGGCCGTGGCCCCCAGTACCACAAGGCGTTCCACGACGTCACCAGCGGGGACAACACGGTCAGCTTCCCGCCGGAGACGATCACCGGCTACCAGGCCAAGGCTGGTTGGGACCCGGCAACGGGCTGGGGCAGCCCTGACGCGAGCGTCCTCGTGCCGCTGCTCGCTGGCTGAGCCCAAACCCGGCGAACCCCCCATCGCCCCAACGTCCGGACCGGCGTCCAGCTGTCTCCGAGGCCCTGCGGTTCCTTCTTCGGCCTCTGGGTAGGCCGATGGAACGCGCACCCAGCCGCGGGCCGGTTGCAAGAGTGGCGCCGGCCCCTTACGGCCGTCTCGACGGCATTGTCCTGCGGGTTCCACTGCACGGCCACCGCTGAGGGTGCCGGTTCGGAGTGGGGCTCTGACTGGAGCGGTACCTTCTACGCCTACGACTGCGTCGCCGGCGCAGCTCAAGTGGCGTTCAACTGGGGCCCGCATTACTCCTAACAAACCCCTCCGTTGGTAGGGCTCTGGTGGCGCCTTCCGTCCCCATCAGAGCCGGCTCGAACGAGGGCAGCAACTGTTTAGCCAGCGCAGGCCGGCGGTCCTTCCTCGAGGGCGCAAGGCGTCGCGACACCCACCGCTCGGACAAGCAACTCGTAAAGCGTGCTTCGCTCCTCAGCGCTCAAGGCGGTCAGTAGTTCGTCTTCGACGCAGCTGAGCCGGGCATTGGCGAGTTCCAGCTGTTCCTTCCCAAGCGGGGACACTTCGACAATGTGACGGCGGCGGTCCTCGGGATCGCGCCGGCGCGTGATCAACCCGCGCTCCTCGAGGTCGTTGAGCAGCCCGACGACGTTGCTCGGGTCGAGGCTCAAGGTGTCGGCGAGCGCTTGCTGGGTCACCGGGCCCTGCTGCTGGAGCAGCCTGAGGGCGATGAGGTGACGAGGACGAAGGCCACCGGGGGCCATGGAACCCTCAGCGGCGCGGCGCCCAAGGCGCGCGAGGTAGTCCAGCAGGGGCAGGAGCCGCTGCTCCTCGTTCGTCCGGGTGGTGCTCACCAGGCAATTGTACACTCCCGACAGATAGTTGGTGTATTACAATTTAATGGTGATACACTAATGATCCATGAGACACCTACTTCACATCGACTCCTCCCTCCGTACCGAGGGATCCCGAAGCCGGCAGCTCTCGGCGCATTTTGCTGACCGCTGGCGGACAGCCAACCCCGACGCCGTCGTCACATACCGTGATCTCGCCGCCAACCCGGTCCCCCACCTCGACGACGTGGCCTTCTTCGCACAGTTCGTCCCTGAGCCGGATCGCACCTCCGAGCAAGCGGCCGCAGTCGCGCTCGGCGCTCAGCTCGTCGACGAAGTCCTGGCCGCTGACACAATCCTGATCGGGCTCCCGCTCTACAACTTCGGGCCGCCGAGCACCTTCAAGGCTTGGTTCGACCGGATCGTGTCGGAACGGACGATGGGCACGCTCGGTGACAAGGAGTTCGTGGTCGTGTCAGCGCGCGGCGGTGGCTACGGCCCCGGCACCCCCCGCGAAGGGTGGGACCATCGTGAGCCGTGGCTCCGCCATGCGCTCACGTCACTCGGCGTCGAAAACGCGACCTTCATCAACACGGAGCTCACACTTGCTCGCGAGTCGCCCAGGATGATCCCGCTCGACCTCGGTGCCGCCGAGGACCAGAGCCTGTCCGAGGCGCTCGTTGCGATCGACGGCTTGTTCGTGGCCGACGCGCTGTCCGTGAACTAAGCCCCCGTACCTCACACGAAAGCCCCAGGCCGATGGCCTGGGGCTTGACGTCGGCTAGGAGCTCGGGGGGGAGGACTCGAACCCCCAATTACAGGGCCAGAACCTGTCGTGTTGCCGATTACACCACCCCCGAACGGGCAGGGGCCATGCTAGCCGACGGTGCCAGAGCCTCCGGGGAGCTCCGGCCTTGCGCCGTTCGCCGCCCGGTAGAGTCTTGCGATCGGGCCCATTGAACAACTTGTAGCTGTAACGCACATCACGGCAACTGCGGGCGCCCATGCGTCGACCTGGCTGCTCGCCTGCGCCGGGTTCGTGGGTGGCTTGGCTGTTGGTGTTGCCGGCATGGGTGGCGGAGCATTGATGACACCAGCGCTCGTGCTGCTGTTCAAAATCGACCCCCGTGTCGCAATTGCCAGCGATCTCGTGAACTCCCTCGCTATGAAGCCGGTGGGGGCAACTGTCCACGCCCTTCACGGAAGCGTCAATTGGGCCCTGGTCCGGCTACTTGTAGTGGCCGGCGTCCCGTCCGCGTTTGCCGGTGCTTGGTTCCTCAACCAACTGGGCGACAGTGCCACCGATCAGGCCCGCCTGAAGACCTTGCTGGGCTGGGCATTGGTCGTTGCCTGCGCCAGCCTCGTCACCAAGACCGCCCTTAGTGCCAGGCTTCGGCGGCGGGGCCGGGTCGCCGACAACTCGGTCCCTTGGCGCCTGAAACCCCTCCCGACCTTGCTCGTCGGCCTGCTCGGAGGGTTCATGGTCGGCATGACTTCTGTCGGTTCCGGATCGCTGGTGATCGTCCTTCTGATGCTTCTCTACCCCCGCTTGTCGTCCAATGTCCAGGTCGGTACCAACCTCGTCCAAGCCGTTCCCCTGGTGGCTTCCGCCGCGCTGGGCCAGCTCTTTTTTGGCCATATCAACTTTGACGTGGCCGGCAGCCTGATCATTGGCAGCATCCCGGGGACGTTCATCGGCGCGCGCGTTTCGACCCGCGCACCGGACAAGGTCGTCCGGCCCTTAATCGTCGCCCTCTTGGCGACCTCCGGGCTCGGCCTTCTGATCACAAGCTCTTCCGGTCTTGCCTGGGCGCTGGGTTTCACCGCCCTCGTCGGGCTGGCTCTCTGGGGCGCCGTCGATGCCACCCTGCACCTGTCCGAGGATTGGCAGGCGGCTGGCTTCGACCGCACGACTTGGGTCGCCCTTATGGGCATTGGAGCACCAATCGGCATAGGTTTCGTGGCCAGCGCACTTTATGCCGTGCGGATCCGGCCCCGACTCGTACGCCGTTGAGGAGGCTAAAAGGTGACCGCTAATGATCTCAGTACGCGGGAGTTCGCCTTTGAGCTGTCCCAGGCGAGCACAGGGTCGTCCATCTGCAAGGTCGGGAACCGTTCGAGGAGCGCCATGAACGCGACCTCGCCTTCGGCGCGAGACAACGGTGCGCCGATGCAGAAATGCGCCCCGAACCCGAAACCGACATGCTGGTTGGGAGTGCGGTCCACCCGGAACTCGTCCGGGCTCTCAAAGTGCGAGGGATCGCGGTTAGCAGCATTCAGCATCTGGAACAGCATGTCTCCCTCACGCAGAGCCACGTCGCCCAGCTGTACAGGCTGGGTGACACGCCGCGGCTGGCGAGCAACCGGGCTCTCGTAGCGGACAACCTCTTCTATAGCCGGGCGCACGAGCGAGCGATCATCTAGCAACCGCTGCCAGTGCCGACGATCTCCCAGCAACAGGGCGAGGCCGTTGCCGATCAGGGACGTCGTGGTCTCGTGGCCGGCCACCAGCAGCGTCTGGCAGGTGTTGATTATCTCGGTCTCGGAGAGGCCCTGGGGTTCATTTTCAGACATTACGAAAGCGCTCAGCAGGTCCGCGCCTGGGTCCTTGCGGCGCGCCTGCAACAACTCGCTGAGGTACTGGCGGATCTCGACGATGGCGCTCTGAGCGGCCAAGAGCAGGTCCAACGATGGCTTGTTGGTGCCTTGAAAGCCCAAAAGCTGGTCTGCCCAGCGGTAAAGAAGGTACTGGTCACTTTCCGGTACGCCCATCAACTCGCTCAGGACCGCCACAGGCAAAGCACTGGCGAGGTCGTGGACCACTTCCATCCCGCCTTGGTCGGCGCATTTGTCGAGCAACGACCCCGTTACCTTTGCGATATTTGGCCTGATGCCCTCGATCCTGCTCGGTGAGAACGCTTTGCCCGTAAACCTTCGGAGCCGCGTATGGTCCGGCGGGTCGGAGTGCAGCAACCCCTTAGTCGTATAATGCTGTTCGAACACGCGCAATTTTTCACGGTCTGTGGCTGAGAGGTGGGCGGCGGCTCGTCCCAGCCGTCCCTCATTGGAATAGTCGCTCGTGTTCCTAAAGGTAGGCATAATGTCGTCGTAACGCGTCACCAACCAGCCACCGACCGAGTCGCTCCAATAAATGGGTGCTTCGCGCTGCAATCGCTGCAACGTCGCGTAAGGGTCAGCAATGAACTCCCGCGAAACGAGGTGCTGGTCGAATTCCGCTGTGCCGATCGGTAGCATTGCGCTCGCTCCCGATCGCTCTTCCCCTAGATCGGGCACGAACCGATCCTAGCGTTCGTGGCGGCTGACGGCCGCCTCCCGTCGTACCTTCGTCCTACTTCCAGCGACATTGTCCTCATAGTTGGCTGAGTCTTGGCCCGGCTCGCGCTACCGTTAGCGTGTGGCGATGGCGACCGGCTCAAACGATCCCGCAGTCGCGGTCGTGACCGGCGCCGCTAGGGGGATCGGAAGAGCCATCGCAACCAGGTTGTCAGCGGACGGCTGGTCTGTGGTGGGCGTCGCTCGCGACGCTTCCGGGCTCGAAGAGGCGCTCGGGCCGATCGGTGGCATGGCAGTGCCTGGCGACGTTCGCCAGCCCGAGGTCCTTGCTCGGGCTCGGCACAGCGCCGAGCAGCGTGGCCAGCTGCGCGCATGGGTCAACAACGCAGCGGTGGTGCACTTGAGCCCGCTTCACCTGATGGCGCCAGAGGTGATCGACGAGGTTCTCGATATCAACCTACGGGCGGTAGTGATGGGGACTCGGGAGGCGCTCGGCTCTTTCCTTGCGCATTCGGTGCCGGGTTCGATTGTCAACCTGTCCTCGATCCACGGCCGCGCGGGGTTCCCGGGCTACGGGGCCTATGACACCGCCAAAGGGGGGCTCGAGGCGCTCACCCGGTACGTCTGCGTGGAGTACGGCCACCTCGGGATCCGATGCAACGCAGTAGCGCCAGGACCGGTTCGCACCAACATCGTCCCGCAGGTCGCGTGGGGCGAACCACGACCGGCGTCATTTGCTGCCGAGGCGAGCGACCTCACCCCGATGCGTCGCGTTAGCGAGCCAGAGGAGATCGCTTCGGTCGTGTCGTTCCTGGTCGGCGGTGAATCTCTTTCTGTGAACGGGCACGTGCTGGCGGCTGACCTTGGCATGTCGGCGTGGAGCTTCGCCTTCCCGCCGGACGGTGCCGTCGTATTCGAGTGACCTTGCGTGGTCTCCTGCTCGGAAGGTAACTACGGCCAACGCAATTCAAGCGGCGAAGCCGACTGAACCGATCGGCCGACCAAATCGGGGGGGACGGTCCAAAAGACCCGTCCCCCCCAACACCCGCCAGACCAACACGGGCTAATCGGTAATGCAACTACTACTTAGGTACTACTTGACCCCGAGCACCTTGTTCTCGTAGGCGATCGTAGAGGCCACGAGCTGGGGGTGCGCCGCGTTGTAGGCCTTGATGACCGACGCAGCATCGGTGTCGTACTCCGACAAGGCCGTCCC
>Ga0182024_10025831_pt1 | contig 10340 bp, 11 predicted proteins | sample P32metaG_FD_120480 | JGI IMG/M metagenome (GOLD analysis project Ga0182024, IMG submission 120480) | Permafrost microbial communities from Stordalen Mire, Sweden - P3-2 metaG (Illumina Assembly) | ecosystem: Environmental > Terrestrial > Soil > Wetlands > Permafrost | place: Sweden: Stordalen...
CTCCCGATTCCAGGAGTTGGCGCATGGTAAAATCAGGCAGCGACACTGCGTTTTCCTTTCCGGTTGAGCCTCGGCGGATCATTGCGGCGAGAGCGGAGCCCCCGTCACCGGAGCGGACCCTTGAAGCAGGGCGCGCGAAAATCCGCCTGTGGAATGCGCCGGCATATAGGGGAGGGCAGGGGGAAAGGCAAGGGCGGGGCGCCGACGACCGCGGAACGATGGCGCCCGAGAGCGGCCCCGCGACGGTCCTTCCGCGTATCGTCAGATAGACCCGCCTTCCCGAAACGCAATCGATCGGCGTTTCGCTCACGCCGTCGCCAAGGGACTTACGGTCGCCAATATTGCCGCCCCGTAGGCGCCGAGTTCGGGTTCATGCGCGCGAGAACGTCGACAGCGAACATGCGTAACATGAATAAATTCGACTATAGCATCGTCCAGAAACGCCAAGGGCCATTTCGCCTAGCTTCGCTTAGGGCGACATTAAGGAGTTCGTGTTGTTTGTACAACCGGGCCGTGCCTGAGAATTTGCCCACGAGTTGTCCTTCGATGACGTTCGATATTTCAACTTTGGCCATTGCGCGGGCAATCGTCGCCTTCCTGGGCGGCCTGGTCCTGTTGATGCATTGGTGGCACGACCGCACCGTCTGGGCGGCTTTCTGGTGGGCGGTCGTAAGTTGCGGAATGGGCGTCGGCATCGCCATGCTCGCCATGCATGGCATTGCGCCGGATTGGGTCTCGACTGCGCTCGGACCGCTGATTCTCGACTTGTGCGGGGCGTTGGCGTGGGTCGCTGCGAGAATTTTCACTCGCGGGTCTGTCAAGCCTCTCGTCGTAATCGCTGCGGTAGGCGGCTGGATCGCGCTACTGAGCCTCCAAGCGGCCTACGACAGCCTGCAACATGCCGTCGCGCTCGGGGTCGCCTTTACGGCTTGCCTTTATTGTGCAGCCGCAGTGGAATTCTGGCTCGGTCGCGGCGAACAGCTTCGAGGGCGGTGGCCGATGATATGTCTGCTCGCCATGGAGGCGATCGCGCTGTTCCTGGCCTCGCTGCAATACGCCACTTCGAAGTTGACGCTGCCGACGGTCGGCTGGTTCGGAATTATTCACTTCGTCGGACTGGTTTATGTCGGAGGAGCCGCAATATTTCTCACGATGATGCTGAACGAGCGCAGAGAAATAAAATACAAGGCTGCCGCGCTCATTGACCCCTTGACCGGGCTCGCGAACCGGCGCGCGTTTTTGGAACGCGCACAGCAAATGCTCGATCGAAGCCTGCGGGACGGCGTTCCGATCTCGCTGATCGCGGTCGATCTGGACCGGTTCAAGAATATCAACGATGCATTCGGGCATCACGTCGGCGACCATGTGCTGCGTATATTCGCGGATGTAATTTCTAAAGTCTTGCGGCCCGCTGAAATGGCGGGCCGGATCGGCGGCGAGGAATTTGTGGCTATCCTTCCCGGCTGTGACATCGAGGCGGCCCTGGCGGTCGCCAGAAGGATTCGCAACGGCTTTCAGGATGACGCCCGGTTCGTCGATGGGCATCGGATCGAGGCGACTTTGAGCGCGGGCGTGGCCACCGCTCCCGAACACGGCGGCGGCCTCGCCGAAATCATGGCGCGCGCCGACGAGGCGATGTACGGCGCCAAAGATCGGGGCCGCAATCGCGTATTGCCCGCCGAGCCGTATCCTCGCGATCCGCAATCCGCGGTTGTCATTCGGATCGCTTAGGGCTTGTCAGAATAAAAGAGAATCACGCGGTCCGTCATTGCGAGGAGCCCTTGCGACGAAGCAACCTAGGGGCCGACGATGCGCGGCCCCTAGGTTGCTTCGCCGAGGAAAATGCAAAGCATTTTCCGGAGCTCGCAATGACGGGATGGGCGCGTTTAATCCCCTCGGGTCGGCCGAGGGCCGGTGCGAAGACGTCATCCCCGCTTTTGCGCATTGACAGCCTAGCCACAGCCTATATCTGATGCGATTCGACAGTCGCCGGATGAAACAGCTCCTCCGGACGGACCCGACGAGCGGATAGGCCTTCCTCCTCGTGCTGGCGCAGGAACCGCTCCAGCACATGGCGATTGGGCGCCAGTCCGTATGACCAGAAGTCGTCGCCCATCAACGCCCGCGCGCTGCGAAGCTGCTCCTCGATGAAGGGCAATGTCGCCTTCGCGGCGGACGCATCCTCGAGCCGCGCGAGTGCGATCGCCTTGGAGCGTTCGAAGGCCTTGAAAACGGCGAACGGCAGCCAGGGATGCGCATCGGCGAGGCTGCGGCGGACCCCGAGAACGTGCATGATCGTAAAAATCCGCGTTTGTTTGAACCAAGCCACGCTAGCGGCCTCGGGGTCGTCAAACAAACGGCGAACATTCGGATGCCGATCCCGGAAGCAAGAGGGCGCTCTCGGCCCGATGATCGCGTCGAGTTCCCCGGCGGCGAGCATGTTGGAAATGGTCTCGCCTTCGGGCGCGTCTTCGAGCCGCACGTCGGCGGGCAGGCGCAATGGTATTTTCTCGACCCGGCGCGAATCCTCGTAACCGCCGCGCACCCATGAGATGTCGGAGGCGGCGACGCCATAATCGTCCTTGAGAAACAGCCGCACCCAGACATTCGCCGTCAGCTGATATTCCGGCAAGCCGACCCGCTTTCCCTTGAGATCGGCCGGACTCGCGACGCCGCGATCGTCGCGGACGTATATCGAGGCGTGGCGAAACGCGCGCGAGGGGAAGATCGGAACCGCGACATAGGCCGAACCGCCGGCGGCGACCTGCACGCAATAACTGCTCAGCGATAGTTCGCAGATGTCGAACTCGGCTCGGCGGAAGGCGCGAAAGAATATCTCTTCCGGCTCCAGGAGCATGAACTGGGGATCGACCGCGTCGATCTGAACGGCGCCGTCGACCAGCGGCCGCATGCGGTCGTAGTCGCCGATCGCGATCGAAAGTTGAAGTCTGCCCAAGGCGGTCGTCCCCGTCCAGCGGTTCAAAAAATCACGTTCCGGCGCAACGTCGCGCTCATTGCGCGCCGGCGCTTTCTGGGGGCGGTCTGCGCAAACCCAGCGCGAGCGTGGCGAGCGCTCCCATCATCACCATGGCGCCCATCAGCGCAAAGATATTTTGCGTCAGCCAACGGGCGCCGACGAAATTTCCGACGACGAGCGGTCCGACGACAGAGCCGCAGCGTCCGGCGGCCATCGCGTAACCGACCCCAGTGGCGCGGACCGCCTGGGGATAAAGCATCGCCGCGAAAGCGATTAGGCCGGAACTCGCGCAACCGGCGAACAGGCCGAAGAAGCCTTGACAGAGCGTGACAGCCGCGACCGAAGGCGCGCCATAGCCCACCAGCGCGTAGGCGAGGGCGCTGCCGGCGACCGCGCCCGGCAGAACCGCGACAAACCCGAAGCGCGTCAGCAACAGCCCGGCCGAACTCGACCCGACCAGCGAACAGAAATTGAATGTCGCCAACACGAGCGCCGTATATTCGATCGGCAATCCCTCGGCGCGCAGCAGCGTAGGGGTCCAGGCGGAATTGGTGACGAGGATCATGAAGATGAAAAAGAAGCTCGCCCAAAGCAGCAGGGTGCTTGCCGCGCGGTCGAGCGCGAACAAGGACGCCAGCCCCTCAGCGGCGCTCGCTGTTCCGCTCGCGACGAAGTCGACGTCCGTGGGAACGGACGTCCGGAGAAACCATCGCTTCAGGGTTTGCGCAATCGGTTTCGGCGTCGTTCCGGAATCGGGCAGGACCCAAATCAGGGCGACCGCGAGCAGAACCGGAGGCGCGCCTCCTGCGAAGAATATCGAGCGCCAGCCGAACGCGGGGATCAATCGCGAGGCCAGCAGGCCGCCGACCATGCCGCCAAGCGGAAACCCAGCCCAAACCAGGCTCACCGCCACGGCGCGTAGGCGACGGGGGGCATGTTCCGAGCAAAGACTGATGAAGCTGGGCGTGGCGCCGCCGAGGCCGACGCCGGTCAAGAACCGGCAGGCGAGCAGTTCGCCGAAATTGTCCGCGAAAGCCGTGCCCAGCGTGAAGACGCCGAAGCAGACTGTCGCCTCGATCAGCAGGCGCTTGCGGCCCCGCCGGTCGGCCAAACGTCCGAGCGCGAAGGAGCCGAGCGCCATGCCCATCAGCGCGACGCTGAAAACGAGCCCGAACCTCGACGGGGCGACATGCAGGGCGTCCGCCATCAAAGGCGCGGCGAGGCCGATCGATTGCAGATCCATCCCGTCGAGCAACGCGACGAGCCCGCATGATATGAGGATCGCCAACTGGCGAGGGCCGAGCCTATCCCGCTCGGTCGTCGGCGTCGCCGAAGCCATTGGAGGTTTTGACATCGGTCTCGACAGTCGATCGCCTGCATCCAGGGGCGCAAGGTAGCACGGATATTCGAGCTCGAGGCGAGTTCGAGCGCGGCGACGCGTCGCGGGCCTGGTGCCGTCCGATCGACGGCCCCTCACAGCGGCGGCGTTCTTGTGCCGCGCCGTCGACGGGCGATACAATCGTCTCGAGCGTCGCCGGCGCGAGGGGGAGCGAGGGAATGACCGGTTCCACCGAAACGCGTCCAACCGGCCTCGCCTTGCTGATCGAAGACCTCGTCGACGCCAATCATATCCTGTTCGATCAGAACGTGGTCGACGGCTTCGGTCATGTCAGCGCCCGCCATCCCGAACGCCCGGATCGCTTTTTCCTCTCCCGCAGCATGGCGCCGGCCTTGGTGCGGGCCGGGGACGTGCTGGAATTCGATTCTGACGGCGCGGCCGTGCAGCCGGACGGGCGACGCGTCTATCTCGAGCGGTTCATCCACAGCGAAGTCTATCGAGCGCGGCCCGATGTCGCCGCCATCGTTCATGGCCACTCTGCGTCGGTGATCCCGTTCGGAGTCGTGCGCGGCGTCCGGCTGGGGGCCGTCTGCCACATGTGCGGGTTCCTGGGCGCGGGCGCGCCGGTGTTCGAAATCCGCGATTTCGCGGGCGACGGCAGCGACCTCCTGATTCGCGACCGCGCCCTCGGCGCGGCGCTCGCCGGGTCGCTTCAGGGCGCCGCGGCGGTGCTGATGCGCGGTCACGGCGTGACCGTGGTCGGGAGTACGCTGCGGCAGGCGGTCTTCCGAGCCGTCTATACCGAGGTCGGCGCCCGTCTGCAGGCCGAGGCGTCGCGCCTCGGTCCGGTCACGTTTCTCACGCCCGCGGAGGCCGCCGCCGCGGCTCGGACGAACGATGCGCAGATCGATCGGGCTTGGGAGCTTTGGCGCACAAGCTCAGCCGCACCGAAATAGTAAAAAGGATACTTGCGCGAACGAGGCCATTCAGCGGAAAAGGGCTTCGACGCCGGCGGAGACAAATTCGGCCGGAGCGAATGGAGGAATTGCACAATGCGAGGATTGGTTTTTGGCGCCGCGTTATTCGCGGCCGCACTCGCCGCGGGCGGCGCCCAAGCTTTGTCTTTGACGAGCCCAGACATCGAGCCGGGAGCGAAAATATCCGATGAGCAGGTGGCCTCCATAATGGGCTGCCCAGGAAAGAACATCTCTCCCGCGCTCAGCTGGTCGGGAGCGCCCGAGGGCACAAAGAGCTTCGCCCTCAGCGTATATGATCCGGATGCGCCGACCGGTAGCGGCTTCTGGCACTGGGTGGTCTTCAATATTCCCGCCACCACGACCTCGCTGCCCAAAAATGCCGGCGATCCCAAAGCCAACTCGATGCCGGCGGGCGCCGTCACGGCCCACGACGACGCCGGCATCGCCGGCTACCTCGGCCCCTGTCCGCCGAAGGGTGACGCGCCGCACCATTATAACTTCCAGATCTTTGCGGTGGATATCGACAAGCTCGACGCCGACGCCAACGCTTCGCCCGCGTACGTCGGCTTCAACCTGCATTTCCATACGCTGGCGAAGGCGACCTTGACGGGCATCTGGGGTCGCTGAGGAGAGGGTTTAGAGAACGAGCAGGGGCCATGCTTCACGCGGCCACCGAAGGGCACGCCGCGCGAAGGCAGAGGCGTGGCGCGGCGACACATCCATACGGAGATTCCGTAGACAGTCCCGTCAGTTTCTGCTAGCTTTAGATGTTCCTTCCGTCCGCATTCGAATGGGACAACGCCAAGGCGGCGAGCAATCTGGCGAAGCATGGCGTGCCGTTCGCCTTTGCGGCGCGCGTGTTTCTAGACGTCGGCTTAGTCGATTTCGATGCCAGCCGTGCGGCGGATCGCGAGGCGCGCCGAAAGGCGGTAGGTGTCATCGACGGTCGAATCTATACCGTCGTCTATGCGCAGCGGGGCGGGGCGGCGAGGCTGATTTCGGCGCGCCGAGCCAACATTACGGAGACAAGACTCTATGGCAAAGTTTAAGCTCGACCCCGACGCGCTTCCGACGCTCGCCGCCGCCGAAGCGGCAAGGCTCGACGCGATGAGCGACGACGAAATCACGGCCGCGGCGCTCGCCGATCCGGACAATCCGCCCCTCGACGCCGAAGAACTGGCGCGCATCGCCGCTGCGCGTGAAGTGCGCGCCGTTCGGACTCGCAGCGGGCTCACTCAGGCTGAATTTGCTCGAGCCTTCCACATCAATGTGGCTCGGCTGCGCGATTTAGAGCAAGCGCGGACCCGAGCCGACAGCGCGCTGCTCGCCTATTTCAAGGTGATCGACGAAGCGCCTGATGTAGTGAGACAGGCGCTTCGCAAGGCGAGCTGATGGCGAGAGGGCGTCTCGTCGCGGAGTGGTCGCACACCGTCACGCGCAAGCGAGCCTGGGGTTCGGCCGACCCTGTCACGGCCTGTCAGTCGCCACGTGGGCGCCGATGGACTCGGGAAATCTCCGGCTGTCACGCTCCTTTCATCAAGCGGCCACCACCGTGAGCCGCAAGCCCAGCGCTTTGGCGACTTTTGTGATCGTTGCGAGCGTAGGGTTTCCGCCGGGCGCGAATCCCTTGTAGATCGCTTCGCGGCTGACGCCGGACTGTCGCGCGAATTCGCCGACGCCTATCGCGCGCGCGATCTCTCCGAGCGAGGTCGCGATGACTTCGGTATCGCCGTCCTCGAGCGCCGCCTCGAGGTAGGCCGCGCGATCCCCAGGGGTCGTGAGGTAATTCTGAACATCATACGGGCGTGTCTCGATCATTTCGTGCATCCGATCCGGGTCATACTTCTTTCGCCAAGTCGATGGCCTTCTCGATATCCTTCCGCTGCATCGACTTATCGCGGCGGCAAAGCCGCACGACGACGGTCCTTTCGCGTATCGCCAGATAAACCCTGTATCCGGGGCCATGATCGATCCGCATTTCGCTGACGCCGTCGCCAACGGAGTCTAGCGCCCCTCACATCGTGTCGAAAATCGGCGCGGTCGAGGAACACCAGGTCGTCGCCGGCCGGCGGGTAACTGGCAAATGTTTCATGCCTTTGTCTCCTAACTCGGATTGGCTTTGCGGGCCAACGGAAGGTCGTTTCCAGCTTCCCACGATCTGTTCCGCCACGGCCGAATTTTAGTGCATATTTATTGCGAAATTCAGAATCAGTGATAGCCTGTTCGACATGGAAGCCCAAACGCAACTTCGATTGCACGTCCGCTCCGCCCTCGAGGCGGGAGCTTGGGCGGCGCGAGCCGAAAAAATTTGGAGGTACTGAAAATGAATTTGGATCTATTGTAAGCGCTTGAAATACCTCAAAATGGCCAAGACATTCCTTGTTAATCCTTGGCACTGGCTCCGCGCTTCCTCGGAAATGTTTGGCATTGGAACCGCATTTATTTGCCGGGTGCGGCGCGCCCCTCACGGACAAATATACCGCCCCCCGTCGGGCGCCTTGAAGCAGCCGACCGACTCCGGAAACAGCGTCTTCGGCAGCCACAGCACCACGTTGGGGAAGAAGATCGCGAAGGCGATCGTCGCGAAGAAGATTACGTAGATCGGCAGCGACGCCCTCAGCGCCTGGGAAAAGCGGGCGCCGACGAACTTTGAGGCCATCAGCAGCGACAGCCCGTAGGGCGGGGTGATCAGGCCGAAGGCGAGCGTGATGATCAGCACGATGCCCATGTGAACGCCGTTGATCGAGGCCTGGTCGGTGAGCTGGTTGACCACGGGCATGAAGATGATGATCGCGGGGATCGGCTCGATGAAGTCGCCGACGATGGTGAACACCAGCACCAGCAGAAACATGATCGCGCGCGGATCGCCGCCGGCGACGTCGCCGATCCAGCCGGCGACCACGATCGGGCCGCGCAGATAGGCCAGCAGCCAGCCGAACGCGGAGGCGGCGGCGATGGTGATCAGCGGCAGCGAGTAGATCAGTCCGGCCTGCACGAAATCGCGCCAGACGAGGCGCATGTGCCGCGGATTGAGCAGCGGGATCACCACGATCAGGATATAGGCGACCGCGATCACGCCCGCCTCGGTCGGCGTGAACCAGCCGGTCAGGATGCCGCCCAGCAGGATCACTGGGATCAACAGCGGCAGCGCCGCCGCCCGCGTCGTGGCGACGAGATTGGCGAAGCTCGATCGCGGACGTCGAAATCCGACCGGGCCGAAGAAATAGCAGAACAGCATGAGGCCAAGGCCAACCATGATCCCCGGTACGATCCCGGCGAGGAACAGCCCGGCGATCGAGACATTGCCGACAGCGCCGTAGACCACGGCCATGATGCTCGGCGGCACCAGATTGGCGATGGTCGAGGCGGCTGCGATCAGCGCCGCGACGAAAGCGGGGGAGTATCCCTCTCGCGCCATCGGCCGCGCCATCGTCCGGGCGAGCACGGCGACGTCGGCCGAAGACGAGCCCGACATGCCGGAGAAGAACATGCTGAAAACCGTGGTGACCTGCGCGAGGCCGCCTCTGACATGGCCGACCAGCGCCTGCGAAAGCTCGGCGATCCGCTCGATGACGTTCGCCGACGTCATGAGCTCGCCGACCAGCAGGAAGAACGGGATCGCCATCAGGGCCTCGGAATCGATGCCGTTGAACAGCTGCCCGACGATCGACTGCAACGTGATCGGCGTCAGCATCGTGCCGACGACGACGCCCGCCGTCAGCGAGAACGCCACCGGCACGCCGAGGTAGCCGAGCACCAGGAACAGCAAGGTCATGATCGCGAGGATCGCGCTGTTCGGCATGGCGCTAGCGGCGAATGTCCCCTCCCCCCTCGTGGGGGAGGGTTAGGGAGGGGGGGCGCGCCGCGATTTCCGTCTCGGGGACGCATCCTCTTGTTGAAAGCGTCCGGCTATCCCCCCACCCCGACCCTCCCCCACAAGGGGGGAGGGGGAAGCCGCCGACCCGATCAGGCGCTGCGACGCCGGACACTACGTCACGCCCATCAAAGGCGCGGCAGGTTGCACGAAGCCGTTTCGCAGGCCGTTGACGATCTGCTCGAGGCTGAACAGCGCCACCAGCGCTCCGCATAGCGGAATCGGCGCGTAGAGATAGGCGATCGGCAGCATCGAAGGCATGCGGAAACTGCCGAAGCCGGTCAGGAAGTTCTGCCAGCCGAAGACGACGAGGAAGAGCCCGACCGCCATGATGACCGCGCGGTTGAACACCTCGAACACGCGCCGGGTCCGGCCGCCCATCGCCTCCGTGAGAGCTGAGAGCTGCAAGTGATCGCCGCGTCGGGTCGCGACCGACGCCCCGACGAACACGCCGTAGACGAAGAAGGCCGACGTCACCTCCTGCGGCCACAGCAGCGGATGGCCGATCACCCTCGCCATGATGTCGAGCAGCGTCGTCGACGTGAAACCGACCAGGCAAACGCCGCAGAGCCGCATCAGCATGCGTTCGAGCGGGTCGAGCGCGCGCCATTTCAGATGGCGATCCGCGGCGAGCACAAAATCGGCGCCTTCGTTCGACACCGGTCTACTCGATCGAGCGGCAGATCTGCAGGATCTTCTCGGCGTGGGGGCCGAGCCGATGCGCCAGCTGCTCCTGGAGCGGCTCGGCGATTTTGATGAAGCTCGCCTTGTCGACATCGGTGATGACCTTGACGCCGAGCTTTTGCAGCCTGGCGAGCGACTTGTGGTCCAGTTCGATCGCCTGCATCGGCTCCTTCGTCGCCACCTCGTTCGCCGCCGCCTGCACCCAGCCCTTCTGCTCGTCCGTCAGCGAGCTCCACAACTTGTCGCTGACCCAAATGACGCTGTTGTTGGCTTCATGCTCGGTCATCGACAGCACCGGCGCGACTTCGTAGTGCTTGTTGCTGTCGTAGACGTTGACGCCGTTCTCGGCGAAGTCGATGACGCCAGTCTGCAGTGAAGTGTAGACGCTGCCGAAAGGCATGTGGACGGTCTGCGCGCCGTACGCCGGGAACATCGTGTCTTCGGTAGGCGTCGCCTGCACGCGCACCTTGTGGCCGCTGAGGTCTTCGA
>Ga0182024_10025832_pt1 | contig 10340 bp, 9 predicted proteins | sample P32metaG_FD_120480 | JGI IMG/M metagenome (GOLD analysis project Ga0182024, IMG submission 120480) | Permafrost microbial communities from Stordalen Mire, Sweden - P3-2 metaG (Illumina Assembly) | ecosystem: Environmental > Terrestrial > Soil > Wetlands > Permafrost | place: Sweden: Stordalen...
AAGTCGAGAAACTCGACGCGGCGGCGGCGTTTTGAATGCGTCGCGATGATCTTTCCGGTGGCGACTTCGAGCGCCGCAAACAATGTTGTGGTGCCATGCCGCTTGTAATCGTGGCTCTGGCCGATCCTACCGCCGGTGATCGTACTTGAATTGCAGGTCAACAGGGCTCGCTCCCGTGCGCTCAACGGTCAGTTTCACGGTGTAGAGATCAGATCCGGGCAAATCGAAGAAACTGCCATAGGCCGTGGTGCCCGCGATCTGCATCGGTTCGAGCTTCTCTTTGCTGCCGGACAACCCGAGCCCCGATACCTCCGCGGTCACAACGGCGCCGGAAATCCGCTCGCCACTCTTCGCATCGAATATGGCGGCAACGATATGATATTCATGGGGGCTCTTAGAGCTGATTTGATAGTCATGGGGCCCCTTGGAGAGGTTGACGCGCTTCGGAGGGCCTTTGACGATCTCTGCGGGCACTACGCCGAGATAGACCGTCAGTTCACCTGCTGTTATCGACTGCTCCGCTTCCGCCGCTATGGCGGCATCGCGTTCCGCAGCCATGGCAGCATCACGCGACATCAAGGCAACCCCCAACACGGCCAAGCAGAGCGCCCCGAATAGAGCCGCAGCGGTAGCCCATCGTGCCCTGCTCCTCATGGCGGTAACCTCCAGTGGCTTTCTTGCCGAATATCCGGTCAGCTCGGAATTTGAACTTAACTCTTATTGGACCGATTGCGGATGAGCCTCTTGATGCAAATCAAGAGGCCGCAGATGCCCGGCCCCACCCCGCAAAACTCGGGACATTCTCAAAGCCTACGATTGGCAGCCTCAGTGCGAGAACAGGATCGGGATCGGCGGCTTCGACAGCATGCTCTTGGTTGCTCCTCCAAGAATGAACTCCCGAAATCTGGAGTGACCGTATGCTCCCATCACCAGAATGTCTGCGTTGCAGGAAGCCACATGCGCTTCGAGAACTTCGCTGATCGCACGCCCCGCGGCGTCCACTTTGTCAAGGACCACGTCAATGCCGTGCCGCGAAAGGTTCTTGGCAAGTTCCTCGGCCGAATGCTTGCTGTCGAAGATTTTCTCGTTTGTCACGGTTACGATCCGTACATGCGTGGCCTTTTCCAGAAGCGGAATCGCATCGGCGACCGCACGAGCCGCCGCGCGGCTGAAATCCCATGCGACTACCACCGTTTTGGGGTCAAACGGCTTTGCACGCGGACTTTCTGGCAAGACCAAGGTCGGCTTGCCGGATTCGAATATGATAGTTTCCGAATACCATTGATCATAGGATTCCGGGACTGACGTGATCGTCAGGTCACGAAGCCGCGCGTATTCCACAAACCGCGCCGGCACCTGGTGCGTGAGGCATCGTTCGAGAACCGTCTGGTGCGGGATACCAGCCTTCTCTGCACTCGATTCAAACGCTGCGAGCAGAGCCTGCGCGTTCTTCAAGCTCCTGTGAGCTTCACCCGCGGCTATACCCCCCACGAACGAGCCGCCGAGAAAGCTTCCGGGAACTTGGACATGAGCCTCGCAGGCGATCGCTGTGATGTGACAGCCAAACGATGATGCGAAAGACACCGCATCGTCAACTACCGAGACCGGTGTCGGGTCGGGATAGCTGGTCAAAGTGAGAAGAACGTCTCGAATGGCCATTTTAACCTCCGCCAACTGACTACAGATCGCGCAGTGGCGACAGCATCCTGCGGGCTAAGGAGACCTTCTCATTGACCTGCCTCAACGAGACATGACGCAATACCCTCTACTGTATCTTCTGCTCAGGAAAGAATATGCCATGTTCAAGATCCGCCAATTCGCCCTGCTCACCTTTGCTTCGCTGGCCCTCGCTATCTCAGTTGGAATTGCTGGTGCGCAGCCTGACGGAACCAGGCTCTCGGCCGAACAGGTCCGGATGCTGCTACAAAGAGTCATCGGCGCCTTGAGTTAAGTATTGCTCTCAGGTTATCGAAGATCGCGACAATAATGTCGTCCGTGGAGGAACAGGCCCTTGCATCTAGCTGAACCATTATACGGGCTTCGACGAACAAACCATATGATTTTTCAAGTCGGAAAGACCCGTTGATCGGCAGCAGCATGCATCGTATTTGAAGCCGACTTTCGCCGCTCCAGCATAGCGACCACGATCAGCGCGATGCCGCCCAAGACCATATTCGTGCCGAGCAACAGCCCTGGGGCCCAAAGGGCAATTTCTGGAAGACCAACGAACATGAGCGCAGCGAGTACAAGATCAACCACGCCGCTGGCACGAATCCATCCTCTGTAGTTCGAGAGATGCTCTGAGCGCTCCAGGGGGTACCAGAGTTTGGTAACCCCGCCCAACGCAAAGAAAACGATCAATATCACGGTAAGAGAAATTACGCCGCTCAACGGCCTCAACAACAGGGCGATCCCAGCGACGACACTCAGAACAGCTGAGAACAGCAACGAGCGCAATCCCGGCGCGGTACGGGCCCAAGCGCAAACCAACAAAGCCGCAATCCCACCAAAAAGGAACAGCCAGGCCAAGGTAGTCGCAATTCCCAAAGTGACAAGCGGGGGAATGAAAAGCGCAAGGATACCGAACAGAATCAGAGCGATGCCCTCAATAAGCAGCGCCGGCCAATAGGTCCGCGCCGCCTGCTCCAGTCCCTCAACGAGGTATTCAGCATCAGTAGGATGATCCGTCGGCATTCTTGCCTCGCACATGCTCGTGCTTGAAACTCTATTGAACTATCGCCAACACGACTTGGTTTTGAGATGGATCAAGGCTTACCTGGCCCGGTCGGTCCATCCATTTGACCGTCGCTCCGCTGGGCCGTTCGCCCGGCGGTAGAGCCGCGATAGGAGCGGCGGTCATGCAGATATTCAATTCGGCAACGCGGTACGGGATAATTGCACATTGCCTTCATTGGACGGCGGTGGCGCTCGTGCTATCGGCGTGGACGCTCGGAATACTCGGCGATGAGCTGCCGCGGGGGGCGAGCGGACGTTGGGGCTGTACGTTCACACGACGGCCGGCCTGTTGGTCATCGCGCTTACCATCCAGCGCTTGCTGTGGCGCCTCGTTGATCCTTCGCCGCCGGCCGAAAGGACCTACTATGGTGAATGGTTATTCGCGGACTGGATCGGCTTGGGAGCGAAATTGGCCCGCTTTGCACTTTACGTCTTGCTGGTAACCGTTCCCATCGCAGGCATCGTTCTGCAGTTCGCGCGCGGCGACAGCTTATCCATATTCGGCATTGTCGATATCGCATCGCCTTGGCCGCGCGATCGTGCTTTCGCTGAGAGCGTGAAGGAAGTTCACGAGTTGCTGGCACACGCGCTGTTGGCTGTGGCGGGCTTGCATGCCGCGGCCGCTCTGGTCCATCATTGGGTTTTCAGAGATCGCACGCTGGTTCGGATGCTGCCGGGCTCAGAGGCGTGACGTTGATGATCCTCGAACTCAAATGCATCATTTCGTCCGCTCGATCCTCAGCGAGCGTGAGGTGGCAGACGGCTTGATCTTTGCCGGCGCGACGCTGGTCGTGCTTCCGCTCCTTCCGGATCAGCAGTTAGGACCCTATGGTGCTCTGAATCCGCGGTCGATCTGGATCATCGTCATACTTGTAATGGCGATCAGCGCTGCGGGATACATTGCGGTCCGTACCCTGGGGGCCCGATTTGGACTTGCCGTCGCGGGCCTCGCATCGGGCTTTGTCTCCAGCATCGCCACAATCGGTGCCATGGGCACGCGAGCTGCGACAACTCCGACTGTTCTTGGTGCCGCGGTCGCGGGTGCAGTTCTTTCGACCGTGGCGACGATCGCGCAGATGTGCGCTGTTCTCGCGGCCACGAGCATGACCGTGCTGCGGGAACTATCAATTCCGCTGCTCTGCGCAGGGCTGGCTGCCGCGGCCTATGGCGCGATCTTTACGATCAAGGCCTTGCGCGGCACGGAGCGGGTCGATTCTCAGCCCGGGCACGCATTCAGTTTTTCATCCGCCATTATCTTGGCCGCGAGCTTGTCCGGGATTCTTGTTGTCTCGGCGGCCTTGCGGGAAAACTTCGGCGAAATCGGCGTGATCGTCGGTGCTGCATTGGCCGGGTTTGCGGATACGCATTCGGCCGCCGTCTCGATCGCTTCGCTGGTCGCGTCCGGGAAGATGAGTCCGGCCGACGCAATTTCCCGGATCCTTGCCGCGTTATCGACCAACACCGTGAGCAAGATTATCGTTGTGCTAAGATGCCACCCTTTGGCACTTTTGAGACATGCCGATTGACCCTAAGAATGTTCCGGGAAAGGATACTGTAAGGCGGTGCCGCGGGCTCTATGGCGATTTGGCTTCTGCCGATGGGGTTGAGCAGCACGGTCGATGCGAACGATACGCGAGAGCGCGGTGTTTCGGTGATCCTGGCGTGCAGCAATCGGAGAAGATCGACTGACGTATTGCAGTCGAAGTGCCGCCTTTGAGCAAGCCCCGCCACGGCCGGTCGAGAACCAGCGACAATGATAGGCAGCCGATTGAACCCACGCTGGCGCATTCTAGCCTGATGGGCACCAAATCTCGCGATATGGTCAGTGCGGCGGCCGCATCCGGGCATCGGCGGGAGGTTAAGGCAATTGGTTGATCGACGGCTTAGCGTGCCGATAAGCATGAAGACCCGACGCTGGGACTCCACGACCGTAGCCTCAATTCGGCGACTTGCTCCATCATGCACTTTCATCCAGCCTTACGCGCGTCTCAAGTGTAATGCATTTGTTATGACACTGACTGAAGAGTTTGCCATAACGGTGGCCCCGATGACGGGGGAGAGTAATACGCTGAAGGTTGTTGAGCTGAATTCAGCCGGCTCCGTGATTTCGAGACGAAACGAGTCGATCACATTTCTGGTTCATATCGGCGAACAAGGCGCCTTACGATTGGCCCTGCGAGGAGGGGAGCGACGCTCATCGCGAAGACAATTCCCCACATCCTGATGTCTGGTGCCACCAAATGAAGCATGAAAGACAGGCTTGGGACATAAGCCGCGGTCAGTAGAATGCCGGCGCAAAGCGCAATCGCCGCCCATATCCACGGATTCCGGCTGATTTCATTGAGGATCAGCCGCGACGATGGATGGCGCATGTTGAAAACATGCCAGAGCTGGCCAAAAGCCAGGGTCAAGAACGTAACTGTCACCGTCGCTCGCTCATCCAGCCCAAGCCCGAGACGGGCCAAGGCGAGCGCTCCGAGCGTTGCTGCGGTCAGCGTGGAGCCGTACAGCACGATAGCGAGCCACTGGGCACGGCCAAGAATCGGCTCCTTCGGATCGCGCGGCGGACGCTTCAGAATGTCGCTCTCTCCCTCGCCCATGGCCAGGGCAAAGGCAGGAAAGACGTCCGTAACAAGGTTCAGGAACAGGATCTGCAGAGGAAGAAGCGGCAACGGCAGTCCGGAGACCATTGCAATGCCTACGATCGAAACCTCACCGAGATTGCAGGATAACAGGTAGGTCGTAAAGCGGCGAATATTGCCAAAGATGACGCGCCCATTCCGGATCGCCTCAACAATCGTCGGGAAGGCGTCGTCAAGCAGGATCATCGCAGCCGCTTCGCGCGCCACGTCGGTACCCCTGAGCCCCATGGCGACGCCGATATCCGCCTGCCGCAGCGCTGGCGCGTCGTTGACCCCGTCTCCGGTTACCGCAACAATCTCCCCGGCAGCCTGGTAGGAGCGTACGAGGTTCAATTTCTCCGTCGGGCTCACGCGAGCGAATATCTCGTTCTGCAAGAATTGCGCGCTGACCTTGCCGTCGACGCTGATCAGTTTGTGACCTTCGACAACGCGCGGCGCCTGGCCACCGAGTCCCACAAGTCTGGCAATGCTGTGCGCGGTAACCGAATGATCGCCCGTGATCATGATCACCCTGATGCCTGCGGCGTTACATGCAGCTATCGCATCAGGCACATCGGCTCTCGGCGGATCCTCTAGCCCGACAAGGCCCAGAAATGTCAAAGCCTCAAAGGCCGGATCATCGGGGCGAGGTCGGGTCCGCTTGGCAAAGGCAAGCACGCGGAGCCCATTGGCGCCAAGCGTTGCAACGCGCGCGAGCCACTCGAGGCGCGTTGTCTCATCAAGGGCAACCTCGCGGTCCTCCGCCGCGATGCATGCAGCACCGCCGAGTACGGATTCCGGCGCACCCTTTATCGCAAAAAGATAGCCGTCGCCACGACGATGCACCGTCGCCATCATTTTCCTGACGGTATCGAAGGCATGCTCCCTGATTTCCGGACATTCGCTCAGCAACCCGCGGCGATCGAACCTGGCAAGCCGACCTGCGCGCAACAGCGCAAGCTCCATGGGATCGCCGCTGTCTTCGGCGGGAACGTGCCCCAGCGTCGCGTTGTTGCAGAGCACCGCAACCTTGAGCAGGCACTCAAGCTGAGAAACAGTATTCGGCCGGACGGGCGCGCTCCCGTCAGCAAGTTCAAAGCCTGTCTTTCCCAGTCTCAATTCGCCCGATGGAAGCCATATCCTGCGGACGGTCATTCGGTTTTCTGTCAGCGTTCCGGTCTTGTCGGTGAGGATGACAGTCGTGGCACCGAGCGTCTCGACTGCAGACAGGCGTTCGACCAAGGCGTTCTTGCGCGCCATCCGCCACATGCCGCGCGCCAGCGCGAGCGTGGCGACGATGGGTAAACCTTCCGGGATAGCCGCGACGGCGAGCGCAATTGCGGCTTCGACCATCAGGAAGGCATCCTTGCCTTGCAGCAGCCCGATCCCGCCGATCAATGCGGTCAGGGCCAGTGTGAGCCAGACAAGCTGTCCTGACAGCAATGCGAGCTTCTGCTCAAGGGGCGACGCTTCGGGCTCTGCCTCTGCGACCAGCCGGGAGATGTGGCCGAGTTCGGTGTCCATGCCGGTCGCTACAACGACGCCGGTACCGCTGCCGCGCGTGATATTGGTCCCCTTGAAGAGCATCGACGTGCGATCGGCAACGCGCGCGTTGGCCTCGACTGGAGCGACCAATTTGCCGACCCGTACCGACTCGCCGGTCAGCGTCGACTCATCCGCATCAAGGTCGGCGGCTTCCACCACGCGCAAGTCCGCTGAAATTACATCTCCGGCATCGAGCAGGACAATATCTCCCGGCACCAACCGCTCCGCCGGAATGAGGCGTGTGTGCCCGCCTCGGAGCACCCTGGCCGAACGGCTTCCGAGGGCTCTGATGGCCTCGATCGATCGTACGGCCTTGATTTCGGTGACGAAGCCGATCGCGGCATTGAGGATCAGGACGCCAACGATTGCGCCGCCTTGCTCCCATTCCCGAAAGTAGAACGCTACCGCAGCAGCAACGGCCAGCAGCGCGACCACAAGGCTCTGAAACTGGTGAACAAGGACGGAAATTAGTCCGACCTTTTGCCGCGAGCCAATCGCGTTGGCTCCGTAAACCGAGAGCCGTTGCTCCGCTTCGTTGTCGGAAAGACCGGTGGCGAAAGATACATTCAACGAATCCAGTACCTCGGCGGCGCTCTGGCCATGCGGAGAATCGAGCCGAACGCGTTCCATTGCGCGAGTATCCTTAGAGCGTGTAATTATCCAAGACCTGCTACTCTAAACCGTGTTCACTGTCATATGTTGAGTCAGCGCAACGAATCTCAGCCGGAGGGGAGGTATTGGTGCCGTCCTCCGAAGATTTGACCCGGGTCGAAAATACGTCAAAACCGGGGCTGCAATGACAGAACTCGCCTCCGGAAATTTGATCGAACTGCGTGTCGCGCAGCTACTTCATACACCGGATAGGCATCAATTCCGGGAACGCGATCTGGATAAAGAAGCAGAAGAGTCGGTAAGGCTCGCGAATTGGCTGATTAGCTTTGAGCACGACGGCGGCTCGCGAAAAGCGACTAATCAATATTTGAGCAGATTGCGCATGACGAGAAATGGGGTGGGTTGGTCGCATCGCATTTTGCGGCAATACCGGAGATAAAAGAGTGCATCCACTTCATCGTGAAGCGCACTTAATTGAGCGCATCGGCTGGCTTCGCGCCGCAGTTCTCGGTGCTAATGATGGGATTATCTCCACAGCGAGCCTCGTTGTCGGCGTTGCCGCCGCGTCAAAGTCACCAACCGAGGTGTTAGTCGCTGGCGTTGCCGGTCTGGTTGCTGGGGCTACCGCGATGGCCGCCGGAGAGTATGTCTCGGTCAGTTCTCAGGCCGACACGGAGGCAGCCGATCTCGCGCGGGAACGACGCGAACTTGCGGAGCAGCCGGCAGCAGAGCTCGATGAGCTAACGCAAATCTACGTAGTACGCGGGGTCGAACCACTGCTGGCCCGCCAAGTTGCGGAGCAATTGACGGCGAAGGACGCATTCGCTGCACATGCCCGGGACGAGCTGGGCCTGTCCGCGCATACGGTAGCTCGTCCGGTTCAGGCTGCCCTAACTTCGGCGGGTACTTTCTCAGTGGGCGCTGTCTTGCCGGTGCTGATCGCGGTCTTCTCGACGTCAGCGCGTCTCCCTTGGATGGTATCAGGGGGTTCACTCATTGCGCTCGCGATTCTAGGGGCTGTCGGAGCCCAAACGGGCGGAGCGGGTGTCCTAAAGCCGATGCTCCGTGTCACATTCTGGGGTGCCGTCGCCATGGGTGCGACTGCTGCTATCGGTCGTCTTGTCGGTCACGCTATTTAGGCCGTCTCGGTTGGTTCAGATCAGCCATTCTCGGTGCCAACGACACGAGTAGAAGTCTTAGACGCTGACGCGATGTCGTTCCACGCTCAGCGGACAGGTTGCTGAACAGATGACAGCCAATGACGCCGCCATCGAATGAGGTGGTCGGAATTTTTGGAAGAGCTTCCGAACCACTCCGCCGCTGCAGTTCGTCACACAATTACGATGACTACCAGAAGCAGGACTTTAGAAACGAGTCCTGTGGTGGCGATTGCGTCATCAGAGACACCCAAGCCCTTCGCGCCGAGTGGGCTCACTCCTGCAACACGTAGGTACCGGGAGCGGCGCATAGCGGAGGTTGACCTGGAATACCCATGGCGGGCAGCGGTATTGACTCACCCGAATGGTTTTTGAGCCAGTTAAACCACGCAGGCCACCAGGAGCCGCTCTTGCTCGGCGTCTCCCCTCGAAAAATATCAGGATCAATATAGCGATCGCTCGCGCGCCTGGTCATCATCTGGTAGCTATGGTGTAGATGGCCGGGCTCCGAGATGATGCCCGCATTATGCCCGCCGGACGTCAGCAGATAGCTGACGTCGGTGTCGGTCTGCTGAATGATCTTGTAAGTCGAGCGCCAGGGAGCGACATGATCACGGACGGTGCCAATCGCGAAGATCGGTGCGCGGATGTCGGTGAGTGCAATCGCGTTGCCATCGGTCTTGAAGTGTCCCGCGGCTAGTTCGTTATTCAAATACAAGCGACGTAGATATTCCGAATGCATGCGGTATGGCAATCGAGTGGCATCAGCATTCCAGGCCATCAGATCAATCATGGGTTCGCGCTCGCCCATGAAGTAAGTTTGGATCATGCCTGACCAGATGAGATCGTTCGAACGCAGCATTTGAAAGGCGCCGGCCATCTGTTTGGCGTCCAGAAAACCAGGCCCCCGCATAGCATCTTCGAGGAAGTGGATCTGACTTTCATTGATGAACAACGACAGTTCGCCCGGCTCTGTGAAATCGGTTTGGGCTGCGAGTAACGTGATGCTTGCCAGCCGCTCGTCACCGTCGCGTGCCATCGTGGCGGCCTCGATCGACAGCAGGGTGCCGCCCAAACAATACCCGACGCTATGCACCTTACGTCCGGGCAGCACTTCACCGACAGCATGAAGTGCAGCCTCAACTCCGAGCCGGCGATAGTCTTCCATGCCGAGGTTACGATCCCCCTCGTCCGGATTCTTCCACGACACCATGAACACGGTAAATCCCTGTTCGATCAGGTGGCGCACAAGCGAGTTCGACGGCGAAAGATCAAGGATGTAGTATTTCATAATCCACGCCGGAATGATAAGCACGGGCTCCGGACGAACTGTCTTGGTCGTGGGCGTGTATTGAATCAACTCGATCAGCCGATTGCTGTAGATGACTTGGCCGGGCGTTACGGCGACGTCACGTCCGACCTTGAAAGCCTCCGTTCCGAAAGGCTTTTCGGCGACTAACTTGCGACGGGCATCCTCCATGAAGTTGCCAAAGCCCGTGAGGAGGTTCGCACCACCGCTGGCGATGGTTTTTCTGAGTATTTCAGGATTGGTTGCCAGAAAATTCGATGGTGATAACATGTCGAGAAGTTGACGCGTAGTAAATTGTACCTCAGCCTCGTGCTGCGGGCTGACGCCGCCGACGTCAGTCGTGGCATTGTGCCACCATTG
>Ga0182024_10025833_pt1 | contig 10340 bp, 12 predicted proteins | sample P32metaG_FD_120480 | JGI IMG/M metagenome (GOLD analysis project Ga0182024, IMG submission 120480) | Permafrost microbial communities from Stordalen Mire, Sweden - P3-2 metaG (Illumina Assembly) | ecosystem: Environmental > Terrestrial > Soil > Wetlands > Permafrost | place: Sweden: Stordalen...
GCCGACCGCGCCGGGCACGCGATGCATACCGCGTTGGTCTCGCGCCTGCTGCGTGATCGGACGCTGTGGGAAGAGACTACCGTAGAGGACCAGCACGATTCTGTCGTGCCATCCGTGCAGGCTATGGCTGGGCAGATCGCATGAGTGAGTCAGTCAGCCGCTTGCGGGCTGGGGTCGTTGGAATCCCATAGAAGTCTTTCTGCGATCAGCTTTTCCAGTTCGGCGCGGGCGTGTGCGGTTAGCTTCGCCGCGAATTCTTTCGTTGACTGCTGGCGCTCCGGGGTTAAGGGCGCAACTCGCATGGCCAGCAGAGGAGCATCTTCTTCGAGCATGCGAAGCAGACGCTGGGTACGGTCAATTTTGGCATGAAGCGGAAGCATAAGCTCTCCTTGTAAATGTAGGCGCGGGCATCCCGCCCGTGCTAAGTCAGAAACGAATGTGTTCCTAAAGGGTGCCGAGGCTAGCTGTCCGCCGCAAGTCTTTATCTGGATACCGGGGATCTTGACGTCCGTCGCCATGCGATGACAAAGTGTAGCGCCGCCGTCTCGGCGGATTCGTGGGGGTGTCCCGCCCGCACTGGCGAGGGCAGGATGCCGGCGCACTATGATTGAGTCTAATGTCCAACCTCGTCTATCTTTCGCTTGGCTCTAACGTTGGGGATCGGGCGGGAAATTTAAAAACGGCTATCGAGCACTTGCGCGCTCTGGGCGAAGTCGCGGCGGTTTCGTCCTTCTACGAAACTGAGCCGGTGGGATTCACTGACCAGCCGTGGTTTCTCAACTGCGCTGTCGCGCTGGATACGGAAAAGAAACCGCGACAACTTTTGGACGGCATTCTAGGCATCGAGCAACGAATGGGGCGCCGGCGAACCCAGAAAAAAGGTCCTCGCGTCATTGACATCGATATTCTGTTGTTTGGAAATTTAATCGTCGACGATTCAGGACTTACCATCCCTCATCCCGCCATGTACGAACGACGCTTTGTGCTGGAACCACTTGCAGAGATCGCCCCCGACGCGCAACATCCTTTACTCAAGCGAACGATTAAGGAATTACGCGAGGCTTTGGCACCGGGACAAGCGGTGCGCACGGTGAGCAGGAGCTAGCCGCGGATTTACCGGATAAGCGCGGATATGAATTACTTCCGTGGGAATCCGTGTAAATCCGTGGCGATCTTGCTACGGAATAATTATTCGGCTGGCGGATTCTTCAGGGGCTGCTATGGCTGATTGTTTTTCGGGTTGGAATTGTGACAAAACGAAATCCACGAAGGCCCGTGATTTCGGCCGTCCGGAAGTGCGAGCGTGCCCCATGCGCAAAAGGAAAACCAACGCAGCCAGCAAATCAGAATCGCGCAGCCTGCTGTATCCCAGTTGCCTCTGTTCTACTTCTCGATAGCCCTTCAACAGTTCGTGGATCTGCGCGATCACGGCTTGCTGGCTCAGGCTGGCGATCGGACTCTCGTAGTGCAAGCCGGAGTTCACTAGCGTTTCCTGCTTCTTGGTTATCGATATAAGCGCGGCAATCAGATCGGCATCAGCAATGGCGCGATCCGCCATCGCGCTTTTTGCCAGCGCGTAACTTAGCCCCATGATCAAGTGTTCATGGTCGTAGAGGAATTGTTCGCCTATTTCTATCTGCGGGAAGAGTGCTGCCTGGTCCAAATCTTGCAGCGAACGAGGCCTCTCATGCTCGCGCGCCTGTTGCAGGTAGACGCAAGTGCTGGGACAATCCAGGGTGACTTCGCGTTGCTCGCCGCAACACTGCGGGCAGATGCGTCCATGAATAGCCGGACAAAAGCGCTTTTCTTTTCGCTTTTCGCAGATCGCACAACTCACAATAGAAACTCCTAAATCATTATCCCATGCAGAATGTGCTCGACAGGAACGCGGTCTTGACGGCTTCCAAATCTGCTTTACAGAGCCATTTTCGGTGCTGGGAGTGTAAAAAGCGCGATATTTGTGGGCTTTCCGGGTTCCTAAATGAAAAAAACCGCATAAAATGCGGCTGCAACGCTATATTTCCACAGGGACGTGATATAAGATGGCGTCATCGCAGGCAAATCCAACGTTTCACCTAGAGGAGGATTCATGGCTTCAGGCATGACCAAAACCCAGCTCGTCCGGCATCTTGCTGAGAAACTCGAAAGCAATAACAAGCACGCAGCAGCGTTTCTAGAACACCTAACCGATGTCGCCGTAAAAGAGACCAAGAAGAATGGCGTGTTCGTCATCCCCGGATTGGGCCGGCTGGTAAAGGCTCATCGCAAGGCCCGCATGGGACGCAACCCGCAAACTGGCGAACCCATCCAGATCAAAGCCAAGACCGTGGTGAAGTTCCGCGTGGCAAAAGCTACGAAAGACGCCATCGCGCCTCCGGCCAAAAAGTAGTTACAGAATTCTATTCTCTGCAAAGGCCGGCCCAAAGCCGGCCTTCATCTTTCATCCTCCAGTGTTTTATTCCGTCCTGCGTTAGGAAATCCAAAATCTCCCATTGAAAAACTAACGCCTTCGGCTTGCGGAGGGGCAGTGTCCCATTGCACAGACGAAAAGACACTATCGTGTGAAGCTTTATACGCCAACTCGCGTTACCTTGCTAGAGAACTCGAGTCCGCGCCACGGGCACGAGAAGCGCACTTCGTCAGAAGGGAATCCCCATGCGCGCGCAAAACCTGCCTGACTTACGTCGCAGTTCGAGACTACCGATTGCTCTTCCGATTCTTGTCACCAGCCCTGATTCCGATTTCTCCGAAGTGTGCGAAACGCTGGTCGTCAGCGCCCACGGCTGTGCGCTGCGTTCTTCCGCAAAGTTGGACGCTGGCGTTCCGGTGCAATTCCAAAGCAAAGACGGCCGCTGGACCATGGCCCACATCGTCGACTGCCAACCGATGGACGCCAATCAACAGAGTTGGAAGCTGGGCGCGAGGCTGGATCAGCCGGATAACTTCTGGAGGCTGGAAACTTGTCCTGACGACTGGTCGCAACCGTTTGCGGTAACGGCGGGCACAGAGCAAACGCCACGGGGAAACCGGCTGTCCGAGTACTCTCGCTTTCGGGCTGTCATCGCCGAATTCGTTGAGCCGTTGCAAGCGGAGATCAAAGAACTCCGTGAAAAGCTGAAGCAAGCACCACCCAGGCGCAGCCAGTTTGATATATCGCTTTCGCACATTCCCCAAGAGGTACAAGAAGAACTCCTGGTGCGGTTGCGCGAGGACCTCGGCGCGCAAGTTCTCCGCCAGGCACGCCAGCAGTCGGAACAAGTGTTGGAGACGGCCAAGGAAGCCATTGGGAAGAAGATCACCGAGGCCCACAACCAGTTTCGTGAGCAAGTCGGACAGGACCTGCAGACGGTTGAGCAACGCGCTCAGGGCCTCTCAGAGGAAATCACCGATGCGGTGCAGAAGCATCTCGTTTCTGGAGGGGAGCGCTTTCAGAAACAAGTGCTGGAAGCGGGCATTCGTTTGGAGCGGCGCAGCGAGGAGTTCTTACGAGGTCTGCAACAGCGTCTGAACGAAGAGCACGATACGTACCGCCAGGATATGCAGAAGCTCCAGGCTGCAGTGGGCTCAGAGTCGTCGCGCTTGCAGGCGCAATACGCCGAACTTGCGGCTCGTATGGCCAAGCTGGACGAGTCAGCGCGCCAGCTCGAATCTGATCTCGACCGCCGTCTGGTGCAAATGAGTAGCGACATTATTTCCGGCGCGCGTATGCAATTGGAAAAGGCGCTGGACGCGGTTCTTAAAGAGTTGGGAACACGCAATTCGCAGGAACTCAGCAAGCATCTCGAGGATGCCTGTGAACATTTGCAGAGCGTCCAGCAGGGAATCGAAGGGTCAATCTCCCAGTTGCTGAAGACCCAGGTTGCCGGAAGTCTGCTGTCGTACGGGCAGACCATGGAAGAACTGGCTCAGGATTCCGTAGGGCGCTGGCGGCACGCACTTGCCAAGGATTTGAGTTCAGTGGCAAACACTCTTGGCGGGCAATTTCGATTGGAGGGCGCCGATGCCCCCGAGAATCAATATGCTTCAGGCGAATAATCGACGACTATTTACTTTCATAACTTAAGACCAATTCATCAAAGCAGGGGAGAACAGGATGACTCCACCATTGTTTAAGCGACTCTCGGAAATATTTTGCCGTCATAATTTTTCATGGCCTCATACCGGAGCTCAAGGACAGGACTACCAAATATGTCTGGTTTGCGGGGCGGCTTACGGATTCGACTGCGCCACCATGCGCCGAACCGGCCGGCTGCTGACAACTGACGATGCTCGGTCGGGGCCCTCAGGCAATCTTTCGATGAATAGAAAAACGGCCGGCTAAGTAGTCGTGCTCGCGCAGACGCGTGGGACCAAAGTCCTCGCAAGGTGCGGATGCAGGTGTACGCGCGGAGCCGGAGGAGCCGCGACCCATGTCGCGGCTTCTCATTTGTCCCCGCTGGCTTCTAGTCTATGGTACGGTGCCGAAAACCATCTGTTTCCACTTCTGTCCCACGGTATTAACGATGTAATAAACAAACGTATGGGTTCCTGCAGCAAGCGAAATGTTCGTTTTCAGGGTGTTCTTCCCATACGTCGTGTACTTCTTCACGCCGTCAACCCATACTTCCATACGGGCGACGGTTCCGCTCACCGTGCCACTGGCCCATGCGAGCACGGGAGAGTCAACAGTCGCATGATCCAGCGGGCTACAAACATTGACTCCGGGCGACGATGGAGAAGCGCAGGTCGTGCTGCCCACCGTCAAAGGAAAAGTGAACTGCTGCAGCAAATTGTCCCAGCCGGCGGAAAACACAGTTACGGTATGTTTTCCGTTCGACAGTTGATAGGTGGCATCGAGGAAACTGTAGTAAGAGAACGCACCTTTCAACTGCTCGCTCATTTTCTTGCCGTCCACCCAGACTTCTACCTTGCGCCCCGGCGTCTGGTTGGCAGCGCCGATGCTGAATTGCACCGGCGATGAGCCGACCACCGTGGTAGTCGGGGCGCAAAGAGTGATTCCCGTGTATCCAGTCGGCGCATCGCAAGCTGGGAAATTGCCAATGGTGGTGTTCTCAAATAAGAGGTTCGTCGTACCGCCGTTGACTTCAGACAGGACAAGATCGGGTTTACTGTCCCGGTTGGCACGCACCACGGAAGTTCCCGACAGCGTTTCGCTGCCGTTTCCGGTGTAGATCACTTGCTCGTGCTGATATGTGCCATTGCCATTGCCCAGCAGCACATTGAAGGTATCCGGCCCGTCGCCCTTGCAGTCGGAAGCTTCGACTGCGGCAATATCGTTGATCCCATCACCATTGAGATCCGCAACCGCAGGCGCAAAAGCCCAGGCATCGCAGTTGGCGGTTGTGATTTCCCTCTCGCGAAAGGTTCGGTTCGCGTTGCCGTAAAGCACCCTTACCTTGTTGTAATAGACATTGCCATTAATCGAGAAGTCGAACGGTTGCCCGACGAGGTCCGACCTCCCGTCACCATTCAAATCATAGACCGCATAATCCACGTCATCCACCCAAACCTTCGATGGTTGGAAGTGACCGGTTCCGTCGCCGTAGAAGACTTGATAACCGGTGCCGCCCTCGCCGGGGTCTTCGGCGAGAATGTCGGCATTACCGTCGCCGTCAAAGTCGCCAAGCGACAGCCAGCCGCCGCCGCCAGCCATATTGGTAGAGGGACCGGCCGTGAAGGTGCCATCCCCATTGCCAAACCAGACCCACAAGTTGTAGTCCGCGTCCTCGAACACCAGATCAATCTTGCCGTCATGATTAATGTCGGCGGCCGCAAGCGTGCTCACGCCGCTGGGTACTACAAAACTGCCCTTATACCGCAACGTGCCGGACCGGCTACCGAAGTATTCGTAAAACGTATTGGTGTCGTTACTGATGATCAGATCGGCATTGCCGTCGCCATTGAAGTCACCGATGGCGAAATTATAGGCGGGGGCGCCGTTGGGCAGCGTGTAACAGACCGGGGCCGCATAAGTGCCGTCCCCTGTGGACAGGGAAAGACCAAAACTGGCGTTTCCACAGCCGGTGGAATTGATGAAGTCCTCGCGGCCGTCAGAATTGAAGTCTGCGTGAAGGGAGTCCAGATATGGACTAGAGAAAGTGGTGAAACTAACTGCCTGGGAGAAAGCGACTGGGATCGCGAGCGCCATGCAGGTAAGGACCAGAGCAAACCTAGAGGTGTGACGAAGCATAGGAACTCCAAAAGCGAAGTTTCACAAGGCGGGGGGTTGGATGCCGAAAATGCAGTCTGGGACAATACCCAGATGTCTGTAGTGTGGACGAATTGCGCCTGTAGTTTTTGGCGTGTCGCGCCGTCCGGCCTTCATTGGCGGGGATAGCTAATGAGGCCGGGAAAATCCAGCCACTCCGGCGGCGTTGATTCTGAGCCGAAAGGCAACTCTGTGTCCTTAGCTAAGTCAGTCCGCTATGTAGTGGAGATTCCAGATCTTCCGGGCACGTAGTTAACCGCTCTACCTTCTAGTCCCCGCCCGGGGCGTCGTTGCTGACGTACTGTTCGAGCGAGCCCACTTCGCGGTTTAAATCATCAATCCGCCACTCCAGCACGTTGCGAATCGAGAGCATGCCCAGGAGCTTGCCATTGTTGTCGACGATGGGAAGATGGCGGAAGTGGCGTTCAACCATGGTGACTAAGGCTTCATCGGGACCGGTCTGCGAAGTTGCCAGCTCCACTGGCGTGGTCATGAGCTCGCGAACCGGGGTCTGGTCGGGATCGCGTCCGCTCAGGGAAAACTTGCGCAACACGTCGCGTTCGGTGAAGATTCCGGCCACTCGCCGCTCACTGTCAATGATTGCGACGGCTCCCACATGAAAGTCGAGCATCTTGCGGATGGCGTCAGCTACAGTTGCTTCTACCGGAACCGCTGCTGCTTCGGGATCACATAGATTCAGTACGTTCATACTCACCTCCGCTAAGCCACGAGTTCGCGCCGCTTCCTGCTGAATGCAGCACGAAAAGGATTTGGGCATTATGACGCATGCGCGGCAGCTGTCAAGTACATTGATCACACAAAAATTGGCAAGCGGCAATTACTTAATTTCATTGCGGGAAACCTTGCCGTCTTTCATAACGAATTCGACGTTTTGCAAGGACTTGATGTCCCGCACCGGATCATCCGCCACGGCAATGATGTCCGCGTAGGCCCCCGGCGCAATCACGCCGATCTGGCCCTGCATGTCGAGCATTTCAGCGGCGCGCGAAGTGGCGCTCTTGATAGCATCCATGGGCGACATGCCCAGTTCGACCATGTGGGGAAATTCCTGGGCGATGGGCTCGCTCCACGGAATGCCTCCGATGTCGGTGCCGAAAACGATCTTCACGCCCGCGTGCAACGCTTTCGGGAATGAGACTTCGTGAACCGCCGCGCGCTTTCGATCGCGCTCACCCTCGGGAGTATCCGCCGGAGCCCAGTCGTGGTAGTACGCGCTTATTGTGGGGCAGTACCACGTACCTTGTTTCACCATCTGCGCGATGGCGGCGTCGTCGAGATCGAGCCCATGCTCGATGGAGTCGCAGCCGCCGTCGAGCGCGCGATGCAATCCAATTCCGCCGTAAGCGTGGCACGCGACTTTTTTTCCCCAGCCATGAGTCTCGTCGACGATGGCCTTCAGTTCCTCAACCGTTAGTGTGGGCTGCGAAACCAGTTCACCATTCTTCCCCACCCACGAACGATGAGTCATGTAAACCTTGATCCAGTCAGCCCCATGTGACAGTTGCTCGCGGGCTGCCTTGCGAGCCTCCACCGGCCCGTCGATCAACTGCGCGCCTGTGGGCATGTCGAGCTCGGGCGCATAGCCTTCGAGTGGATAACCTCCAGTAGTAGAAATTGCGCGCGTGGAAACGAATAACCGAGGGCCGGGAATGTATCCGCCCTCGATGGCTTCTTTGATGCCGACGTCGCCATAACCCGCGCCTTCGGTTTCGAGATCACGCAGCGTGGTGAAACCTTGCTCTAACGCCCGGCGCACGGAAACGGTGGCGCGAGCCGCACGCAGTGCCAGCGGATATTTGAGAATGTTGACGTCGTATCCGCCCTGCGCTGGCTCTTCGCCTTGCAGAAAGATGTGCGTATGCGAATCGATCAAGCCGGGTAGCACGGTTGCATGGGAAAGATCGATAACAGTTGCGCCGTCGGGAATTTTGGCGGAGGCTGCGTCGGAAATATTTTCGATACGATTGCCGCGGAGGATGATCACCTGGTTACGGCGAGGAGTGTCGGATTTGCCGTCAATAAGCGCTCCCGCGCGGATGACGGTAAACGGGTGCAACATTGGACTGCTGTTTTCCTGGGCGTTACAGCAGATCACAATTGCAAACAGAACGATCCACCGACAACTTTTCATTCGAAGTCTCCATGGAATTGGACACCGAATAACGGAATTGGGCGCCGAATCAAGGTCCAGCGCATTCTACGCCTGATCGCCGATCACAGCTTCCGCTTCAATTTCCACCAGCATCTCAGGAGAAATCAACGCGCTTACCTGCACCATTGACGTCGCCGGACGAACTTCGCGGAAGAATTCGCCGTGGGCTTTGCCAATTTTTTCCCAATCGGCAATGTTAATCACGAACATTCTCGTGCGGACTACATCCTTCAATGTAGCTCCAGCCTTGTGCAACGCCGACTCAATGTTCCTCAGAGTCTGTATGGCTTGGGCATAAGGATCGCCAATGCCAACGACCTTGCCATTGGCGTCGGTCGCCGTAGTCCCAGAAACATGCACGTAAGGCCCTATTTTGACCGCACGTGAGTAACCCACAATTGGTTCCCATAGTGTTCCGCTTGAGATGTTCTGACGGTGCATAGAGTCCAATGCCTCTCTGGCCGATATTGTAATTGGGGGCTGATGGCGATTGGCAGCGGAGTAACAAGTGTGCCAACAAGTCGAGTTGGAAAACCTTTGCGCAGCCACGTGCACTCTAAATAAAGAGAATACGCACGTGACTTACAAAAGTTACTTGCGTTTTCAAAGCAGACGCGATAAAAATCGCGCAGCAGAAGAACCCGCTGGGGTAGCGGGTTTCGGGGGGTGTACAGGATGATTCCAGAGACGCATCCGCTGCAACAGTTGTTCATAGAACTTGTGGGCCGGCACTACGCGGAGGAAATTGGGATTCGCGACCCGCAAATCGTTAACTACGTCGCGCATCTGATGGCGGAGTTCTGCGAAGTAGAACAATTGTTCAAGGTTCGCAACAGCGAAGATCAACCCATTACCGATGTGGGCGAGATGCTGATGGAATCCAACCCCGTGTACGGCCCTGCCCCTTCTTTCGATCGCGAACGCCAGGTACGCAAGCACATCGGAGACTACACTCTTTTCTTCGCCGGAATGTTTCCGGAGAGCATCAACCATTTCCGGCTGCGCCGTAACCGCACCGAGAATTTTATCGACTGGATCAAAGCCGGCAAGGAGAGTTACTACATCGTTTCCAAGTTCGAACATTTCGAATACGAGAAAGTCGCGCCGCTGTTCGCCAGGCTATCCAGCCACTTCGAGCAGTGCGTTTATGGGCTCAACCAGGTGAAGAACGATCTGCAGGAGATGCAGCATCCAATTATGCGCCGTACTAAAGAAATTCTGATGTGATGGCCTAAAGGCTGCCACGACACGTTGTCATTCCAATATCCGTCGAGGGTTTTGCGGGCACCGCCAAAACCGAGATCCCTCGCTACGCTCGGGATGACATTTCACTTTTTGAATAAGCTGACACTAACTGATAGAAACTTAGCGCCGCGTCGCCTTGTACTAACTTCCTATAACGACGCAGCGATCCAAACGCCTCTCCCGGATCGAACTTTTTCTGATGTTCCGCGACCACAATACTTTCGTGTTTAAGCGATCCCGATTTTGAAAGCGTTTCCAGCGCCTGCCGGTAAGCTTCTTCCATCTCATAAGGCGGATCGAGAAAAACAAAATCTGCAGCCGTGTCATTAGAGCTGAGCACCCGGAGTGCACGAATCGAATCCTGCTCCAGGATTTGAAAGCCTGCGTTTATTCCGAGCGCTGCCAGGTTTTTGCTGATGAGGCGTACTGCACGTTCGGACGATTCCACGAAGTGAACCATGCTGGCGCCGCGGCTGATGGCCTCGATGCCAACCGCACCCGTCCCCGCATAGAGATCGACCCAGACCGTTCCCTCAAGCGCCGCCGGATTTCCCGCTGTGAGCACGTTGAATAATGTTTCGCGCAGGCGATCTGCCGTTGGACGAAGTTCCAGGCCGGGTAGGGTCTGCAACCGACGGCTCCGATATTTCCCTGCGATCACTCGCATAACTGATCCACGTCAGGATAGCCACCATCGCCTGTCCCGCGATCAAA
>Ga0182024_10025834_pt1 | contig 10339 bp, 7 predicted proteins | sample P32metaG_FD_120480 | JGI IMG/M metagenome (GOLD analysis project Ga0182024, IMG submission 120480) | Permafrost microbial communities from Stordalen Mire, Sweden - P3-2 metaG (Illumina Assembly) | ecosystem: Environmental > Terrestrial > Soil > Wetlands > Permafrost | place: Sweden: Stordalen...
CGATCCCAGCATTACGGAGCGCGAATGAATCTCCTCTCCATCGGCGGCAGGCTTCCCCTCGCCTTCATCTTCGTCCTCAGATTTCGCGGCGGCCTTTGCCTTCGGCATCGCGCCAGAGCCCTTGTCTACCCGCGCATGCACCGCCGCCCCTTTAACCGTATCCGCGCTTTCCACGAACACCCCTTCCACATGCTCATAATAATAGAGCCGTGGACAATAGACGAATTCATTCAACATCCGCGCCGGGATCGACTCGACCTGCGACTCCACTTTCGGCACATCCTCGTCCTCCGCTATCACTCTCAACTCTGTATCTTGTAAGGGCGCACCGTTACCGGTGGCGACCTCGATGTCGGGCTGGTCCAGGCTCGCTTCCGACTCGGCATCCCGCTGCGCAGCGGGCTCAGCCTGTACATCCAGTGGTGAGAGGCCGACTTGGTTTTCGATGGGCGCCTCCGGGCGAGCCGGTGCTTCAACGAACCCAGCCTTGGGTTCTGTCGCGGCGAATGCCTGCTCGACGACTTTGGAGAGGTGCGTCGCAAACAAATCCTCCCCGCCGTCTCCGCCTGAGCGGCGACGCCCCCCACGTCCCGTACGATTTCTTTCAGCCATAGCCGTATCGTGTTTGCCACCCGCTTCTTATGGTATTTCGACGGGAATGAACAGCAGTATGATTTTTCACTCTTCCGACTGCGGGGGCGCAGGTAATTCTCCCCATTCGTCTTCCGCATCCGTGAGATCGTCCAGACGTAGAACCGATTCCATTTCGCCGAGACGAAAAGTGGCCTGACCGATCCGCAAAATCAGCCGGTGCCGGTCCCCATCCGGCCAGAGTTGTTCCTCGTCCAGACAGAGTCTCCCGCGCAAAATCGGCCCCTGCGTCAGCCGCACCTCGGCCCGATGATGCAGCGGCACCGCGAGACGCCGACACAAATCCTCCGCGGTCCGCATCCACTCCGCCCGCCACGACACCGCCCCCTCCGACTCTGGCGAACCCTCGGGAAAGGTAAACTCGGATTGCTCGGAGCCGGACATCATTGTGTCGTAAGCTTTACGTTCGGTTTCCCATCCTGGCGCGCCGTTCCAATTCTTTCGCCTCTACCCGCCGCGCCTTGCGCGTGGCACCTTTGATCTCCTCCGTTGTCACCCAATGCGCCATGTTGGAATGACCGCGCTTTCCACCGCTCCCACCTTCGATTTTCATTCTGCCGGGTCTCATGGTCTTCAGTTACCGACTTGGGTGCGTCGAGAACAAAAAGCAGCTACGATTCCTTTCATGCATTGATGTTTCCTGCTTGCTGCCTGCCTTCTATGCCTGCTCGGCAGGAATGAACAGGCCTAATCCGAAGTGGCCTCCGTATCCGAGGCCGAGCGGCAGACAAGCTTCTGTGAGAAAGTCGATTCTTAGAGCGTAGCCGCGTGATCCGGCTCGCACACCATCGCCAGTCCTACGCTGGCGCTGGAAGTCGAGACAGGGGATGTCACGAAGACCGTGCTGAATCCGCGTCCCAAGCAGGCTGACGCGCGCTTCGGGTAACTCGGGAGCCACAACTTTGAGCAGGCGCCAGCAGTCGTGCTCGGGCGAGCCAATTTGAAGTCCGGTCTTAGCGTCGAGCTTGGGCACGCCGGTACGGCTGGATTTTGCGTGGCGGACAGGAATGAACGGCGTGAGCGATACCCAAGTCCGGGCGGTCTGAAAATAGGGCGAGGCATTAAGCGATTCGGAGGCGAAATCCGCCGTTTGGCCGGTGGCAAGCAGAACGATGTCCACGTCGAAGCCCTCTGCACCCCAGACTTTGCGCAACCGCCCCAACGCACGGCATGCTGCGTCATCGAAACCTCTGCGGGTATGCATGGTCATGTGCGTGATGTACCCGTGCGCGTCGCACTCAGGCAGGAAATAAACGTGATCGTTGCCGGTTAGTGGCGCCCCGTTCTCATCGAGCCCCGTCAGCGCCGGACTGTGTTCGCCGTCCTGCAAGCGGCTGCACAGAGCCTGGTGAAAGCGTTCTGCCAGACTTAGCGCCTGCGTGATCGACGGCGGCAATTTGCTGGTGATAGCAAAGCGGGCCACGGTAGGCGGCTCAGTGATCCGCCGAGGCGCGATCTGAGAAGCCGGCGTGATTTGAAGGTAATTGCGCGGACGGAGATACTCCACCCAACGCGAGCCCGGTGGCAGATTCCAGCCGTCCTTTTTCCAGTCAGCGGTATCGAGTTGAAGAGCATCAAAGAGTAAGGCAGGCAGGGAATTCGCCGTTCTTTTGCCTTTCACCTTCTTAGCTGAGAGCGCGGTGCCTGATTGTTGCGTGACCCAGTCGCTGTAAACGGAAGCGGGTTGCGGTGAGAGGAGGCGGATGGCCTCTGCATCCGGGAGTTGGCTCTGCTCGACGGGCATCGTCCATGTGCCGTTGACAGGGAGAACGTCGGCTAGCGATGCATGGACCAAGCTCTCGGCACGGCCCATGTAACTGAGATATTCGAGCAGGGTGGCAAGGAGCGTTAATTCAGCCGGTTGCAAGTCCACATCCCAGCGAATCCATAGGCTCTCGCCAGGTGAGACGTGGATGAATGTATCAAACACCTTGGTCTTCGTTTCCTTCGGCCCTGCGATCACCGGCATGTAGTGGCGGGTGTGTGCTGTGCTGGCGCGCGGGAGGCGGAAGGCCGGTGGCTGCGCTGCAAGTTTCTCGATAAGACTTCGCAGCGCGTCTTCATTCTGGCGATGTTTCCAATGCCACGCGCCAATGAGCGCACGACAGAGTCGCCACGGGCAAGGCGGCCACTCGGGCACTCCCTCGTTGACGTGGCTTCCCCAAGCGGTGGCGTGCCAGCGACCGGCGGGGAACTCGATTTTAATGGCGATCATTCGAAGGCGACAGTCGTGGTGGAAGGGTCCGCGAAGTGGCTGCGGCAAGCCTTGATCAGACCGGGCAAAGCCGCGGAGAGATCGGCCAGCGAAGGCAACTCGAAACCGGTCTTTGGCTTCAGAATCGTGATCTTATCGAGTTCGAGATCACACGCCGTGCGTGGACGGAACGGCGAGTCGAGCAAGGCCCGGACTTTATAGAGCGCGATGGCGTAGAGCAGTTCTTCCACGTCCTTGCCGAGGCCGTAGCCCCGGATCTGCGCCAGGTCGACATTGAAGAAGGCGGTGATGTGGCCGGTGAATTCGTCACGGTGAAACGGGACGTTGCCAAAACCCTTCTTCGTATCGCCGGACGGATTCACAGCATCGTTCTTCACACCCCCGCTGGCAGCGACGGTCACGTCGGAAGCCTCAATGAAGGCCGTCAGCGCGCGTGGCAAACGCATCCGGCCACCGGCGATCTCCTGCTTTGCGATGAATACGCCATGCAGGAGCGAGTTCATGTCGTATTTTAAAAGGACCGCTGCGAGCTTGCGCAGATCGGCGCGGCCCTCCTTTTCAACATCGAGTTCTTTCTTGAGAGTGTTGACGAAGGTCTTGTCTTTTGCTTCGAGGATGTAGGGACTGTTGAGCCGGTGGGCTTCCAGAATAGAATTTGTGATTGGCTTTTTGTCTGCGCCGATCACAGCGACCAGCGGCAAACCTTTCAATGGAGTGACCCAGTCGTTCGCGATAGAGTCCCACGCGACCGCTTCGAGGCGATTGGCCATGCTTTGTGCGGACTCGACGAGAAGCATGTTTCGTCCCTCGGCAGTTTTGTAAGTCGCCGCTCCGAGATCGGGAAAGCCCGTGGGTTGAAACCGAGTGCCGAGCACGGGTTTGAGGGTTGCAGTGATGAGGAGGCGAGGAATGGTGGTGAGGTTGGAGAGGTTCATGAGCGGGATTGTTGGTTGGTATTCGTAAGTTGAGGGAAGAAATCCGGTGCGACCGCCGTACAGACTTGGGCGAGCTGGCTGTCCCAAAGCGGAAACAAGAGCGCAGCGGCGCAGCGTCTCGCAGCCTCGCCACCGACCGGGATTTCGATGTGCCTGATCGGGATGCTTGACCCATGCAATCGCCGCAATGCCTGCCGGGAAGCGCGGGCGCCATCGCCGCTGGCCGCCAGATTGAAGATGACGGGTTCGATGGGGATTCGTTTCTCCTCGGGAAGGCGCCCCGGAAAGCAGAGCTTCAGTTGTGCGTAGAATGCCGGTGGCACCTCTCCGGAGCGTTGATCGGCAGGTGGATGAGGAAGACTGGCTGTGGTTGCTTCACTGGAGAAATCGACGAGGCTCAAGCCCCAGAGCAATTCAGCAAAGCGGCCCTCGTCAATCCGACCTTCGATGAATGCGGCGATGTCGGAAGGCCAAGCGGTTACTTTTGCAAACTCCGGCCACGATTCCATGCCGCTGGCTTTTGCCAGCAACAACCGCCGCTTCATGATGGCGCAGAGTACGCCTATGATTGAACCGTCACTCCACACGACCTCGTTTTTTGCGTCGTCGTCCCAGGCAGACCATGCCTTCTCACCGGGAATGACTTTGACCGGCTCCAGATGCCGGCGAACCGGAAAGAAATCCTTCTTGAACCAGGCGCTCACCGAGGCCAGCGCGGCCGCAAGCCGGTATTCCCGAGTGCCATCGTCAATCGCCGCGACCCAGCCACGTGGCAGCGGCGGCAACGGACTGAGATAAGAGTCATCGAGCCATCGCGCGCTGCAACCAGCCAAGCTGCGCTCGCAATCGCCGAGAGCAAGCAACACCTCTTGAGCGGTGTCTGGATTCTCCGATTGGGCCGCTGCAGCACGGGCAAAGATCGCGTCTTCCAGTCGAGCGGCGGCACGGCGGATCGACCCAGGCGCGGTCTCAGCCTTGGCCTTGGGTAGAAAACGAAGCAGCCAGCCATCGCACCGGGCCAGCAGTTCCGAGGTCACGAAATCGCGGTGGACTCGCAATCGCTGGAGAGGAATGGCAAAATAGGCGAGCCCATTGCGAACGTGAAAGCCGAAACGTTGAAACTCGGCGATGCCGCGATCCACGCCAAGCGAGGCGATGGCTCGGGCAAAGTCGACGCCGTTTTTTGCCGGACGCCGCCCGATCCAGGCGCGTCCTTCGCTGAACAGTGCTCTCACTTCATCGAGCCCACTCGCAGTGGACCAAAGCGGCATCCATATCTCACACCGTGCATCGGCTTCATCGGCCTGAGCGGAACTGCCATAACCTGTTCCAGAGGGCTGAACGCAAAACGGATAGATCAGTTGGCCCGGCGCAACACTTTCCAGCCTTTTCACCGCCGCTGTGGCGAAGAGCATTGCTCCTTCGAGCGCCAGGATAAAATCCCACGGATTCATCGCACTTTTCGAATCGAATCCAGTCGAAGCATTGGCACCACCGCTGGCTGCGGGACTGAATTGCCCGATGGGCTTGTCGGAAAGACCATCGATCTGCGTCTCGAAGAGCGCATTCGCCAGCAACGCGGAGGAGTTCGGAGTCGGATGCCCTTTTTCGAGATCGAACACTTCCGTCAGTCGCTGCATGAAGTTGTTCGTAAATTCGAGCCGGCCATCGTTGCCGCCGGTGCCGAGGAGGGGAGGATACTTGGCGCCGTCATCGGTAAGGACGAAGGCGCTGTCGAGCCATTCGAGTGCGGATTCGGAGAATGTATTTCGGCAACGAAGAAGCAGCGCTTCTTTGGCCTCCTTCTCTGGCTTTTCGCTCAGCCCCAGTGATGTCAATGCTACTCGGGCTGCCGTAATCGTTTCCCGATATGCAACGAATGAAGGTGAGGATGAAGCGACAATCGCTTTGAGCGCAGCCGAGTTGTCCTTCGGGTAAAATCCGCTGCCGCCGTTCCATGGCGCAACAATAGGGGATGGGGAATAGCGAGTGAGGAAAAATTCAATGATCGCCTCACCATCAAAATCTGAATTGAGGACGAAAGTATTTCCGCGCCAGAAGCCCTTCACGTTAGCCTCAGGGCATTGCTGCGATAGAATCCGCATGATGCCGAGCCCCTTGAGATAGGCGGCAAGGGGAACTGGGGTGCAGCCTGAAACTGGAATTGTTTTCATGAAAACCGGAACTTTACTTAATTCAATTGATCAAATAATTTGACCTTCTGACCGGAGGCGGAGGCGGAGGGATTCGAACCCTCGAAACGCTCTCACACGTTTAGCCGATTTTAAGTCGGATGCATTAGACCACTCTGCCACGCCTCCGGTCGTTATTCGCTTCGATAGATCGATGCGAACAACGGACTGCCAGTAGAATGGCAGATTTTTTTTGGATTGCAAGGGGCTTTTTTGAGGTTTACGCATACGCTCAACTAAACAGCTCTTTAAGTTTAATAATTGACTTGGTGTCCGAGCCTGGCGAGAGTGACGGGAAGCACCGCGTGACATGCGGCCCCATTGAAGCAAGAGATGTCTTGTTGTTCGGACTTCGAAGCCTCCAATTCCCGCGCCCGTAAGGGCGCGGCTCCTTTTTTTTCAGATGGCGACAGCTCATTTTCTCGATCCTGCTGCATCGGCGGCGCGAAGAACCGTTTCCAGCCAGGCAAGGCGGAAGAGGCCGAGCTGAGGGGCGTCGCGCAACGCGATGGCGCGAGAAGTCCAGGATGGGCGGCCATTGTGCTCACCCATCTGCATACAGGTTAGATCGAGGGCGACGCCATCAACGGGAAAACCCTCGATCTGGATTCGCTTGCCCGTGGCGGATGGAAGTTTTTCGCCCTGCCAGACGCCCCGGGCGTAAAGTGGCGTTTCGTGATCAGGCGAATCGGACGCCGGCTCGGGAACGGCTTCGCCGGGCATGGCGCGCAGGGAAAGGCGAATTTTCCCGTGATGCGTGGCGATGAGGTACGCGACAAGGTTCAGGAAAGATGGAGCAGAGCTATCTCCGGTCTGGAGCCACGCGAGCGCGGACGCGAGTTCATGGCGGAAGTGGGGGCGCGAATGCCGGCTACCAGCTTTCCACGGAGCTTTGGCGATGAATTTGTCTCGGAGGTTCTCCGGAACGATCCGATATGCGGTGATGAAGGCTTGGAAGCAATCGTGCGCCTTGCCGACATCGTGCCAACGCGCGGCAACGCGCAGGGCTTCGGCCCAAGGGGCGGCACTCGGCAGGGCGCGCAGCATTTCCTCACACGCCTCGGTCACGTGGGCTGTGTGGGTCTCGATACTCTGCCATTCGTCGCGCAAAAGCTGGCTTTCGTCGTCGAGGTCCTGGCCGTCGCGCGGGGTCTTGCGCTTGGGCTGATCGTTGAGGCCGAGCAGCGGGACCGGTTCCTTCGACTTTTCGCCCGTCCATCCAAGCGTTACGGAATAGCCGCCCAACGTGGAGTCAATAAGGTAAATCTGCCCCGGCGCGATGCGATCGGGCCGGAGCAATTGCCATTGCCCGTCTAGCACGCTCCAGAACCAAATGCCGGCTTTGTTTTTCTCGGTGAATTTCTTAAAGGCGTAGATGGGAACGCGCAAGAGTTCCTCGCGAAGCGGGGCAATGTCTTCGGAGGGGGGGGCGCCCGATGCGATCTCGCGCCAATAAACCTGTACATCGCGTTCTTCGTTATCGCGAATGTAGCGCCCGACATCGATGTCGAGGCCGGCGAGATCGGGCGTTGTATCGAAGAGATCGACCAAATCTCTCCGGCGCAGGATGTGTGCTTCAGGCAACGGCTCTTCGGCATGGAGTTTCGCCAGGGCCGAAGGGGCGGCTCCGGCAGGCTCGGCCTCCCGCAGTAATGCGCGCGCGGTGGCGAACTGTTCGGGAATGTAAGGAAGCGCCAGGCTGGCGGCGGTTTTTGCATCTTCCGCTTCCAGATTGATCCAGAAGATTTTCGCGCCACCTGAATCGTTGAATTCGCCTTTGCGATTGCAGCGGCCAAAGCGTTGGACGAGCGAGGACCATGGCGCCAGCTCTGTGATCAACGTCCGCGACGAAATATCAATTCCCGCTTCAATCGCCTGCGTCGCGACGATGATCTTCTCTCCTGATTGCTTGATATGCCGCGAGAGTGGGTCGCGTTCAAGCGGACGGAAGCGGGAGTGAACGAGAATGCGGCGGGGGAGCGACTCCTTTTTCGCGATCTTTTCGAGAGCGGTAAAGAGATCCTTCGCCCTGTCTACGCGATTGAGAATGACGATGGTTGTCGTTTCGGGCTGATGTCGTGCGATTACCTCAATGGCCAGTTGCTCCAAATAAGGGTCGGCAGCTTTCGCGGAATCGCCCGTGAGGATCAGTGGCAGCGGGGAGAGGTGTTTCACTGCATTGAGGCGGCGCCTGACGTCCGGATCGTTCAAGTCCCGGTCGGCCAAACCGAGAGCGGACGGAAGAGCCGTATGATCCGGCGTCCTGAGGATGCGCGAATCGAGGGTGGCGCTGGCCCACCAAGTTGCGCAGGCGATAGCGGTACCAATTTCTCTGCGGAGTCCCTCAAGTTGAGCCGAAGTGCGCACTCCGACACCCATGAGTTGCGTTTCATCGAGCACCCATAGACAGTCGTTATTGAGCAGCCCAAAGTGCATCGGCCAACGTGCGCGGCTCGAACCGTATCCCCTATTCAGTGCACGGGAGAGAATCATATCCTGCGTGCCGATAAGGATGGCATCCTTATCGGGATGAATGTCCCATTCAGTCCTCTCTTCGCCACCCATAAGGATGATAGGCGAATGAAGAGCGAGCCATCGGAGACTGGAACCATCGCGAGGCTTTGTATGCTTTCTCGCCAGCCTGAGCAGCCATGTCCGAACCTCTCGTTGCGTCTGTTCCACCAGCGTTCGCATCGGCAGGCAATACACGAGGCGGCGCGGCCATTCAGCCCGCGCCTTCTCATCCGGCTGAAGCACGCGATTCCACAGCCATGCAAGAACAACGGCGGCGGTTTTGCCGAGCCCCGTTGGGACTTCAATCAGCATTGAGTTGCACGTTGTGCCACTTGCAAGAGTCTCCGGCAAATCGGGCGAGGCTTCCGCGCCGCAGGCCAGGCGACATTGGTACGAGTACGGGGTGCGTGCAGGCGAACCAAACGCCTGCTGGAAGACCGCGCGATATGTGATGCCACTCATAACCTGCCTTTGGGGGCACGTATTTTTATCGGGTATGATGCGCGCAACAAGCCCAAATACGGCAATCACGCCGACACCTCTCTTCGCTTACGGTTGCCCGGGAATTGAGGCACGCTCAGGTCAGTATCCGGTTTGATGTCCGTTTCCCCGTTGAAGAAATCGAGGCTTACAAGCGCGGGACGGTTTAGGCCAGCTTCGCGAGTTCCTTAAGCTCGTGCGCCTTTTCGCCGCTACTGATGATTTCGCTATAGGTATCAGTCACAAGCTTTCCGCCATCGGAATGCCCCTGCCATTTCGCGACGAGCTTGTAATCGACTCCGGCCCGCAACAACGCGACGATGGCGCAACGGCGGAGAGCGCGAGGGGAAAACTGGGGATAGCCCAGTTTCGTGCAAGCGGTTTGCAAGCCACGCTTGATGGATTTGACCTTGAAGACCTTCTCGGATCGGGCGGGCTGTCCCTGCCGCTGGTAGAGATCCTCAAGGAACGTCCTGAGGGCGGGATAAAAAGGAACGTCGAAATGCTTTCCCGTCTTCCCCCGTTCCAAGTTGAAATGGGTTTTAGAGAAATCGAAGTCCGCCCAGGTGAGGCGGCCCGCCTCATTTTCCCCCAGGCCGGCGCGGAGGAGAAATTCCGCCAAGTCCGCCGAGTCTTCCCTGTGATCGGTGAATTGCTGCGTCCGGATTTGGGTAACGATCTTTTCGGCCTCCTCCGGGGTCGGGGTCGGGCGGATGATCTTCTTGTTTTTGCGGTGGGCGTTCTTGCACTTCTCCACCGGATTGAACGCAATGACTCCGTCATCGACAGCAACCTGGAAGATTTGGCGAAGGAACATCGTGAAAGTGTTAAACGTCCGGGGAGTCCACCCGGCTATTGACGCGAGCATTGCGTCAATATCGCTCACCCGGATTTCCCGAATCCGCTTATCGGCGCCAAGCGTCCAGCGTTTCAGGAGGTTCTTGATCGTCCATTCCACATTGGTCCGGGTCTTCTCCTTCAAACCCGCCTTGGTCTGGCGGTAGCGTTCAAGGAGGGCCTCCAGGGTCTGCGGAGCGCCGGTCGCACTCGTTCCACCCTCCACGGATTCAACCCATTCCTTGAGTCGGCGCTCGGCGATCTTCCGGTCAGTGATGGGCTCCCCGTGTTCTGTCCGCAGGGATTCCGAAATCAACTTGCCCCGCACGGATTTGATGCCGTAATATCTGAGGTTCAGTTTATGCCGATAAAGACACGGAACATTTGGAACCTTTTTGAGAAGCTGGCGGGTGCTCAGCTTCTTGCCGGTAGCGTCGTCAATACCTTGGGAAATCATATCTCTACGGTACTATTGACTTCGGCTATTGACAAGAGCATTTCACGCTTCTCTGAAA
>Ga0182024_10025835_pt1 | contig 10339 bp, 8 predicted proteins | sample P32metaG_FD_120480 | JGI IMG/M metagenome (GOLD analysis project Ga0182024, IMG submission 120480) | Permafrost microbial communities from Stordalen Mire, Sweden - P3-2 metaG (Illumina Assembly) | ecosystem: Environmental > Terrestrial > Soil > Wetlands > Permafrost | place: Sweden: Stordalen...
GTGTCGTGCTGCCAGCCGCCGGCCTGGTCGATGACGCAGCGGCGCCAGATGCCGGCGGTGCCGTTGAAGTTGAAGAAGAGGCCGGCGCGGGAGCGCGCGCCGTGCTCGAGGACGAAGTGGCCGTCGAGGAGGATGGCTTCGACCTGGGTGAGGAAGCTGTAGTCGCGGTTGAGGTGGGTCCAGCGGGTTTGCACCATGCCGATGGTGGGCTCGGCGAAGTGGTGAATGGTACGCAGGAGCCAGTCGGGGCGGGGGACGAAGTCGGCGTCGAAGATGGCGATGAATTCGCCGGTGGCGGATTTCAGGCCTTCCTGCAGGGCGCCGGCTTTGTACCCAGTACGGTTGGTGCGGTGCAGGTAGACGATGTTGTGGCCGAGAGCGCGGTAGCGGTCGACGATGAGCTGGGCGACTGCCTGGGTCTCGTCGGTGGAGTCGTCGAGGACCTGGATTTCGAGGAGGTCGGGGGGGTATTCGAGGCGGCAGGTGGCGTCGATGAGGCGATCGATGACGAACTGCTCGTTGTAGATGGGGAGCTGGATGGTGACGCGGGGGAGCTGGTCGAAGCGGCTGGGGGGTTGATGAGTGGCGTTCTTTTGGTAGTGGTAGTACTGCCAGACCAGCTTGTAGCGGTGCAGGCCATAGATGGAGAGGACGATCATGACCAGGAAATAGGGAGTGAGGAGGAGGGTATCGAAGGAGAAGAGCTGCCAGTGGTAGAGATTCTGGAAGGTGTGGTCGCCGTAGTGGGTGCGGAGGTAATGGCGGAGGTCGTTTTTTACAAAGAAGAGAGCGAGGGCCTGGGCGCAGGGCGTGAGCAGGCGAGTTGCGGAGGCCAGGAGCGCGAGGACCGTGGGCATCGAGGTGCTGCTTATAAGGGTACAGGGTGCAGGGGGGAGGGTACAGGGTACAGGCCTGAGAGGAGACCACTTTCAGGTGTTGCACTGATGCGGCGTGGCGGTTGAGAAGGAGAGCGGCGTTGTGGGGTACTGTGCCGATTTGGGAAGAAGACGGTACTGAGGAGTGGGATCCCGGCAAAGAGATGGCGGAGGTCGTGCGGGAGGAGTATACGCTTCTTGCTATGGGGTGAACCTGGCCGGGGAAGCGTTTTTTGGGGGTCGATCGGGAAGGACCGGTCATGCCTCGGGACACAGAGGTCCGTGCCCGGAGGATTATTTGCGGCCGAAGCGGTAGACGATGCCGAGGTTGCCGCCCCGATTTTCCTGGAAGCTGGAGCCGTAGTTGGTGATGACGTCGTTGCCGGTGAAGCGAATGGCGAGGGCGGGGCCGAGGTTGTAGTCCGCAGAGGCGCCGCCGGCAAAGTTGAGGACGGTGGAGTCGGTGTAGAGGCCGACGAGCTGCGGAGGCAAGCCGTTGGTGCCGGTGCCGAAGTTGCCGTGGCCGGCGCCGGCGAGGGCGAAGGCGGTCCAGCCCCAGTGCTGGCCTTTGAAGAAGCGGTAGCGTGGGCCGGCGAGAAAGGTGTACTGGCTGATGCTGGGATTGAAGACGGAGTATTGATTGCGGTTAGTGTAGGCCGTGCCGTAGTAGCCGCGGAAGTCGGCGGTGATGCCGAGATCGCCGTGGAAGTATTCGGTGAGGTCGACGTACCAGGCGGCTTCGTTCATGTGCTGGAGGGTATCGCCGGGGGTGAAGCGGAGGGAGCCACCGCCGAAGTCCAGTTCATATTTGTGGCTATAGGTGTCCTGGATGATCTGGCGGACGCGGATTTTGCGCCGGGCGTTGACGCGGGCCTGCGCCTGGCGGAGAACCTCGGCTCGCTCCTGGGGAGTGGACTGGGGCTCGGTCTGGTCGGGCGGCTGGGACTGCGGAGCGCCGGCGGGCTGCTGCGGGGATGCATCCTGTGCGCGGGTTGCAGAGGGAGCAAAAAGAAGAACTGCGAAGAGCGGATACACGGCGTATCCGGAGAACTTGCGAAAACGCATGAACCTGAATGCCTCCACTGCCCTAAAAAGAAGAAGAACTGTGTCTGCTTTGTATTAAATCATCTACGGAGAGGCTGCGGGTAGCTGGTGGCCGGTCACGGGTGGGTGGGGGCAGGATTGCGGAAACTTCATGGGCATGCAAGGATGCCGTGAAGGCAGGTTGTTATTTTCCGGATTGAAGTGGGGAGCGCATGAGATTTCTTGTGGGGTTGATTCTGGGGCTGCTGATCCTTCCGGTGTGGGGGCTGATTTACCTTCACGTGGGGCATCCGCCGGTGGCGGTGGCCGACGCGCCGTTTCCGCTGGAGAAGCAGATCGTGAAGGCGCCGTTGAATGCGCGCATCGACAAGGAGATGCCGGCGAGCGCGCCGATGGAGGCGAGCGCGACGACTCTGACGGCGGGGGCGCAGATTTACCGTGCGCAATGCGCCTCCTGCCATGGGCTGTACGGACGGCCGTCGGCATTCGCGGACCATATGTATCCGCACGCGCCGCAATTGTGGGCGCCACATCGCAACGGGGTGGTGGGGGTGAGCGACGATCCGGTGGGGGAGACGTACTGGAAGGTCGCCAACGGGATCCGGCTGACCGGGATGCCGTCGTTCGACAAAGTGCTGAACGAGACGCAGATGTGGCAGGTGAGCCTGCTGCTGAAGAATGCCGGGCAGCCGATGCCGGCGGAAGTGACGAAGCTGATCGAGACGCCTTTGGATTTCGGGGTGACCGGGAGCGGAACGGCGACGGCGCCGGGAGGGCCGTGAGGGATGGGGCGAAGAGAACGATTGTGCCGGGATGGGAATGAATGTTCCGGGGTGCAGACGATCCGACACTCTCGCAGAACTATCGGGCTACCGGGGTTATCCGCTTCGTTGAGCATCGCCAAAGATAAAGGCAGCGTGCCGAGCGAACGTGAGTCTGCACGATGACGGCAGCGGGATCGCAGAGCATAGCGGGTCGGGCCTTCACTGTAACGACGTTTCCCACATTGCCCATTCGGGAACGCGATTCGTCCTGGCTCGGATTGCACACAGGCTCGTCAAACACGAACTTGTAGATGATCTCGACCACGTCCGGCGTGGCCGCTCGTGTTTTAAAGCGGGAGTGGCTTGCGCTTTCGACGGCAGCTTGCCTCAGCATCGGCGGCCCGCTTTCCACGTCTACAGAGACGGGTAGGCCATCTTTGCCCAACGTGATGCCGAGTTTCACATCGCCAGAGACTCGTGCGGCCTTCGCTATTGGCGGATACTCGACCTGATGCAGGTCGATAATGTCCGCCGGTGAGCGCGAGTCTTGCGCAACGGCCAGTGTCAACATCGGAATGAGCACCACGACGCTGACCGCCATTCGCATCATGGCCACGAGTATAAGAGCATCTCTGCCGTAACACCGGCTTCTCGGAAATAGCGAGGCCCGGGTTAATAGAGGAAATGCAGGTCCACTCGTCCGTTCGATGCGCACCTCGGTACAACCCTCCGCGTTCCCCGAAGCGAATCGTCCACTGAATCGCCATCGCGTATCCGCACAACCGCGATTCCACGGGGGTTGTTCCGGGAGGAGCGCGGGAGGGCGGAGGCGTGACGGGAATCACGGAGTTGGCGGGGAAGCGGCAGCAGGCTGCACCCACAGCAGCGAGATAGGATTCGGCGCGTGGGCCCGCTTATTCCCCGCGCAGTGCCTGCATGGGGTCGACCTAGGTGGCGCGCCAACATCGCAGAAAGAGAAACGAGCAGCAGGATCACGGCGGAGATGCCGTAGACGGACGCGTCGAAGGTGCGCCCTGCCCGTTTGGGGAACAGATTCCTGAGCGAAAACCATTTAGATTCCGCCACACGGCTGGGTGACGGGCATCACAGAGCGGCGACCCGCCGCGACCGTATTCTGGCTCCCATAGGCAATATAGGAGCAAAATGGTCGCAATTGCGCTATTATCGGATTTTGGGGTCGAAGCCGAGGACGAGCTCGAGCTCTCCGGAGCATGGAAGTTGAGTCTGCTGAGCGAATTGCCCATTGGAACGGTCGGGGTGGTGGAGTCGCTGGACCTGCCTCGGGAGATCCAGCATCACCTGATGCACATGGGTTTTGTACCAGAGGCGCGGGTAGTGGTGGTGCGGCGGGCGCCAGCGGGGGATCCGACGGTGTACTCGATTGACGGGTTCGAAGTGGCGCTGCGGCGCGACACGGCCGGGGCGATCAGGGTTCGCGAATACGAGGCTCCGATTTCGAGATAAGGAAAAGAGCCGATGAATGGCGGAGAACCTCAGGGGCTAAAGCCCGGGACATTTGGGACGATTAACGGCACGGCTGAAGCCGTGCCCCTTCACGACAACGGATTTTTGCAACCGGCTTTGAATGCGAAATAAGCATGAAAGACTGCTGCAGCACAGCGACGATCGACGTACCGATTGAGCCGCGGGTTGCGGGGCGGATTCGGACGGTGGCGCTGGTGGGGCCGCCGAATTCCGGGAAGTCGACGCTGTTTAACCGGCTGACGGGGCTGCGGCAGAAGGTTGCAAACTATCCGGGTGTGACCGTCGAGCAGCGCGTGGGGCGGCTGAACGGCATCGGCCGCAGCGATCTGACGCTGATCGATCTGCCGGGCATCTACGGACTCGATACCTATTCTGAAGACGCGCGCGTGGCGATTGAGGTGCTGCACGGCGAGATGCCGGGAACGCCGGCACCGGACGCGATCCTGCTGGTACTGGATTCGCTGCAACTGCGGCGGCAACTGATGCTGGCCGCGCCGGTGCTGAGCCTGGGCTTGCCGACGCTGGTGCTGCTGAACATGAGCGACCTGATGGAAGCGCGCGGCGGGCGCGTGGATACGCTGGCTCTGGCCCAGGAGTTGGGCGTGCCGGTGGCGAAGATCAGCGCGACGCGGGGCGCGGGGCTGGACTCGATCACGCATTTTCTGAATCGCAAGGCGGAGGCCCTGCCCCAGCCGGCAGGTTCGCCGGGGGCCCCATCGGAAGTGTCCTCGACAGCGAAGATCGAGCTGCCGGTGATGGGGAATCCGCGGTCGTACCGGCAATGGGCGACGGGGATCAGTACGCGGACGAAGTACAAGGCGCCCCTCTCCAGCGAGTGGACGAAGCGCATCGACGGCGTGCTGCTGGACCGCATCTGGGGACCGCTGGTTTTTCTGGCTGTGGTGTTTGCGGTGTTCCAGGTGGTGTTCTCGATCGGGCAGCCGCTGAGCGACGGGTTCGGCAACCTGCTGAACGCGGGCGGCGGCAGGATTGGAGCGCTGCTCGGGCATAACTGGCTGGAGTCGCTGCTGATCGACGGAGTGTGGCGCGGCGTGGCTTCGGTGCTGGTCTTTTTGCCACAGATACTGTTACTTTTCCTGTTCATTGGCGTGCTGGAGGATTCGGGCTATCTTGCGCGGGCGGCCCTGATTGCGGATCGGGTGATGCGGTCGATCGGGCTGAACGGGAAGGCGTTTATTCCGCTGCTGTCGGCGTATGCGTGCGCGGTGCCTGCAATCATGGCGACGCGGACGATCGAGAACAAGCGGGACCGGTTCGCGACGATTCTGGTGGCTCCGTTTATGACCTGCTCGGCGCGGTTGCCGATTTACATGCTGATGATCGCGGCGTTCATTCCGAATAAGCCGCTGCTGGGGGATCTTTTCGGGCTGCGTGCGGCGGTGATGCTGTCGCTCTACGTGCTGGGGTTTGTGGCGGCTCTGGCGACAGCGTGGCTGCTGAAGTCTTCGATCCTGAAAGCGTCGTCGGCACCCTTCATTCTGGAACTGCCGCAGTACCGGCTGCCCACGGTGCGCTCGCTGAGTCTGCGGCTGATGGATCGGGGCAAGGTGTTTCTGAAGCAGGCGGGCACGGTGATTCTGCTGGTGACGATCGTGCTGTGGATCCTGAGCCACATCCCGTTCCACGCAGACCTGGCGCAGAGCCTGATTGGACGGCTGGGGCTGCTGATCGAACCGGCGATCCGGCCGCTGGGGTTCAACTGGAAGATCGGGATCGGGCTGCTGACGTCGGTGATGGCGCGCGAGGTGATCGTGGGCACGCTGGGCACGCTGTACGGGGCCGATCCGGCGACGCAGTCGCTGGGATTGCAGGCGGCGCTGCGTCATGACTTGACGCTGGGCGGAGCGATGGCGCTGGTGGTGTTCTTCGCGTTCGCGATGCAGTGCACCTCGACGATCGCGATTGTGCGGCGCGAGACGAACAGCTGGCGCTGGCCGGCGCTGCAGTTCGCCTACATGAGCGTGCTGGCGTACGTGGCGGCGCTGGCAGTGAACCAGACGATTCTGCACTTTGTCAGATAGCCGGTAGCGGGTAGCCAGTAGCCGGTAGCGAAAAGCTGAAAAGCGGTCAGCGGAGAAACCGTTGGCGAAGATATGTCAAGCCTGGTGATCTGACGGCGCGGACTACAAGGCCTAAGTTACTGCGACAACTCAGATAATCTCACCCGGTTATTGATCCTGTTTATTTACAAGTAATTCAACGGGACGCATGCTAGGATTCCGCGAGTGGTGGTTGCTTCCCCCCCTGCCACGAAGTTGCCGGGTCCTGGAGGAAGTCCATGCGGTCTTTTCTGAAGTTCTGCCTTGCCTGTTCGCTCGTCTGGGCTCCTGGCTGTGCGATGGGATATGCGCAGTCTGCTGCAACGCTCTACACATTTCCTCCCACCTATAACGGCAGCGGTGCGAATCCCATTGGACTCATCGCCGATGCGGCCGGCAATCTCTATGGCGTGGCCGTCAACGGAGGTCCGACGACGACGGGCATCACGTGCCTGCCGCCAGGCTGCGGCGAGATTTACGAATTAGTTAATCCAGGAAACTCCTTTCAGCCGTGGACGGAGAAGACTCTTTACGCATTTGCGGGCAGCGATGGTTGCGATCCTGAGGGGCGACTGACGATGGGCTACGCGGGCAACCTCTATGGGGTTGAGAGCGGAGATGGCTGCGACAAGATCGCTGCGGTCTTTGAGCTGAGTCCTTCGGACGGAGGAGCGTGGACGAAGCAGACGATTTACACGAGCAGCGGGGGCGGAGTGAATCCGGCGCTGGCGATCGATTCCGATGGGAATCTTTACGGGACGAGCTCGAGTTATGCCTTTGAGCTGGTTGCGCCGGCTGCGCCGGGTGGAGTGTGGAATTTCGAGCAGATTGCGATTGTTGCTGACGCGACGGGAGGGCTTGCCTGGTTCGGAGGCAGGCTGTATGGCACGGCGCACTCATCGGCCGGTTATCCCTACGGACAGGTGTTTGAGATCGCGAAAGTGCCGGGAGGGAAAGGAACGTGGGCAGCGACGGCGATCGCGACGTTTGCCGGCGGGACCGACGGAGAAGTGCCGCCCGTGTATCCGGAACCGCCGGTGCAGGCTCTGAGTTTGACGATGCCCAAGGCGGGAGTGATTTTTGGACTGAGCACGGCGACGGTCTACGAGCTCCGGAAACAGAGCGACGGGACCTGGGTGAAGACGAACCTGTCGAGCTACGACGGGGGGGATGGATCGTCGGCGTGGGCGCTGACCGCGAGCGCAAACGGCAAGCACTTGTTTGCTCCGGGCGGACCCAGCGGGGGCGGGGCGACGGAATGGTCGGCGCCGACGGATGGCGGGACGGCGTGGACGGCGAACACGTTTAGCTTTCCGGAGGCGAGTGGTGTTTCTCCGATGGGGAATGTGGTGATCGACGACGATGGGCTGGGCGTTTTCCTGACGTCGTACTTCACGACCAGCGCGGTCGAGCATGTGACCGGGCTGGTTCCAATTGGCGCGCCCTTCAAAACGCTCGATGAGCAGGGCAGCGCTTGTATCCAGGTGTCTTATCCGGCGACCGGCGAGGTAAAGCTGACCAACACGTGCGCGCGGGTGGTGGACTTCTGGTACTGCGCGCAGGCGGGCGCGAAGGGGACGGACGCGTGCACCGAGCCGGGGAGCAATCTGGGGATTTTTGACACGGGGTACCTGGATGCGAAGAAGAGCGTCGCGCTGGCGGTGACGCTGGGCGCGGGACAGGTTGCCAGCGGATGGGCGCAGTCCTGCGATGAGGGAGAGTACCCGGTGCTGACCACGAACAAGAAAGGCGTGCAGTCACTGGACTGTGGGGTGCCAGTGAACTAGAGGTGCGGTGGCGAGGCAGAGTGGAACGCTGAGCCGCCGGGGAATCCAATTGCAGCGTGTTTTCGAGGGGCTTCTCTGCGATGCAGGGAAGCCCGTTGTTTTGTGGCCAGGCTGGTGAAGGGGTGGGGGTGACCTGTTGCTTTCCCAAAGGAAGTGTGGCATGCTCTTCCTGTTGGAAACCAAAAGAGGGGCATGAAACAGAAAACAGATGTTCTGCAGGGCACGCTGGGACTGATGGTGCTGAAGACGCTGGATGTGCTGGGGTCGCAGCACGGCTACGGGATCGCGCGGCGCATCGAGCAGATCAGCGGCGATCTGCTGGCCGTCAACCAGGGCACGCTGTATCCGGTGCTGCTGAAGCTGGAGCAGGAAGGCGCGATTGAGTCGGAGTGGGGCGCGTCGGAAAACAATCGGAGGGCGCGCTTCTATCGGCTGACGCGGGCCGGGCGCAAGCTTCTGGAGGCGGAGACGCGCGACTGGGAGCAGACGGCAGCGATCATCGCGAGGTTCTTTGAAGTGAAGGCGGAGGATCTGCCATGAGATTCCTGAGGCGGTGGTGGAAGCGCACGCGGAACTTTTCGACGGGACAGCAGGATGACCAGCGGCTGCGCGAAGAGATGGAGCAGCATATCGCGCTGCAGACGGATGAGAATCTGCGCGCCGGCATGTCACCCGTGGAGGCGCGGCGGCAGGCGGTGCTGAAGTTCGGGGCGCGGGAGGCGATTCGAGAGGAATATCACGCTCAGCAGGGGTTGCCGTTCCTCGAAAATCTGACGCAGGATGTGCGTTTCGCGCTGCGGATGCTGCGCAAGTCGCCGGGGTTTTCGGCGATTGCGATTCTGACGATGGCGCTGGGGATCGGAGCGACGACGGCGATTTTCAGCCTGGTGAATGCGACGCTGCTGCATCCGCTGCGGTTTCCGCACCCTGAGGAACTGGTGCGGATCGAGGACGATCTGCCTGGCGCGGGCGTTACGGACGCGGGCATCTCGGTTCCGGAGTTTAAGGATCTGCAGCGTTCGGGAATTTTTCAGTATGCTGTGCTGCAGATTTTCGGGTCGGTGAACCTGACGGGTGCATCGCAGCCATCGCGGGCTCAGTATGAGGGGGTGTCGCCGGCGTATTTTGCGATGCTGGGTGTGAAGCCGGAGCTGGGGCACACGTTCGATCCGCAGGATCAAACTCCGGGGTTCACGCTGGAGACGGTGATCAGTGACGGGTTGTGGAAGCGGGCTTACGGGAGCGATCCGCACATAGTGGGAAGAAGTTTGCGCGGGGACAACGATTTGTACCGGATCATCGGGGTGAAGCCGCCCGGTTTTCGCGACCCGGGGCGAACCGTGGGCGAGAGGAACACCGAAGTGTGGGCGGCGACGGGTTTTTCGGCGGATCCGGCTCCACCCCCGAACCGCAGTTTGCGGGCGCCGCTGGAAACGGTCGGGCGCCTGAAGCCGGGGGTCACGATGGCAGCGGCGCAGAGCCAGCTGGACGCGTGGGTGGCTTCGTTGCGGAAGCAATTTCCGGACGATTATCCGGCCGACAGCAGGTGGACGGTGCGTTTGGTGCCGCTGAAGGAAAACGTGGTAGGCAACGTTCGGCAGCCGCTGATCCTGCTGTTGGGCGCGGTGGCGCTGGTGCTGCTGATCGGCTGCGTGAATGTGGCGAATCTGCTGCTGGCACGGGCCAGCGCGCGATCGCGGGAGATGGCGGTGCGTCAGGCGCTGGGAGCGGCACGCAAACGGCTGGTGCGGCAGTTGCTGACCGAGAGCCTGCTGCTTTCGCTGCTGGGGGGAGTGGCGGGGGTGGTGATTCTGTTCTGCATGAAAGGATTTTTGCTGCGGCTGATTCCGGAGAGCCTGCCGCGGCTCAACGACCTGTCGATTAACTGGACGGTGATGCTGTTCGCGCTGGCGGTTTCGATCGCAGCCGGGGTCATTTTTGGGCTGGCACCGGCGAGGCAGGCGGGGCGCGTGGATTTGGCGCACACGCTGAGGGTGGAGGGGCGTGGGTCGAAGGGTTCCACGGAGCAGACGCGGACGCGGCGGGTGCTGGTGGTGACGGAGTTTGCGCTGTCGCTGGTGCTGATGGTGGCCGCGGGCCTGCTGCTGCGCAGTTTTTGGGATTTGTACAAGGCGCCGCTGGGATTCAATCCCCAGCATGTGATGACGGTTCAGTTGTGGCTGCCGAGCCCCAACGATCCGAAGACGGACATTTATGGAACGGCTGCTCAGGAGGCAGTGTTTGCGCGCGAATTGCTGCGGCGCAGCCGGTTGCTGCCGGGAGTGCAGGAGGCGGCGCTGGGA
>Ga0182024_10025836_pt1 | contig 10339 bp, 6 predicted proteins | sample P32metaG_FD_120480 | JGI IMG/M metagenome (GOLD analysis project Ga0182024, IMG submission 120480) | Permafrost microbial communities from Stordalen Mire, Sweden - P3-2 metaG (Illumina Assembly) | ecosystem: Environmental > Terrestrial > Soil > Wetlands > Permafrost | place: Sweden: Stordalen...
CGCTCGCCCCACTGTGCAAGACCGACGAGCTCCAACTGCTCATCGATGATGCGGCGCCGATTGGCAGCCGGTTCGCCGCGTAGCTCGAGGCCGAAGCCGACGTTGTCGCGCACGCTGCGCCACGGCAGCAGAGCAAACTGCTGGAAGACCATCGCGATACAGCGCCGGCGCACGCGGCGCAGCGTGGCGGCGTCGCACTCTGCGACATCGACGACATTGGCTCCGTCGTTCACCAGCACCTGGCCGCGGGTCACGGGAGCAATGCCGTTCGCGGCGCGCAGCAGAGTCGATTTGCCGGAGCCGGAGAGTCCCATCAGCACCGAGATTTCGCCGCGCTCGACTTTGAGATTCGCACCGGCCATGCCGACGACGACGCCGAACTTCTGAGTGATCTCGGCGCGCGTGCCGCCCGCGTCGAGCGCGCTCAAGGCCTGCTGCAGAAGCGCCGCGCCGCGCCGTCCAGTTCCGGCACTGAAGAGAATATCGACTTCGCGGAATTCGAGTGCCGTGTTCAAGAGCGTTTCCTGTCGCTCGGACGGCTGATGCGGTCGAGTATGATCGCGAGCAGCACGATGGCGAAGCCCGCCTCAAAGCCCATCCCGATCTGTACCGTATTCAAGGCACGCACGACGGGTACGCCGAGGCCGCCGGCACCGACGAGCGCTGCGATCACGACCATCGATAGGCATAGCATGATGCACTGGGTCATGCCCGCCAATATCGTCGCCGCGGCGCTCGGCAGTTCAATCTTGAAGAGCATTTGTGTCCCGGTGGCGCCAAAAGCCTGGCCGGCTTCGATGAGCGAGCGCGGCACGGAGGAGATGCCCAGATAGGTGAGCCGAATCGGTGCCGGCAGCGCGAAGATGACCGTCGAGATGAGTCCGGGCACGACGCCGAGTCCGAACAACACGAGCGTCGGAATGAGGTACACGAAAGTCGGCAGCGTCTGCATGAGATCGAGTACCGGTCGCATGGCCGAGTAAAGCCGCGGGCGGTGGGCAGCGGCAATGCCGAGCGGCACGCCGATCAGTGCCGATACCAAGGCGGACAGGATCACGAGTGACAGCGTTTCGAGGGTTGCCAGCCAATAGCCCTGGTTCATGATGAAGAGCAGGGCGGCCGCGACGAACACGGCCAGCGCGAGCGAGCGGTGCAGGCCCCAGGCCAGCACGGCGGCTAAGAAAATAAGAAGTGGCGCCGGGATCGCACGCAGCAGAGCCGTGAAGCCGTTGACGCTGTTGCCGACAATCTTGGAGATGCCATCAAAGAGCACGGTGCCGTGTGCCTTGACGTACTCGATCATCACCGCAACGCTGTCACCGATTGGGATCTTATGGCGCGTGATCCACTCCTCGAATCCATGCGCGCCTGCGGACTCGTTGACCGGCGGAAAATTCGCGAGCGCCGGACTGCCATCAAAACGACGCACGCCGGCGAGCCACTGCGCCTTGATTGACGGATTGGCCTGCAGCCATGCCGCCGCCGCGGCCGCCGGGGTCTCGTGGCGATTCAGGATGGCATCCATCACTTCGCTCTCGCCGCGCGGCGTGAACTGTAGATTCTTCAGCAGTCTTCCGACGTTGGGACACTGCGCCGAATAACTGGCGCGGGTGTTCGTAAAGACGCTCGCGCCGCCATAATTCGGGCCGAAGGTGGCATCCCCACCGGACAGATAGCGAATCTTAAAGCGCATGTTCATCGGGTGCGGATCCCACGCGAGGAACACGATCGGCGCGTGCGCGCGGATGGCGCGCTCGACCTCGGCGAGCATCCCCTGCTCACTCGATTCGATAAGCTTGAAATTCCCGAGGTTGAACTGGTTGTGCTCGATGATCCCCAGAATCTGGCGATTGCCGTCATTGCCGGGTTCGATCCCATAGATCGACTGATTAAGCGCGGGCGCAAAGCGTTGGATATCGGCGAAGTCCTTGAGCCCCGCATCGAAGGTGTAGGCAGGAACTCCCAGCGTGTACTTTGCGCCCACGAGGTTGGCGCCGAGCACGTCGACCGAGCCGTCGGCGACGAACGCGCGTCGGTCTGCCTCCTGCGTCGGCATCCAATTGCCGAGGAAGATATCGATGTCTTTGTTCTTCATCGACGCGTAGGTGACTGGCACCGACAGAACGGTGACCTGGGGTTCGTAACCCAGCTCGGTGAGGAGATTCGCGACCAGCGCGGTCGTCGAGGTGACGTCGGTCCAGCCGATGTCGGCAAGCCGCACGCTGCGGCAGGAGGCCTCCTCGGCGCCGTGTGCGGGTGCTACCAGCCCAAGAGCGATGAGCGTGCACGCGAGAAACACCGGCGCGAGGCCGCTGCAACGCCCGGCGCGGGATGAACCCGGCTGTTGTGATTGCTTTCCCGTCATCCGCTATTTAATCTTAGCATGCCTTGAATGGCCGTTTAACGGACCTGTCGCGAGCGATCTAAAAGTCTTACAAGTACATGATCGGCAACTGCGAAACGGTGCGCCGAGTGCATGAGAGCGATCATCGGCTCTGCATAACAAACGGTAGATCGGAGCGCCGCATTGAACAGACAGTCAACACCTCAAGAAACAAACGGCCGAAGTACCAAACCCGAAGCCCCGCCACGCGATGAGCTCGAAGAGACGCGGCGCGGCCAACTCATCGGCGTCACCATCGACAGTCTGGCAGAGCTGGGCTACGTAAGCAGCACGCTTGCGCAGATTGCCGGGCGTGCGGGTGTGTCGCCAGGATTGGTGGCGCATTACTTCGGCGACAAGGATGGGTTGCTCGAGGCGGCATTTCGCTCGCTGTCGCGGCGCGTCGCAGATCAAGTGCGCTCGCGTTTGGCCCGGGCGCACACCCCGCGCGGCCAGATTCAGGCGGTGATCGATGCGCTTCTGGCACCCGCAGAGTTTGATCAGCGCACAGGCACCGCTTGGCTTGCCTTCTGGGGACAGGTGGTTCACGCGCCGCGCCTGAAGCGTGTGCAGAAGGTCTATCAGCGCCGCACGCTTTCGAACCTGCAACACGCGCTCAAACGGCTCCTGCCAGACGAAGAGGCGCGCAGTCTCGCCTACATGATCGCAGCGATGATCGACGGGGTGTGGCTGCGTGCAGCCCTGTCCGAATGGACCGAAGCCGACAGCGAGAGCGCGCGCGCTCTGTTGACGGCCTTCGTCGACGGCCGTCTGAAGGCGTCCGCGGTCGTCGTAGCTGCCGCGGATGCAGCGGTTGAGTTTGCCGCGACAGGCGCTGAGCACGCGGACGCTCCCGCCACATTCGCGTCGATCAATCCGGCAACCGGCGAAGTGCTAGCGCACATTCGCATCGACGGGGCCGCACAAGTGGACGCGGCCGTGGCGCGGGCGCGCGAAGCGCAACGCCTGTGGGCTGCGACGCCGGGAGCCCAGCGCGGCCGCGTGCTGCGCCGAGCTGCGGAGATCCTGCGCGCGCGCAATGATGAGCTCGCCCAGCTTGAGACGCGTGACACCGGCAAGCCCATCCAGGAAACGCGCGTCGTCGATGTGGCCTCAGGCGCCGACTGCCTGGAGTATTTTGCCGCGCTCGCGGCAAGTCTGTCCGGCGAGCATGTGGATCTTGGACCGCAGGCCTTCGGCTACACGCGACGCGAGCCACTCGGCGTCGTTGCCGGAATCGGCGCCTGGAATTACCCGTTGCAGATCGCCTGCTGGAAGTCGGCGCCGGCGCTCGCCTGCGGCAATGCCATGATCTTCAAACCCGCCGAACTCACGCCGCTTTCGGCGATGAAGCTCGCCGAGGTGTTCACAGCCGCAGGGCTACCGGCGGGGGTGTTTCAAATCGTGCAGGGCGCGGGCGACACCGGCAGGCTTCTCACCCGCCATCCGCAGATCCGTAAGGTTTCCCTCACCGGCGAAGTGGGCACCGGCAAGGCCGTCATGGCCGATGCGGCCGCGTCGCTCAAATACGTCACGCTCGAGCTCGGCGGCAAGTCGCCGCTCATCGTCTTTGACGATGCGAAGCTTGATAACGCGGTCGCCGGGGCACTGCTCGGAAACTTCTACTCGGCGGGCGAAGTGTGTTCCAACGGCACGCGCGTGTTTGTACACCGGAGCATCAAAAGCGCCTTCATCGAGCGCCTGAGAGCGCGCACGGCGGCTCTGGTCATCGGCGATCCCCTGGACCCGCGCACACAGGTCGGTGCGCTCATCAGCGAGGCCCATATGCAGCGCGTATTGCAGTACATCGCGCGCGGCAAGGCGGAAGGGGCGCAGCTCATCGTCGGCGGCGAGCGCGTGACGGCCGGGGATCTTGCCAACGGCTTCTTCGTGGCGCCGGCGGTGTTTGACGCCTGCCATGACGACATGACGATTGTGCGCGAGGAGATTTTCGGGCCGGTAATGGCGGTGCTAGAGTTTGAGGACGAGCTCGAGGTCATCGAACGCGCCAACGCCACCGAATTCGGGCTCGCGGCCGGCGTCTTCACCAATGATTTGACGCGCGCCCATCGGGTCATCGCGCAGCTGCAAGCCGGAACCTGCTGGATCAATCATTACAACATCACGCCGGTGGAGCTGCCGTTTGGAGGCATGAAGATGTCGGGGCTGGGGCGCGAGAACGGACGCGCGGCAATCGAGCACTACACGCAGCTCAAGAGCGTTTACGTCGCCATGGGCGACGTGGACTCGCCCTACTAAAAAGGGGCGTCGCGTGGGCGAGGAAAGCTTTGACTATGTGATTGTCGGCGCGGGCTCCGCCGGATGCGTACTCGCCGACCGCCTCACGCAGGATGGCACGCACAGCGTGCTCGTGCTCGAGTACGGTGGTTCGGACCATTCGCTCTACATCCAGATGCCTGCGGCTCTTTCGATTCCGATGAACATGGACAAGTACAACTGGGGCTATCACACCGAGCCCGAACCCGGGCTCGGCGGCCGCCGCCTGCATACGCCGCGCGGCAAGGTATTGGGCGGTTCGTCCTCGATCAATGGCATGGTGTTCGCGCGCGGCAACCCGCAGGACTTCGAACGTTGGCAGGAAGAGGGCGCCGCAGGCTGGGGCTATCGTCACGTGCTGCCGTACTTTCGTCGAGCCGAGCACCGCGCCGAAGGGGCAGATGAGTACCGCGGAGATGCCGGCAAGCTGCGCGTGCGGTGCGGCACTCTGCAGAATCCGCTGCATCGCGCGTGGCTCGAAGCCGGACGGCAAGCGGGCTACCCGCTCACCCCCGATGTCAACGGATTTCAACAGGAAGGCATCGGAAGGCTCGATATGAGTGTCGGCGACGGACAGCGCTGCAGCGCGGCGCGCGCCTACCTGCGCCCCGCTATGCGCCGCCATAATTTGATCGTGCGCACGCTGGCGCGTGCGAACCGAATTGTGTTCGAGGGACGGCGTGCGACCGGCGTCAACTATCGCCGCGGCGGGCAGGAGTTCAGCGTACGCGCGCGGCGTGAAGTGCTGCTGTGCTGCGGGCCGATCAATTCGCCACAGCTCTTGAAGCTCTCCGGTGTGGGCCCCGCGGCGGAGCTGCACGCCCTGGGCATTCCATTGGTGCAGGATCTGCCCGGAGTGGGGGAGAACCTGCAGGACCACCTGGAATTTTACTTCCAGGTGGCCTGTAAGGAGCCGGTGACGCTATATTCGTCCATGAATCCATTCAGTAAAGCCCTGATCGGTGCGCGCTGGCTGCTATTCAAAGACGGTATCGGCGCGAGCAACCAGTTCGAGACTGGCGGTTTCATTAGAAGCGGCGTCGGCGTGCCGTACGCCGACATTCAGTATCACTTCCTGCCCGCGGCCGTGAGCTACGACGGCACATCGCTCGTCGATGAGCATGCATTCCAGGCGCACGTCGGACCAATGCGCTCGCAAAGCCGCGGCTGGGTGCGCTTGGCATCGGCGAATGCTCAGGATCCGCCGCGCATTCTCTTCAATTACATGAGCCGCGATGAGGACTGGACGCAGATGCGTGCGTGCGTGCGCCTGACGCGCGAGATCTTTGCGCAGCAAGCCTTTGACCGCTATCGCGGCCGGGAGCTGCAGCCCGGCGCTGACGTCAAGTCCGACGCCGAGATTGACGCCTTCGTTCGCGAGCGTGTACAGACGGCCTATCATCCATCGTGCACGTGCAAGATGGGGCGTGTGGAGGATCCGCTCGCGGTCGTCGATGCTGAAACCCGCGTGCGCGGCGTGACCGGCCTGCGCGTGGTGGATTCATCCATTATGCCCTCGGTGACGACCGGCAACTTGAATGCGCCGACGATCATGATCGCCGAGAAGGCATCCGATCACATCCTGGGCCGCGCCCTGCTGCCCGAATCGGATGCGCCATACTATATCGCTACCGACTGGCAGACGCGGCAGCGCTGAAAGGGCGGCAGACGCTTGCGGGGGCTGGAGAGCAGGCGAAAGCCGGCCGTACAATCACGAGACCAGGCGCGTCAGCAGCGGGCGCGCCGCGTCGTACACTGCACCCATCCATCGGCGCCGACATAGGTCAGGAGAGGATTTTGGCAACGCTTATCGAGACGCGGCGTGCGCAGATGTTTCCCACACTCACTCCCGCGCATATAGCGCGGCTTGAGACCTACGGGAAGAGGACGCGCGTTGCAGTGGGCGAGATACTCGCGCAATCGGGCGAGCGCGAGGGGCGCGTCCTCGTGATTCTTTCCGGATCGGTTGAAATCCTGCGGACGGGCCTCGCTGGCGAAGAACGCGTGACCCTGCATGGCCCGGGAGAGTTCACCGGTGAAATGAGCACGCTGCGCGGCGCGCGCAGCCTCGTGCGCGCGCGCGTCCACGAGGCGGGCGAAGTCGTGATCATTGAGCACGATTCCTTGCGCAAGCTGGTGCAGACGGACGCCGAGCTCAGTGAGCTTTTCATGCGCGCCTTCATCCTGCGACGCATGGGCCTCATCGAGGCGCAAGGCGGCGACGTCATCCTGATCGGATCGCGCCACTCGGCGGGAACGCTGCGCCTGCAGCAGTTTCTGGGCCGCAATGGCGTTCCCTATCACTGCGTCGACAGCGAAACCGATCCCAGCGTGGAGGCAATGCTCGAGCGCTATCACGTCAAGGTCGAAGAGGTGCCGATCGTCGTCTGCCGCGGGGAAACAGTGCTCAAGAATCCCAGCAACGAAGAGATCGCCGAATGTCTGGCGATGAATCCGCAGATCGACGATGCAACGGTACGCGATGTGCTCGTCATCGGCGCGGGCCCGGCGGGGCTGGCGGCCGCAGTGTACGCCGCCTCAGAGGGCCTCGATGTTCTTGTCCTCGAGACCACCGCTCCCGGCGGCCAGGCGGGATCAAGTTCGAGAATCGAAAACTATCTCGGCTTTCCGACCGGTATTACCGGGCGGGCGCTCGCAGGACGCGCGCTCGCGCAGGCGCAGAAATTTGGCGCCGATGTGGCGATCGCGAACAGTGCAGTGCGTCTGCGTTGCGACCGCCGGCCATTCGAGATTGAACTTGCGAATGGCCATGCGGTGCGGGGCCGCGCGGTCATTATCGCCACCGGTGCGGAATACCGCCATTTGGCACTGACTGATCTTGCGCGCTTTGTCGGTGTCGGCGTCTATTACGCGGCGACCTATGTTGAGTCGCAATTGTGCCTGGGTGAGGAAATTATTGTGGTCGGCGGCGGCAACTCGGCAGGGCAGGCGGCCGTGTTCCTCGCCGCCAGTTGTCGCCATGTCAATATTCTGGTGCGCGCGGAGGGCCTGGCCGACAGCATGTCGCGCTATCTTATCCGTCGCATTGAGGATACGCCCAACATTACTCTCCACGTGCGCACGCAGTTGACCGCGCTAGAGGGCAGTGATCGGCTTGAGCGCGTGACTTGGCACAACGCGGCCGATGGCAAGGACACGACGAGCGATATTCGCCATGTTTTTTCCATGACTGGAGCCGTGCCTAATACGCGCTGGCTGCAGGGGTGCATTCCGCTCGACGATCGCGGTTTCGTGCGTAGCGGATCGGAGTTGCGCGCCGAGGATCTGCTCGCGGCGCGCTGGCCGCTGCCGCGCGCCCCGTACCTCATGGAAACGGGGGTACCAGGAATCTTTGCCGTGGGCGATGTGCGCTCCGGCAGCGTCAAGCGCGTCGCGTCCGCCGTCGGCGAGGGATCCATCAGCGTCCAGCTGGTGCACCGCGCGCTGCAGGAATGAGCCCGTCGTGAGCGGCCCTGACGACAGTGTTTTTCTGTTTGATGTCGACAACACTCTGCTCGATAACGACCGCATCGAGGCGGATATCGGCGCACATGTCGAAGGACTGTTCGGGCGCGCGGCGTGCGATCGCTTCTGGGCGATTTTCGAGGAGCTGCGCGAGGAATTCGGTTTCGCGAATTATCTGGGAACGGTGCAGCGCTTCCGTCTCGAGCAGCTCACCGATCCGCGTGCCCTCGGATTGTCCTCATTCCTGCTCGACTATCCATTTCCACGTCGTCTGTATCCGCGCGCACTCGAGATGCTCGCGCATATCCGCCAGTTCGGTCGCACGGTCATTCTGTCGGACGGCGATGCGGTGTTTCAGCCGCACAAGATCCGCCGCGCAGGTTTGTGGGATGCAGTCGAGGGCCGGGTTTTGATTTACGTTCACAAGGAACGCATGCTCGAGGACGTAGCGCACCATTATCCGGCGCAGCGTTACGTCATGGTCGATGACAAGCCGGGAATTCTTGCGGCCATGAAAGGGGTTTGGGGCACGCGCCTGACGACAGTTTTTCCGCAACAGGGCCACTACGCGCGTGCCGCCCAGAGCATGCCGACAAACCCGAAACCCGACATGACGCTCGAGCGCGTGGCCGAGCTCATCGAGCGACGCTATCCGGATTTTTCGCCGTCCGCGTGAGGCGCGAGTGCCGCCGCGATCCGATCGGCAAGATCGCCGAGCGCGCGACTCATTGCCGCAGCCAGCGCATCCGCGCTCGCATTACTTGCTTCTACTTTAATTTCTTCCGTGCCGCGCTCGCTTGGCGCGTTCGGCGTGTGGATAAGCCAGGCAGCGCGCAGCGAGACAGCGCCGTGCTCATCGCCAGTAAATTCCTGCACGTCAAGGTACAGATGGCGCCGCGGTTCACCGGCGGCCGGTTCGTTGTCGCTCGCCATCGCTCCGGCCGCGAGCCGCGCCGCAAGATCAGCGGCGATGACGCGTCGGATCATGCCCTCGAGTGGCGCCGCCCAGAGATCAAATGTGGCGATCTGTAATTGGTTCGAGGTGCTGCGGCGCACGAACTCCAGACGATCAAGCTCGCCCGGAATCGTAACGCGTTCGATGCGGATCGGGATCTGAGCGAGCCAGCTCGCTCGCGGCGCGGTCGGGGCGATCGCTGTCATCGCAAAGTAGTGCGTGGGAGGGCTCGACTGACACGCGGCAAGAGCACACGCGCCTGCGAGAGTGACCAGCCAACCGGGCTTCGCTCTCATGGCTCTGGCTCCTTTTGCTTGCCGCGAATGAGCGCTTCGGGATGCCGCTCCAGATAATCCGCCAGTGCTTTCACCGAACGTGCCGCATCCGTGAGTTCCTGCATCATGCGCGGCAGATCTGTACCCTGCGCCGTATTGCTGCCGAGCACGCTGCTCGCCTGCTCGAGGGTGCGTTGTGCGGCCTCTGCGCTTTGACGCAGGCTGTTGATGAGCGGCTGGATCTGCGGTTCCACTGCACCGGTGATCGCATCGAGGTGAGTCAAGGTGCGGTCCAGCTCCTTCATGGCGTGACTCAATTCAGGACCGGCGGTGGCGCGGTCGATGTGGCGCAGAATGCTGTGCACCGACTGCAGGATCTGCGTGACGTCCACCGAAGGCGCGGTGGGGATCTGCAGCTGCGAGTCGACGCGCTCGATTTGAGCCGGTGCGGCATCGGGCACCATATCCAAGGATACGATCTGCTGGCCCGTGAAGAAGCTTGCCGAGGTCAGGCGCGCGCGCAACCCGTGTTTCACCCAATCCTGCATGTGCTCCGTGAAGTCCTGCGCAAGCTCGGGGGCCGAGCGCGCAGGCCCGTTCACGACCTTGATGCGCGTCGGATCGATGGCGATCATCACCGGGGTATGCAGGACATGGCTGCGATCGTCGTACTGCAGCTCGACGTGCTGCACCTGACCAATTTGGGTTCCTAGGAGCTCCACAGGCGATCCGTGTTCGATCCCCGCCACGGCGCCGGTAAAGTCAATGCGGTAGATGAGCGGCGTGCCGCGCGGATCCTTCTCGGCACTGTACTTGTCGTCATAGAGCCGGAACTGCGCGCCAGCGGGACTTGGCGCATTGTCCATGGCGCTCGATGGCGTCATGAACTCGACTCCGCCGCTCAGCAACTGCTGCCAGGACGAGGCGACCATATGGACGCCTTGCGCGCCTATTGAAACGTCCACGCCGCTCGCATTCCAGAAG
>Ga0182024_10025837_pt1 | contig 10339 bp, 9 predicted proteins | sample P32metaG_FD_120480 | JGI IMG/M metagenome (GOLD analysis project Ga0182024, IMG submission 120480) | Permafrost microbial communities from Stordalen Mire, Sweden - P3-2 metaG (Illumina Assembly) | ecosystem: Environmental > Terrestrial > Soil > Wetlands > Permafrost | place: Sweden: Stordalen...
TCCATCTCGCGCCGATCCGCCAGCGCATCGAGTCGATCTTCTGGACCTGCAAAGACCTCCTCACCCTCGAACGCCACGGCGCCCGCACCCTGCCCGGAATCAGAGAACGCATCCTCCAACGCTTCCTCTGCCTCGCCGCCTGCATCGTCCTCAACCACCAGCTCGGACGACCGAGCCGCGCACTCGTCGACTACGTCGCCTAAACGCGTGGAATCAATCATCTAGACGGGAATGACCCCTCATAGTCCGCGCGTCGGGGGTTCGAGTCCCTCCTCCGGCATGACGGAATGGCCTGGCCGCGGCGGTCTGACCCAGCTGAGCCCGGGAATCCGCTAGTATTCGTTTTTGACAATGTTGGTCTCGTTTGATGAGACGCCTCGGCGGGCGCGTGTGGGAGTGGTGCTCCTCGACATGCCGCATTACAGCCCTCGCGCGGGAGTCTTTGACAGCTCCGCCACGTCCGGCCTCGGACCGCTGCCTGCCGGCTTCTTTGACCACCCGCGCACGTGGCCGGGTGCGACGGCCTTTGCAGTTGCCGAGGGCGCCGCTGCGTGGCCTACTCTGCAAGGCAGCGCCGAAGCGCTCGACGGGCTTCTATCTGCGGTCGCGCGACTCGCACCCCAGTGCGACGTGGTGCTAGCCGACTGCGGGTTCTTCTGGGCTGCCCGTCGAGAGCAGCCCCGGCTACCGGGGAACGTGGTCCTGAGTGGACTCGATCTGCTCGATCTCGCGCTGACCGTCAGCGCTGGCGAGGTGGGGATCGTTACGTACTCCAAGCCTCACTGTGAGGTGCTCATCCGAGGCCATCCGGCACTAGATCGTTTGCGCATAGTAGGGCTCAGCGACCAGCCATCATGGGCCTACCTGTCCAGGGCAGACCATGGCCAGCTCGATGGCTGGAGCCAAGACACGCTTCGTAAGGAGCTGGTTTCGGTGCTCCAGCGTGAGCGGCAGGCTGGCATGCTGCGCGACGTCAACGCGCTTGTGCTCGAATGCACCGTGCTTCCACAATACCGCGCGGCGATTCGCTCGGTGATCGACGTGCCCATCTTCGACGCCCGTACGCTTGCGCTGGCCCTTCTGTATGACCCCCCCGCGACGTTTGAACCGACGTCGGGCGCCTGATCCGTGAGCAGCCTGCGGCCAGCGACACTTCACTCGGCGGGAACGCAGAGATGACGATGACGCCGGCAGGATCGCGTCTCAAGCGATCAAGCGAACTGCACGAAAGGGCGTGCCGCGTACTGGCCGGTGGTGTATCGACGGCCTTCCGCGCCTTCGAGCGTCCAGTGCCGCTATTCGTGCAAAGCGCAAGCGGAGCGCACGTCGTGGACGTCGACGGGAATGATTTCGTCGATTTCATGTGCGGCTTCGGTCCGATCATCCTAGGACACGGCGACGAGCGGGTGCTCGAGGGTGCGATAGCCGCGGCACGAACCGTCCAGCAGACAGGAGGCCAGAGCCTCGTCGAGTGCGAGCTCGCCGAGTTGCTGTGTCAGCACGTGCCGGCCTTCGAAGTGGTGCGCCTCGGTCTCTCAGGATCAGAAGCGATCCATGCGGCCGTACGAGTCAGTCGCGCGGCGACAGAGCGGCCGTTGCTAGTGAAGTTCGCCGGTCATTATCACGGATGGCTCGATGGCATCTACACGGCGACGACCCACCCGCCGCCCGCATGTCCTGAGACTGCCGGACAGCTGTCGTCTGCACTCGAGGACGTGGTGGTTGTCGAGTGGAACGACTCCGAAGCGCTTCGCGATCTCTTCGCGGAACTAGGTCACAAGATCGCTGCGGTGATTATGGAGCCGATCGCGTGCAACCAAGGCGTCATCTATCCACATGACGGATATCTCGAGTATGTCCGAGCTCTGACTGAGGCCAACGGCGCGTTGCTAATCTTTGACGAGGTCATAACCGGTTTCCGGCTCGGTCTCGGAGGCGCCCAGGCGGTCGTAGACGTTGTGCCGGATTTGGCGATCACGGCGAAGGCGATGGCAAACGGTTTTCCCGTTAGCGCATTTGGTGGCCGTCGTGATCTCATGGACCTAATAGCGACGAACAAGGTAATGCACGCCGGAACGTTCAACGCCGGCGGGATGTCGGTTGGCGCGGCTGTGGCAACGATACGCGCCCTCGCCGAGAATGGCGGTGCCGTCTACGAGAAGCTTGCCGTTCTCGGACACCGTCTCATGGCCGGACTAAGTGAGGCTGCGCGAGAGTGGGACCTGCCGCTTGTCGTTAACGGGCCCGGACCTGTCTTCTTCACATGGTTTAGCGAGCAGCCGGTCACCTCATACGCCGACCATCTCCTGGCCGATGACGCGCGATATGCACGCTTCGCGGAGCTCATGCATGCTGCCGGCACGCGCGTGATCCCTTCTGGACGCTGGTATCTCTCCGCGGCGCACACCGAGAGCGACGTCGACCGCGCGCTCGAATGCGCTGCGCGGGTGTTCGCTTCCATGGCCGGCTAATGGCGCGTGTCGGCTGCGCCTCGGTCTTTCACGAGTCCAACACCCACGTCAGCGGCGCGACCGATATCGACAGCTTCGGATCGCAATGGTACGAGACGGACGCCGTCCTCGACGCGCTAGCCGGAACCAACAGCGTCGTGGGCGGCTTCGTGACCGGTTCAGCCAACTGGGCATTCGACTTGGTCCCGACCCTTGCCTGCGCCGCGACGCCTGCAGCACCACTCACGCACGATTGCTTTCAGGAGATCAAGCGCGCGTTAGAGAGCACGATCGTCTCGCAGGGGCCGCTCGACGGGTTCCTGTTGGAGCTTCACGGAGCCATGGTCGCCGAAGCCGTGAAGGCCGCGGATGCCGACCTAGTGGCCCACGTGCGTAGCCTGATCGGCCCGGTGCCCCTGGTTACCGTCGTCGATCCCCACTGCAACTTCGCGCCGGAAATGCTCGAATCCACCGACGCGCTCGTCGCTTACAGGCAGAACCCGCATGTGGACATGGCTGCCGCGGGCGAACGCGCCGTGGAACTGCTTGCCGCCATGATGGTTGATGGCAAGCACCTCTACACGCGAGCCGTACAGGTGCCGATCGTCGCGCCGGCCATCGCGCAGGCAACCGCCGATCAGCCGCTGCATGCGTTGGTCGCGCAAGCCGCGAGCTACGAGGCTGATCGAGCTGTTGGTGCTGCTTCGGTGCTGTTTGGCTACGCGTATGCCGATACGCCACATCTCGGGATGACGGCGGTGGTCGTTGCCGGCACCGCAGCATCTGCCGAGCGCTGCGCGCTGGCCCTTGCGCGCTCCTGTTGGACTCGGCGGCGCGAGTTCGAGCGGACACTCCTCGAGCCGGCCGAAGCCGTTGCGTTAGCTGCCCGCGGCGGGCGGCTGGTTGCGCTCGCGGATACCGGCGACAACATCGGGGGTGGTGCGGCGGGTAATTCGACCCTGCTCGCCTCCCATGCCTTTGCAACTCGGGCTCAGTTCGCGACCACGGTTTGCGATCGCGAACTCGTCGAGAGGGCGCGAGGAGCTGGGCTTGGTTCGACGATCCGCATAGACCTCGGACCGCCCAGCGACGTCGTCGAGGGCTTAGTCGGCGGCTTCTCCGACGGCTCGTTCGTCCATCGTGGACCGGTGTCCAACGGGGTTCGCTTCAACATGGGCGAAACCGTCTTGGCGCACGCCGGTGCACTTCGCCTCATCATCCATTCGCGGCCTGTCATGCCCAACGATCCAGCCCTTTTCCAAAGTGCAGGCGTGGATCCACGCTCGCAGGCCGGTGTCATCCTCAAGGGTGCTGCCGCTGTTCGAGCCGGCTGGAGCGCCGTTGCCGCGGAGATACTCGACGTCGCCACTCCGGGGCCCACGACCTCGAGGCTCAGTGAACTGGAGATGAGCCATGTCCGCAGGCCGCTCTGGCCGCTCGACGCTTTCGACTGGGAACCGACGTCGCATCGGACGCGTGAGTAATGGTCGGCCCGCAGGTTACGCTACATGTGCAAGACGAGCGCGCTGTGCCTGAGCGATGAATGCGTCAGACGTGCGGAAGCTCGTCGTCGCCGTCAGCGCTGTCGTTCTCGTGGACACGGCGTTCTATACGGCGATTGCTCCCCTGCTTCCGAGTCTTACCCACGCCTTGCACCTCTCGATACTGGCCGCTGGGATGCTGACCGCATCCTATCCCGCGGGCATGCTGATCGGATCGCTTCCAAGCGGCATGCTGGCCGCGCGCATCGGTCCGCGTGCCACGGTCTACGTAGGGTTGACGGTCTTGGCCGCAGCAAGCGTCGTCTTCGGCACGGCGAGCGGCCTTGAGATGATGGACGTCGCTCGCTTCCTCCAAGGCTTGGGAGGTGCCTGTGCGTGGGCCGGCGGGCTGACTTGGCTCGTTTCGGCGGTTGGGGCGCACGACCGTGGAGCGGTGATTGGCTCGGCGATTGGTGCGGCAATCGCCGGTGCGCTGCTTGGCCCGGTGATAGGGACACTTGCGCACGTGCTCGGGCGCGCGATCGTCTTCTCATCGATGCCGGTCTGCGCCACCGCGCTCATATGGTGGTCGCGGCATATCCCGGCGACGTTCACGCGCTCCCACCAGGGGCTGCGAGATCTGTGGACCGCTGCCCGTCGTCGTTCGTTGGTGCTCGCGATGTGGCTGGTCCTTGTGCCCGCCGTCGTGTCGGGCGTGATCAGCGTCCTCGGCCCGCTGCGCCTGAACCAGTTCGGCGCGGGGGCTGGCGTGGTGGGCGCAACATTCCTGGTGGCGGCCGGGATCGAGGCGGCCATCAGCCCGATGATCGGCCGGATGTCCGATCGCCGCGGCTACTTCGTGCCACTGCGGGTTGGGCTTGTCCTCGATCTTGCCGCGCTCATGTGCTTCACACTTCCGCGAAGCCCTGAACTGCTCGCGGTCGTGATCATCGCAATCATCGGCGCGCTCGCCGCACTCTGGACTCCGGCCACAGCGATGTTCGCTGACGCGGCCGATGCCACGGACCTCAGCCAAGGCTTAGCGTTCGCGCTGATGAACGTCGCCTGGGCTGCAGGGCAGATTACCGGCTCTGGAGGCGGTGGCGCGCTGGCGAAGCTGACCGGCGACGGCGTGCCGATCGTTGGAATCGCCGTCCTCTGCGCGCTGACGCTGCTGCTGGTGACGGGTCGCACGCGGACGACGGTCGTCCCGGGATGACGTCGAGACCTGGACGTCCAAGGGCTGTGAAGCCGCTTCGCACGCAACGCTTGTGGCACCCGTTCGCCGATATGGGCCGGCTCGGGAGCGAGGTGGTCTTCGAGCGCGGAGAAGGAGCGTGGATCTATGACACGACCGGCCGGCGTTACCTGGATGGCTCCGCCGGACTCTGGTACTGCAACGTGGGACACGGAAGGGCCGAACTCGCCGAAGCCGCCGCCGTGCAGATGCGTAAGCTCGCGTCCTATCAGATCTTTGACCGCTTCGCGAATCAGCCCGCACTGGAGCTTGCCGAGCGACTGACCGAGCTGACGCCGACTCGAGATGCCGGCGCGGTCTTCTTCACGAGCGGCGGGTCGGACGCGGTCGACACCGCTGCGAAAATCGCAAGGCGCTATTGGAGTGCGGGGGGGCATCCCGAGCGACAAATCCTTGTCGCTCGCGAGGGGGCTTACCACGGCGTCAACGCATTTGGCACGAGCCTGTCGGGCATCCCGGCCAACGCCTCAGGCTGGGGGGTGCTCGTACCCGACACCGTTCAGGTCGACCGTCACAGCATTGATGCGCTTGACGAGTTATTACGGCTACACGCGGGGCAGGTGGCCGCGTTCATCGCGGAGCCCGTCCAGGGTGCGGCTGGCGTGCATCCGCCAGCGCCCGGATATTGGAGCGCCGTCCAAGAGCTGTGCAGGCGCCACGACGTGTTATTGATCGTCGACGAGGTCGTCACCGGCTTTGGCCGGCTTGGCGAGTGGTTTGGCTCGAGTCGTTTTGACATCCGCCCGGACCTCCTCGTCTGCGCCAAGGGGCTGAGCTCCGGCTACATGCCAATCGGAGCCGTGGTAGCGGGCGAGCGTATCTTGGATGTGTTATGGAGCGCGGACGCCGGCGCATTCCGGCACGGTTACACGTACTCGGGTCATCCCGCAGCGTGTGCGGTGGCGCTCGCTAACCTCGACATAATCGAGGAAGAGTGCCTGATACAGCGCGTGAGGGCGTTGGAGCCAGTCCTGGAGCGCGAGCTCCGTGCACTCGGGGCTCATCCAATGATCGACGAGGTGCGCGCAGTTGGTCTTCTCGCAGGCATCGAGTTGAGCGAGCAACGGAGAGCGTTGATTCCTGATCTGGGCGAGCGCGTCGTGACGGGCGCGCGCGAGCGAGGGGTCCTCGTCCGCAATCTCCTTGGCAAGACGCTCCAGATCTCACCGCCGTTTGTCATTAAGGAAGAAGAGATTGCCTTCATCGCGGCGGTGCTGACGGCCGTCCTCGACGACCTCGCGGCCGGGGATGTTTAATGCAGCGGCTGACAGGAAAGACCGCGATCGTCACGGGTGCCACCGCCGGCATTGGTGAGGCCATAACACGGCGGTTCCTGGCCGAGGGGGCCCAGCTGGTCACGGTGGCCCGCGATCGAGATCGGGGCGAGGCATTGGCGCGGGCGCTTGGTGATCGCGTTCATTTCGTACCCGGAAGCGTGACCGAGCCTGCGGTCGCTGAGGCGGCCGTGCGGGTAGCGGGCAAGATGGGCGGCGTCGACATCCTCGTCAACAATGCAGGCATCGATCTCACTGGAAACCTGCTTGACGTCCGCGCGGAGGACGTGAGGCGCGTCATGGAGACGAATTTCATGGGCGCACTCGAGTGTCTAATTGCGGTCGCCCGTGATATGCGCGATCGGCGAGGGGGCGCGATCATCAACATCACGTCGCGGCTGGCCTCCGTGGGTGTACCCGGAATGGCCGTATACGCTGCCTCGAAGGGTGCGCTGCTGTCGCTGACACGGGCGGCGGCCGTTGAGTTGGCACCGATTGGCATTCGAGTGAATGCGATCGCGCCCGGGATGACGTGGACCCCGTTGATGCGGGAGTGGGTCGAGTCGCAGGACGATCCGGAGGCTGTGCGGCGAGGTGTTGAGGAGCTGATCCCCCAAGGGCGAGCGGGAACGCCGGAGGACGTAGCAGCAGCTGCCGCGTTCCTCGCAGCGGACGAGGCGTCGCATATCACCGGCGTGTCGCTTCCGGTCGACGGAGGCTATACCGCGGCGTGACCGGCGATTCAGATTGGCAACGGACACGGACGCATTCTGCCTCCCCACGCGGTGGGCAGAGGAATCAGTGTGGCCTGATGGCTCAGGCATAGCTGCGGGCCTCGCCCGTCGTCGCGCTACGCGCGACAGTGTACGCTTCACGCTAGTGTTGCGTCAGCCGAAACGCTCGGTCGGCTCCTTAGCTCGCGGATTGCAGGTGCTTGATGCCCTTGGCGAGTACGAGGAGCTCAAACTCTCGGACCTGCCCGATCTCCTCGGGATGTCACGTGCCACCGCATTTCGGCTCCTCACGACACTTCAGGATCGCGGTTATGTCGATCACAACGCAAGCACGCACTCCTATGGTCTCGGGCCGAAGGCCTTTGCGCTAGGCTCTCGCTCAAAGGTGGCCCGCCTCGTGCGGGCTGCCGAGCCGATGCTCAATCGTCTGCGTGCGCTCACCGATGAGACGCTGAACCTCGCTGACTACCAGGGCGGGCGTCTGATCTACGTGCGGATCTGGGACGGCGTGTCTACGCTGCGCATGTCGGGCGTGGTCGGTGGAGAGGTTCCGATGCATGCGTCAGGCTTGGGGAAGGGAATCCTAATGAAGTTGCCCGAAGCCGAACGCAAAGCTGTCGCTGGGTCCGAGCCGTTTCCGAAGCTCACGGAAAGAACCGTGACGAATATGAGCGACCTCGAAGCGCAGCTCGTGCAGTTCAGTGAGCTCGGCTACGCGGTAGACGATCAGGAGGTTGTCATGGGTGGGCTCTGCCTCGCCGCGCCGATTGTGAGTTCGGACGGAAAGCTGCTTGGTGGCATATCGATATCGGGTCCCGCACCACGGCTGCCGAAATCACTCCACGATCGCTACGGCAGAGCTATCGCCGATGCCGCTACTGAAGTCGGCGTCGCCTTCAGCGTCGTCATGGGTAAGTCGGAACCGTCTGGGGCGCTACCACCTAAATCGCGCGCGTGAGCCCGCCGTCCACCCGGATGTTCTGTCCAGTGATGTAGCCCGCCGCGGGGGACAGCAGGAACGCGACGGTCTTGGCAATCTCATCGCTGGTGCCGAGCCGGCCCAGCGGATTTGACACGTGCGTTTCCCGACTGACATCGTGGATTGTGGTCCCATACGTATCGATGTAGCCGGGCAGCACGTTATTCATGCGTACTCCGGAGCTGCCGAACTGATCCGCATACAGCTTTGTAAACCCAGCCAAAGCGGCGCGAAGCGCCGATGAGATCGGAAAGTGGGGCGATGGCTCGAAGACGGCAAAGGTCGAAATGTTCACGATCGCGCCGCCGCCCTGACGCAACATCAGGGGTGTCACCAGCCTCGCCATGCGGACGACGTTCAGGAAGACCAGATCCATGCCGGCGTGCCATTCGGCGTCTGTCAACTCGAGGAGGTCGCCGACGGCTGGATGTCCCGTGTTGTTCACGACCGCATCGACACGCCCAAACCTCTCGACCGCCAGCGCGACCACCGCGCCGAGGTCCGCCTCGCTGACTACGGAGCCCTGCGTGCCCAGTCCGTCCAGCTCAGCGGCGAGCTCGAGTGCCTTCTCTGATCGTGACATGAGCACGACCTTGTAGCCAGCGCCCGCCATTTCGCGCGCGCATGCGGCGCCGATTCCCCCGCTGGCCGCTGTCAAGATCGCTACTCTGGTCTCCATACGGACACGATATCAGTGATCGCCTGAATGGCGAGAGCAGTCGCAGGTTTCACTCGCATGCCGGAAGCGATTGACAGTCCGCCTCGGGGTACTGCCAGCAGCCGACCAGCAGGCCACTTGACACGACGGATAGGGTGGTCTATAGCCATATAGACCACCATCAGTGGAGCGACATGAACGTTGCCCGGCCCGCCACCGATCGTGACGAGATTCGTCTCGCTGCCGAGGAGCATCCAGCATTCTCTCCGGCGGAGCACCGGTCACGGGTCGCCCGTGCGCAGTCCGCAATGGCCGAGGAGGGTATCGAGCTCCTCCTGCTCTTCGATCCGCAGAGCCTCGGCTACTTCACGGGCTACACGTCGGTGAATCTCTGGGACTTCAGTGCGCTGGTGATACCGATGGATGGTGAGCCACGCGTTGTTCTGTGGGAGTTCGAAGTGCCCCGCTTCGAAGTCAGCGCCAACCTCGGGGATCTGTTCGTATACGCGCCGCATGCCGATCCAATTTCGGTGCTGGTCGCGGCGCTCGACGGATTTGGCGTCGGGACGTATGCCACCGATGACTGGGCCGCCTGCATTGCGGTAGCCGATTGGGAGCGGGTGCGCAATCATCTCGGGACAGCCCGCCGCCTGGACGCGCGGCCGGTTCTGTGGCGGACGCGGCTGCGCAAGTCCGCCGCCGAGCGAGAGCTCTTGCAGCGCTCGGCTGAGCTGACCGACGTGGCGGTGCGGGCTGCGCACGAGGCGCTGGCCGAGGGTGTGACCGATCATGAGCTCGCTGCGACGATGTCCGCAGCGCTCGCGCGAGGCGGTTCGGCTAGCCCGGCGATCGCGCCTGTGGTGGCCGTCGGTCCGCGCGCCGGCATACCGCACAGCGAGGCGGCCGGACGGCGGGTCCGGGCAGGCGAGCCGGTCTTCGTCGAGGTCGGGGCATGCCTCTCGGGTTACACGGCTCCCATAATGCGGACACTCGTCACGGGAGAGCCTGAGCCGCAGCTTGCCGCGCTTGCTCGAACTGCCACCGATGCCGTGACCGCCGCGGTTGAAGCGATGAAGATCGGAACGTCCGCGCGCGAGGTCGCGGAGCGCGCACAGCGAGTCGTGGACGCCGATCCGACCGCGATCCTGTTTCACCGTTACTTCGGCTATCCCGTCGGGTTTGGCGGTCCACCCAGCTGGATCGAGCGGCTCGCGTTCCACGTGCACACGGGCAATGACGCGCTGCTCGAGGAAGGAATGGTCTTCCACATTCCTCTCTCGTTACGGCACCGCGCAGTCAGAGGCGTCGGACTCAGTCAGACGGTGGAGATCACGTCGTCAGGGCCGCGCACGCTTTCCCGCCTGCCGGCCGAGCTGTGGCGCGCCCACTAGATGGTTGATTCCACGGCGTGGGCCGTGTTCGAGGGTTTCGGGGCAGAGAGGCCGAAGTCGGCGGTGTCTAATGCACCGTCGACCTGGAGGCCACGATGGACGCCGACCTCGACA
>Ga0182024_10025838_pt1 | contig 10338 bp, 9 predicted proteins | sample P32metaG_FD_120480 | JGI IMG/M metagenome (GOLD analysis project Ga0182024, IMG submission 120480) | Permafrost microbial communities from Stordalen Mire, Sweden - P3-2 metaG (Illumina Assembly) | ecosystem: Environmental > Terrestrial > Soil > Wetlands > Permafrost | place: Sweden: Stordalen...
CCATCTTCGTCGCCGTCCCCGCCCGCAGCCGTGTCGACCCCGTAAGAATCTCCGGCCCCGGCTTCGGCTCCATCGGAAACTCCACCGCCCTCGACAACTCCGAATCCGGCGTGCAACTGATTCCAGCCGTCAGCGCGCCCATCTTCCGAGCCGCTTCGACCGCCCCCAGCACGTAAGGCGTCCTGCCGCTCGCCGCAATCCCGACCAATGCGTCCCCCGGCCCGAATCCCGTGGCCAGCAAGTCTCTCACCCCCGACTCGGCATCGTCCTCCGACGCCTCCGTCGCCCGGCTCAACGCCGTTTCTCCTCCCGCTATAATCCCTCGAACCATGTCCGCAGGCACATTAAACGTCGGCGGACACTCCGACGCGTCCAGAACCCCCAGCCGCCCGCTGGTCCCCGCACCTATATATGCCAAACGGCCACCCAGCTCGAGCCTCGCCGCAATTGCGTCCACCGCCGCCGCGATCCGTGGAATCTCCGCCCCGACCGCCGAAGCGATCTCCGCATCCGCGGAATTCATCACCCCCAGCATGGGGATGGTGTCCATCCCACCGATGCGGGTAGAAGTAGGATTTGACTCTTCCGTCAGAAGTCTGCTGGGCATAATACTCGGGTGTAACCTCTCCAATTATTCTATAGGAAACCAGGGCGTACGTTGGGCTTTTTGGTACTATATTTCTTTCCAGTTACATTAATATATCCATATTTTTCATGGAATTAGAACTACTAGCCCACCCCTAGTAAAATTCCTCATATTGGCCCTTGACGGACTCACGACCGGACCGTATACTACAAAGGTGCCAGAAGCGGGATTGTTGTGTCGCTCGAAGTCTGAGTTGTCGGTTGAATCGGCATAAATAGTAGGAAAAATAAATTGGAGGATTGGAAAATGAAGTATTTCGGATTAGGTGTGGCGGCACTGATGATGACCATCAGCGCTTCTGCATCGAGTGTTCAGGTCACCTGTAGTGTGGCGGGTGCAAATGGCGCAAACAGCTTCGCCTCTCAGGCGCTCAACTGCGCGCAGCTTACGGCTGCTCAGCTTGGTAGCAATATTCTGGACTCGGTTACCATTGACGTGGACGACAGTTGGAACGGGGGTCTCCATCAGACCAACATCTTCGATTTCAACTACACATCCATCGACCCTGACGTCACCCTCCTGAATGCAGCTCCCCCCAATACTTGCGTCACCATTGGCACCGGTGCATCGACCACCTGCGAGGACATCGTGACCGGCAGCGACGTTGGCAGCACCTTCTATCAGTTGGGAAATATCATCACTACGGATCTGCCCTTCTACGTTGGCTCAGGCAACTTTACAGTAGCAGACGTTTCTGCGAATGTCGATTCCTCGGCGTCAGGCTCCATGCTCACCGGCGCCGGTCAGTTGGGTAGCTTTGCTCAGGTTACCTACACCTACTCCGCTCCCTCGAGTGGCGCTCCCGAGCCCGGTTCGATGATGCTCCTCGGCAGCGGCTTGCTCGCGGCCGGCCTCATCGGACGCAAGAAGTTCGTTCGCAAGTAATCGGTTTTCCGCTTAAGGCAACTCACCGGGCTGGAGGAATCCCCTCCGGCCCGTTTTCATTTTCAGCCGACCGCGCACTCCATCTCGTCCGCAACGCCGCCAACCGCAACCAGACACAAAAAGCGCTCCTCCCTCTGCATCCAGTTGGGAGAAGCGCTATTTTACTTTTAATTGTTCTAATTCTTAAGCGCTGAACGAGCTGCCGCACCCGCAAGTCGACTTTACATTCGGATTATTAAACTTGAACCCCGAACCTTCCAGCGTCTCCACGAAATCCACCTGGGCGCCGTCGAGGTACAGCAGGCTCGCCTGATCCACATAAACCTTCAACCCGTCGAAGGTGTACGTCTTATCCAACATCCCCGGGCTATTCTCAAAAGCCATCGAGTAGCTGAACCCCGAGCATCCGCCGCCCACTACGGCAATGCGCAGCCCGGCCGGCTTCGGCTCCTGGGTGTCTAAAATCTCTCTGACCTTGGTGATTGCGGTCTCTGTTAACTGAACCATTGGGATTTCCCTCAATCCCATTGTACTATGCCCGCGTCTATCCGACAATGGTCATGTGGGGCGGCGCCATGCGCTGCCTGCATCAGGGAACTTATTGAAACCCCTTCGCTTTGGGCTGCGTCCGAAGTGGTAGATTATGAGCGGCCTATTAGAAGCGATTCCGTTCCCCGCCGCCGGCGAACGAACCCGGACCAGGACCCGAGTGGACCATAAGAATAGCGAAGAGGCGGATCTTGTCCGGCGCATCCAGGCCCACGACGAACTCGCCTTCCGTGAAATCGTCGACCGCTACCAGTCCAAGATTTTTTCTATCATCTACGGCGTGCTCCGCAATCATAACGATGCCGAGGATATCGCCCAACAGGTTTTCTCCAAGGTTTATTTTTCGATTCGTAATTTCGACTTCCGCAGCTCGCTGCTGACCTGGATCTATAAGATCACCGTCAACGAGTGCTACGATTACCTGCGCAAAAAGCGCGTCCGGAAGCTGGTCTACGAAAGCGATTTTTCAGAAGAAGACGCCCAGCGCATGGAGGCGTCGGATCCGGCTATCGACCCCGCCGCGCCCATGGATAAGCAATTGGCGCAGCGCGATCTCGTTACCAAGTTGCTCTCCAAGGTGTCCGAGGAGGACCGCAGCCTGATCATGCTCAAGGAAGTCGAAGGCCACTCGGTCGAGGAGTTGGCCGCCATGACCGGATTGAATGAGAATACGATAAAGGTTAAACTATTCCGGACGCGACAGAAGCTGCTCAAAGCGGCTCAGCGTTTAAACCGGATTCGTTCGTAGAAGTAAAAAACAGCGGGCATCAAGACCCGCGCCGCAGTAGCAGTAATTTTTAGAGGGAAGAAATACCATGCATCGCATAATTCAGGATCACCTCGAAGAGGTGCTCGCGGAATCGAATCCCGCGGCAGCCGCGCATTTGGCCGAATGCGGAGAATGCCGCGAAGAAGTGTCCGCCCTGCGGAGCCACGCCGCCATGCTCCGCACCTTGCGCGCTAATGACGAAAATCTAGCTCCGCGCCCCGGCTTTTACGCCCGCGTGATGGAGCGGATTGAAGCCCAGCGCCCCATCGACATCTGGCAGCTTTTCTTCGATTCGGTGTTTGGCCGCCGCATCGCCATGGCCTCCATGGCTCTGGCCGTGCTGTTCAGTCTCTACCTGGTCTCCTCGGAGCGCCTCGCCCAGCCGGTCACCATATCGGTCGAAGATCATCCCGGAACGACGCTCTCCGCAGCCGGCCTGCCCGATAAGGACACCGTTCTAGTCGATCTAGTCACTTATCGGGAGCGGTAGGAATGCCCGCTGGAATCTCATTGGCAAGGCCCTCCGCCGATCGCGCCACCTGGCAGAATCCGCGCATTTTTTCGACCCTCCTGTTCGTTTTTCTGGCCGGAGGCGCCACCGGAGCCGTTTCGATGAAGTTCGGCCTGCACCAGATCCTGCATCGATCCACCGCACCGACTTCGAAAGAGGGCGTCCTTCAGAAATTTAAAACCGACCTGAATCTGACGCCCGCGCAGGCGGCAAAAATCTCTCTGATCCTGGACGATTACCAACACTACTATCAAAGCGTGCAGGACCAGCAGGATGACATCCGCGCCACCGGCAAAATGAGAATCCTCCAGGAGCTCGATCCGGCCCAGCGCGATAAATTTCAAAAACTAATGGGCGAAATCCCCCCGCAATTAGCGCCCAAGCCATAATAGTAATTCTGAGTTCTCTTCTAATCACGGGCCCCCCCGCCTCCGGTAAATCCCGCGCCGCGCTCGAACGTTTCCTGGCCGACCGCTCCGCAACACTGCTCACCCCCACCGCCACCATGGCCGAGTACCTCCGCAACGAACTAGCCCGAGCCAACGTCCCCATCCGCCCCAACCGAATCCTGACCCTGGCAAAATTCATCGAAATCCAATCCATCACTAAAGGGCCAATAATCCTGGACGGATTCTTCACCCTATCCGAAGCCGAACTAGATTTCTTGGAAAAGCTGGCAGCACAAACCCAAGTAACAATAGCCCTCCCCGACTGGCCCGGCTCCAACTCCGCCCGCGAGCATCTTCGAACCCTCGGCTTCACCGAACAGCGCCTCGATGCCACTCTCCGCCACCCCACCCGCACAGTCCGAGCCGCGCTGTCTTTAGAACAGGAAGTAGAACAAATCGCCCTAAGCATCCTGGAGCATTCCGCGGGAGGCCGCGAGTTCCGCGAAATGGGCGTCCTGCTGCGAGTCCGCGACCCCTACGCGAGCGCGCTGGAATCCGTATTCGCACGCCTGGGAATCCCCGCCCGATTCCACTTCACCGACGCGTTATCCTCCCACCCGGCAATCCAATATCTAACCGGCCTGATCCGCGCCCGGAACCAAGCGGATCTCCTAACCCTCGAAGGCGACCGCATAGCAGAAACCGACCTCATGTCCCCCACCGATTGGGCGACCCGTCTAAAAACCCTCCGCACCGAAATTCCCCCTCCCGAAATTACAGATCAAATCGACCGCGATCAACTCAACATCTGGCGCTCCACCGCCGCCGCCCTAAACGCCTTCGATAAAGCGCTAGACACAACCGCCCAAGCCTTCAACGACGAAAAAATAACTCTAGCCGCCTTCTGGCCCAGCCTGGAAACCGTCCTGGCAACAACCAAACTCCGCATCCCCGACCGCCGCCGCAACGTCGTCAACGTGCTCGACATCCACGAGGCTCGCCATTGGGAACTCCCCATCGCCTTCGTGCCCGGACTCAACGAGCGCCATTTCCCCCACGAAGAACGTTTCCAATTCGAACTAGCGACCACCCGCGCAACAGAAGAAACCATCCTGAGCTACGCCAGATTCAACGAAAAAGGCGACCCCCAACTCCGCTCCTTCTTCCTCGCAGAGGAAGGCCAACACGCTAGCCCAACCCGCATCCTCCCCAAAACCGTTATGCCACCAGTAGGACAGGTCCCCGACCTGTCCCCTCCGAACCCAAAAAGTCTGACCCCAACCTCAATAGAAACCTTCCTCCAGTGCCCCTTCCAATTCTTCGCCCAAAGAACCTTGAAGCTCCGCAAGCGTCCCGATAAACCCCGCGACCGTCTAAACGCCCTGGTCCAAGGCAGCATCCTCCATAGAGCCCTGGCCGAAGGCGAGTTGGACCGCGTATTCGAAGAAGAGTGCCAAAAAAACAACATCCCGAAGACCTATAGAACAGAAGCCGTCCGCCTGGAACTTAAGCGCCACCTCGAAGCCTTCCAATCCAACGAGAACTGGCCTCTAAGCTGGCCAAGCCAAACCGAACAGAAATTCGAAGTAGCCCTAACCCCCGAACTCTCCATCCGCGGCCGCATCGACCGCTTGGATATCGGACCCAACAACGAAGCCATCGTGATCGATTATAAATACAGCGCCGCCGCCAAACTCCGCGAGCGCATCGAGAGCGATCCCGTCCAAGCCGGCCTCTATCTCCTTGCCGCCGAGCGCGTTTTTCATCTGAACCCCGCCGGCATGTTCTACTGCGGGCTGCGCCAATCCGTATCCTGGGAAGGCTGGCACACAAACATCCCCGGCCTGAAGCTAGGCGAATCAAGAACCAGCCTAAGGGAACTAATCGAAGCCGCCGAACAAACCGCCATCGAAGTCCACAAATCAGTCCTCTCCGGCAACAAAGAAGTCCGCCCCACGGACCGCAACAAATGCCGTTACTGCGACTTCAACGCCATCTGCCGCATAGAATCAATATCCCGAGCCCACCATGAAACCCCGTCCTAAGTTTTTGTGGGGCAGGTTGGCAACCTGCGGACCGATTGTCAATCGGTCCATCCGGGCGCAGCCCGGACGCCTCCCCGCGAACCCCGACCGTAAGGAAGGGGACGCTTAATTGACTCTCTCCCCCGCCCAGCGCTCCGCCGTAGAACGCACCAACCAGGACGTCTGCGTAGTAGCCGGCCCCGGCTCCGGCAAAACCAGAGTCCTCATAGAACGCTTCGCCTGGCTGGTCGAATTTCACAACGTCAGCCCCAGCCGAATCCTGGCCATCACCTTCACCGAAAAAGCCGCCACCGAAATCAAGGAGCGCCTGATCCAGCGTTTCGCAAATTCCCCCGAACACCGCGAATCCATCGAACGAGCCTGGGTCTCGACCATCGACGGATTCTGTGCCCGCCTGTTGCAGGAAAACGCCATCGCCGCCAACATAGCACCCGATTTCACAGTGCTCGAACAAACCACCGCCGAGCGCCTGGCCCGCGAATCCGCCGAAGAATCGCTCGACGAACTCTACGCCGAAAGTCCCGACCAAATCCGTCGTCTCCTGGAATCCCTCGATCTCTCTACCGACGATTTCGGCCGCAAACCCGATCTCGCAGCGACGCTTCTAGAAGTCTACGAATCGATGCGAATCTCCGGCGTCAGCGAACTCCCTCCCGCGGAGCCTCCACCGGATGTATGGCCCGAAGCGAGACGCCTCGCACGCAATGTCCTCGACGATAAAGGCAAGCCGTCTTCCGATACCCAACCGCTACGCGACTGGGCGACAGCATTCCTCGCGCTTCCTCCCTTTGTGACCAAGCAGCACTTCGCCCTAGAATTCACCGCGCATACCGGCCGCGTGGGAAAAACGCGCGCTGAAGATGCCAAGAAGTTGAAGAATGAAATTCTCCCCGCTCTCCTCGCTCAGTGGATTGAAACGTGGAACGCCGGTCTCCTGAACTTGCTGCGCGAAGCCATCACCCGCCTCGACCGCAGCTATCGAAAAAAGAAACGCGATCAATCCGCACTGGACTTCGCGGATCTGGAAGAGGAATCGATCCGCCTGCTCGAATCCGACTACTTCATCCGCGAAGCCACCCCCAACCGCTTCGATCAAATTCTCATGGATGAGTTGCAGGACACCAACCGCCTGCAATGGCGCCTGCTCGAGCTGATCCGCACGCCGGATTCTTTCTTCGCCGTCGGCGATATCAATCAATCGATCTACGGATTCCGCCACGCCGATCCAGCCGTCTTCGAAGAATATCGGCAACGCTTAGAAGCCTCCGGCGCAACCATCGACGACCTCCGTGAAAACCATCGCAGCCGCCAACAAATTCTCGATGCAGTGTCGCGGGTGCTTGATGGCCAGCAGGGAATCGAACCGCGCGCATTAATCGCCGCGAAAACATTTCCCTCCGTCACCGGCCCCATAGTCGAGCGCCTGGTCGGCGAAGGAGAGGATGTAGAGGCCTCATTAGTGGCCGCGCGCATTCTTGAATTGGACTGCGATTACAAGGACATCGCGATCCTGGTGCGTTCACTCAACGCACTCGAACCCTTCACGCGTGCCCTCGATCGTTTCAACATTCCCTTCGTAATCACGGGCGGTCGCACGTTTCTCGAAGCCCGCGAAATCCGCGATTTGCTGGCATTTATGGCTGCTTTAGCAAATCCTCTCGACGAAATTGCATTGGTCGGCGTCCTCCGGGGCCCCATCGTTGGTTTGAGCGACGATGAAATATTCCGCCTCGGCAAAAATGGTTGGCAGGAAATTTTTCAAACAAGATTCGGCCATCTCCGCAAAAAAGCTGGCTTTATCTCACCCGACCGCCTGCTTCCGATCCAGCCGGATCTGACTCCGCGTGCTCGCGCCAATGTGGATAAGTTGTGTTCGTGGTTGCGGCGCGAGCATCGTAATCGGCCTCGGCCTCTGGCGGACATGCTCGACGATCTGGAGTATTTGTCGGAAGCCGAAGCGTCGCCGCCTGAAGCTGGTAACGTGCTGCAGTTAATGTCGATCCACGCTGCAAAAGGATTGGAATTCAAGGTCGTATTCGTAAGCGCGCTGCAGCGCGGACCCGACCCCGGCTCGCCTGTTATCGCATTTTCAAATGGGATTGGCGCGAAATGGCGCAATCCCGCCACCGCAAAATCGCAGCCCGACACGGTCTATGCGGCGCTTAAACAGGAACGGAAACAGCGTGAAGATGCTGAGGAGAATCGGCTGCTGTATGTCGCAATGACCCGCGCCGAGGAGCGCTTGTTTTTGACCTACACCAAAGGCAAGAACTCCCGCGGCTGGCAGAAGTTAGTGGAATCAAGCGTGGCCGCTGAACTCTGTGCAGACACCGTGATTATCGCGCCGCATCGCGTGAGAAACGCTCAACAGGACGAGGTTCAATTTGTCGAGCCGCCGGTCGTTACCGGCCAGCACGATTCGACCGTTGCCGTCACCTCCGTTTCTATATTCGAAGTTTGTCCGCGTAAGTACTTTTTGGGCAAATACATCGGCATGGAATCGCACAGCTCCGGCGCAGTTGGTTCTGAGGTCCATAAAATTCTCGCGGGTGGAAGTAGTAACCTGCTCGAAGCGCAGGAACTTGCTCGTCGATTTCCGATGCCTTCGCATCCCACGCGGCTGGAACGTGAGTTCGATTTTATGTTTGCGGTGGAAGACGTCGTTCTGCGGGGGCAAATCGATCTTTGGTATGAACAGGATGGCGAATTGGTACTCGTGGACTTCAAAACCGACCGGGAAGAAAGTCCCGAGAGCTACGCTCTGCAACTGCGGTTTTATGCGCTCGCACTCGAACGGTATTTGGGACGCCTTCCGGATCGCGCGGTGCTGTTTTATCTCCGTTCGGGGCGCGCCGTCGAGATTCCGCTGGCCTTAAATGACCTTAAATTGGCAGTTAAGACGCTCTGCGAGCTCTTAAATGCCCAAAAAAATATGCTATTTCCACTACAGGAGGGAAAACACTGCTTTCGCTGCGAGTTCTATAAAGGATTGTGCCCGGCGGGAAAAAACTAAGCCTGCGCTTTGCGCGCCGCCATTTTCTTCTCAAGCGCCTTCCAAAGCCGCGCTTTCACGCTCTCCGGAATGGTTTGCGGTTCGAGACCTTTATAGACTTGCAGCGTCTTCTTAGTTGTGTCGACAAGAACGAAGCAATTTGGACATTCACTCACATGTTTTTCCAAATGGCACTTCGTTGCCGGATCGGTACTGGGATCCAGATAGTCATTCAGTTCCTGTAGGAACTGCTTACAAGTGAGCAAAGACGTCCTCCCCCTTCCGCCGGAATTGGCGGGTCAATTTCTCGCGCAGCGCCAAGCGCGCTCTCAATAGCCGGCTTTTCACCGCGGGTATCGAGATCCCGAGAGTATCAGCGGTCTCCTCGGTGCTCAGTTCTTCGATGTCGCGAAGCATGAAAACGGTGCGGAAATCAGGCTTTAAAGTTTGTACGGCTTCGTCAAGAATCCCCTGCATCTCCTCGCGCGAATAGCGCTGCTCGGGATTGTCTTCCCAAACGGCGATTTCCCTCTGCACCGTTTCTTCGCCTGTCTCGACCGGTTCATCGAGCGAAACAGTGCGATCGCCCTTGCGCTTGCGGAGCTTCATGAGCGCTTCGTTGACGGCGATGCGGACGATCCAGGTGTAGAATTTCGAATCGCCCTTGAATCCGTCCAGGTGCTCGTAGGCCTTTAGAAATGCCTCTTGCAGCACGTCCTCGGCATCTTCATCGTTCTGCGTGATGTGCTTTGCGAGGCGGTAGATCTTGCGCTCGTAGTGGTTGACCAGTTCCGTGAATGCCTGCGCATCTCCGGCGCGTGCCTTTTCGACTAGAGCGCTTTCATCGAACGTGGCTGTTGTTGTGGGCGTCACGTGTTGATTCCATTCTACATTGGCTTGATCGCTCCCTGCGGCTTAGCGTCTGACCGCATGCTTACGCATGGCGGTTCGGGTGGCGCCCAATCGGGATTGGCTGGGTGATTGCCTACTCGGCCCTGAGGGCGACCATGGGGTCTACTTGGGTTGCGCGTCTGGCGGGGCCCAGGCAGGCGATGATTGCCACTACGGTCAGCAGCACCGCGGCTGTTAGGAATGTTGTCGGGTCGGTTGCGGCTACGTTGAACAACAGGCTGGAGAAGATGCGGCTTAATGCCAGCGCTCCACCTAATCCGAGCAACACGCCGAAGAGCACAGGGCGTAAGCCGTCTAGCAGGACCGTTTCGATTACGCGGCGGCCATTTGCTCCCAGCGCCATCCTTATGCCGATTTCCTGGGTACGCTGGGCTGTCGAATGCGCTACTACGCCGAAGATTCCTATGCTCGCTAGAAAGAGGGCTGCGAAGGCGAAGACGGCTACGATCATGCTTTGGAATCTGGGCTGCATGACAGTTTGAGAAATGCGATCTTCCATCGTCCTGACATCGAGCACGGCCATGTCGCGGTCCATCGAATGAATGACCGAGGCGGCTGAGCGCGCCAGCAACAGAGGCTCCCCCGCAGTGCGCAGGATCACCCCGCCCACTCCCTGCGGGAGGTAAATCTGAGGCCGTGC
>Ga0182024_10025839_pt1 | contig 10338 bp, 12 predicted proteins | sample P32metaG_FD_120480 | JGI IMG/M metagenome (GOLD analysis project Ga0182024, IMG submission 120480) | Permafrost microbial communities from Stordalen Mire, Sweden - P3-2 metaG (Illumina Assembly) | ecosystem: Environmental > Terrestrial > Soil > Wetlands > Permafrost | place: Sweden: Stordalen...
CAGCGCGCTCGCCAAATCCGCGGGCTCGCTGACCCCGCCCAAAACCATCCTCAACGCCCCGACCCGGTTGATGCGCTCCGAGGGCTACGGCGCCGACTACGAATACGACCACGATTCCCCCGACGCCTTCACCGGCCAAAACTACTGGCCCGAAGCGATCGGCCGGCGGAAGTTCTACGAACCGGTCGAGCGCGGGTTCGAGCGGGATATCCGGAAGCGGCTGGAATACTGGGCGCGGCTGAGGAGGGAGCGGGGCAGGGGGTAGGCGCTACGATTGCCGGGACGGCGTCCCCCGAGCCTGCAAGCTTTTCTGCCAAGCCTTTCCAAGGAAGTGCGGAGCCAGTGCCAAGCTTTAACAAGGAATGCTTTGGCGGTTTTGTGCGATTTCAACGGGTTAAGGAGCGTCCCACCTACAATTTAATCTTCTCCAAACTTTTGCGCTCCGATCCGCCCGCAAAGCTCCGCCCGATCGGCCGGAAGCCGAGTCGTGACGGATATTCCGTTCGGATCACCACAATCGCACCATAGCACGAATTCTGGATATAGGAAGGAATTAGTCGTGGCCCGGCGGAGCCACCCCCGTTTCAGTCAAGCGCCCGCCGTCGCGGCCAGCCGGACTCCGAGCGCTTTCATGACGCCGAACAGCGTGGAGAGGCGTGGATCGCCGTCCTCGCTCAGTGCTCGATAGAGCGCCTCGCGAGATAGGCCCGCGTCTTTGGCGATCCTGGTCATGCCCTTGGCGCGCGAGGCGACGCCCAGCGCCCGAGCGAAAAAGGCGGGATCGCCGATCTCCAGCGCTTCGTCGAGAAACGCGGCGATCTCCTCGGGCGTCTCGAGGTACTCGGCGGCGTCGAAAAGGGTCGTCTTGTCAGTCATGACACGTGTTCCTTCGCCAAGATTTTCGCGCGGGCGATATCCGCATCCTGTGATCGCTTATCGCCGCCGCAGAGCAAAATCACGACAGTGCCGCGTTGGACGAAGTAGACGCGATAGCCCGGGCCGTGAAAAATGCGCAGCTCGCTCACGCCTTCGCCGACCGGAGCGACGTCACCCAGGTGACCCGACTGCAACCGAGTCAGCCTCGCCGCGATGCGCGCCCGCCCTTGCCGATCGCGCAGGCCGTTGAACCATGAGGTGAATACCGGGCACAGGCGAACTTCGAACAGATGTAGATTATAAGCTACGAAGACGCGAAGCGCCGAGCGGAAGTTGCGACGAACCTCCCACTTAGACTCGTCTTCCGGCGTGGCGCGAACGTAGACAGCGCCTATTGACGCAAAGGTCCCTCGTATTTTTATGCAAAAGGATTATGCTGCGCGGACTAACGCGCTCCGGTACCGCAAACAACACGGAGAGGACGATGGACCCGATCACGTCGGCCGTTGTCGCGGCGCTCCCTGCGATCGCGTCGGGGCTGGTTCAATCCTCGGTCAAAGACGCCTACGAGGGCTTGAAGGCTGTCATTCGCCGGAAGTGGGGCGAAGCGAGCCTGGTTGCGAAATCCGTGGACGCTCTGGAAGCGAATCCGAAATCGAAAGGTCAGGCGGTCGTCCTCGCCGAAAGCGTCGATTCCGTGAAAGCCACCGCGGATGTGGAGGTCATGCAAGCGGTCGAGAAACTCCTCGCTGAACTGAAGAGCGCGAAGATAGGCGGAGAATCCGTCGCGCAGTTGACGGCGAACATCTCAGGGGACGCCAACGTGGGAATTGGCGTCGCGCAGAATGTCTCGATCGGCGCGCAGAATGTCGGGGCGCCGCCGAAACGCGACAGACGCTGACGGCGAGCGGCAGGAGGGCCGCCGCGATGGAACAGATGCGATGACCGAGCCCACGATTTTCGCGACGGTCCACGGTGGCGCCGTTGGCGTCGGGGCTGCGAGCAACGTTCATATCGAACATCAATATGTCGGCTTCAGTTCGCCGGCGCAGGCGACGCCCGAGCCGGCTAAGGGCGCCACCGCCAAGCGTGTTACCGCCTCCAATATCCCGATCCGCGTGCCCCAGCACTTCCTCGGCCGCGACGACGCGCTGGCGGCGGTCGACGCTGCGCTGAAGCGTTACGAGGGCCGGGTCGCGATCACGGCGCTGCATGGGCTGCGCGGCGTCGGCAAGACGACGCTCGCCGCCGCCTACGCCGAGCTTCATCGCGGCGACAATCGCGCGACCTGGTGGATTCGCGCGCAGACCGAATCGACGATGCGCGCCGACCTCGCCGCACTCGGCGTGCGGCTCGGGTGGGTCGCCGCCGACGAGAAGGAGGAGCCGGCGTTGGCGGCGGTGCGTGAGCGGCTGCGCCACGAGGGCGAGGGGGTGCTGCTGATCTACGACAACGCGATCGACGCGGCGAGCCTGAAACGCTATCTGCCGCCCGGCGGCGCCGCGCGCGTGCTGGTGACCTCCAACGCGCACGCCTGGCGCGGCGTCGCCGCACCGGTCGAAATCCGGCTGTGGCCGAAGCAGATCGGCGCGGATTATTTGACCGCTCGCACCGGACGGGAGACCGAACGCGCCGCCGCCGAAGCGCTTTCGGAGGCGCTCGGCGGCCTGCCGCTCGCGCATGAACAGGCGGCGGCCTATTGCGAGCGGCTCGAAGTCTCGCTGGCCGAGTATCGCAAACGCTTCGACGCCGCGCCCGCGAAACTGCTCGACGCCACGAAGGACGCGCCGGGCGAATATCACGACGGGTTGACGGTTTCGAAAACTTTCGCCCTCGCGATCGACGAAGCCGCCAAACTCCACCCCGCCGCGGAACCGCTGATCGTCCACGCCGCGCTGCTGGCGCCGGAGCCGATCCCGCTGTTTCTGTTCGCCGAGGGCCGCGAAAAATTCGGCGAGCCGCTGGCGCCGCTGCTCGCGGACGACGGCCTCGAGGAAGCCGTGGCGGCGTTGCGCGTCTTCGCGCTGGTGGACCGCGAGACGATCTCGGACGAACGCGACCCGACGATCATGACGGAGACGATCCGGCTGCATCGGCTGGTGCGGGAGGTGGCGGCCGGGCGGTGTGGGGGGGACGCGAGGGAGCAGGCGCGGGGACGGTGGACCGAGGTGGTGGCGGACGTTTGTCCCGCGTCAGTTTATAATGATTCGCGCACTTGGCCGCGTATGCGGCGGCTCGATTCGCACGCGCTCGATCTGGTCAGTGGTTCGCGTGCGCCGCCGAGCGGCGCAGAAATGGCGGCGAGCGTCCTCCTGGATCTCCTTGGGCAGTACCGGCAGCGACCCCTCGCCTATTCGCTGGCGCTGCCCCTTTTCGAGCACGCGCTGGCGATCCGTGAGAAGGCGCTCGGCCCCGAACACCCAGACACCGCGGCCAGCCTCAACAACCTCGCCCTCCTACTGCTGGAACAAGGCGATCTCGCCGGCGCACTGCCGCTTTTCGAGCGCGCATTTACGATCGACGAGAGGGCGCTCGGCCCCGAGCATCCCGAGACCGCGACGAATCTCAACAACCTCGCCGGCGTGTTTCACCGTCGCGGCGACTTCTCGGGCGCGCGGCCGCTTTACGAGCGCGCGCTAGCGATCCGTGAGAAGGCGCTCGGCTCCGATCATACCCAAACAGCGAAAAGCCTGAACAACCTAGCCGCCCTGCTTCGGGATCAAGGCGACCCCGCGGGCGCGCGGCCCTTGTTCGAGCGCGCACTTGGTATCTATGAGAAGGTGTTCGAGCATCCCGATAGCGCGATCAGCCTGAGCAGCCTCGCCCGCCTGCTTCGGGATCAAGGCGACCTCGTTGGCGCGCGCCCGCTGTTCGAGCGCGCACTTGGCATCCGCGAGAAGGCGTTCGGCCCCGAGCATCCCGATACCGCGATCAGCCTGAGCAACCTTGCCATGACGCTTCACGTTCAGGGCGACTGGGTCGCGGCGCGCCCCCTGCTGGAACGCGCGATCGCGATCGGGGAAAAGGCTTTCGGCCCCGATCACCCCGACGTCGCAATCAACGTCGGCAATCTCGCCGTCGTGTTGCGCGATGCTGGCCGACCTGGAGAAGCCGAGCCGCTGTTTCTTCGGGCGATCACCATCGGCGAAAAGGCGCGCGGCCGCGACCATTCGCAGCCGCAGCGCTATGCGAGCCACTATGCGCGGCTGCTCTGCGACGCCGGCCGCGCGACCGAAGCCCTGCCGCTGGCCGAAGCCGCGCTCGCCGCCCACGAACGCGATTCCGGCCCGAACCACCCTTGGACCCGCGACTCCGCCCGCGTGACGGCCGACGCGCTCGACGCCCTCGGCCGCGCCGACGAAGCGGCGGCGGTGCGGGCGCGCTATGGGCTCGACGGCCGGGCGTGACCCTTCTCCCGCTCTTCGCGGGAGAAGGTGGCGCGAAGCCGACAGATGAGGGGGGCGAGCTGAGCGAGACGGCTCCGTCCCGATGCACGCGGCCCCGCCTATTGCCAAGGAAGCGGGAGGTTCGGGCAGGCTCAAATCGGCGAGCGCGGCAGCGCGGCGCCGAGCCATCTCGCTCCGCTCGATCTCCCCTCATCTGTCGGCTTCGCCGACATCTTCTCCCGCAAGCGGGAGAAGGGGACGGGCGAGCGTTGTCTCGTTCTCCGCCGTAGCAAGGGCCGACGCGCTCGACGCCCTCGGCCGCGCAGACGAAGCGGCGGCCGTGCGAGCGCGGTATGGCTCGGCGGCGAGGCGTGAACCCTTCTCCCCTTGCGAGAAGAGATCGCGCTTGGTCATGACGGGTTTTGGTGAGACAGTGACTCGCGCCCACAGGAATTTCGGTAATGCCGAGCCCCGATGACTCGTTGATGCTGTCCATATTGAAGGAGATTCGCGTCGAGATGCGCGATCACCGGACCCTGTTGCTGCAGTTGGCGGACGGTTTGCGCCGGCACGATCATCGCTTCAACGATCTGGAGCGTCGCATGAGCGATCTGACCGGGGAATTGGAGCTGATGCTGAAAGCGAACTGATGGGCCGGCTCACGCATTTCGAGACGCGGATCGACGAGAAGCTCGCCCAATTGTCGGATCGGCTGCACGCGATCGAAACCGCGAGATAATTACGCCTGGGTCTCAACCATGCCCTCGACGTTCTCGCCGTGCGTGAAAAATTCATTGGTTTCGTTCACCTCTGGTACCCCGCGACTCGGCCTGTGCGAAGGCGCGACACGCTCGACGCTCTCGGCTGCGCAGAAGATGCGGCGGCGGTGCGCGCCGCGAGGGCGGAACCGCCAGCTCGGGACCGTCAAATCCTTCGATCGAATTCTTGCCGCGCCGCCCTCCTCGAGCGAAACAGCTGCGCGGGTCGGGCGCTCTCCTTGCTGAAGGCGCCGGGGACGGGCTCGACGATTTCGAGTTCGTCGATCTTGCGGCGGAACGCGCTGTCGTTGAGCTTGACGCCCATCACGGTCTCATAGACCTCCCGCAGTTGCGGCATCGTGAATGTCGCCGGCAGGAGATTTATGGGAAGCGAGGAATAGGCGCCCTTGGTCCGCAGGCGCCGCGCGCCCTGCGCCACGATTTCATTGTGATCGAACGGAAGCGGCCCGATCGCATCGACCGGCGTCAAGGCGATCCCTAGGCTCGACGAAATCGCAAGCACCGGCTCGGGCGCGAGCGCGTAATAGGCGATCGACGCCGACCAGCCTCGCGGGTCGCGTTTCGGTCCAGAGAACGTCATCAACTGCTCGAGAAAGACCCCGCTCAAACCGGCCTTGGCGCGCAAGATCCGGCGGGCCGCGGCGAGCGCGTCGGCGTCCTCGTCGACATGCACATAGCCGCCGATCAGCGCGAATTCGCCGGCAAACGGCGAGTTCTCGCGGCGTTGCAGCGCAACGCAAAGCCTGCCGTTCGCGATTGTGAAGAGCGTCAGGTCGACCGTCACGATCGGTCGTTGATAGTCGGCGTCCATCCCGGCTCTGTATCATGAGAACTAATTTTCTTCTACACGTAAATTGTATCTTGCAATTTGCAATTTGTTGCGTTATCTCTGTTCCGAGCCCACTCAAACAGAGGAGAGCGTCATGGGTCACGGAAGATGGGATGCCGATTCCTGGTCGCGCTACGCGGCCAGCCACACGGTCGGCCGGTCGGCGCAGGAGATTTTTTCGACCCGCGCAATGGAGGCGGAGTTCGACCCCGCACAAATTACCTTGCGCGAATCGCGCGACAGCACAGACAATCCCGCTTCGACCGCCGTGATCCTGGCGAGCGACGTGACGGGTTCCATGGGTAAGATCGCGGAGGTGATGATCCGTTCGGGCCTCGATACGACTATGCGCGAGATTTACGCCCGCAAGCCGGTCTCCGACCCACATATCATGGTGATGGCGGTCGGCGACGCCGAATGCGACCGCGCGCCGCTACAGGTGACGCAGTTCGAGGCGGACGTGCGCCTCGCCGAACAGCTGGCGGGGCTCTGGATCGAGGGCGGCGGCGGTGGCAACGCGGGCGAATCCTACCATCTTCCCTGGTACTTCGCGGCGACCAAGACTTCGATCGACTGTTTCGAGAAGCGCGGCAAGAAGGGCTATCTCTTCACGATCGGCGACGAGCCGATCCTGCCGGGAATCAGCAGGGCGAATCTCGCTCGGGTGTTCGGCGAGGTCCCTTGGCGCGGCCTGACCTCGGCGGACATGCTCGCGATGGCTTCGCGCTTCTATGAAGTGTTCCACATTCTGCTGACTCGGGTCGGCTACGCGAATTCGCGCGGCGATGAAGTGCTCGCCAGCTGGAGGCCTCTGCTCGGACAGCGTGTAATCTCGTGTGACGATCACGATCGCATCGCCGAGGTGATCGTCTCCACGATCGAGGTCGCGGAGGGAGCGGAGCCTTCGAGCGTCGCCCGATCCTGGTCGGGATCGACCGCGGTCACCGTCGCCAACGCGTTGCGGTCGATGGGCGGGCGAGGTTCGCGCGGCCCGACAAGGCCCGCCCGCCCGTTCGGTGGATGGCCGATATGAGCGATTTCCACCACAAACCGCCGGGCGCCGACGTCGTGATCGGCGCCGGCTTCGGCGACGAGGGCAAGGGGATCCTGACCGACGCGCTGGCCGCTCGAGGCGGCGAGCGCGCCGTCGTCATCCGCTTCAACGGCGGCGCGCAGGCGGGCCACACTGTAACGCTCGCCGACGGGCGCCGCCACGTCTTCCATCACGTCGGCGCCGGCGCGTTCGCCGGCGCCGCGACGCATCTTTCGCGCTTCTTCGTCGCCAATCCAATTCTACTGGGCGACGAACTCGCGGCGCTCGAACGGATGGGAATCGCCCCGCGCATCGGGATCGACCCCGGCGCGCCGGTGACGACGCCCTACGACATGATGATCAACCAGATCGCCGAGCGCGCGCGCGGCGATCGGCGCCACGGCAGCTGCGGTCTCGGGTTCGGCGAGACGCTGGAACGAAACCTGAATCCGGAATTCGCGCTGACCGCGGGGCAATTGCCGGAGGAACGCGATTTGCGGGCGAAGCTCGAACTCATTCGAACACGATGGGCGCCCGCCCGTCTCGCCGCGCTCGGCATCGGGCCGCTCCCGCCGTCCGACCTCGAGTGTTGGCGTTCGGAGGCGATCCTCGCCCATTGGCTCGACGACGTCGCGGCCTTTCGGACGCGCGTCGAACTGGAGCCATTGTCGAGCGTCGCGGGCGCCGAGGCTATCGTCTTCGAGGGCGCGCAGGGCTTGCAGCTCGACCAGGATTACGGCGCCTTTCCGCATGTGACTCGCTCGAACACGGGCCTGAAGAACGTGGCCTTGCTGGTGGCCGAACTTGGACTGCAGCGACTGCGCGTCACCCACGTCACTCGCGCCTACGCGACCCGCCACGGCGCGGGTTACCTGCCGCACGAGCGTCCAGCTTCCTCGCTCTGCGAGGCGGCCGACGAAACCAATGTCGCCAACGCCTGGCAAGGCGCACTGCGCTATGGAGCGCTCGATCTCGACGCCCTTGCGGACGCGATTGGCCATGACCTCGGCCACGCGCGGCGAGCAGGCCTACAGCTTACGTCAGCTTTAGCGATGACCTGCCTCGACCAGGTCGGCGACTCGATTGCGTTCGTTCAGAACGGGCGCGAGCGCCGAGCCTCGCCCGGCGAACTCGCCGCCATCGCCGCCGACGCCGTGCGCGCCGAGACATGGGTCGAGGGCTGGGGACCGCGACGCGGCGATCTGAAAAGATTGGATTAGGCCCAGCCCAGAAACGCTTGACCTCCATTTCAGATGCTCATCCGTCGGCTGGAGTTTCCCTCGGTCGTCGCGGCGGTCGAGTGCGCGATCGCGATTCAGCAGCAAATGGTCGAGCGCAACGCGGATATTCCCGAGGCCAAGCGCATTTTCTATCGGATTGGCGTCAATCTCGGCGATGTCCTGATAGACGGCGAAGACATCCTCGGAGACGGCGTCAACATCGCGGCGAGGTTGGAGGCGATCGCGGCGCCGTGCGGGATCAGCATTTCGGGCTCGGCGTATGATCACGTTCGCTGGAAGATCGAGGCGGACTTCATCGATATAGGCGAGAAGTCGCTCGAAAACATTGCGCGGCCGGTGCGCGTGTATGCGATCGACAGCGGATCGGCTCGAGCCCCGGAGCCGATCCCGCTCGCAAAGTCGTTGCCGCCCCGACTCTCGCTGGTCGTGCTGCCTTTCGCATCTGGCTGCAATTCGTCGGCGCGGCCAAGCTCCGTCTCGGCAGCGACCAGGAGGCCGTCACGTGGTTTCGTCGCTCGATTGAAATGAACCGAAATCAGCCGCTCGTGCGTTTCTATCTCGCCGCCGTGATGGGTCTGCTCGGCAGGCTGGATGAAGCGCGATCCGCGGTCTCCGCGGGCCTCACGTTCAACCCCACTTTCACCGTCTCGCGCTTTCGCGCCGGCGTGGCGAGCGACAATCCCACCTACCTGGCTCGGCGCGAGCGCGTGTACAAGGGTATGCAGATAGCCGGAGTTCCCGAGCGATGAGCGAGACATCTGCGGGCGGCGGGAGCACTGGCCCCGCGGCTGAGCGAGGACGGGTGTAACCCTTTCCCCCGCTTGCGGGAGAAGGTGGCGCGGCGAAATGGCCCCTCGAATTGGCGGTCGAATTGTGCTAGTTTTTCTGCGCAAATTCATTTCGGAGACGCTGTCGATGAAGCCGTCGGACTCTCTGCGAACCCACCGCGCCGCCGTCCGCGCCATCGTCGCGGCCCATCGGGCCTCGAACGCGCGCGTGTTTGGTTCCGTCGCGCGGGGAGCGGACGGTGAGCAGAGCGATCTTGACATTCTGATCGATCCGACGCCGGACACGACCCTCTTCGACATTGGGGCGATCCGCCATGAGCTGCGGCAGTTGCTCGGGGTCTCGGTCGACGTCCTCACGCCGAACGCGTTGCCCGACAGCTTTCGGGACGCGGTTTTGTCCGAAGCAGCGCCCGTGTGAGCCGGGACCCTCAGCGGGTGTTCGATTATCTCGGCCATATCCTGAAGGCCGTCGAACGCATTCTTCGCTATACGGAGGACATGGAAGAGGTTGCGTTTTCTCACGACGAACTTACGCAGGACGCTGTGATTCGCAATTTGGAGATTGTAGGGGAGCGTGCCGAAACCTCGAGCGCCATCATCCTGAATTCGCCGCCGCGCATCTCGAACTTCCGCTGGCATTCGCGTACGAGATGCGAAATTCGCTGTCGCATGGATATTTCAAGGTTGATTTAGCGATCGTCTGGAAAACCATCGAGACTGATCTTCCGGAACTACATGAGCGGGTGCGCAACATCGTCGGCGGATGAGCTTGAACGACGCGCCGCCAGTGACGCCTTCATCCTCCCATTGTCGCAAACCCGCCCCATTTCAGCCCCGCCCACGCCATGCTAGGACCGCCGACGAAGCACCCACCGACGCCCGGCCCGGAGCCTTCCATGAAAGACATGCTCGCCCGTCTCGATCGCCGCCGCGCCCGCGCGCGCCTGGGCGGCGGGGAGGTGCGGATCGCGGCGCAGCACGCCAAGGGCAAGCTGACCGCGCGCGAGCGGATCGAACTGCTCATGGACCACGGCTCGTTCGAGGAGTTCGACATGTTCGTCGAGCATCGCGGCACGGATTTCGGCATGGAGAAGACCAAGATCCCCGGCGACGGCGTGGTCACCGGCTGGGGCACCGTGAACGGGCGCACCGTTTTCGTTTTCGCCAAGGATTTCACGGTGTTCGGCGGCTCTCTCAGCGAAGAACATGCAAAGAAGATCACCAAGATCCAGGACATGGCGATCAAGAACCGCGCCCCCATCATCGGTCTGTTCGACGCGGGCGGCGCCCGTATTCAGGAGGGGGTCGCCGCGCTCGGCGGCTATGGCGAGGTGTTCCAGCGCAACGTGCTGGCGTCGGGCGTGATCCCGCAGATTTCGCTGATCATGGGCCCGTGCGCGGGCGGC
>Ga0182024_10025840_pt1 | contig 10338 bp, 10 predicted proteins | sample P32metaG_FD_120480 | JGI IMG/M metagenome (GOLD analysis project Ga0182024, IMG submission 120480) | Permafrost microbial communities from Stordalen Mire, Sweden - P3-2 metaG (Illumina Assembly) | ecosystem: Environmental > Terrestrial > Soil > Wetlands > Permafrost | place: Sweden: Stordalen...
GCTTCGCTCCTCTCGTGAGGAGCCTCTTCGAAACGCCAGGATCAGACGCCTTGTACCTGGAAAGATACACGTGTGATATCAGAAATCCGGCGATAAAAATGAAAGAAGGGGTCAGGAACCGCAGGTATCGGTAATCCAGGTTGGTGGTTCCGATGAAATAGTTAAGCCAGTGATAGAATACCATGAACAGCACAAGTACTCCCTTGGTGAAGTCGAGCGCCTGAATGCGAGCAGTGGTTGCAGGTTTCGCCGTCATCTGCATATCAACAACTGCCCCCTCTCTCCGACAATGGAAGAGGCAATGCTAGCGTCAGCATCTATCGGACTCACCTTGGATCGAAGAAAAGGCGGTGCAGCAGTTCCAGGGTCAGAAGCTTGTGGATGGCGGTTGTATGGTTCCGCCCGCCTCCCAAATGGCCGCGCACAATTGCTTCCACACCCTTCCGCTCAATGAAAGGGCGGGAGAGCGTCCTCGGATCGAGGAGCATCTGCCGGACGTAGTTGGAAAGCGAGTCCCGATACCACACACGAAAATGCAGTAATTTGTGACGTCCAAGGAAGAGACGCTCGAGATGGAGCGGCGACAGAATGTGGTCCACCCGAGAGACCCATTGAGGCATGCCGTAATCGTAGGCGTATTCGGCTTTGAACGTGAACTCCATGGCCGCCCTGGATACCGCCGCCGAGAAACGTCCCGAGTTTCCACCGATACCGCGATCAGTGCGAATTCCTGCTAAAGAGGCGTCGCCATCCCGGATCAAACGGAGGCGGATGTCGTCATGCGCGTCCTTTGGCGCCCGAAACACCGTTCGGACGAAGTCGTTGTCGAGATACGGAGACCGCACGCTCAGCTGGCTCTGCTCGAGTGCTAGAATTCGCGAATGATACCAAGGAGATTGGTGAAAGGCGGCGAATGTAAGAGGGTGTCGTCGCCGAAGGTGTGAGTACGTCGTGCCCGCTTGCTCCACTGAAGAAAGAAAATCCGGGCGATATAACTCCGGAGCGGGCGGCATTGGCTTGAACATGACCGCGTGCCTGACAATCTCACTGCCGTAGGTCCCGACAACCTTAACTGGAGCCAGATTGCGAGCCCGCTCGCTGACATAAAGATCCGAAGCGCGATAGACGTCAGCGCCTCCTTCGGTCAGGTATACGCTCCGTTCCGCGTAGTGCGGGAACTGCGAAATGAATTCGTTCCCTACCGTGAGCACTTCATGCGTCTGCTGGCTCAGGTTCGCAACGCGCCGCGCGAGACGCACATCCTGGCAGTCGCGGTACATCCCCCCAAATGTGTAGCACGGGAGCGATTTCGGAGATGGCTTATGCCAGGCCATAATCACTCGTGTGTCGAGCCCGCCAGTTAGTGTCATTCCGACTGGCTGATGACCGCTGAAATACCGAGGCAGGTTTCGCGAGAACACATCGCGCAGTTCGCGGTAGAACAGTTCGGGCTCTAACGGTTCTTGGTCCTCCCACTCGCGTGGAAGAAAATAAGTATTCTTCCGCTCGATCGACCCGTTCCGAAAGCCCCAGGACGAAGCGCCGGGCAGGATGTGAACGCCCTTGAAAATCGTGCGGTTTTCCAGGACGCAACTGCACGCGACGAATTCGCCCAGCCCCTGCGGATCCGGGGTGCGAAGCTCTGGACATATGGCCAGGATGGCCTTAGCCTCCGCGGCAAAATAGAATGCATCCTTACCTTCGTGGTAATAGATACGATGCATTCCGTACCGATCGTTGAACAATGTCACCGCGCCGCGCGTCCGGTCCGCTAGCAGCCCATGGAACATCCCATTCAGCTTTATCAGAAAGTCTGGGTTGTCTTCATAGAGGTGAACCAAATAAGAGGCGTCGTCGATGTTCAGGGAATGTCCTTGCTGTTTCAGACGCCCGGGAGTGCCCGGCTCCGGGTACTCCTCTCCAGAAAAGACTAGACACACATCGCCGCGTTCGTTGGTGAGTGGCATTCCGTCGGAAAAGGACTTCGGGAGAGCTGTCCATCCGACGTATACTCCCATGGATTCGTCGATCCATGTGCTACTGATATAGAAAGCCTCATGCCGTTGGGTTTCCATCATCTCCAACAGTTGTGGCTCCGCCCACTGCCGCGGCTTCTTCGTGATGACCCCAACGATCCCAGGCATAGTCCTGACCTTTTAAGTCGCCTCTTTGCCTAAGCGAAACATGCGGCTGTACAAGGAAGCTCGAAGCTCGCGCAGCTTCGCGATGAGGGGCTCGGGAACGTGATCGATAATTCTGCCGTGCAAGCCAAATCGGAGCGCCAGCCGACCGGTCTGGGTTAGCGGAATGTAATATCGAGGAAGGTCGATGCGCTCGAACCCGTTCCGCTCTTTGAAATCACTCAGACTGTCACGGTGCTTCTTACCGTAGGCGAAATGAGAGTAGACCAGGTATTGGATTCCTCTTGCGGCGCAAGCTCGAACGGCGTGCGCTATCAGTGCGTTTGTTGGCGCCTTGTCCCGGTGTTGAACCATCGAGATGATATGCATTAGTCCGGCTTGTGTGTCCGTTTCATCCGTGGTTAGTTTGGCAAACCCGATTAGCTTGTCTTCGAAGAAGGCACCGATGAAGATGCTGCAATCGAGGAAAGTTGCCGCTTCCCGCCTCACAGTCTCCAGGTCTTTTCCGTAGTGCGGAAAATGCCTTCCCTGACGTATGGGGGTTTCATTGTAAATTTCCCAAATGCCTCGTGCGAGGGAGTCATCGAACGGGACTTCCTGGAGAATCACGCCTTTCTTCTCAGCCTGTCTTGCCTTATTTCGCGCCTTGAAGCCAATCTGTTGATTCCACCACTTCTCGAATGTTGTGATGTGTAACGCCGCCAAGTTGTCGAATTCCATCGGGTAAGCGTACTTTGGCTCTGTATATGGAAGCCGCTGCATGAATGTGAACAAATCAATTCGTTCCCGCGATCTTCGCAACTCGTCGAGAATGGATTCCGGCTCCTCGATAAAGTGGTATTTGTCGGCGTCCAAACGAGCGGTCCGGATGACTCGCCCCGTAACCTTAATGTCGCGGCCAGCCACGTTGATCACTGCATGGTCTCTTTTCTATGCTTGACGACAAGAGCATTCAGACGCATTCGAAGCCTCATGGAATGTATTGGAAACATCGAACCTGCCGCCATTGCTCGATACCGATGCATGGCGCTCATGGAAGAAGAAAGTGGCGGAGAGGGAAGGGACTCGAACCCCCGGATGGTTTGCACCACCGCGGCCAGCGAGCTGGCCGCTGCCTTACCAGCGGCGACCTCTCCTAAACCTTTTGCCTGTCGAGACAACGATTCATCTCAACGGATTGGCGTGCGGCATCAGACCACCTTTGGAACTACCGCGCTTGATTGTGACTTCGGACGAAAGACAATTACGGTCGCTCCTGAGTCCTCATAGTCACGCTTCTCTACGACGTCAAAGTCCTTCTCCATGATGCAGATCATCGCGGACGGCCGGTATTTGGTTTTGCCGTTTTCTTTGACACCAAGTCTGACGATGAATACCCCGTCGTCGGTCAGGTACTTTGAGAACCGGTCCAACGTGTCCTTCACCTTACCCAGGGGAACGTGGTACATGGCCTCCCGGAACAGGATCACATCAAACTTTTGCGACGGCACATAACTGAGAAAGTCTCCTTGCTCAAAGCTATTTTTGTCGGCTCGACCGTTCTGCTCCGACCGCCGCCTCGCCTTCGCGAGTGCCTCCTTAGATATGTCCATCCCGACGTAGGTTCGATACGCCGGCGCCAATTCGTTGGCGGTATTGCCCGGGCCGCAGCCGAGGTCTAAGATGCTTCGGTCCGTTGCGAATCGTTCCAGGTGTGAGTAGACACAGTCGCCAGCGGTATCATCGATGAAATTCCATTTGCCGCTGGAAAATTCCTGATCCCAAAAGAGCTTTTTGATAGGCGTGGGCCCGTAGCTCAAGAGGAACCCTCGCGTAAACCTTAGAGTGCGATCAATAATATACATGTTTATATGCCCGTCGAACTGCATTCGTGCCGATCCCCCAAGTTCAGTCGTTTGAGCTTAGAGACGATCTGGTAGCCCGCGTGAGAATCTTGCTCCCGAGAAATGCGCTCAGCCTCTGCATTTGTTCATGTCGGGTGAAGGCGACAAAATTGCTGGAAACTGGCCTTTTCACGCGCCTGAGCATAGACCAGCAATAGCCACACGCCAAAGCTACACCCCCGATGGCGCAGGGTTGCTGTCTCATTTGGTAGATAGTTCGAAACAGCTCCCAGAGAGGATGGTTTCCTACAGCGTAGTCCTTTGCTCCATGCTTGAACTTAGCCCGCAATCCGTCATTCTGCGCGGTCCCCATAGTCCGATGGTGCAGACACACTGTTTCGGTAAACGTTCTGGTCTTCCATCCCTTCATTCTTGCCGAGACGACCGCAATATGATCGATGGAACCTCCTGGGATCGCGACATACCCTCCGATGTCTTCAAAGCATTCCTTCAGGAACAACTGACAGCCACCCCACACGTTTTCGATATTTGTGAACCGGTAATCGTATTGGTAGGAGTCTTCCCGGAATGGTGCTCCCACCACGCCCAATTTCGGATGCTCTGCGAATTTGCTCACTAGGTGGTAAAAGTGTCCCTCGCCAAACGAAACGTCGGCATCCAGGTTCCCGATCACTTTGTAAGTCAGATCAGCTACCCTGGCACGACCGGCATTGAAGGCATGGACCTTTCCGGCGAAGTGCCGTTCCTTACGTTCCGGCATCCTTATCAGTTCAATCCAGGGATAATCAGCCGCATATCTCCTGACGATTTCGTCCGTACCGTCCACTGAACCGTCGCTGACGATGACCCACCGGAGCGGCCGGAGCGTCTGTGCCACCATGCACCGTAGGGTCAGTTCGATATACCGAACCTCGTTCCGCGCCGGAGTAATGAGAACGTAGGCAGGCAACATCGACGTGCTGATCAAGACAAAAGCAGTAGGAACGCGAATCCCCGCCTAGGCGGACAATGTCGCGAGCGCGTCTGAATGGGATTGGTGCGCGATGAAATCGAGCACTTGATTGGCAACCGTGATCTGCTGGCTTTCTCCGAGGCCTGGGTACATCGGCAAGGAAACTATTTCCTTGGCAACTCTTTCGGCGACTGGGTAAGTGTTTGCTCCGCAGTTGAGGTTCGCGTAGGCCTTTTGAAGGTGGAGGGGAACGGGATAGTGAATCGCCGTGCCGATGTGCGCTTCGCCAAGATGCTTCTGAAGCTGAACACGATCGCGAACGCGGATCACGTAGAGATGATAAACCGCTTTAGACCAGGACAGCTCATACGGTAGGATGATTCCCTCGCTCGTCGAACCGAGCAGCTCTTGATATCGAGCGGCGCATTCCCGACGTTTGTCGTTCCATTCGCGAAGGTGGCGTAGCTTGATCCCCAGGATCCCGGCTTGGATCGCGTCCAACCGCCCGTTGTATCCCTCCAGCTCGTGATAATATTTTTGGCTCTGGCCGTGATCGCGGAGCATCCGGATCCTCTGGGCCAACTCTGCATCGCTCGTCGTCACCGCGCCGCCTTCTCCGCAAGCGCCGAGGTTTTTGCCGGGATAAAAGCTAAAGGCGGCTGAGCGGCCCATTGACCCAGCCTTACACCAACGGTTCTGCCTTTTCGAGAAATACTCCGCACCGTGCGCTTGGCAGGCATCTTCGACGACTATTAGACCGTATTTCTGCGCAATATCCAGGATCTCATCCATGTCTGCCATCTGGCCATAGAGGTGCACCGGGATAACCGCCGCTACGCGATTTTTCGTTTTCCGGTCGATGAGAGCTCCTGTCTCTGAATCGATATCACAATCGACTTCGAGGTACTCACGTAGTTTTTCGGGGTCGAGGGTGTACGTGGCTTCGTCGACATCCACAAACACTGGACGGGCGCCTGCCTGCGAAATGGCCTCGGTGGTGGCAATGAAAGTATTCGGTACCGTGACGACTGCGTCGCCGGAACCAACACCTTCTGCGATCAACGCAAATCGGAGCGCGTCGGTGCCACTGCCGACGCCTACACAATGTTTGGTATCGCAGAATCTTGCAAAATCCTCCTCGAAGCTCTGAACCATGGGTCCACCGATGAATCCTGCGGTCTCAAGGGCGGTCTTGAAGACTTCGCACAATTCTTCCCTTAACTCCGAGTGGGGAGTCACAAGGTCGAGAAACGGTATTGCGTTTAGGGCACTCATCGGGCAACCTCCATCGCGGCGGCTGCAGCGCTGCGTAATATACGGGCTGGGTTTCCGGCAACTACCGTATTAGCCGGAACATCTTTAGTGACAACGCTCCCGGCACCGACCATGGCGTTCTCGCCGATGATCACATTAGCCAGAATCGTGGCGCCAGATCCAATCGAAGCGCCCTTCTTCACCAGGGTCGTCTCAACTCTCCAGTCTTTTTCGGTTTGTAGTTCTCCGCTGGACGCGGTCGCCCGCGGAAACGAATCGTTAATGAACGCGACGTTGTGACCGACGAATACGTTGTCCTCGATGGAAACCCCTTCGCAAACGAAGGTGTGACTGGAGATCTTGCATCTTGCACCCACTCGCGCGTTCTTCTGGATTTCGACGAATGCACCAACTCTGGTGTAATCGCCAATCTCACATCCGTAGAGATTGACGAATTGAGCCAACTTAACGTCTTTTCCCAACTTGACGTCCGCCGCAATGCACTTGTAGTCGCTCACGCGTAGACTGCCTCCCCTTTGAGGTTCATCGACTCCTCCGCTGCTTCCAGCATCCGGACGATGCGCAGGCCGGCCATGCCGTCGTTGATCGGGACTTCGCTCTTCTCAATGCAATCGACAAAGTATGACAGCTCTGCCTTTAACGCCTCGGTCGCTTCGATCTTCGGCGACCACATATCCCCAGAACGATAACTGACGAGCAGGTCGTACACGCCTTCACGGCTGTTCATCTGGACGCCCCGGTCGTATACTTTGATTTTCTCGTCCGCTTCGAGATCATTCCATACCAGCATTTTCTTCTCTCCGCCGATTAAGGTCGTTCTAACCTTCACCGGAGAGAGCCAGTTCACGTTGATATGCGCGATAACGTTGTCGGGGAAATACAATGTCATGAAAGCAATGTCGGTCAGACCATTGAGGTGTTTCTCGCCTGTGGCGACGATCGCTTCAGGACGCTCGCCGATCAAGTAGTCGACGATCGATAGATCGTGAGGCGCAAGATCCCAAATGACGTTCACATCGTGCTGGAAGAGCCCCAGATTCACGCGAGTCGAGTCGTAATAGTAGAGCTTGCCAAGCGTGCTGTCGTCAATCAGCTGATGGATCTTTTTTACAGCACCAGTAAAGAGAAACGTATGATCTACCATGATCTGGAGATTGTTTTTCTCGGCGAGTTCGATTAGTTCAACAGCCTGGGCGGAAGTGGAGGTGAACGGCTTCTCGACGAACACATGTTTGCCGTTCTGAAGAGCACGCTTGGCTAGCTCAAAATGTGTCCACACTGGCGTGATCACAGCGACCGCATCGATGTCGGGTGACGACAATACATCGGCAAAATCCGATGTTACATGAACATCGGGATTAGCTTGCTGTGCCCGCCGCAATGCAGCGGAGCTCTTGTCACAGATGGTGACCACTTTTGCGGTGTCGATTCCTCGAAGGTTGCGGACAATATTCGGCCCCCAGTAGCCATAGCCGATAACGCCAAACTTGATCATGACTATTTATTCCTCCGATCTCACTTTAAGTTTCTTACTTGGAATACCGACTCAATGGACGCCGTCGCCAGTCAACATCGCGCGCGGAGTTTGGAGCAAAATGTGAATGTCCAGCCAAACCGACCAGGTACGCGCATATTGAAGATCGAGCCGCACCATGTCATCGAACTTCATTCTATTCCGGCCCCTGACTTGCCACAATCCTGTAATCCCAGGTTTTACCGCGAGAAGACGCCTTCGGTGCCAACTCTCATAGCACTCGACCTCATAAGGGATTGGCGGGCGCGGGCCTACCAGCGACATCTTCCCCGTCAGCACGTTAAAAAATTGAGGCACTTCGTCCAGACTCGTACGTCGAATAAACTTCCCGACGGGTGTGATCCTGGGATCGTTTGTTAGCTTATATACCGCCGTCTGCTGGCTCGAATCACTTCGCGATCCGACACCACCGGCGATGAGGCCTTTGACGAATTCTTTGTGAATCGCATGATTGTTGTCTGCGTACATGGAGCGAAACTTCAGGAACTCAAATGGTTGCCCGTATTGACCCACTCGTTGCTGGCGGAATAGCACGGGACCGCTCGATGTCAGTTTGATCGCCAGCGCAATGGCAGCGAAGAGAGGCGAAAAGGTAACAATCGCAAGAAGGCTCCCGATGATGTCGATGGACCTTTTCACGGTTGGAGCGACGTTCCTTCTGTCGTTATCGCCCCACAATTCCGCCGGTAGCGCCGAACCAGAGTGATTATCCGGTCCTTTCTTATCCCAATCGTGGGGAAAAACCTGGGTCGTGAGCCGAATGTAACTCTCCCATTCCGGCACTGCGGCCGCCAGGAGTCCGCGAACCTTGGTCAAGAGAACAGCCGCTATAGATTCAGCTCCGGAGTGCCCAATCTCCGTGAAAATGACTCCCAGTATTGCCCGGCTTTCATACCATCCTTTGACGTCTGTCTCGCGAGTTGAATGAGACAGTGCGAACAGCACCTTCTCGATCGCCGTACCTTGTTTGGACGTCAGTACACTATCAAATTCCAGAAGCATCAGCACAAGGCACTTACCGGAACGCTCGGTTCTCTTTTGCTCCATGTGCAGCATTTGGCCGAAACAATCCTCCGACACCACCCCGCATCCGGTAATCAAATTACCGCCTTCCACCAATTGAGAATTCGATGAGCGTCGAATGTTCCACATGGCCTGACTTGACCTCTGCTTACCTATCCGCCTGAAACACAGTTACCCCAGTCCTTCGCTGGCGGCCATCTGGAGCGCCACGGGCTCGACCCAATGGCTTTCAATGCTTACCGCGACCGATCGCCGTAGGATCGTAATGCTCACGACCACCCGCTTCCGTTCTGTAGCGTCGATCAGAATGCCTTCGATGCCAGCCAACGGTCCCTTCGCGATCCGCACGCGCTGGCCGCCATCGGGGAACGAGCATGGTTCGGTGACCAGGTCAGACTGTATCGCTGCTTGCACGGACGCGATTTCCGCGGCTTCGATCGGAACTGGCGTTTTTCCAAAAGAGACGATATTTAGAACGCCCGGAATCGTCAGCAATGGGAGCCGGTGCGCTGGATCCAACTGACAGAAAACATACCCCGGAAACAGCGGCATTTCCACCCACTTTGAACGATCTGACCAAGTTTGCCTCCATCGGTACAGCGGCAGAAATTCCTCAAAACCTTTGCTGCGCATAGCCAAGGCGACGGCTTTTTCATGCCGCGACTTCACTCTGAGCGCGAACCACTGATGGGAGGACTGCTTGGTCTGCATCTTTGGAAGCTCGGTTACAGCACCGATTCGGTTCAGAAATCCGCTAGGCCACTTGAGTAAGCTACCGCCCTTTTAGTCCCATCCGCGCTACTTTTCTCGCGGTTCGAGAGGAGACTCTATGATGTACAAACGGATTCAGCGTCTTGCAGAGCAGTTAGGGGACCAAAGCGAATGTTTAACGCTATGCTGCTCTTTATCAATAGCTTATCGAAACTCTCCACAAATATTTCAGGCCGGGAACAAGGAAAATAATTGGGCAACACGTGCCGATCAATTGGACTTGGTCCCAGTTTTAGCTTTACCGCGTGCCGCGAATTTGCTTGAGACGTTCGTAACCTCGTCAGCCCAGCCAACCGTGCCTACCCCTGGCCTATATCTGGGACGTGCGGCTAAGCCAAGCTGAGTCAGAGGTAGTCCGCGCGTCATGCGTGTCTTGTCGAGCGTCGCGTCCATCAAATACAATCACTGTCCGAATCAACGGCAGGAGCGATTTCCCCTTTCATCTCCCGGTATTCGGGCCACTCTGTTACCAGCACCAGGGAGCCGGCATCGCGCGCAACATCTGGCGCGGACTCGCAGCAGATGACTTCGAAGCCCGCATACTAGATGACTATTCTGTTGATCTCCTCCATTTTGTACTTCCAGCGAAAGATGACGGGGTCCGCGTTGATCTGCTCGAAGTACTTGTGAATCCGGTCGATCAGTTCCTGTTTGCTGGCGACGCGGATGCCTCGCAACATGCTTCGCGCCATTTTGCTATTCAACTAGGAGCCGTGTTTCGGCGTAAAGACGAACTCGAATCGCTGCGGGTGGAGGCTCAGCCAAGCTTTCGTCTGTTTGGAGACGTGGGCGGAATGA
>Ga0182024_10025841_pt1 | contig 10338 bp, 9 predicted proteins | sample P32metaG_FD_120480 | JGI IMG/M metagenome (GOLD analysis project Ga0182024, IMG submission 120480) | Permafrost microbial communities from Stordalen Mire, Sweden - P3-2 metaG (Illumina Assembly) | ecosystem: Environmental > Terrestrial > Soil > Wetlands > Permafrost | place: Sweden: Stordalen...
CCTTTTTTCTCGGTGCTCTTGCGGTGCAGGTTGATGCGTTCCGAGATGGTGAAGAGAACGAAAAACACGATGGTGAAGGCAACGCCGTACTTGGTCGCGATCTGCTTCGAGAACAAATTTGCCATCGCCACGAAACCTAGCACCGCGGTGGTGAGGCCCAACCCGACCGGGATCTCCCGCCCGGCGATCCGGAAGTTCAGCGGAACCTTGTACTCCTGGTCGCTGCGCTGGAACCGCAGCACCATGACGCCGAGCGCCTTCATGAAGAAGCTCCAGACCACGCCGAAGGCGTAGGCTTCGGCCAGGATGGTCATGTTGCCGCGGCTGCCGATGATGGTCGCGATCTGAAGGATCACAATCAGGTTGATCACGCGGAAGGTGGTGCCGAACTTACGGTGCGGCTTGCGGAACCAGGGCAGCAAGACCCCGTCCTCCGCTACGCGGTTCAGCACTCCGTTGGCTCCGATGATGGAGGTGTTTACCGCGCCGGCCAGAATCAGACCGCCGACGGTGACCACGAAAATATGGAAACTCAAGCGCAGCAGGTAAGGCCCGCTGAGATTCATCGCGAGCCCGCCGAGCAAATTATCGACCAGCTTTATGCGCTCGGCGTCGGGAATAATCATTCCCGCGAACACCGTGACCACGCCGGTGCAAATCACGGCATACCAACAGGTAAGATTGGCCGTGATGCGCAGGTTCTTTAGCTTGGGATACGCGATTTCGCGATAAACCTGAGCCAGCGTCTCAAAGCCGCTCATGGACAGGATGGAGTGACCGAACGCGATGATGATCACCACCATCGGAATCTGGAGCCAGAACGTTCCCGCGAACCATCCCTCCGCGTCGGGAGAGAAATGGATATTCGCCGGGATCGGAGCGGGTGGCAACTGCCATCGGCCCTTGAGCGCGATGGTAAGCGGACACCAGATGAGAAAGATCACCACCATCACGGTCGTGATCTGCATGATGCGCAGCGCCTTGCCGCTCGATTCGTGGACGCCTTTGATGTTGGTCCACCAGAAATAGATGGTGACAATGACGGCGAAGCCGGCGGCGAAGGTATTCTGGTCGATTCGCAAGCTCTGATGCAGCAGTCCGCTGATCTCGATGAGCAGGGCGGCCACATATTGTCCCGCGCTGACCACGCTGATCGGTCCGGTAAGGATGTAATCGAACACCAGAGCCGAGACCGAAAACTTCGCGGCGACGGGCCCCATGCTGTCGTGCACGACGACATACACGCCGCCGCGCACGAACATACTGCAGCTTTCCATGTAAACGCTGCGCACGGCGAAGCTGAACATCATGACGCCCAACACGAACCACGGCGCGGCTTTACCGATGGCGTGTTCGGCCGCGCCGCCGGCATAGAACGCGGACGACGCGAGATCGCTCAACACGATCGAAGCGCCGCGCCAGAAACTGATGAAGGAAAGCGCTACGGTTGTCGCGACCACCACCTTCGGCGCCGACGACGACCGCAGTGAGCCGTCTTGTGGGGACATCCTTAGTTCTTTTCCATTGTACGCGCGAATCCGCCTGTCTAAATCAGGTACCGGCGTAAAGCCGGGCCGCGAGTGAGGCAGGCAGCCCGGCAGCGCGGATCTTCGATGCCGCTTGGTCGATGTCGTAATCGACGCGGCGGTATTCGATGGTCCGTTGTTGGGGCGAGTAGATCGCGTAGGCGGCGCGCGGATCGCCATCGCGCGGCTGCCCGACGGCCCCGGGATTCACCAGATAGTAGTGATCCGGCTCCAGCTCGAAAATTCCTTCGGGCGGGATTCGTCTCGCGCCGCTACGCGTCAGCACAAACCCTCCCTGCAAATGCGTATGTCCGAAAAATGTGGTTTGCGCGCAAACTGCCTCGCGCAGGGGCGACGCATCGGAGACCGTCAGAACGTACTCGTCCTCATCCGCCGGCGATCCGTGCGACAAATCGAAGTCGTCGTATCGGAGCGGCCCGCGCGCCAGCTTATCGAGATACTCCAGGTTTTCGCTCGTGAGCTCCTCGCGGGTCCAGGTTGCGGACATCCGGGCGGCCGGATGATAATCCTCCAGCGGTTCGTTCCCGCAGCACGCTTTGTCGTGGTTGCCGCGGACGATCGCGGTGAGGTTGGCGCGCGCCCACTCCACTGCCGGGTTGGGATCGGCGCCGTAACCCACCAGATCGCCCAGGCACAGAATTTTTTCGTAACGCCCCCGCGAATCGTCGAGCACCGCCCGTAACGCTTCCATGTTGGCGTGAATGTCGCTGACGATCAGGTACGGTGCCATTATGTACGGCAGAGGCGCAGCAGCGCCACCTCCGGCGCCGATCCCAGCCTCACCGGCAACCCGATGGTGCCAATTCCGCGCGAGACGTAAATCGAAGACGCGCCGATGCGATAAAGTCCCATCGTGTACGGCGTGAAAAAGCGCGCGAAGTTCAGGTCCTTCCTCAGAATTTCGACGTTCACCTGCCCGCCGTGCGTGTGACCCGCGATCGTAAACTGCCAACCCTGCCGCGCCGCCACCGGAAACACGTCGGGATTGTGCGAAAGCAGAATGTTCAGCGCCGCGGGACGAATCATCTTTTCGGCGCCGATAAGGTACCGGCTATGCATGCGCTGATAGTCGACACCGGCGAGATTCATCGTCGCGCCGCCGAACTTCAGCGGCTCGGCTGCGCCACGCAGAAATCGGATTCCAAGCTCGGCGCCGCGTTTCGCGACGTAATCTTCGACGCCCGCGTAAATCTCATGATTTCCCAGGCAGCCGAAGATTCCCGCGCCGGCGCGAAGCCCGGCCAACCGGTCCAGGCACACGTCCAGCGGATCACCGCGCAGCGAGATCAAATCGCCGGTGACCAGCGCGATGTGCGCGCGCGTCTCGTTCGCCATGGCGATCGCGCGATTGAGTTCCTTCTCGCTCAGAAACGGGCTTAGATGGATATCGCTCAACTGCACGAGCCGCAAGCCGTCGAGATCGGGATGGAGATCCGGAACGGGTATCGATTCCTCGCGCAGGCGCAGATTCGACCGTTCAATGAAAGCGCCGTAGCCGAGCGCGACCGCGGGCGCGCCCACCGCCGCCGCCCGCAAGAGGCGCAGGAATTTGCGGCGTGCCGGGCTGTATCCGCTGTGGGGACGCGGAAGGAGTTTTGACAGCGCGAAAATCGCCACCAGGAATACGGACAATAAACCCCAACCCATGCCGATGGCCCGTTCCCAGTTCCAGAACACCAGCGGAAAATAGCGATTCACACGCGCGAAACGCAGCAATGCGGCTAAAATCACGATGAAGAATGACGCGGTCATCGCGGCGTAGATCGCGGCTTTGAAACGGCGGGAAGATCGCACCGCGGGATGGCGCAACAGCATCAGCGCACCCGCGCTTTGCACTATCAACACCAGGACGAGGACGACTGCGTCGTGCAGATAAGTCAGGAACCAGCCCAGAATCACTCACTTCATCTTAAGGTGCTGGCGCGTCTCGCCGCTCAGGGCTTCGAAAGCGGTGGACCGTTTTCGGGCGAATACGTAGCGTGTGAGCTGCCCTAGTCAGCGCAAGCTGCCGTAGACGGCCTAAGCTGCCGTAATATGGAGATGAGCTTCCCATGAAGAAACGATACACAACTGCAATCATGATCGCCGCCGGCGCCATCGCTGTTGGATTGTACGCGCAAACCACACGCTCGGTCTGGGACGGGGTTTACACGGATGAACAAGCCAAGCGCGGTCAGCCGCTCTACACCGACAAGTGCGCCTCCTGCCACGCCCCCGATCTTACCGGCGGCGAATCAGCCCCTCCGCTCGCGGGCGGCCAGTTCATGTCGAACTGGGAAAGCCTTAACGCCGCGCAGCTGTTCGATCGGATGAAGACATCGATGCCGCAGAACAAGCCCGGCTCGTTGAGCGGCCAGGACAACGCGGATATTCTGGCATACATGTTCCAGGTGAACGGATTTCCGACCGGCAAAACCGAGTTGCCGCACCAGGCCGAAGCGCTCACGTCGATTAAGCTCGAATCGCAGAAGAAGTAGCGAGGTTCACCATGCAATTCCAACAACTCGGCAATACCGGAGTCTTCGTGTCGCGTCTATGCATGGGCGCGATGACGTTCGGCGGCAAGGGCGGGATTTTTGAAGCGATCGGCGGACTGGATCAGGCGGCCACGAACGCCCTGGTCGGCCAGTGTCTGGACAGCGGCATCAATTTCTTCGACACGGCGAATGTTTACTCGCGCGGCGAATCGGAAACGCTGCTCGGGAAAGCGCTCGGCGCGAAACGGCGCGACGTCGTCATCGCCAGCAAGGTTTATGGGCGCATGGGCGACGGCGCGAATCAAGTCGGCCTCTCGCGTCTCCACATCATGGAGCAGATCGAAGCCAGCCTGAAGCGGCTCTCGACCGATTACGTCGATCTGTATCAGGTTCACGGCTTCGACGCGTTGACCCCGCTCGAGGAAACGCTCGGCGCGCTCGATGATGTGGTTCGCCAGGGCAAAGTCCGCTACATCGGATGCTCCAATTTCGCGGCGTGGCAGGTGATGAAGGCGTTGGGGATCTCGGCGCAACAGCATCTCGATCGTTTCGTGACGCTCCAGGCTTATTATTCGCTTGCCGGCCGCGAGCTCGAGCGCGAGATCATCCCGATGCTGAACGATCAAAAGCTGGGGTTGCTGCCGTGGAGTCCGCTCGCCGGCGGGTTCCTGAGCGGCAAATTCACTCGCACCGGCCCGGTCGATGATCAGGCACGCCGGGCGAAGTTCAATTTCCCGCCGGTGAATCTTGAAAAGGGCTACGCAATCGTTGACGTACTTCAGAAGGTCGCCACGGCTAAGAACGCGACTGTCGCGCAGGTCGCGCTGGCGTGGCTGCTGCATCAGCCTTCTGTCACCAGCGTGATCATAGGCGCGCGAAAGGCTTCGCAACTGGCCGATAATCTGGGCTCGGTCGATCTGAAGCTCGAAGCCGCGGAATTGAAGGAACTCGACGAGGTCAGCCGCCTGGCGCCGGAGTATCCGGGATGGATGCAGGCGCTGCCGTCGGAACGAAAACCGGGCGAACGGCGCGATTGGTCGCGCGCCGCAGCGCCGGCGAAGAGCTGACGATCATTTTGCGCCGGGATCGCTCGATTTTCCCATTTATGAGCCTGGCGCGGAAATCAGAAACCTGCCAGCCATCGCGTGCGCAGAAGAATGCGATACATGCACTTCCGATGTCACGGATGGTTAGTTAGCGGGTTTCTGGCAATCGCTTGCGCTCCGGCGCAGGACGTGAACTTCTCCGCGGATGTGAAGGTTGTAAATCTGCTGGCGACGGTTCAGGATCGCAATGGCGCGATCGTCAAGGATCTGACCGGTGACGATTTTGTTCTGCAAGAGGATGGGCGTCCGCAAACCATCCGCTATTTTTCGCATGAATCCAATCTTCCGCTGACCATCGGCTTACTCGTGGATACGAGCTGCAGCCAGATACGCGTTCTCGAGTCGGAGCGAACCGCCAGCTATACATTTCTCGATCAGGTTCTACGCGGGAACGACCTGGCCTTCGTTTTGCACTTCGATTCCAAAGTAAGTCTCTTGCAGGGCTTCACCTCATCCCGCCAGGAGGTGTCGGCCGCGCTCGCCAAGCTTGCACGACCCAAGCACTGTGGCACCCTGCTTTTCGACGCGATTCATGATGCGTCCGAGCAATTGATGAAAAAGCAGGGCGGGCGCAAAGCCTTTGTGCTGCTCTCCGATGGCGGCGACGTGCGGAGCAAATATTCGATCGGCACGGCGATCGAATTCGCGCAGCGCGCCGACACCATCATCTATTCGATTCTGTTCGCGGAGCGCGGAAGGATCGGGCCGCTTTTCCGGGGACGAAAGATTATGCGCCGGCTGGCGGAAGAAACCGGCGGCGGATATTTCGCCGTCTCGAAGGATGAGCCGATTGAAAAGATCTACGCCCAAATCGAGGACGAGCTCCGCAATCAATACAGCATCGGGTACACTCCGGACGCAGCGGAGGGCAAGCAGTTTAGAAAGATCTCCCTCGTCGCGAAACGGAAAGACCTGGTCGTGCGGACGCGCGAAGGCTACTATCCGAAGTAGCGTGCAGGGCACTCTATTCCTTCAACCCAAACGTGAACATCGTGTGCCCCGCCGAGATGGTCACGTACTGCTTCCCATCCACGCGATAGGTCATCGGCCCCGACTCGACGCTTCCACCGAGGATCGACTTCCACAGCAGGCTCCCGTCTTTCGCGTTCAGCGCGTAGAAATATCCCTCCTTCCCGCCCACGAACAGCAGATCCGTGGCCGTCGTCAGCACCCCGCTATTAGTGACATCGCTCATCTTGAATTCCCACTGATGTTTCCCCGTCTTCGGGTCAATCGCGACCACGGCTCCGTACGCCTGCGATTCATCCGGCGTATTTCGGTTGCCTCTCCGCGTGTTCTGCCCGCGCGGCAATCCGCCCGTGTAGCGCTGGCCCGGCGCGTACTGCACCGGAATCTTCGCCATATTCATGTTGGATTCCTGCCAGCTCGGAACATAGAACAAATGCGTCCGCGGACTGTACGAGGGCGAATACCAGTTGGTCGCGCCGAACAGGTTCGGATAGATCAGCGTGCCCTCTTTGGTCGGGCTCATGTTCGGCGCGCGCATCGGCCGGCCGGCTTCGTCGAGCCCAGTCGCCCAGGTGACCTTCGCATACGCGCTGCCCGTCAAAAATTTTCCCGTCTGGCGGTCGAGCACGTAGTAAAATCCATTGCGATTCGCCCACAGCATCATCTTGCGCGGGGTTCCGTTCCATTCGCCATCGACGAGAACGGGGATCTGAACGGCGTCGTAATCGTATTCGTCATGCGGAGTGAACTGAAAATGCCACTTGATCTTGCCGGTATCCGCGTCGAGCGCAACCGCCGAATCGCTGTACAGATTGTCCCCGTCGCGATCGTCGCCATTCCAGTCCGGCCCCGGATTTCCGGTGCCCCAGTACACCAGATTCAAATCTGGATCGTACGATCCTGTGAGCCACGCGGGAGCGCCTCCGTGCTGCCACGAATCCTTCGCCCAGGTCGCCTGCGCCTTGGGATCTTCCGGTCCCGCAACCGTGTAAAACTTCCAGTCTTCCTTGCCGGTCTTGGCGTCAAAAGCCGCGATGAATCCCCGAATTCCGTATTCGCCGCCCGCGACGCCCACCAGCACCTTGTCCTTCACCACCAGCGGCGCGTGCGTGATCGAATACCCCAGCTTCGGATCGCCCACTTCGATATTCCAAAGCACTCGCCCGCTTTTCGCGTCGAGCGCCATCAGATGCCCGTCGATCGCTCCCATGAACAACGTGTCGCCCAGCACCGCCAGGCCGCGATTCACCGATCCGCAGCACACCCGCGCGTCTTTCGAAGGATTGTATTGGTAATCCCAGAAAGACCGGCCCGTCTTGGCGTCCACCGCGTAGATGTGATTCGGCGCCTCAGTCAGATACATGATCCCGTCGATCACCAGCGGCGTGGTTTCGAACTTTTCGAGCGATCGCGCCTGAAACACCCACTTGAGCTCGAGGTTCTTCGCGTTCGCGGGTGTAATCTGATCGAGCAGGCTGTAACGCTGGCTCGCCATGGTGCCTGAATACGTCAGCCAGTTTTGCGGCTCGCGATCGGCGTGCAACAGCCGGTCCCAGGTGACCTGCGCCGGGAGTGTAGCCGCGGCCGCGGCCATCAGCGTGATGATGAATCTCATTTGTACGAACCTTTCGGCATTCTTTAACGCAGCGTCTGGAGATAAGCGACCAGATCCGCCACTTCCTGCGCGCTCAATTTTCCCTGATAGGACGGCATGGGCGAGGTCTTCTGAATCGTCAGCTCCCGCAGTTGCGATTTATCGAGCGAGACCAGCCGCTCCTTGTCGTCGATCAACTGAATCGTGTGCGTGTCCTCATTGAGCCGGCGTCCGATGACAACGGTGCCGTCGCGTTTCACCGCGCGAACATAGCGGTTCTGCGGCGCGACGGTTTCATTCGGATCGAGAATCGATTTTTGAAGATAGTCGGCCGGCCGCCCACCGATGCCATTAAGCCCCGGACCGGTGTGCGAGCCTTTTTCGCCGACCCTGTGGCACCCAAGGCATCCGCCCTTGCCTTCGAAAATGGTCTGGCCGTGTGCAGCATCGCCCGCGACCGCCGTCGATGTCCCGGTCGCGGCGTGAAGCGACCGAAGATACGCGACCAGCGCCCTTCGCGACGCCTCTGGCATCGCCGTCGGCGGCATGCCAGTGCCGGGAATTCCGTTATCGATGATGTGCGCGAGGTCGTCATCCGTGGTCGCGTGCCGGAATTGCCCGCTCCTGAGATTGACCCCATTCACCTGATCGCCGTCCGGGCCGTGGCAGGCGAAGCAATTGGCTCGATAGAGCTGCTGGCCGGTCTCGACCTGCGTCTGGGCGAGGCCTACGGAGACGAGCATCGATCCGCCGAGCGCGAAGAGCATCGACCAACAAACAATGTCAAGCGCGATCGGTTTCAAATTCAACATGGAAGCATCCATCATAACCCCAGTGAACGATTATAGGTTTCGCCCATGGCGCCGGAGGAGTTCATCGACGCGCGCGTTCCCCGTGGGATAGAGGGTCTTTTGTACGTCCGCGCCAGCATTGAGCAGCGTTTCAATGATCGGGACGTAATCGACCCCGGAATCGCTGTGCACGACGCACCAGGTCGCCTGGCCGAGCACAGTCCCGCCATGGACATTCTTCTCTTCAAGCGGCCCTCCTCGTTCGAGCAGCAGCCCGATCGTCTCCAATTGTCCGCCGACCACGGCCCAATGCAACCCGGTTTGTCCATGGGCTTGCGAGCGAAGATCTACGCCGCGATCGAGCAAAAACCTGACGACCTCAGTTCGCCCGTACTCGCAAGCCCACCCGAAGCCTGAGTCGATCTGCTCTTTCGTGGCAACCGATTTCAAGCTCCCGTCCTCATTGAAAAAGCTCTTGACGACGTCAAGGCGTCCCACTCCGGCCGCGCCTTCAAGATCCAATTTCGCGCCGCGACTCGCGAGAAATTCGGCGGCCTTCGCGCGCCCATTGGCGAGCGCCGCGATCAGGGGTTGCCATGTTCCAGCAGGACCATCGACCGCGGCGCCGCGTTCCAGCAAAAGCTCCAGCAGCGGGATCTGCACGCCGGCTCGCAGTGGATGTACGCTGCTGGCTACCAGTCCGAGCGTCGCGCCCCTGCCGTAGGCATCCGCAAGAGCATCCACTACGGCCCCGGCGTCCAGCAAGACCTTTGCAACTTCTACGGCATTCGGAGGAGTTTTCTGGCGAATGTCTTCCACTCCGTTTGCCGAAACGTAATGAAGCAGCGTCGCGCGATGCTTCTGCGTCGAGCGTGCACGAATCAGCCCGGGGTCATCAGCGAGCAGCTTCTCGAGCGTGGGAATATCGCCGGCAATGACGGCTTCGACCGCCGCTTCGAACATTGAAAGGGCGCCGTTTTCCTTGGATACCAATTAACGAGCATACAATTGATTAACGGATGAATCGTTTCGGCTGGTTTCTGTTTGGTGTGCTCGCAACTTGCGCGGCCGCGTTGGCCGCGGTTGAGTACTATATTCAAAACGCCCACGGGTTCAGCGCGAGAGAGCAGCCCGGCGCGATGGAGACGAGCATCGCGCGCTGGGCTCGATCCGCCGCGATTCCCGCCGACGCCAAGTCGCTTGCAAATCCCGTCGCCAACACAACCGAAGTTATGGCTGACGCACGCGCGCATTGGGCCGACCACTGCGCCATCTGTCACGCCAACGACGGCAGCGGCAACATAAACATCGGAAAGCGGACCTGGCCGCCGGCTCCGGACATGCGCCAGGATCGAACCCAGCAAATGACCGACGGCGAGCTGTTTTACATCATCCAAAACGGAATCCGTTTCAGCGCCATGCCGGCTTGGGGTGGCGGATCGACCGGCGGCTCCGCTCATGATGAGGAGGACTCCTGGAAGCTGGTCCGCTTCATTCGACATTTGCCGCAATTGACGGTTGCAGAGCAGCAGGAAATGCAGAAGTTGAATCCGAAGAGTCCCGACGAGATTGAAGAAGAGAAGGAAGAAGAGAAATTTCTAAAAGGAGAGGACAGTAATGAACCTCAAAAAGAGCATCACCATCACTAGACTTGCGCTCGCGTTCGTCGCGATCGCCTTGATCGCGGCGCCGATGTTCGCACATGGCGGATTCGATCACGTCATGGGTACGGTGGTCAAGGTCGCGAACAACGTCCTGACCGTGAAAACGACGAAGGGCAACGTCGACGTGAAGCTCGACGACAAGACCGAGATCACCAAGAACAGCGCGAAAGCCGCGGTTTCCGATCTGACG
>Ga0182024_10025842_pt1 | contig 10338 bp, 7 predicted proteins | sample P32metaG_FD_120480 | JGI IMG/M metagenome (GOLD analysis project Ga0182024, IMG submission 120480) | Permafrost microbial communities from Stordalen Mire, Sweden - P3-2 metaG (Illumina Assembly) | ecosystem: Environmental > Terrestrial > Soil > Wetlands > Permafrost | place: Sweden: Stordalen...
ATGCGGGGGATGTCCACCTTGCCGTTGGGGCCGCGGGTGACCTCGGGGACCGCGACCACCTGGCGCGGCACCTTGTAGCCCGCCAGGCGGGCGCGCACGTGGGCGCGGAGTGCCTCATCGTCAAGGTCCCAGCCGCCGGCCAGTTGCACCGCGGCGGCGACCGTCTCCCCGAACCGCTCGTCCGGCAGGCCGAGCACCGCGGCGTCGGCCACCGAGGGGTGCCGCTTGAGGACCTCCTCGACCTCCTCCGGGTAGACCTTCTCCCCGCCGGTGTTGATGCACGAGGAGCCCCGGCCGAGCACGATGACCTGCCCATCGGCCTGCACCGTCGCGAAGTCGCCGGTGATCACGTACCGGCGGCCGCGCACCGTCCGGAAGGTCGCCGCCGACTTGGCCTCGTCCTTGTAGTAGCCGACCGGCAGCCGCCCCGCGTACGCGACCCGCCCGATCTGTCCCGAGCCGGACACGACCGGGCTGTCGTCGTCGGCCAGCACGGTCAGCCCGCCGCCGGTGAACGACCGCGCGGGCGGTCCGGCCGTACCGGACCGGGAGACCGACCGGGCCGCCGCGATGGCCTCGGACGAGCCGTAGACGTCGGCGATGAGCAGGCCCGGCACATGCCGGAGCAGGCCCTGCTTTGCGTCATCAGAGAACAGCACCCCGCCGGAGGTGAGCACCGACCAGGAACTCAGGTCCCACCGACCGGGATGGGCGTCCAACTCGGCCAGGACCGGCCGGGCGAACGCGTCGCCCACCCAGCCGACCGAGTTCACCTGGTGCCGTTCGATGGTGTCCAGCAGTTCCCCGGCGCGGAAGGCCGGCTCGGCCAGCAGGACGGCGGCTCCGCCGCGGGCCAGCACGGGCAGGCAGGTCAGGCAGCCCGCGCCGTGCATGAGCGGCGCGGCCGGGAGGTGCCGCCGCCCGGGGTCGGCGATCCGGGACCGGGCGAACGCCAGGTCCGGCTCGACGGGGTACCGGCCACCCGCCGCGTTGCCCAGCGACACCATCAGGTCGTCCTGCCGCCAGATCACGCCCTTGGGCAGCCCGGTGGTGCCCCCGGTGTACAGCAGGATGATGTCGTCGCCGTCCCGCTCCCAGCGCGGCTCCGGCCGGGGGGCGGCGGGCGCGGCGGCCGACTCGTACGGCACGGCCCACAGCGGGCAGGGCCCTGACCCGTCGTCCACCCAGAGCCAGGCCAGCATGTCCGGGACCGACGCGCGGGTGCGCTCGATCGTCGCCGTGAAGGACCCGGCGAACACCACCGCGCGGGCGTCACAGTCGCGCCACAGGTAGCTGAGTTCCTCGGGGCCGTAGCGGTAGTTGGTGTTCACCGGCACCAGGGAGCCTTTGAGCGCGGCCGCGAACGACTCCAGGTACTCCGGGCAGTTGCGCAGGTACTGCACGACCTTGTCCTGGCGGCCCAGCCCCTGGGCGGCCAGGTACGCCGCGACCTGCCCGGCCCGGTGGTCCAGTTCCCGCCAGGACAGGACGCGGCCTTCCTGGATGAGCGCGGGCGACGCGGGCACCGTTGCGGCCACCACCCCGAACACGTCGGCGATGTTCCACCCGGGCATCTGGCCTCCTCGCGTCAATCGCCTCCGGGCTGATGCTAGCCGTCCAGGCGCTCGTAATCAACGCTTGCGTTGACTAGACTGGCTGCCCGGGCGGCGCGACACGAACAGCGCTGCGGGACGGCCACGGCGGCGCCCCGGCGTGAGACCATGGCCGTCAGCCATACTGGCCAGGACCAGTGTCTCCGGTCGCGCCGGGGGGCGCTGCGCAGCACAGGAATGGGACGTGCGAATGCAGAGCGGTATCAGCCGCCGACGAGCTGCCGCCCTCGCCGAGGGAGGCGCGGCTTACGCTGAGCGCCGGGCCGAGATCATCGCGACGGCGGCCAGGATCTTCCGCGAGAAGGGGTTCCGGGGCGCCAGCCTCGCCGACGTGGCCGAGAGCCTGGGCACCGACCGGGCGTCGCTCTACTACTACATCGGCAGTAAGGAAGAACTGTTCCACGAGATCGTCCGGGATGCCGCCGAGGCCAACGCCCAGCAGGCTGAGGCGATCCGGGACGGCGCGGGGACCGCGGTGGACAAGCTGGGTCACCTGATCACCGCGCTGATGTCGTCGTACTCGACTCATTACCCCTACCTGTTCGTGTACATCCAGGAAGACCTGAGCAAGGTCGGGGACGGCCGGTCCGCCTGGGCCCGGCAGATGACGGTGATCAACAAGCGGTACGATGACGCGGTCATCGGGATCGTTGAGTCCGGTTTCGGGGACGGCTCGATCCGCCGGGTCGGCTCGGCCCGGGTGATCGCCTACGGCATCATCGGCATGGTCAACTGGACGCACCGCTGGTACCGCGAGGGGGCCAGCGGGATGCCGTCCGCGGCCGAGATCGGCCGGACGTTCACCGAGATGGTGCTGAACGGCCTCAGCTCGGGCACCCTCACTCCCCCGGCCGGCCAGCAGCCGGCGGCCCAGCAGCCGGCCGATCAGCCGCCGTCCGGGCAGTAGCCCCGCGGCCAGCCGCCGGCGGCACCAGGCCTTCCCGGCTGCCCTTGATCTGCAGGGCCAGGTACTTGGAGTAGGGCCGGCACTGCTGCAGGCTGCCGCCCATGATCCACAGCCCGGCCTGGCCGGTGCGCCGCCACAGGGCGCGCACCTCACCCTCGTCGTCCAGCCCCCACACGGGCCCGACCCGGGCCGCCACACCGTCGCCGAACAGCGCGCGTACCGACTCAGACATGTTCTCGTAGCCGGTGGCCACGACGATCATGTCGGTGTCCATCGTGGTCCCGTCGGTGAAGCGCACCGTCCGGCCGTCCAGCCCGGCGATCTCCGCGCCGTGCTTGACCTTGATCTTCCCGGCCACGATCAGGTCTGAGCAGCCCACGTTGATGTAGTAGCCGCCGCCGGTGCGGTGGTACTTCATCAGGAAGCCGCTGCCGTCCTCGCCGAAGTCGAGCTGGAACCCGGCGGTCCGCAGGCCGCGCAGCAGCGCGTCGTCCATCTGCGCGATCCGGTCGGTCATGTCCTTGTGCAGCTCGGCCAGCAGGGGCAGCGGGAAGGAGTTGTTGACCAGGTCGCAGTCCTCGGTCGGCGCCCCGTCCTCGCGGTAGATGGAGTACGCCCGGGCCGCCCCGGGTTCCAGGCTGACCACGCAGGTCGACGACCGCTGGAGCATGGTGACCTGGGCGCCCGCCTCATAGAGGTCCTGGGCCACGTCGTGGGCGCTGCTGCCCGAGCCGACCACCAGGGCCCGCACACCCGCGGCCGGGACCCCGCCGGTGTACTCGGTGGCGTGCAGGATCCGGCCGGTGAAGTGCGCCGCGCCGGGGATCGCCGGCCGACGCGGGACCCCGAACACGCCGGTGGCCAGCACCACGTGCCGGGGATGAAGCTCGGTGACGGTCCCGTCGGACCGCCGCAGGAGGACCGACCACCGCGCCGCTGCCTCGTCGTAGCGGGCGCCGGTGATCTCGGTGCTGGCCCACACGTCCAGCGACATGATCGAGGCGTACGCCTCGAGCCAGTCGGCCAGCTCGTCCTTGCTGAGGTAGGCGGGCCAGGAGGCCGGGAACTTCAGGTACGGCAGGTGGTTTGCCCAGACCTGGTTGTGCAGCACCAGCGAGGAGTAGCGGTGCCGCCAGTTGTCGCCGACCCGGGCCTCGCGCTCGATGACCACCGCGCTCACGTCCAGCTGGCGCAGCCGCGCGGCGACGGTCAGCCCCGCCTGGCCGGCCCCGATGACCAGCACCTCGGGATCGCCCGCCCGGCCCGGCCGGGGGGGAACCGCGGGCGAGGCGGCGCTCAGGCTGCCCCCGGGCAGGGCGCCCTGGCCACCCGCGCCCGCGGCCGTCATGGCGCCGGGAGCCACTCCGTTGCCACCCGGCGGCAGCACACCGTGCGGGGCCGAGCTGACCGGGCGCAGGGCCCCGGCCTTCTCCTCGAACCCCTTCAGGTCTTCCATCGCGGTGAGCAGGGTCCACGCCTTCCACTCACCGGTCTGCGGGTCGGCCAGCAGCCGGATGTGCCCGCGGCAGCGGGCCATGTCCGTCTCGAACGTGAAGAACGCCTCGATCGTCCAGCCCTGGGTCCGGCGCTCGAACATGTCGGGGGCGGTGTCCTCCAGCCAGAAGCCGGACGGCGACCGGGCCGCCCGCCACGCGGCCAGTCCGGCGGCGATCCGGTCACGGCCTGCGAAGGTGCGCAGGTCCCAGGTCAGGGCGAGGATGTCGCGCCAGTAGCCGTCGGCCAGGAACATGCCCGCCGCCGTCTGCGTGTCCCCCGCCTGGACCGCGGCCTCGAAGTCGGCCAGCCACGCCCCCGCGACCTCCCGCCGGGCCGTCACGGCCAGCGGCTCGGTGATCGTCATGCAGGCTCCTGTCGGGCGGCAGGGAACGGGGCGGCAATAGGTCTGGGATCAGCGTCGCACGCTCGCGGAAGCGTTGTCAACGCTAGTGTTGACTGGCCTGATCGGCTGGCCGGGCCGACTGCACTGACCGCCGGGGCCGTCGGCTGCCCTGACCGCCGGGGCCTGATCCGGCTCACACCACCGCGACCGGGGCCACCGGGCTGCCCACCCCGCCGACGATGTTCAGCGGCGCGACGACCAGCAGGAACTCGGTGACTTCGCGCCGGGCCAGCTCCTCCAGATCGAGAAGCTCCAGCAGGTGGATGCCGTTGTCCCGGATGGCCGCGATGTGCATGGGCATGACCGAGCCGTCCGGCGAGGGAAAGGCCTCCACCGCGATGTTGTCCGCACCGGCCAGGGCGATCCCCTGGTCCCGCAGCCAGCCGGCGCAGTCCAGACCCAGCCCGGGGCAGCTGTCGACGCCGGCCGCGCCGTCCCGCCATTGGCGCAGCCAGCCGGTGCGCAGCAGCAGCGCGTCACCCGGCTCGGGCGCCAGCCCGGCCGCCGTCACCGCCTCGGCCAGGCGCGCCGCGCTGATAGCCTCCCCCGGCGCCAGGCCGGGACCGGAGGCGGCGAAGTCGAGGAACAGGCCCCGGGTGACTACCGGGCCCGCGTTCTCGATCCCGCAGCGGGCCGCTCCCCGGCTGGTGACCGACGAGGCCGGGAAGCCGTTCCACATCTGGCCGTCCCGCCAGACGTGGGCCAGCGCGTCGAGGTGCGTGGTGCCGTGGCAGGCGACCAGGATCGAGTCGTCGGCGAACCCGAAGCCGCCCCGCTCGGGCAGCCCGGCCGCGTAGTCCCCGCCGTCGCGGGCCATGAAGTGCTGCATCGGCTGCCGCATCGCGGCCAGCGGGCCCTTCCCGGCGATCATCGGCAGGCCCAGGGTCACGGACTCCCCGGCCCGCACGGCCGCCATGCCGCGCCGCACCGCGTCCGGGCCGATCAGGTTCAGGGCGCCGCGCTGGTCGTCCGGCCCCCACCGGGACCACTGCCCGCCGGGCGGCGGGTAGGCGCCGGGCGCGCCAGCTTCCGGCGGCACGGGCCCCGGAGGCTCACTCACGCCAGCACGAACGCGAAGTCGGTGATCCGGCCCTGCGGCTCCGGCACGTACTGGACCCGCACCCGGGGCTGGCGCTGCAGCGCGGCCGCAGCCGCGCCGATGTCGCTCAGGTCCAGCCCCAGCACCAGGTTGACCAGCGCCGTGTCGGCGCCGTCCAGGGTCACGTAGGCCATCACGATCGGCGGCTCGGGCAGCCCGGGAAACGCCGCCGTGATGATCGTGAACGTCTCCAGGGTGCCTTCCGGGCCGACCTCGACCCAGTCGGTGGTCCGCTGGAAGCAGGCGTCACAGAAGGAGCGGGCCGGGACCAGGACCCGCCGGCAGTCCGGGCAGGTGGCCCCCATGACCCGCGTGTTCCGCAGTTCCGCGAAGAAACGGCTGGCCGCCTCGCCCGCGAAGTACGTGTAGTCGAAATCCCAGTGCCCGGGAATCGAAACCAGCTTGGTCATACCGGTCGCGGCGTGAAGACGCCCGCCTTGAGGCGGGTGAGTAAACGCCGCTTCACCTCCTCCAGAACGTCAGTGTTAGTCGATAGTTTGTTCGTATGTCCCGATATCGCCTGGTCGCCTCCCTCGCCCAGGAACGGGTCCTGCGCGAGCATTGCGCGCACGCCCGGTACGTGTGGAACCTCGCTGTCGAGCAGCAGTCGTGGTGGCGTCCCGGGCGCAAAAGCGCGCCGGGCCTCATCGCGCAGGCAGCGCAGCTGACCGAGGCCCGAGCCGCGTTCGGGTGGCTGCGCGATGGCAGCCAGACGGTGCAGCAGCAGGCGCTGCGGGACTTCGCCCAGGCCGTGGCCAGCTACTTCGCTGGCACCCATGGCAAGCCCACCTGGCGCAAGGCCGGCCGGAACGAAGGGTTCCGGATCGTCGGGGTAAGGCCCCGCCACGTCCGCCGCCTGTCCCGTAAGACTGGCGAGGTCTGGGTTCCCAAGGCCGGATGGGTGCGGTTCCGCTGGTCCCGGGCAGTCCCGGTGGCCAGGTCCTACCGGATCACCTGCGACCGGGCCGGACGCTGGCATATCGCGTTCGCCGCCATCCCCGACCCCATCCCCAGGCCCGGCACCGGGGTCGTGGTCGGCATCGACCGAGGGGTGACTGTCAGCGCTGCCCTGTCGACCGGCGAACTGCTGCACTGCCCCGGACTGCATCCGGCCGAGCGTGCCCGTCTGGCCCGGTTGCAACGCAGGCTGGCCCGCGCCCAGCGCGGATCCAACCAGCGCCAGCGGGTCAGGGCCGCTATCGCGAGGCTCAAAGCCCGCGAGGGCGACCGGCGCAAGGACTGGGCCGAGAAGCTGAGCACGGACCTTGCGCGGCAATTCGACGTCATCCGCGTCGAAGAGCTCAAGATCCGCAACATGACGCGCTCGGCGCGGGGAACGCTCGGGCAGCCTGGCCGGAACGTTCGCCAGAAGACCGGCCTCAACCGGGAGATCATGGCGAGTGGATGGGGCCGCCTGGTCCGCCGGCTGGAGGACAAGGCGGCCGGGCGCGTCGAGAAGATTAAGCCGCATTTCACCTCGCAGCGCTGCAGCGCGTGCGGGCACGTAGACCCGAAATCGCGCGAGAGCCAAGCGCGCTTCCGGTGCACGGCCTGCAGCTTCGCCTGCAACGCTGATGTGAACGCGGCCATCAACATCGCGGCGGGGCACGCCGTGACTGCGCGGGGAGGCGACGGGACTGCCCGGCCTGCGAACCGCGAACCTCGGCATGACGGCCGCACGGCCGCCTAGCTGGAATCCACCGCCGTCAGGCGGCCTGGAGGATGTCAACAAGGAGCCTGCGTGCCCAGCACGCAAACCGTCGAAAACTGTGTCGCGCCGCCCTGCCCGGTCGCCACAGCGCGCCGGACGCCGGCCACCTGCCGGTCCCCGGCCAGCCCGCGGACCTGCAGGGCACACTCGGCGATCCGGACCATGGCCGTGGCGCTGACCGGGTTGGCCGCCTGCGGCCCGCCGGAGGGGTTGAACACCGGCAGCGACGGGTCCTCCTGCTGCTCCTGGATGAATCGCGGCCCGTCCAGCGGCGCACAGAAGCCGAGCGCCGGGTAGGTCATGGCCTCGGCGCTGGAGAACGGCGAGTACAGCTCGACCACCCCGAACTCCTTGCGCGGGTCGGTCACGCCCGCGTCCGCGTAGGCCCGGGCCGCCGACCGCTGCAGGGACAGCAGGTCGACCAGCGATCCCTCGGGCCGCCGGATCCGGTCCCCCATCGCATAACTGTCCGAGGTGGACGCCATGCCCTGGATCCAGGCCGCGTTCCGGCCCGCGGCCAGGTCCCGGCCGCCGAGCACCAGCGCGCATGCGCCCTCCGACATCGGGCACGCCTCCAGCCGGTGGATCGGCCAGGCCAGCAGCGGCGAGTCCAGCACGTCCCCCGGTGTGACGTCCAGGTGCAGGTGGGCCAGGGGATTGCGGAGGGCGTGCCGGTAGTTCCGGGCCGCGATCTCGGCCCAGTCCCGCTCGGAGTAGCCGTAGACCCGCATGAGCATGGACGCACGCAGCGCGGCCATGGTGATCGTGGTCAGCGGGAAGTCCTTCTCGTACACCGGGTCGAAGATGGTGTTGAACACCCGCTGCGAGGTCGAGGCCTGGCCCATCCGCTCCAGCGACACGACCAGCGCTGCCCGGGCCCGGCCGGACGCCACGTAGGACGCGCCCGCGAACGCCGTGGACGACCCGGTCACCCCGCCCGTGTTGACCCGCAGGAACGGCTTCCCGGTGCCGAAGATGGCGGTCTTCTCGACGCAGTTCTCCCCGGCCAGCGCGTCCGGGGCGACCCCGGCGATGATCACATCGACCGCGTCGATGCCCAGCCCGGCGTCGGCCAGCGCCTCCTCGGCCGCCGCCCAGATCAGGTCGGCCGCGCTGGACTCGGGATGCCGCCGCTTATAGGTGGTCTGGCCGACGCCCAGCACCGCAACCGGTTCACTCACGAGGCTGCCTCCAGCAAGACGACCGTCTGGGTCTGGCCGGCGACCACGGATCCGCCGGTCGCCACGGCCCGCCGGACGGACCGTTGTTGCACGGAACCGGCGGTACCACGCAGCTGCAGCACGCTCTCGACGATCCGGACCAGGCCCATGCTCGGCGGGGAGTAGCCGCTGGCGCCCCCGCCGGACGGGTTGGCCCGGCCGTCGTCGGCCAGCGTCCGCAAGCCCTGGCCCCGGGCCGCGAACCCGATGGCCTCGAGGCCCAGCGCCTCGTCGATCAGGGTCAGGCCGTCCACCTCGGCCACGTCCGCGCTGTCCGCGCCGAAGCCAGCGTCCGCCGCGGCGCGCTCCGCGGCCGTCTTGAGGCCGGTGATCGTGCGCAGGTCCCGGTCGCCGAAGTTGTAGGGCTCGGAGGACTGGCCCATCCCGGCGAGCCGGATGGGGCCGGGCTCGGTAGACAGGACCACGGCGGCGGTCACGTCCGCCCACAGCGGGAGATCCGCGTCGTCGAGGGGAAAATGCGGGGCCGACCGGAAGCCGCCGTCGCGCAGCGCGCGGGGATTGGCGCGGGCGCTGTCAATTCTCCGCAACGAAGCCCGCTCCCGGGCCGGTCCCGCCCCATCGCCGGCGGACAGGCACAGCTGGGCCCGCATCGCGGACAGCACGAACTCATCCAGGCCCAGCGGGCGGGACCGGAACGGCTCGAACAGTGACCGGGAGAACTGGTCTGGGCTGTGCTCACTCGACCGGCCCCAGGCCGCTACGATCGAGCGGCGGGCGTGCCCGGCCTCGAGCCGGGTCACGGCGGCGGCCAGGGCGCCCGCGCCGTCGTCGCCGTACCGGATCTCGTCGCGCAGGTAGGCGCCGGCCGCGGGTGAGGTCACCATGCTGGACAGTGACCGGCCGTCCACCAGGTCGTGGGCGGCCAGCACCACCGAGTCGATCTCGTGCATCGGCTGACCGGAGTCGTCCACCGCGGCCCGCACCGTGTCGAAGATGAGTTCCTGCAGGTTGCGGCGGCCGTCGGCGAAGCTGATCTCGAGGGCCGCACCCTCGATGTAGACAGCCGGGCGCGTCATCGCATCCTCATCCGCACACTCCATCGGGCTCTGCGGTCCAGGCTTCATTGATAGCAGCCACAATCGATGTCCGTCAACGTTAGCGTTGACTAGGGGCGGCCGACCGGGCAAGCTAGCAGCGTCAGCGTGCCCTGGGCCGTCGAGCAGGACCATGTCGTCCGGCCAGGGCTGAGAAGATTGGGGGCATGATGACCCAGGCAGCGCCCGGGGCGAGCCCGATCCCGGGGCGGATGGCGATCGCCGGGATCGGGGAGACCGGCTACCTGCGCGGCAGCGACCATTCCGTGCTGCAGATGGTGCTGGCCGCCAGCATGGCAGCGATCACTGACGCCGGGCTGACCCCGGCCGATGTCGACGGGATCCTGCCACCGCCCGGGTTCGTGGCCTGGGATGAGATCGCGGCGCACCTCGGCGTGCGGGACGTCCGGTACACGTCCACCCCGCAGATGGGCGGGGCCAGCCCGACCGCCGCGCTGCTCACCGCGGCCATGGCCATCTCGGCCGGGGTGGCGCACACGATCCTGGTCCCGATCGGCTGGAACGGGTACTCGGCGCTGCGGCCGCGGCCTGACGCCCGGCCCAGCAAGCGCCGGTTCACCGCGGCGTTCTTCGAGACCGTCCGCAACTTCTACGCCCCCTACGGGCTGCGCTCCGCACCCTGGTGGTACGCGCTGTACCTGCAGCGGTACGTCGAGCTGTACGGGGTGCCGCCGGAGGCGGCCGGCGCGGTGGCGCTGGCCTGCCGCGCCCACGCGCAGCTCAACGACAAGGCGCTGATGCGCGGCCGGCCCCTGACCATGGACGACTACCTGGCCTCGCCGTTCATCACCGAGCCGCTGCGCAAGCTGGAC
>Ga0182024_10025843_pt1 | contig 10338 bp, 8 predicted proteins | sample P32metaG_FD_120480 | JGI IMG/M metagenome (GOLD analysis project Ga0182024, IMG submission 120480) | Permafrost microbial communities from Stordalen Mire, Sweden - P3-2 metaG (Illumina Assembly) | ecosystem: Environmental > Terrestrial > Soil > Wetlands > Permafrost | place: Sweden: Stordalen...
AAAGGTGACCAACGAGTTGGAAATGCGCTATGCGGCCGTCGAAGAAATCGCCGTGAGCAGTCGTTTTCAGGCGATTTTGGAAACCGCGCTCGACGACGCCGATCTGTCGCGGCTGCGGGCGCAGCTTAGCGACCCCGCTTTGCCAGCCGACGAGCGCGAGGCCCAGCGAACGGAGTTTGTCGATAATCCGGCTCGCCAGGCGTTGCAAAGACGGATGGAAGAACTGCGCAGCGACGAAAGCGAACCGGTGATGGCCGACTGGTTCGTGACCGATAGTGCCGGGATCGAACTCGCCGCGGCGCCGGCCGACGGCATGATCGGCGCCGACTGCGCGTGGCGAAGTTGGTTCAGCGGCACGGAGGAAGATCATGCTCCGGGCTGGCGTCCCAAACCGGACGATCACATCCGGAAAACGCAATTGTCGAGTGTCTTTCTCAATCCGGCCGACAACCGCTGGTGTGTGGCGATTTCGACGCCGATCTTGAAAGAGCGGGAAGAAGGGTCGACCGATCCCCCGCAGTTTTTGGGCGTGATCGGTTTGACGTTCGAGGTCGCCACGCTGGTCGAAATGGACAGCGAGGGACGTGCGATGCTCGTCGATTTTCGCGATGGGAGCAAAGGAGGTTTGATTCTCCAGCATCCGCTGTTCGATCGGCTGGCCGAGGCTCATGGCAAGGTTCCCGACCGCCTGTTGAACTATCGCGTCAACGTCAATCAACTGCCCGAGGAGCCTCATGAACGCCGCAATTACGTCGATCCACTGGGCGTCGATCCGGAAGGGAAAGATTACCGCAATCGCTGGCTGGCTTCGCGGGCAATCGTCGGCATTCGTTCAGGGAATACCGGCTGGGTGGTCATCATGCAAGAATCGTACGACCGCGCCATCGGTAGCACGCTGGACAATCTGCGGCGCACGGCCTGGGGCAAGGGACTGTTGGCCATGGCGCTGATCGCGGCGATCTCGACCGCGGTGTGGGGCTTTGTCATCCGAGTCCTCTGGACCCGAGCAACCTGACGAAGCCCCGAGCGGTCCGAACGTAGATCCCGCCGATCGATTCCGCCGCCAGAGTTTACGACCGGCCGGGTGAGCCAAAGATCGCGGTTCAGCAGCGCGTTTAAGGAGAGTTTGAACGGTGGCCGACCTGATTGCCCAAGGAATCGATCCGCAAAACCGCTGGCGGCGAACGCTGCTGGCCGGTCGACCGATCGTGCTCGGCCGCAGCGCGGCCGGCTGGTCGACGGCCTGGGACGACCGGGTCAGCCGCGATCACGCTCAAATCTGTTGGAATGGCTCGCGGTTGCGAGTCGATCGGCTGCCCTCGGCCCGCAATCCGATTTTTGTCCGCGGCCAGCCGGCCACGGGCTTCGACCTGGAACCGGGAGAACATTTCGTAATCGGCCAGACGACGTTCACTCTGGCCGACGAACGGGTGAACGTGTCGCTCGACATGCCGCAGCCCGCCCAGGAACAGGCATTCAGTTCGCGCTATTTGCAGGAGATCCAGTTCCGCCACGCCGATGCCCACATCGACGTGCTGAGCCGCCTGCCGGCGGTCATCTCGGGCGCCAACACCGACCCCGAGCTGTATGTGCGGCTGGTCAATCTGGTCCTTTCGGGGGTCAGTCGGGCCAGTGCCGCGGCGCTGGTGGCCGTTCAGGTCGGCGCGGCCGGGCGGCCGCGCATCGAGGTGCTGCAATGGGATCGCCGGCTGGTGACCGGCGACGATTTTCAACCGAGCGAACGCTTGATTCTGGAAGCCATCCGCCGCCGCGAAAGCGTGCTCCACGTCTGGAACTCCAGCGAGGCCGCCGTCGCCAGCGCCTTTACTATCCGTCAGGGGGTCGACTGGGCCTACTGCACACCGATCGGCGGCAAAGCTTGCCCCGGCTGGGGAGTCTACGTGTCGGGGCGTTTCTTCGGCGAGCCAGGCGAAATCGAAACGTCCGATCCGACCGATCTGCGCGACGATCTGAAATTCACCGAATTGGTCGCCGCCACCACCAGCTCGCTCCGCGACGTCCGGCTGCTGGAAAGGCAGCGAGCGGGCCTCAGCCAGTTTTTCTCTCCCGTCGTGCTCGAAGCACTGGAAGGGGGCGACCCCGAGATCGTGCTCGCTCCGCGCGAGGCCGAGGTGACGGTCCTGTTCTGCGATCTGCGCGGCTTCGCCCGCCATTCCGAACGCTCGGCCGACGATCTGCTTGGATTGCTGAACCGCGTGAGCCGGGCGCTGGGCGTCACGACCCACGCCATTCGCGAGCAAGGGGGCGTGTTGGGCGATTTTCATGGCGACGCCGCCATGGGTTTTTGGGGCTGGCCCCTGCCCCAACCCGACGCTCCGGCCCGCGCCTGCCGCGCGGCATTGGCGATTCGGGCCGAGTTCGAGGCCGCCGCCGCGCAAAGCCAAGACCCGCTGGCCGACTTTCGCATGGGGATCGGCATCGCCACCGGCCGGGCGGTTGCCGGCAAGATCGGCACGATCGACCAGGTCAAGGTCACCGTTTTCGGTCCGGTGGTCAACCTGGCTTCGCGGCTGGAAGGAATGACCAAAATCCTCCAAGCGCCGATCCTGCTCGACGAACGGACCGCGACCGCCGTCCGCGCGGATTTGCCGCCGGAAGTCGCCCGCGTGCGCCGCGTGGCCGTGGTCAAACCCTATGGGCTGGACAAACGGTTGGAAGTTTCGGAGCTATTGCCGCCGGCCAGCGCGTTTCCGACCCTCAGCGACGACAACGTGGCCGACTACGAACGGGCGCTCGACGAACTGTTGGCCGGCCGCTGGCCCCAGGCATTCGAACGCTTGCACCGCGTTCCGGCTGAAGACCGGGTCAAGGATTTTCTCACCGTCTTCATTGCCCAGCACAATCGCACGCCGCCGGAAAACTGGAACGGTGTCATTCCGCTGATGAGTAAGTAGCGGCCGAGGCGGTCGCTGCTGAGACGGTAGTGCTGGCCGTTTCCTGGGCATCGGTCGTGGGCGTATTTTGCGGCGTCAGCCAGCCGGTCGAAAGGCCCCATAAAAGCAACCCCGCCAGCAGCCAGCGGTAGACGACAAATACCGCGGTCGTGTGCTGGCGAACGTAGGCCAATAGCCAGGCGATCGCCGCGTAGCCGACCAGTCCGGCCACGACGGTGGCCAACAGCAACTTGCCGGCGTCGTCGGCCGTGCCGAGCAGCTCTTGGCGAGCTTTGATCAGCTCGAACACCGCGGCGGCAAAAATCGCCGGCAGCGACAGCAAGAACGAAAATCGGGCCGCGGCTTCGCGCGACAATCCGGCCACCAGTCCGGCCGAAATCGTCGCTCCGGAGCGGGAAACGCCGGGAATGAGCGCCAGTGCTTGGGCGAGGCCCATGGCCGCCGCGTCGCCGGCGTGCAGGCGATCGATGTCGCGGGGCGGTTGTCGGCGACGGCGCCACCAAGCAAACGCTTCGGCCGCTAGCATGACGGCGCCAAAGCCGATCAGCGCCGCGGCCACGACATAAAGCGAGCGAAAGCTCGACTCGATGTGTTTCTTCAGCAGCAGCCCGACGACGACGATCGGCAGCGTGCCCAGCAGGATCATCCAGCCTTCGCGGGCCGGCGCCGTGCGTAGCGGCTTGCCGGCGAGCAAATCGCGACACCAGGCAGTGGCGATCTGTCGGAGGTCGCTGCGGAAATAAATGATTACCGCCACCAACGTGCCGCACTGGATGACGGCTGAAAACGCCGCTTGCGGATCGGGCCAACCCAACAGCTCCGGCACCACGCGCAAATGGGCGGTGCTGCTGATCGGTAAGAACTCCGTCGCGCCTTGAACAATGCCGAGGATAATTGCTTCGATCCAACTCACGCTGGGCTGCAATCCAAGGGGTGAATACATGCGTAGCCAGGGCAGAATATAGCCGCCCGACTAGCCAGCAAGCAATCGTCTGTCAGCAAGGCTTTGAAGCCGTCGGCGAATCTGGCATAATGAACGCTCTCCCTCCTCCCCACCGCGACGTGTCCTTGGCCGCCAGGCTGGCGCGAACGGCACCATCACCAAAGAACGCGATGTTTAAAAATCTGAATCTTGCGGCGCTCGGAATCTCGGGCCGCCAAAGCGAAGTCATCGAGCTAACGTTGTCTCATGGTTTCAAGGGGCTGGATCTCGACCTCGTCGAATTCGGCCATCAAGTGCAAGCCTCGGGGTTACCCCACGCCCGGCGGCTGATCGACAGCGCGCGGCTGCGAATCGGCAGTATTCGTCTGTCGCTCGATTGGGACTGCGACACGGCCGCCTTCGACGCCCAACTCGAAAAACTGGCCGGCGAAATCCAGTTGGCCCAACAGATCGGCTGTACGCGGGCGATTACCGACATCGATCCGGGCAGCGACAACAAGCCCTACCACGAAAACTTCGAGCTGCACCGGCGCCGTTACGGCAAATTGGCCGAATTGCTCGGCCGGCAGGGATTGAAGTTGGGATTGGGATTCTTGGCCCCGCTTGGGCTGCGGAATGACCGCCCGTATCAGTTCATCCACACCGCCGATGCGTTTTTGCTCCTGCTCAAGTCGATCAGCTCGCCGAACGTCGGCGTGGCGCTCGACCTGTGGCACTGGCATCTGGGCGGAGGAACCACCGATCAAATCCGCTCGCTCGCGGCCGGAAAGATCGTGACCGTCGGCCTGGCCGATGCCGATCCCGAGACGACCGCTGAAAACGCCGATCGGGCCGTTCGCCGGCTGCCGGGCACAACCGGCGTCATCGATTCCGCGGAGGTCCTATCGCTGCTGGCCGCCGGCAAGTATGACGGCCCCGTCACGGCCCTCCCCTCGCCGGCGGTTTTCGACGGCCAGTCTCGAGAACGCATCGCCAAACAAACGGCCGAATCGCTCGACAACGTCTGGAAAGCAGCCGGCTTGCAACAAGCGCGGGCCGGGATGGTCAGTCGCGTATGATGTTGACCGGCTGAAATTGCGCCGCCGAGTTCGCGACGCCGCCGACACGAAGGATGCCGAAGTTGTTCCACTACGATCGCGGGCTGAAATTGACCGCCGCTGATCTGGCGATCGACTTTACCCGCCGCCAGCCGCGCGCGTTCGTGTCGCACGCTCATACCGATCACATGGCACGCCACGAGTATGCCCTGTGTACGCCGGCGACCGGCAAACTCTATCAGTTCCGGTATGGTCCGCGACCGACGCGCGACCTTGCCTACGGCGAGCCGCTCGACTTTGGCGGCATTCGGCTGACCACCTATCCGGCGGGCCATTGCCTGGGTTCGGCAATGCTCTTGGCTGAAGACGGTGAGACTTCGCTCCTCTACACCGGCGATTTCAAGCTGGGAGAATCGGCCACCGCCCAGCGGGCTGAGTTGCCTCACGCGGAAATTTTGATCATCGAAAGCACCTATGGAACTCCCGCCTATCGGCTGATGCCCAGGGACGAGGCCATCGGCGAACTGTGCCGCTTGGTGCGCGAAGTCCTGGCGGCCTGCCGCACGCCGGTGATCCAGGCTTACGTGCTAGGCAAAGGGCAAGAGGTGAGCAAGATCTTGACCGATGCGGGCATTCCCGTGCTGCAACATCCCAACATGTTCGCGATCAGCCAGGTCTATCGAACCTGCGGCGTCGATCTGGGCGACGTCCAGCTTTATCCCGGCCAACCGTTGCCGGGTCACGCGGTCGTCGTTCCGCCGGGCTTCCACCGCGGCCGGCACTTGCCGGGCCTGAAAGGGGCCGTGACGTTCGCCGTCACTGGTTGGGCCATGGACGGGCGGACCAAATATCGCCTCGGGGTCGACCACGCCATCCCGCTATCCGACCATGCCGACTACGACGAACTGTTCGAGGCGGTCGAACGTGTCGCTCCGCGCATCGTCTATTGCACCCACGGACCGGTCAGTTTTGTCGACCGTTTGCGCGAAGCCGGCCACAATGCTTTCCCGCTCGACGAGAAGCGGATGGGCGCACTGCCGGCCGCCAGGCAGGCTTTCCTGTTCTGAAAGCGGCCTCCTGCAGCGTGTTGAAAAACTGGGACAGGCACCTCACGCTCGCCATTTCTCTTGGGCTGCGCGGGATGCGGCTCGGAGCCAGTCCCATTTTCCAACGGCCTTAAACCGGCCCCAGCCCGACAATCTCGACATCAACTCCCGGGCTGAAAACGACATGCTCGGGGGGGCCGGCAACCGTCAGGCCGTTGGCCACCAGCAGCGTCTCGTCGAGAGTTTTCAGCCGAGCGCCGACCAGCGGATAGGGGCGATGCCGCACGCGTCCCTGGAACAAACGCCCCCGTCGGCCGACGTTGTAAAAAACATAACGCTCGACGAGAAAATCATCGAGCGTCGCGGGCTGAGCCGTATGGATCTCGGTTGCAACCTCGGCGGTAATTTTCGCGGTCATTTTGGCGCCGGCGTTCGGCTGGAGCCAGCGGCGGGTCACATAGCTTGCATGGTCGGCTTGCCGGTCGACTCGCATGCGAGACCACCGGTAGTTGAGCTGCCAACCCCAACGGGCGATCAGCACGGCCGGCAGCCGCGCCGCTTCGAGACTGAAGAACCAGACGCCCGGCTCGCCCGCGCCGCAGCGAACGTAGGTGCGGACGTTGGTCTCGGGAAACCGACTTAAATACGGAATCGGTGGCGACCAATAGGGCCGGACGCCCGACATGTGAAACGCCACCAATCCGACCCAGGCATCCCCTTGCCAGGTGTCGACCACGAGTCCACTGGGGAGCAGTCGTTGGCAAACGTCGGCCGGGATTCGCCAGTGGACAAACAGCAGGTCGTGCCACGACTGATAGCCGATCGGTTTCTTGGCCGGATCGCCGGTTCGGCTGGTCGGCAGATCCTCGGCACGGTTCATCGAGACCCGTCTATTTCACGCGGCAGTGGTCGAGAACGCCGGCGGCGGTGGTCACATAACTGGTGTAAAACGGTCCGAACTCGGCATAACGGGCGCTTGCCTCGTCGAATCGCATGCGGTAGACGATTTCCTTTAGAAACTCAGGATTCCGCGCCCACAACGTGACGCCCCACTCCCAGTCGTCGAAACCGAGTCCCACGGTGATCAACTGGGTAACGCGGCCGCCAAAGGTCATGCCGGTCCGGCCATGTTCGGCCATCAGCCGCTGGCGGTCGGCCACGGGCAGCAAGAACCAATTCTCGCCGACATCGCGCTTTTTGTTCATCGGATAGAAGCAGGTCGATGGCCAAGGAGGGAAGTCGGGGGTCAGCCGCTGCCGGCGCATGGCCACCTCGCGCCCCTCGTAAGCCTTGAGTTTGGCCCGATAGCCCGGCCCTTGCGGATCTTCGCCCTCGGCCACCAGCCGCCCGCCGTACTGCTCGACCGTCGGGACATATTCCGAAACTTCGGTCATCGAGACGAACGAATAGCCCGGCTCGAGGGCCATGCCGAGCGGGCCGGCCATCAGCCGTTGATGAACCGCATCGATCCGCAACGGGTCGCCATCGAGCAGCATGAGACCAAAATCGGCCTTGTGCCCGCTGACGATCGAAACTTGCAGCCGGGCTGGGGCGTCGGCTGCCTGCGGGTCGAGGGCCTGCACAAACGCATCGCAACCGGTCGCCTGTTCCGCGGGAGTCAGGCCCTGCAGTGCGCGGCGATTGAAGCGGTAATACAAATGGCTGCAATGCCATGCCTCGGGAGGGACCAGCGAGATTTCAGCACTGACATCTGGCGCGTGACTCATGGTGGACTTGCTAACAAGGGGGGGGTGGGATTGCAAAAATCGGCGAAATACTGGCCGCGGCAACGATACCCTACCCGGCAGACCGGTATTCACTGATCGCTGCGGACGGCAGGTACAAATGTGGAGAGTTGCGGCTGTCGGGTCAACCCATGCACCGGCAGCAAAGGGTGCTGCAGCCAAAACAACTCGAACCCTCGCAGGCGCTCGGAGTTGAACCTTCGGAGCTCTGCAAGCATAGTAAATATTGGCTCGTACTGAAATGCATTGACTTGCCTAAACCACCTATGCTCGACAGCTTTGCAATGGAAGTCGCTCATGAAAATCGGAAAGTTAGCTATTCTGGCCTTGGCCGGCCTGTTGAGCCTGGCCGTGTCGAAACGCGCGACCGCGACGCCCCTTTATTTTGATTTCAACCAGGTCGGTGCCGCCGACGTCGTGACGCTGAATTACGCTGCCGCAGGCCTGAACGGCGGTTCTTATTACGCCGGACAGTATCAGGTGGAGACATCGCCGAATGCGGATTTCTCCGCGGCCACGTCGTTCAATACGTTTTGCGTCGATCTGTTTGACGACGTCAACATCGGACAGCAGTATCTTGTCAATCCGCGGTCGACCGATGACGGCCTGACCAACGGCGCCGCGGTCGCCTATCTTTACAACACCTACGGAACCGCCACGATCTCCCCGAGCGGCTCTACGACGTACACGAATGGCGACGGCAGCTTCACTCTCGCGAACAGCGATTATGCGGCCGCACTGCAATTGGCCATTTGGGACGAGTTGGCGAACAACGGGCAAGTTTCCAGCCCGTCGACCGTATTCCAATACGGCAACGTGAATGCCGATACGCTGGCCCAGATCAGCCGCTTTCTGGCCGACGCCGGCGCCAATAACGCGGGCGCGACGGCCACCTGGCTCGATTCTCATGTGGGGGTACCCGAACCGGCGGGCCTGGTGATGGGCCAAGGTTTCATCACTTCGTCAGGGACGATTCCGGGATTCGTGCCGTCGCCGGAACCTTCGACGCTGGTGCTGGCCGGGTTGGGACTGCTGCCCATCATCGCCGGAGCGGTTCGCCGACGAGCCAAAGCCAGAACTGCAGCCGTCTAGAAATCGACGGTTGCTCAAAGGCCGCGCGCGGAACGCTTTGGCTCTCTAGCTTCCGGCGGCCGCCGCAAAATCGCCTGCCAGCCGGACGAGGACCTCGTGCGTCAACCGCGCCGCGATGGGGGCCCGCGCGGCGCCAGGCGCCCGACTATAGCGAGCCAGCCCAATCGTTCCGGCCGCGGTCACCAGTAGTTCGTAGTAGTCGGTGCCGGCGGCGTGTTTGCGGGGCGGGCTGGAGCGCATTTGCACGACGCAACGATCGCAATCGGTTTCGATTGGATGGATCGGTTCGAGCAGGTAGCTCAGCTTCTTCGACAGTGCCGCGGCGATTTCTTCCAACCGGCGGGGATTGGCCCCACGGAGACGGTCGGAATGGCATTCCAATGCGACCAGGGCGCAGGCCAGCGAGTCGAGCGCCGTCAACTCGCACGTCAGTCGCTCGCCATCGTATTGGAATTCCAGCCTTTGATGGCCGTGGTGAAATGTTGGCCCGGCGTCGAGGGCTTGGGTTAGTTGCTCGATGAGGTTCATGGCTTCCGATCTCCACTCTTCTCCAGCTTCTGTTCGGCGCCGTCGAAGGAGAGAATCGTTGCGGTCCCCTCCAGAACGGTTTCGATATGCACGGGGCGGCTCCATAAACGATAGAGATTGACCAGTGTGTCGCGAGCCCAGCTGATTTTGAGCTCGACGCCGTTAAATTGATGTTCCAAAAACAACTCGCCACGGTTCTTGTAGTTGCCGTCTCGCACCGCGATCAGCGGCCGGCCGACGTTGGTCAGGTTGAAGAGCAGTTGTTGCTTGATGCGGGGAAACTCACGACTTTCGATTTCGTAGGCATTGCTGCCCGCGTTGTAGCCGAACGAAAACAGCTTGAACTGGCGGCAAAAATCGAGCGTCAAGAATTCGTCGATGAACGTCAGGTCGTTGTGAATCCGCCGGACTTCGAAGATCTTCTGCCGGCCCAGACCGGTGTCACGTTTCCAGTTTTGACGCTCTTCGAAATCTTCGCACTCGTCGAACTCTTTGCCGAAACGGCCGGTGTTCCAGCGCTCTTCGATATCGCGGAAAAGTTCGATTCCCAGCTTGTAGGGATTCAGTCGATCGGGCGAGCTGGCCAGCGTGCCGGAGTGGTGATCACAGTAGTGGATCACTTCCTCGTCGATGAGTCCCATTCGCGTCATCATCGACGAGTGCCAATAGCTGGCCCAACCTTCGTTCATGATCTTGGTTTGAGCTTGGGGGGCGAAGTAATAGGCTTCATCGCGCAGGATGGCCAGCACGTCGAGTTGCCAGGGCTTGAGCGGGGCGTGTTCCAGCAGGAACAGCATGACGTCGCGCATCGGCTCGGCCGGAAATCGCTTTTCCTGCTCCAGGCGATCTTCCTTCCGCCGGTTGGCCTCGGCCGCCAAAACCTCGGGAGGATTGATAAAACTCTCCATGTAACCCTTGGAATGAAACTTGTGGACCGGCGGTGGATCGTCGTCGTCGGTCTGGCCGAAGTTGTACCGATCGAGGGCGTCGTAGCGCTTGATGAACGGCGAATGAATGTCGATCAAGTCCTCG
>Ga0182024_10025844_pt1 | contig 10337 bp, 11 predicted proteins | sample P32metaG_FD_120480 | JGI IMG/M metagenome (GOLD analysis project Ga0182024, IMG submission 120480) | Permafrost microbial communities from Stordalen Mire, Sweden - P3-2 metaG (Illumina Assembly) | ecosystem: Environmental > Terrestrial > Soil > Wetlands > Permafrost | place: Sweden: Stordalen...
ATAGCCACGCTCGGGCCGGCCACCGAGAGCGCCGGGATGCTCGGCCAAATGATCGAGGCGGGAACGGACATTTTCCGGCTCAACATGAGTCACGCGGCGCATGACTGGGTCCGCGAGATCGTTGCCCGCATCCGCTCGATCTCCGCCGGGCTCGACTCGATGACGGCCATCCTCATGGACACCCAGGGCCCGGCCATCCGCACCGGGGACCTGAAGACCACCATCGATCTCAAGCCGGGCGAAATCTTCGAGTTCACGATCCACGGCGCCCGGAGCGTCGAGCAGCACTCGGTGGACGTGAATTACGACGGCCTGGTCAATGACATCTCTCCCGGCGATGTCGTGCTCGTGGACAACGGCGTCATCCGGATGCGCGTCCTGGAAAAAACCGATAATCGCATCCGTTGCGAGGTCCTTACCGACGGCGTCCTCGGCTCCCGCCGCCATATCAATCTCCCCGGCGTCCGGGTTAATCTGCCGGCCCTCACCGCCAAGGACTACGCCGACGTGGCGCTGGGATGCAAGGTGGGGGTGGATTTCATCTCCCTGAGCTTCTGCCGCGGCCCCGAGGACATGGTCCTGTTGAAAAAGACCATTCGTGAGCACGGCTCGTCCGCCCGGGCCATCGCCAAGATCGAGCACCAGCTCGCGGTCAACAATATCGACGCGATCATCGAGGAATCCGAGGGGATCATGATCGCCCGGGGGGACCTCGGCATCGAGTGCCCGATGGAGGAACTGCCCATCATCCAGCGCCGCATCATCAAGAAATGCCTGCGCGTGGACCGGCCCGTCATCGTCGCCACCCATATGCTCGAGTCGATGATCTCCAACCCCATCCCAACGCGCGCGGAGGTGACGGACGTCGCGAACGCGGTCTTCGAGCAGGCGGATGCCGTCATGCTCAGCGGCGAATCGACGGTCGGCAAATACCCCGTCCAGTGCGTCCGCACCCTCGATACCATTGCCAGCCGCATCGAGCGCAGCGGCGGCGCGGGTTTCGCCCACGACGCGCTCCAGCCGGATGACCGGGCAAAGACGATCCATTCCGCCGTTGTCCTCGCCAACAGCCTCGTCCATTCAAAGCTCGTCGTCTTCACCCGGGCCGGGTTCATGGCCCGATTCACCTCGATCCTGCGGCCGCATTCCGCCCCGATCTACGCCTTTGCCCCCACTATCGAGGTCTGCCGCCAGCTCAAGCAGCTCTGGGGTGTGCATCCGCTCCTGCTCCCGCTGGACAAGGACCCCGAACGCACCATCGAGGCCGCCGAGGCGGAACTGGTCCGGCGCAAGCTCGCCGTGCCCGGCGACCGCCTGGTCATCGTCAGCGATCTCCTGGCGGGCGATCAGCGCTTCGCCTCCATCCAGCTCCGCGCCGTCGCGGAATAAATCCTTTCGCTTCGGCACGACCGCTGCTAAAGACCGCGGCTCTCATGCAACATTTTCTCTCCGCGGGCTTTGCCTGGGTACAACTGCACGTGTACCTGGGGACATTCATGTTCATGGCGATGGAAAGCTCCATCCTGCCGGTGCCCAGCGAGCTGGTCATCCCGCCGGCCGCCTACATCGCCGGTTCCTCCGGCGGCAGCGTCATCGGCATCATCCTGGTGGGGACGCTCGGCTCATGGTTCGGCAGCGCCGTCATGTACTGGCTCTCCCGCGGCCTCGGCCGGGTCTGCATCGTGAGCTTCGGCAAATACGTCATGATTACCGAGGATAAACTCCAGCGCGCCGAGCATTGGCTGCACCGCTACGAGGCCGGCGGCGTCTTCTTCGCCCGCCTGCTCCCGGTCATCCGCCATCTCATATCGATCCCCGCCGGCGTCATCCGGATGAATTTCGGCGTATTCAGCATCATGACCGTCACCGGCTCCGCGCTCTGGTGCACGATCCTCGCCATTTATGGGCAGCATGTCCTTGGCGGTTATGCGGAAACCCACCCGGGCTGGCAGCGGGACCCGGCCGGGGTTCAGCATTTCATCCAGTCGCAATCGCACTGGCTGGTGCTGGGGACGCTGGTGCTCTGCGTGCTTTATTTCGTATTCATAAAGCTCACCTCGAAGCGCCCGGCGGCTTCCGCGTAGAGCAGTGCCCGCGCGCACTCCTCGAATGCCAGCTTCAGCGCCCCGAGCGGATCGCCGGGCGGCAAAAACTCGTGCGATACGAACCCCGCATACCCCGTCTCCGCGATGGCCCGGTACACAGCCGGATAGTAAATCTCCTGCGTCCCATCCGGCTGCCCCCGTCCCGGATTCCCAGCCGTATGATAATGCGCGATTGCGGAAGCATGCCTCCGGATCGTCCGGATGATATCCCCCTCCATCACCTGCATGTGATAGATGTCATAGAGCAGCTTCACCGCCGGTGAATCCACCCGTCTGCACAGCTCGACACCCCACGCCGTGTGGTCGCATTGGTAATCCGGGTGATCGACCTTGCTGTTGAGCAACTCCACCGCCAGCACCACCCCGGCATCCTCCGCCATCGAGGCCACCCTGCCCAGCGTCTCCGCGCAATGCTCGATTCCCCCGGCATCGCTCAATCCGCCCCGGTTGCCCGAGAAACAAATCAGCACCGGAATCTTCCACTCGCCCGCCTTCGCGATATTCGCCCGCAACTCACCCTCAATCCGGTCCGCGTTCTCGCGCCGGTTGAGCCCATCCTCCAGCGTCCCGTGCCCGTTTACGGCGGAAATCGCCAGCCCGCACCGCTTCGCCACCGGCCAAAGTTCCTCGCCGATCAGGTCCACGCCCGCGTACCCGATCTTCGCGGCGCCGGCCAGCAGCGCCCCCGGCTCAACGCCGCGGTTTTCGAAACACCACCAGGAAAACGATTGTCGGATCATATCCCGCCCCTCAAATCCGCACGTGAATCCCTTCCGTCTTCAAATACCGCTTCACATCCCCCACCGTGTATTCCCCGAAGTGGAAGATGCTCGCCGCCAGCACCGCATCCGCCCGTCCCTCCGTGAGGACCTCCGCCAGGTGCTCGAGCTTCCCCGCGCCGCCGCTCGCCACCACCGGGATGCGCACCGCCTCGCTCACCCGCCGCGTGATCTCGATGTCAAATCCCGCCTTCGTCCCATCCGCGTCAATGGAATTGAGCACGATCTCCCCGGCCCCGAGCGCCTCCGCCTTGCGCGCCCACTCGATCGCATCGAGCCCCGTCCCCTTGCGCCCCCCGTGCGAGAACACCTCCCACCGGTCCGGCGCTACCCGCTTGCAATCAATCGACACCACGATGCACTGGCTCCCGAATCGCTCCGCTCCAGCGCGGATGAGGTCCGGCGTGGCGAGCGCCGAGGAGTTGATGCTCGTCTTGTCCGCTCCCGCCTTCAGCATCGCGTTCATATCCTTTACCGTCCGGACCCCCCCTCCCACCGTCAGCGGCATGAAACATTGGTCCGCGCTCCGCTCGATCACGTCGATCATGCTCGCGCGCCCATGCGCGCTGGCGGTGATATCGAAAAAGACCATCTCGTCCGCTCCCTGCCGGTCATACCGCAACGCCAGTTCCACCGGGTCTCCCACGTTCCGCAATTCCCCCGCCTCCGCGCGTCCGAATTGCACTCCCCGGGTGACTTTTCCGTCATGAACGTCCAGGCACGGAATGACACGTTTGATCAGCATGATTTTTCGGCGGCTTCCATGGATGGCAGGGAGGAATTTCCAGCGTAATGGAACCATCCGCAAGATGGGAAGGGCATTCGCCGCCATTCCCCATGCGCCAAGGCTTGGTGGGGACAGGGCCAATTTTGACGGGGGTTTCGAAGAGATTGGAAATGAGGAGAAATATGAAAACAACTATCCAATATATCAGCGCGGGCGCCTTGATTGGCGCGGCGCTTGCGTTCGGCCCCGCGGCTTTTGGCCAGCAGACGGTGATAACGCCGGTGGCCCAACAACAGACGACGACCACGACGACGAGTTCCGACGGCACGGTGACGGAGTTCTCGCCTACGTCGGATACGGTGGTGCTGCGCTCGCAGACGAGCACGGAGCCCGTGCGTTATACGTACAGCAAAACGACGACGGTGGTGGACCAGAACGGGGCGCCGGTGGACATTTCCGTCATCAAGACGGGGGTGCCGGTACAGGTGTACTACGATCAGGACGGGGACCAGATGGTGGCCCGGAAGATCGTGGTGCAGACGACGCCCGCGGACCCGGGGGTGGTGGTGAAGAAGACGGTGACGACGACCACCACGCAGGGGCAGTAACACCGGCCGCGATACCGTTTCCACGACGTTTAACCACGGATTACACGGATATATTGGATTACACGGATGGGCTCTTGGTCTTTCAGCGTGCGAGCCGTATCGGCGCCGCGACCGGGAGTTTCCTTTATCCGTGTCATCCTAATCATCCGTGAAATCCGTGGTTAAAAGGGCGCGGCACGCGTGGAGCCGTACCGCATTGCCGCACGGCGCTACCCGCTGAAGGCGAGGTTTTTTACGCTTGAGGCGGCGGCGGCGTTGAGGACGTCCATGATGCGCTCATGGGTGGTCTCCGGGGAGGGGCGGACGATGACGGGGTCTTTGTCGCCGAACTGGGCGATGGATTGCTTGAAGAAATCGCGGAGTTGCTGGAGGTTTTTGTCGGTTTTGTCGCCGAGCGGCCTGTCGTTCACGCTGACGATGCCGTCGCCGGAGATATCGACGATGATGGGGGTGGTGGGAACGTCCGCGGGCTTGCCGACGCCGCTGGGGAGATTCATCGCGAGTTCTTTCTCGACGACTTGCACGCCGGCGCTGGCCATGAAGAAGAGCATCAGGACGAAGACGACGTCCACCATGGGCGCGATCTGGAAACCGATGTCGCCATCTTCTGATCCTATGGAGCCTGCCATATGCTTGGGTTCGTTCTAAGGGGTTGGGTTGAAATGTGGCAGCGAGAAACGATCTTGAAAAGGGGGTCACTGGGCGGGCGGGGCGTTGACGGAGTCCTTGTTGGTGACGGAGAAGGTGACATTGGCGATGCCGGCAAGGCGGACGGCATTGATGATCGGCTTCATGAAGGACCACTTGACGCCGCGATCCGCGCGGATGAGGACGCGGGCGAGAGGGTTGGCCTGGACGGATTTCTGGACGGCCGGGATGATCGCCTGGGCGTCGGGGTAGATGACGTCGGAGATTTCGATGGAGCCGATGTTGTTCATGGGGACCCAGGCGATGTTGATGATGACCTGGCCGGGGCTGTTCTTCGAGGCGTCCTTGCCATCGGCGGCGACGGGCAGGGTGATGGAATGATTGCTCTGGAGGACCTCCGTCGAGGAGATGGACATGAAGAAGACGAGCAGGACGAGAAGGATGTCGATCATGGGCGCGATCTGGAACTCGGGGTCCTCCTCGGGAGGATTCTTGCGCTCCTTCTCGGCCTTCTGCCTATGGGTGAGCCTGTGCATCCGGACTTGCGGGCGGCGGGATCACGCGGCCCAATCGAGGGAGGCGCCGCAGTGCGGGCAGGGATTGGTGCCGGGTGTGACGGCGCCGTTGCAGACCGGGCAATTGGTGGAAAGGGCCATCGAGACGCGGCGGGATTGGGAGGCGCCGAGGCTAAGGCCGGGCTGGCCGGCATTGAAGTTCTCGCCGATTCGGAGGCCGGCAATTTCTTCGTAGGGGATGTCCTCGAGGAGGCGGCTGATCTTGTCATCGGCATAGACGATGACCTGCTGGGTGCGGTTGCGGAAAACGTAGTAGGAGATGAAGGCCGGGATGGCGATGAAGAGGCCGCTGGCGGTGGCCATGAGAACCTCGCCGATGCTGGTGGCGAGGCCGCGGGGATCGCCGATGCCGCTGGCGCCGAGGACGGCGAAGGCGCGCATCATACCGATGACGGTGCCGAGCAGGCCAATCATGGGAGAGATGACGCCGATGACCGAGAGGTAGGAATTGCGGGTGCGGAGGGTGGTGGCCTCGCGGAGGGAGTACTCGGCGACGGTGTCGTAAACGGCTTCCTTGCCGCGTCCCACGCGCTCGAGGGCGCCCTTGAGGACATTTGCGAGGTAGTTGTTATTGGCGGCGCAGGTTTCCCATGCGCCCTGGTAATTCTCCGCGGCGAGTTCATTGGCCAGCGAGTCCACGAGGGTCTTGGGGGCCATCTTCTCCCTGCGAAGGGTGAAGATGTTCTGGACGACGAAGGTGACCATCGTGAAGGAGGTGCCGACAATCGCGCACCAGATGAGGATGATGAGGGGTCCGCCGTTCTTGATGACCTGGAAGATGGAATCCGGGGGTTTCGGCGGCGGCGCCGACGCATCCTGGGCGACAGCCACGGTGGCAAGGAGCAAAAAGAGGGTGAGGGCGAGGGGAAGATGCTTTTTCATCGTTTGAGCGGCGGCGTGTGAGTAGGGAATCGGGTGGGGGGCAGGCGGTCTTACGGCGCCATGGCTCCGTGATCCTTGCGGACCGCGTCAGCGGCGGCCTGGGCGCCGGCTGCCGCTGCTCGATCCTCAGGGAAGATGGTGACGGTACGCAAATAGTCTTCGAGGGCTCCAGAATAATCCCCGGATTGCTCCTTGATCCTGCCGGAGACGAGGAAAGCGCGTCCGACCAGGGCCGCGGTGGCGCGGGGCAGGCCGCGGGACTTGAGAGCCTGGTCGAGGACGGGAGCGATTTTTGCCTTCGCGGCGTCGTAGTCCTTGTTGGCGACGTCGATGCTGGCGAGGCCGACGTTCACGTCGGCGGAATCATCGGAGGGATAGGCGTTGTGGTAATCGGTATAGGCCGCCTGGGCCTGGGGCAACTGGCCGAGCGAGACATAGATATCGCCGAGCATGAGCATCGATTGCCGAGCCCAGTCCGTGGGAAGGCCGCGATAGGTCTGGACGAGGGAGGTGGCAATCGAGAGGGCGTCCTGCAAATCTCCGCTTTGATAAGCGGTGGAAGCGGCGGCGAACTCCGGCGGGGCGCTCATGGTGACGGCGGAGAGATTCGAGAACGGCTCGACCATCTCTGCCTCGCCGATCTGGACCTTGATGCCGCCGGATTCCACGTCGATGATGCGGACCTCCTGGGTCTGGCCGGAACGCAGGGTAATCGTTTCCTGGCCCAGGGCGTGCCACTGGGTCTCGAGCAGGGCCGCGGTGAGCAGAAAAAGAAGTTGTCGGGGAGCGAAACAACGCCTTAGGTTCATCACGCGTTGCGCAACCTAGGTAACCAGACGCGAGAACGCAACCTCAGAAGTTTTCCCCATGGTCCACATCTTCCGCAAACATCAGCAGACGATTTTGATCGTCATCACCATCGTGGTGATTTTCACCTTCATCTGGTTCTGGAACGGCCCTGCCGGAAGGGCCGGAGCGGGGGGGCCTGCCGGGACGGGTGGCGAGAAGTGGGGCTCGATCTACGGGCGTGAGATCTATGTCTCCGACGTTCAACGGGATATGAACAAGCTGCGCATTGCTCAAGCCCTGGGCCTGGACGCGCTGGTGCGCACGCTGGCCGGGGACGTACAGCAAAACAAGGATGCGGGAGACGATTTCGTGTTCAACAGCTACGTGCTGGACCACGAGGCCGAGGCGCTCGAGGTAACGCCGACGGACCAGGAGGTGCAGGACGAGGAATCGCGGGTGCCGGCGTTCCAGACGGATGGGCAGTTCGACCCGCAGAAGCTCTCGGAGGTGGTGCAGGGGTCGATGCTGCCATCGCTGGGCTTTACCTCCGCGATCATCGACGAGCTGGTGAAGGAGCAGGTGAAGATCAAGAAACTGGCGGGGCTGATCGGGGCGACGGTGGATGTATCGCCGGCTGAAACGCGAAACCGGTTCCTCGAGGCGAACGAAAAGATGGACCTCGTGCTGGTGCGGCTGAGGATGAGCGACGTCGAGCAGGCGATCCCGGTATCGGATGCGGACGCGAAGAAGACTTATGACGTGCAGAAGGACCAGTACCAGAGCGCCCAGCAGAGAAAGGTGACGGTGGCGGCCTTTGAACTCTCCGCCGCGGACCAGGAAAAGAAGGGGAAGGACCGGACGGATGCGCTGCAAAACATGGGCAATGAAGCAGAGGCGTTTACCGAGGCGATAGCGGACAATAAGGGGGATTTTGCGGCCTTGGCGAAGCAGAACGGGGCGAAGCTGAGCGTGTCGGGATATTTCACGGCGGCGCAGCCGGACCCGGCGCTCGAGAACATGCCGGACCTCGCCTCGAAGGCGTTTGCGCTGAGCAGCGAGAACCCGAACAGCGACGTTGTCCAGGGAGAGAACGGGTATTATGTGCTGCACCTGATGGGCACGGTGCCGAGCCAGCCGCTGACGTTCGACCAGGCTAAGCCGGAGATCATCGCGCAGATCAAGCACCAGCGGGCGGCGCAGATCATGCAAACGCGGGCGACCCAGGCGCGGACGATAATCCTCGCGGCGCTGAAAGCCGGGAAGTCCTTTGACGATGCGGCGAAGATGGTGGGCCTGACCGCGGAGACGCTGCCGCCGTTCTCCCTGATGGAAGCGTCGAAGGTGGATGAGCCCGATATGCAGGCGATCCTCGAGAACGCCATCTCGCTGAGCGACGGGCAGTTCAGCGATTTTGTCGAGACATCGGACGGGGGGATGTATGTCTATCTCATCAAGCGGGAGCCACTTTCCGATGAGGAGGTGGCGCAGGGCGCGGCGATGATGAGGGAGGATTTTCTCAAGCAGAAGCGGATGGGAGCATTTTTGGAATGGCTGCGCCTGCGCAGACAGGCGGCGCGGGCGGAGATGGCCCGTACCTCGGCGTGAGCCCTACCGATGAGCAGTTCCCCCGATCTGCAGAAGGAGCTCGAGGAATTGTTCGACGATGCGAACGGCGACCTGGCAATCGGGGAGCTCGAGAGCGCGGCGGAGAAGTACCGGCGCTGCGTGGAACTGGACGGGACCTATTTTGAAGGATGGCACGCGCTGGGGATGGCGCTCATGAAGACGGGCAGGTACGAGGAGGCGATCCATGCGGGGCTGCGATGCGTGGAATTGAAGCCGAACGATCAACTGGCGTGGTCGAGCCTCTCGCTTTTCTACGTGCGCGATGGTAAGATCAAGGAGGCCGAGGCGGCCGGGGCGAAAGCCCGGATCCTCTCGTGGGGAGGAAAGGTCAAAAAAGAATGAAGCCGGTATTCGCAGCCCTCCTGATGATGCCGCTTGCGGCTTTGGCGCAAAGTCCGACGCCGACTCCGACGCCGGGCCCGACGCGGACGCCGCTGTGGCGATGCGACCTGCCGGGCGGGGTTTACGAGGTGGCGGTGCGGAATATCATCTCCGTGAGCACGCATGAGTATGTAGTGGATGGCGCCGCGCGTGTAACGGAAATGAACATCGAGACGCAGGGCAGCCTCGAGGTGCGGTTTTATTATATCGAGCCAATTGTGGCGACCTCGCCGTTGGGGGTGGGGCAATCGGTCATCGACAAGGTGCAGAGTATGGCGACGGAGGCGGCGAACCGGGTGAACCCCGGGGATCAGCCGCCATGGGAGAAGGTGATCAAGAACTACCCGACGACGACCCACGCGCACACGGTGGAGTACCGGCTGGATTCGCTGGACGATCTGCAAAGCCTGTTCAACAGCGCGGACCAGGCGTTCCGGACAGGTCAGAATACGCAGATTACGATTACGGAGTGAAGTGAGAGAACTGGAGCCGCGGGCGGGCGCGGATGTACGCGGATTCTCGTAGTTGTAAGGGTTTGGGAGCAAGGGAGTTGCGTCGAATTACGCAGGATTTGCAAATGGGGGCGAAACGGGGTCTCAAATTCGCGTATCCCGATGGGGTGGCATGGCGAATGCTTTGAGGTTCTGCATGAACTTAAAATGCACAGGTCGCCGGCTCGAACATCGAGTCCTCCTGGGCAGGATCCGCGAAGGGAAGTAAGATGTTTTTGCTTCAAGGCACGGTCCTGGTCCTCGGTATCTCGATGTTTATCCTCGGGATGTTGATCCTGGAGGATTGAGGCGCATCCCGTGACGGGATGCGACCGATTCGCCGGAAGACCGTGTCGTGGCGGAGGGATCAGGGATTTTCGCCCGGTTCCGCGGAAGGGGAACGGGCAGCCTGGAGGGCGGCTTTGCGGAGCCATATCTGGACGATGGCCAGATCGGCCGGGGTGATGCCGCTGATGCGGGCGGCCTGGCCGAAGGTGAGCGGGCGGACTTCGCCGAGTTTTTGACTGGCCTCGCGCCTGAGACCGGGGAGCGTGGCGTAATTGAGGGCGCCCGGGAGCGGGATGGACTGGCCGGCCTCGGCTTTCTCGATGGCAAGCTGCTCGCGGGCGATGTAGCCCTCGTATTTCAGGTTGGTCTCGAACTGGTCCCAAATCTCGTCCGGGTACGAAGAACGGATCGCGGCGGGGAGGGCGGTGAAGGTGGAAT
>Ga0182024_10025845_pt1 | contig 10337 bp, 3 predicted proteins | sample P32metaG_FD_120480 | JGI IMG/M metagenome (GOLD analysis project Ga0182024, IMG submission 120480) | Permafrost microbial communities from Stordalen Mire, Sweden - P3-2 metaG (Illumina Assembly) | ecosystem: Environmental > Terrestrial > Soil > Wetlands > Permafrost | place: Sweden: Stordalen...
CGAAGCCAGGCCATCGCTGGCGATATAGGAGAAGCTGTCCTTGCCGGCGAAACCCAGCGTCGGGGTGTACATGAACGATCCGTCGGCCTTCAGCGTCAGGATCCCGTGCGCCGGTCCGCTGCCCGGAACGAGAGCCGCGGTCAGGGCCAGGCCGTTGGGATCGGTGTCGTTGGCCAGAACCCCCGTCGCCGCGGTGGTGGTCAGCGCATGGCCGGCGCCGTCGCCGTAGAAGTCGGGGTTTGAAACCGGAATTCCCGATCCGACATCGATGGTGACCGTGGTCGCCGAGCCGGAGGCGAGACTGTCGCTCGCGACATAGCTGAAGGTGTCCTTGCCGGCGAAGCCGCTTTTGGGCGTGTAGCTGAATGAGCCATCGGCATTGAGGGTCAGGGTCCCGTGCGCCGGTCCGCTGCCGGGAACGAGAGCCGCGGTCAGGGCCAGGCCGTTGGGATCGCTGTCATTGGCCAGAACGCCGAATTGGGGTTCCACGACCAGGGTCTGGCCGGCCGCGTCGGCGTAGGCGTCCGCCTTGGAACTGGGGGCGCTGGCGGTGATGACGAGCGTGACCGTCGTCGGCGTTCCCGAGGTCAGTCCATCGCCGGCGACGTAGGTGAAGGTGTCCTTGCCGGCAAAGCCGAGGTCGGGCCTGTAGGTAAAGGAACCGTCGGGATTCAGCGTAAGCGCGCCATGGGCGGGGCCTCCGCTTGGGGCGATGGCCGCGGTGAGGGCCAGGCCGTTGGGGTCGGTATCGTTGGCCAGGACACCGGCCGCCGGGCCGATGACGATCACCTGGCCCGCCGCTCCGGCGTAGCTGTCGGCCTTCGACGTCGGAGCGGTGGCCGAGACCGTGATGGTGACGGTCGTGGCGGGGCCCGAAGCCACCGCGTCGCTGGCGACGTAGGTAAAGCTGTCCGTACCGGCGAAGCCGAGGGTGGGGGTGTAGGCAAATGAACCGTTGGAGTTGAGGGTCAGGGCGCCGTGGCTTGGACCCCCTCCGGACGCCAGAGCCGCGGTGAGGGCCAGGCCGTTGGGATCACTGTCGTTGGCGAGCACACCGGTCGCGGCCGTGGTCGTCAGCGCGTGGCCGGCGGTGTCGCCATAGCTGTCGGGCTTCGAGGTCGGCAGGCTGGCGCCCACGGTGATGGTCACCGTGGCCGGCGCCGCAGAGGTGGTCTTGTCGCTGGCGATATAGGAGAAGGTATCCTTGCCGCTGAAGCCGCTTTTGGGCGTGTAGCTGAATGAGCCATCGGCTTTGAGGGTCAGGGTCCCGTGCGCCGGTCCGCTGCCGGGAACGAGAGCCGCGGTCAGGGCCTGGCCGTTGGGATCGACGTCGTTGGCCAGAACGCCGGCGGCGGCGGTCACCGTCAGGGTGTGCCCGGCCGATGCGGCGTAAGCGTCCGCCCGAGCGACCGGCGTGGTGGTGTTGACGGTCAGGTCGGTCCCGCCATGGCCGTCGCTCGAAGCCACGAAGGTGGCGAGGGTGTAGTTGCCGGCCAGGGCGATCTTGGCGGTGTGGGCGCCGTCGGTGACGGTGAGGGTCCCACCGGGGGCGGTACCGCTGAATGTCCCCTCGTTGGCGTTGACGAAGGCGATGTCGACCAGATCCAGCACGTCGGCGCCGGCCTTGCCGTGGCTGCTGAAGCCGGTGATCTTGCCGGCGTAGGCTTGCGACTGGGCCAGTTCGAGCGTACCGGCCACCGCGTCGAAGGTCACGTTCTGGGCGAAGCCGGCGGTGAAATCGAGAGTGCCCGCCAGAATCCGGCCCGAGCCGGCGCCAGTGACGGCGCCGTTGACGACCAGGGCCCCGCCGTCGGCCTCCAGCACCCCGGCATTGGCGACGGCGTCCTGGATCGTGGCCCCGCCGGCGCCGGTGGTCTCGATCAGGCCGGCGTTGGCGATGGTCGATCCGCCGGTGTTGATGATTAGGGCGTTGGCGCCGCTGGCGTCGATGATCCCGCCGGCGGCGTTGGCGATGGTCAGCTGACCGACGCCGAGCTGGCCGGCGCCGGAGAGGGTGTTGTCGAGGTTGGTCAGAGTGAAGGCCCCGGAAAGGCCGTAGAAACGGTTGAGGCCATTGTCGCCGAGCACGACCTCGCCGCCGCCCGAGAGGGTCGTGCTGGCGCTGAGGACCAGGTCGGTGAGGTGGTTGATCGCCTGGACGGAGATCGCGCCGCTGTTGCCGATCGCGCCGGCCAGGGTGAGGCGGGTGTTGTCCAGCACCTGCACCGTGGCCCGGTTGTTCACCTTCAGCTTCGTGCCGTCGAACAGGCTGCCCAGGTCCGTGGTCTGGAAGACCGCCGTGGCCGCGCTCTCCAGGATCCCGCCGAGCACGGTGGCGGACTGGAGATTGATGTGCGAACCGGCGGCGGCCTCAACGACCCCCGAGACGCCGCCGTTGATCGTCGAACTCTGAATGGTGATGCCGCCGGCCCCGGTGGCCTCGATGACCCCGGCGTTGGTCACGGCTTGGCCGCCGAACGACAGGATCATGGCGTTGGCGCCGTCGGCGTCGATCACCCCGCCGGCCTGATTGATCAGGGTGAGCTGGCCGACGCCGAGCTGGCCGGCGCCGGAGATGACGTTGTTGGTGTTCGTCAAGATGTAGGCGCCGGACACGCCGTAGAGGCGGTTGAGGCCGTCGTCGCCCATGGTGATGTGGCCGCCACCGGTGAGGGTGACGTCGGCGCCCAGGACCAGGTCGGTGAGGTGGTTGTTGGCCTGGAGGTCGATCGTGCTGGTATTGTCGATCGCCCCGAAGAGCGTGAGCCGGGTGTTGTCGAGAATATTGACCAGGGCCTGGCTGTCGAACGTCGAACTCGATCCGTCGAACACGCTGCCAGTATCGACGGTCTGAAAGAGCCCGGACCCCTGGGTCTCGATCACGCCGCCGACCAGGTCGGCGGACTGGAGATTGACGTGTGAGCCGGTGGCGGCGCGAATCAGTCCGCCGGCGGATTCGTCGATCGTGGTGCTCTGGATGTCGAGGCCGCCGGCGCCCGTGGCCTCGATCAGCCCGGCGTTGGCGACCACATTGCCGCCAAACGCAAGGATCAGGGCGTTGTTGGTTCCGGTGGCGTCGATCACTCCGGCGGCTTGGTTTGTGAGCGCCATCTGACCGACGCCCAACTGTCCGGCCCCGGCGATCAGATTGTCGGTATTGGTCAGCCGGTAGGCGCCGGAAAGGCCGTAGACGCGGTTGAGGCCGTCGTCGCCGAGTGTGACGTGACCGCCGCCGGTCAGGGTGACGTCCGAGCCCAGGGCCAGGTCGGTGTCGTGATTGTTGGCTATGAGGTCGATCGCGCCGGTGTTGTCGATCGCGCCCTCGAGCGTCAGCCTGGTGTTGTCGAGGATATCCACCAACGCCTGGCTGTCGAAGATCGCGCCCGATCCGTCGAACACGCTGCCGGTGTCGACAGTCTGAAAGAAGCCGGAGCCCGAGATCCTGATGGGTCCGCCGATGATGTCGGCGGACTGCAGGTTCACATGCGAGCCGCTGGCGGCGAGAATCGTCCCGCCCGGAGAATCGTCGATCGTGGTGCTCTGGATGTCGAGGGCGCCGGTTCCCGTGGCCTCGATCAGGCCGGCGTTGCTGACCGCCCGGCTACCGAAGGCCATCACCAAAGCGTTGGTTCCGGTGGCGTCGATCACCCCGGCCGACTGATTGGCGAGAACCAGCTGGTCGACGCCCAGTTGCCCGGCGCCCGAGATCACGTTGTCGACGTTGACCAGGACGTCGCCGCCGGTCGCGCCGTAGACGCGATTGAGGGGGTCGTCGCCGAGGTCGATCCGGCCGCCGCCGGTCAGCCTGACGATGCTGGAACCGATCTCCAGGTCGGTGTCGTGATTGACGGCCTGGAGGTCGATGGCGCCGGTGTTGTCGATCGTTCCCGCCAGAGCCAGGCGGGTGTTGTCGAGGATGTCGACGATGGCCAGGTTGTCGAAGGTCGCCGCCGAGCCGTCGAACACGCTGCCGGAGTCGACGGTCTGGAACACGCCGGAGCCGGTGAACTCGATCTTCCCGCCGATGATGTCGGCGCTCTGCAGATTCACGTGCGAGCCGCTCGCCGCCAGGATCACCCCGCCGCCCGCATCCTTGATCGAGGTGTTCTGGATGGTCAGTCCGCCCGCGCCGGTGGCTTCGATAAGCCCATCGTTGGTGACCGCATTGGCGCCGAACAGCAGGATGAGGGCGTTGTTGGCGCCGCTGGCGTCGATCACCCCCGCGGCCTCATTGATCAAGGTCAGCTGGTCCACGCCGAACTGACCGGCGCCGGAGATGGTGTTATCGACGTTGGTCAGCACATCCGACCCGGTCGCGCCGTAGATCCGGTTGAGGCTGTCGTCATTCAGGGTGAGGCGACCGCCGCCGGTCAGGGTCGCGTTGGCGGCCCCGATCTGAAGGTCGGTGTCGTGGTTGTTGGCGACCAGATCGACCGTCCCGGTGTTGTGAATCGTCCCGTCCAGGGTGAGCCGGGTGTTGTCGAGGATCGCGACCAGACCCTGGTTGGTCAGCGCCGAGGCCGTGCCGTCGAAGACCGTGCCGCCATCGACCGTCTGGATCGCGCCGGTCCCCAGAACCTTCAGTGTCCCACCGATGATATCGGCGCTCTGCAAGCTGACCCGGGCCCCGGTCGCCGCCAGGATCACACCGGTGGGAAAGTTCTGGATCGCGCTATTGGCGATCGTCAGCCCGCCCGTCCCGGTCGCTTCGAGCAGGCCGGCGTTGTCCACCGCCATGGCCCCGACGTCCAGGATCAGGGCGTTGGCGCCGGTGGCGTCGATCACCCCGGCGGTCTGATTGGCTATGTGGATCGGGGCCGAGCCGCCCAGGCCGATCTGGCCGGCCCCGGAAATGACGTTGTCGACGTTGATCAGGGCCGCCGTCGCCGTGGCGCCGTAGATTCTGTTCAGGCCGTCGTCGTTCAGGGCGAGGTGGCCTCCGCCGGTGAGCGTGGCGTTGCCGGCCCCGATGATCAGGTCGGTGTCGTGATTGACCGCATCGAGGTTGATCGAGCCGAGGTTGCGGATCGCGCCCTTCAGAGTGAGGGCGGTGTTGTCGAGGATGTCGACCCTGCCCAGATTGTCGACGATCGCCGTCCTGCCGTCGAAGAGCGATCCCTGATCGACCGTCTCGATCACTCCCGTGCCGGTGGTCTTCAGCGTACCGCCGATGATGTCGGCGCTCTGCAGGCTGACGTGGGATCCGGCCGCGGCCAGGATCACCCCGCCGCTGGAGCCGATGACCCTGGTCCCGACGATGCCCAGGCCGCCCGATCCGGTAGCCTCGAGCAATCCGGCGTTGGTCACCGCGCCGGCCCCGACGCTGATGTCGAGGGCGTTGGCGCCGGTGGCGTCGACAACGCCGGCCGCGTCGTTGACGAAGGTCAGCCCGCCGACGCCAAACTGCCCGGCGCCGGAGACCGTGTTGTCGACGTTGGTCAGGGTGGCCGCCGCCGTCGCCCCGTAGACCCGGTTGAGGCTGTCGTCGCCCAAGCTCAGGTGGCCGCCGCCGGTGAGCGTCGCGCCGCCGGCGGCAATCACCAGATCGGTGTTGTGATTGCTGGCGGCCAACTCGATGGCGCCGGTGTTGCGGAAGGTGGCGCCGATCGAAAAGATCGTGTTGTCGCCCACGACGATGGAGCCGGCGTTGACCCCCGCGCCGGTGCCCTTGGTCGCGGTGAAGGTTCCGCCGGCGATGACGAGCGTCGCCGTGACGGCTGTCTGGATCGAACCGACCGTCTCGCTCGCGCTGCTGGTGACGGTGTAGGCGATGGCGCCGGAGGCATCGAGGATGGCGTCGTCGGCGGCGCCCGGCACGACGCCGCCGGTCCAGTCGGAACCGGTCTGGAAGCTCCCGGCGACCTGCGCGATCCAATGAATCCGGGCCATCGCCCCCCGCTCGTCCTTCGTGGCGTCAACCGAAAGCGACGCCAAGCCGGAATTGGCCTGACCGCCGCGCCCACGATAGCCCAATGCGGCGGTCGCGGTAACCTGCGGCCGTCTGTCGTCTGCGGCTAAGCGGCGCGCCTGAAAATCCTCTATGACCTGACCAAACCATGACCGACATCCGCCTCGCCGTGATCAATGGCACCGGCCCGCCCGGCGCGCCCTATGACGAACTGATGCGAACCTCGTTCTGCCACCAGCTCGGCGCCAAGCTGGGGACGAGAAGTTTCTATTGCCGGGGGCCGAGCCTGCTGGGCCAGGAGGTGCGCAAGGAGGCGCTTGAGGTCTATCGGTGGCTGCGGGCGGCGCACGAGGCGGACCCGTCGGTCCGGCTGATGGCGGCAGGCTACAGCCGCGGCGGCTCGGCCGCGATCATGGCCTGCGAGAGGCTCGAACGCGACGGCGTCGCCGTCGATTCCCTGTTCCTGTTCGACGCGGTGGCGCGGCACGAGTTTCAGGGTGGGACCGTGATCCCGGCCAATGTCCGCTTCAGCCGCCACGCCAGACGCAGCCTCGCCGCCGACTTCGTCGAGAAATACGAGGGCACCCTCGAGCGGATGCGCCTGATCGGCGGCTTCCAGAATCCGATCCGGCCGATGTTCGGCAACACCGGCCTCACCTGGCGCGGCGACGGCGACCATCGGCCGGCGCAGGCGTTCCTGGGATCCCACGGGGCCATCGGCGGCGTCGGCTGGCGCTATGTGGCCGAGGACGCCGATTGCGAGCGGCGGGTCGCCGCCTGGATGAACGAGCATCTGCGCAGCCGCGGGGTCGAGGCGGAGCTCGAGGCCTTCGCCCCCCACAGGGAAGGGGCGATGACCCATCCGGCGACCCTGGAGAAGTGGCTGATGCACAATCTCTATCACTTCGCCCTGCACGGCGACGACGCCAACCTCTCCGGTCCGAGCGCCTTGGCGGGATAGCGTCCGGGCGAACCATGCCTGGCGCGATTTGAGCGGAGGCGCGTCCATGCTAACCGCGAGCGGGGCGGAGGCGGGGACCAGTCGCGGGCATGAACAATCCCTTCCGCAAGACCGCCGCCGTGCTGCGCGAGATCGCGGCCGATGTCGCCAAGTACTGGCGCCGGGCGATGATCACCTTCCTGGTCGGGGCGGTGGTGCTGGTCCTGATCCGCCAGCCGCTCTTCCAGCAATCGATCCTCGGCGAGCCCGACCGCCAGATGATGACCGCGGCGTTCAATCTGCGCACCGATGTCTTCGTCGGCAAGGGCGACCCGGTGCTGCTGCTGGATATCGACAACGCCGCCCTGGCCCAGGATCGCTCGCGCCCGCTGGTACCTGGCCGCGAGCCGAGCGCCTCGACGCCGCGCGGCCTGGTGGCCGATGTGCTGCAATATGTCCTCAGCGCCCCGCCGGGGCGGGGGCCCAAAGCGGTCATGCTCGACGTCGACCTCGCCGCGCCGACCGTCGACGACGCGGCGGGGGAAGCGCGCCTGCACAAGGTGATGGCGGCCTGGGCCGCCGACCCCCACGCGCCGACCCTGGTCATCTCCCGCGAGTCCTTCCCCCCGGAGTTGCTCGGCCTGACCGGCGCGATCCGCACCCTGCCGGTGTCGGACTACGACGACATCGTCGCAGCCGCGCCCAACATTTACTGGGGCGACGTCAAGGTTCTCGCCGACATCAACGGCATGGCGGTCGAGATGCGGCCCTATGAATGCGTCCAGACCCAGGGGCGGGTAGAGCCGCTGTTCGCCTCCGCCGTGCTCAGCTACGCCGCCCTCGAAGGCGGCAAGGTCCCCAAGTCGGCGCATGTGCGCCAGTGGATCGAAGAGGCGCCGGCGCATTGTCGGGCCCATCCGGAGCGGCTGATCGAACACGGTGAGGACATCAACTATCACCTGTCGCTGTCGACCGCCGGCCAGGACCAGATCTGGCCGGCCCTGCCCAGGGACTGGCCCGGCTACCGCGACTGCGGCAGGGACACCGATCCGTCCGTGTTTCGCCGCATCTCGGCCGGGATCATCGCCGATGCCAGCGGGGGGGCCGGCGGCGGCGCCAGCACGGACATCCTCTGCCGCCGCCTGGTGGTGATCGGCGGCACCAACACGCTCGCGAACGACTTCCTGCAGACGCCCCTCCAGGAAATGGGCGGGGCGATGATCCTGGCCAACGCCACGCGGGGTTTGCAGATCTCGCACGGCGGTCTGAAACAGATTCCGTTGATTTTGCAGCTCCTGACCCTGGCTGTGATCAGTCTGGTCATCACCATCAGCTTCACCCTTTCGCGGCGGGCCAGGCGGACCTATCGCGCCAGCCGGGGGCCGGGCGGCCATTGGACGCGCGAGATCGTGCTTCTGCCGCTCAACCCGGTCGTGCTAAACCTCGGCGTGGCGTTCACGGCTCACTGGCTGGGCGTGGGCTTGATGCTGGTCGCGCTGCATCTGGGCTATTGGGGCTTTCTCTCGGGCCCCGCGTTCGGATCGGCGCTCGCGGAAACCATCCAGGATTTCACCGATGAACAGGACTGATTGGACGCGCATCTCCCTGGCCGTCCTGGCCGTGTCGATCGCCGCGCCGGCGGCGCGCGCCTGCCCGGGGGTGGGGGTCATCGTCCGCATCGTCGGCAAGCCGCAGGATGTGGTCATCCTGCGTTCCGGCGCGCCGGTCGCCAGGCCGCGGGTTCTGGAGGTGCTGTGCCAAGCCGACACCATCCACGTCGAGAACGGCGCGAGGGTGACCCTCTCGCTCGACGGGGCGGGGGCGGTGACGGTGCAGGGCGTCCAGCCCTATATCGTCGGAGCCCGCCACGGCGCCCCGAGCCTGGCCGGCAATGCCTATCGCAACGTCAGCGATCACCTGTTGCCGGACATGAAGCGCCAGCCGTGGGACATCCGGCTGAGAGGTCCCGGTCGTGAACTCGGCTTCGCGCTGACCGGCCTGGGTTCGGGCCACCAGACGCTCAGCGCCGGACCCCGCGATCTCCTCGTGCGGCTGGACGGCGGTGTCGGCGCCTACAAGGTCCAGATCGCCGACGCCGCCGGAGCGGTGCTGGCCCGGGCCAGCGGGGCCGCCAGCGACCTCGTTCTCTCCGGACTCAGTCTCGCGCCCGGCGCCTACGCCATCAAGGCCACCGACACCAGCGGCGCCAGCGTGGAGGCCCGGTTCACCGTGGTGGCCGAGAAGGCGCCGCTTTCCCAGGACTACGCCGGCATGGACGACCGGGAGGTCCAGGCCGCCGCCCAGGCCGCCGACCTGGCCCGCGAACACCCCGACACCTGGGCCCTGGAGGCCGAACAGATCCTCGCCGCCGCCCCGGCCGGCGGTCTCGACCGCGAGAGCGTCTATGAACTGATCGAGAGCTACGGCCCGGCGTGAAGCGCCGGCGCGGCGCCCGGCGTCGTGGCGATGGCCGCGTCGCCGTCGCCGACCAGGATGAAGGCGGCCCAGTAGAAGGGGTGGCCGGTTTCCGGCGATTGGTAAAGCGTCCGTTGAGCGGCCGCCAGGGAATCGGCGAGCAGGGCGCCGGGCTTGGACGCGGCTGAGAGGAAGGCGTCGACCTCGGCGGCCGAGGTGGCGGAGTCGACCTTCCACTCGGTGGCCAGCACATCCGACGCCCCGGCGTAGAGGAAGCCGCGCGCCAGGCCGCTCAGGGCCTCGCCACCGTCGGCCAGGCCGCTGCGGGTGACGTCCGCCGCGCCGCCGCCGGCGGTGTCACAGGCCGAGAGGATGACCAGCTGGGCCGACAGTCTGCGGTCCAGGACCCGGGAGGCCTCGATCAGACCCTCCCCGGTAGTCCCCAGGGAGGTCAGCAGAGCCGGCTCGGGGAAGCAGGGCGACAAGCCGAGGACACCGTGGGTCGCCAGCAGGATGACCTCGGCGCCCGACACCTTGGGGTCCTGGAGGAAGGCGGTGTCGGTGAACTCCGGGCCCAGACGAACTTCGACCGCGCCGCCGAACGCCTGGCTCACCCGGCGGGCCTCGTCGGCAGTGTCCGGCAATGGGCCCAGCGTCGCCAGGGCGTGGGCCACGTCGGCCTGGCAGGTCTCCGGCAGGCCATGCTCGGCCACGATGCGGGCCGCCGCCGTGTCCGGTGCGGGTTGGAAGTCGCCGAACGCGACCAGGGTCCGCGCGTCCGCCGGCCGGGAAGCGCGACTCTTGCGGAAGCGGACGAAGGAGGCCGGCCCCAGGGCGTTGGCGAGAGCCAGCCGCCGGCCGAACCAGGCGACCTGGCTGTAGTCGCCCTCCTCGGCGACCTTGCGCGCCGCGTCGCCTTCTGGGGCGGTTTCGACCAGGGCGGCGATCGGCGCCGAGGCGAGGCTGCCGGCAACGTCCACGTCGAGACGATCCAGGGCGGCGATGTCGGCGGCGACCGGCCCGATGAGGGCGGCGTAGAGCTTGGCCGCCGCGTCGAGGTCGTAGGTCGGCAGC